>OOAO01000020.1_pt1 | contig 173210 bp, 167 predicted proteins | sample 1671821 | NCBI WGS metagenome assembly OOAO01 (sample SAMN06348196, study PRJEB24527) | human gut metagenome | biome: human gut; feature: ankylosing spondylitis patient; material: feces | host: Homo sapiens | place: China | collected 2015-10 | reverse complement strand
CAACTCAAGGAATCACCTGGCTATTTTCATGCCCGGATATTATCCCCAATAATATTAATCTAAGGCAAGAAAGGAATTCAGAAGATAAAGAATTATTAAAATCGTATGGATTTGTTAATGGTGAAGATTTGATTTAATATAAAAGTCAAAAAAATTATATAAGTAAGTATTCTTTTAAAACATTATATTTTACTTGACTTTTTAATATTACAAATGTAAGATTTAAGAAACAAAAAAATCAGAAGAAAGGAATATCTATGAAAAATAGACGAAAAAAGCAAAATATCCAAAAATCTTACGCTTGTAAGATTTTTGGGCTGATAGTAGCTATAACAGTAATTGCTGTTTCAGGAGGTATTTTATTAAAAAGGACGATAACGGAATCACCAGAAGACACACTTGTGGAATATATGAACCATATTGAAAAAAAGGAATATGAAGTAATGTATACTATGATAGATTCAGATGAAAAAGTTTATCTGACAAAAGAAGAATACATACAACGAAATTCTAAGATATACGAAGGAATAGAGGTCAGTGACATTAAAATCAGTCATATAGCTGTGAAAGAGAAAAAAGCAGATACAGTTACGCTTTCGTATGAAACATCATGTAATACAATTGCCGGAACAATACAATTTGACAATATGGCGGAACTGAAGAAGACGAAACAGGGATATAAATTAGTATGGCAGGATAGCCTGATTTTTCCAGATTTAGAGAGTGATGATAAAATAAGTGTTACTACATCAAAAGCGGAGAGAGGAGAAATATTAGACCGAGATGGTAAAATGCTTGCAGGAAAAGGAGTAGCAACATCAGTTGGAATTATACCGGGAAAGCTGGAAGACAGGAATGTATCTATTGAAAAAATAGCGGAGTTATTAGAGATAGATGTAGAAACAATAAATAACAAACTCACAGCAAAGTGGGTAAAAGAAGATTCTTTTGTACCAATTGAAACTATTCCGAAAGTAGAAGAAATAGATTTAATGAAAATACAGCCAGAAGAAAAGATACTTGAGGAGCAGGATTGTCAGAATAAACTTTTGGAAATTCCAGGGGTTATGCTATCAGATGTGGAAGTTAGAACCTATGAGTTAGGGGAGGCAGCAGCTCATTTAATTGGTTATGTACAGTCTGTAACAGCAGAAGATTTGGAAAATCATCCAGGGGAAGGATATTCAGCTGAAAGTGTAATCGGAAGATCTGGGGTGGAAAAGTTATACGAAAAGCAATTAAAAGGAAAAGATGGTTGTGATATAAAGATTTTGGATAGTGATGGGGAAGTAAAAGAGGTTCTTGCAAGTATTTTTAAAGAAGATGGTATGGATATAAGATTAACGATAGATTCCGATTTGCAAAAATCATTATACGAGCAGTTTAAAGAAGATCCGGGGTGTTCTGTCGCAATGAATCCTTATACGGGAGAAGTATTGGCTTTGGTAAGTACCCCATCTTATGATAATAATGAATTTATACGGGGCTTATCATCAGAGAAATGGACATCATTAAACGAAGATGAAAAGAAGCCATTATATAATCGTTTTCGTCAAGTATGGTGTCCTGGCTCAACATTTAAACCAGTTGTGGCAGGAATTGGGTTGAAAACGGGAAGCATAGATCCAAAAGAAGATTTTGGAAATGAAGGTTTGGCATGGCAGAAAGATTCGTCTTGGGGATCTTATCAAGTGACAACACTTCATGAATATGAACCGGTTATTATGAAAAATGCAATTATCTATTCTGATAATATTTATTTTGCAAAGGCAGCTCTTAAAATAGGTAGTGAGAATTTTATGAATACTTTAAATGAAATAGGATTTAATCAGAATATGCCGTTTGAGATTGCGATGCAGGAATCAACATATTCCAATACAGATAAAATAGAAACAGAAATACAATTGGCAGATAGTGGTTATGGGCAAGGGCAGATTCTTGTAAATCCATTACATCTGGCAAGTATTTATACTTCATTTTTAAATGAAGGGAATATGATAAAACCGTATTTGAAATACAAAGAAGAAGCATCTGGTGAAACATGGATAGAAAATGCGTTTAGCAAAGAAAATGTAGAAGAAATTATGCAAGGGGTGGAAGGTGTTGTAAATGATCCGGAAGGAACCGGATATGCTGCACATCGTGACGATATTTTGCTGGCTGGAAAAACAGGGACAGCCGAGTTGAAGGCAACGAAAGAAGATACTTCTGGCAAAGAAATCGGGTGGTTTTCGGTGTTTACGGCAGATAAAAGCGTGGACAAACCAATTCTTCTTATCAGTATGGTTGAGAATGTGAAAGGAATCGGTGGAAGTGGTTATGTTGTTAAAAAAGATGCAACAGTATTGGATGAGTATTTTGAAGAATAAAAAAATTTTTATGGGAAATTATTACATATGTAAGATATTTGCGATGATATTGATAGTTCTTATTGTTTTTACAGGGTGCGGACAAAATCGAATTACGGAAAAAGAAGAAAAGAAAGAAACCGTAGAATCTGAAATGAATGCAGAAGTAAAAAAAACAGCACAAACTTTTCGGTTTGTTTATATGAAGGAGAAGTCGGAGTTAAATACATTAAAGGTGAAAAGAAAAATTATCAATTGTCTGGAAGAAAAAGGATATGCGGCAGTAGATTGTGATAATCAGATTGATATGGTCAATCGTGAAAAAGTGGAAGATTTTTGCAAAACAGCGGAGAAAGAAGAACAGGCAGCAGTAGATATTGTACAACCGAACAGAGATTCGCTACAATATTAATTTATGTATAATTATGTTGTAGGTACAAAAATAGTGTGACAGCGAGGTAGAGAAAATGGAAGAGCAGATAAAAAAGATTTATGAAAAGCAGAAAAATGGACGCATCAGGATGATACGGAATGTGCTGTTGATTTATGCAGCATTGATTTGTGTGGTGAGTATTTTCAAAGGAAATCCGTTCCCGCATCAGGAGACAGTACTCTTTTTCGATGTGAAGCAGCCGGGCTGGGTCACGACAGATCCCTGGCTTCTGTGGATTTGCGTGGTGGTTGATCTGATTGCAGGTATATTCATTTTAATCAGGGACATTCTCAGAGATTTTCCAAAAATTGACCGGATTCTGTCACAGCAATGTGATGCAGAAAAATATTCAGAAATGCTGGAAGAGTTGGTAAAGTACGGAAAGAGCTTGGATTATCATGGATTTCAAAAAAGTGTCATGCTGATAGCTGAGTCTAAATATGTAGTTGCACTGATCATAAATGGGCAGTTGCAGAAGGCAGAAGAGTATATAAAGAATGAATGGGAAGGAAAAAGAGAGGGACGTTCCTGGCAGCAGGTCATGACGAATCTCGAACTGTCGAAGAAATATCAGGAGAAAGATGCGGCAGGTTATTCGGCTACATTAGAAAAAGCAGGGAAAGTATTTCAAAAGAATCCACTGTTTATGGCAAAAAATTTGATGCTGAAAGGTGAAGATGAGGCAGCAGTAAGATTACTGGAAAATGATACGGAAAAGCTGCCTTATTATGAGGTTACACGCAGATTCCTGCTGGGAGTATGTTACTACCGAATCGGAAAAGAAGAGCAGGGAAAAGAATGTATGGAATATGTAATTGGGCATGGAAATACGTTGAAGTGCAAAGAAGAAGCGGAAAAATATGTAACAGTGTAAGTAAGGATGTTCTTTAAAATGACAGGGTAACAAAAATGGAGAAGATATAGAGGATGGTAATAAAATAGGATATATCGCACATAAAGATGGTGAATCTGGAGTATACAATTCCTGAAAATAGACTTGGTTTTTAAATATTACAAGTGTAAGATTTAAGGAACAAAAAAATTAGAAGAAAGGAATCGGTGGAAGTGGTTATGTTGTTAAAAAAGATGCAACAGTATTGGATGAGTATTTTGAAGAATAAAAAAATTTTTATGGGAAATTATTACATATGTAAGATATTTGCGATGATATTGATAGTTCTTATTGTTTTTACAGGGTGCGGACAAAATCGAATTACGGAAAAAGAAGAAAAGAAAGAAACCGTAGAATCTGAAATGAATGCAGAAGTAAAAAAAACAGCACAAACTTTTCGGTTTGTTTATATGAAGGAGAAGTCGGAGTTAAATACATTAAAGGTGAAAAGAAAAATTATCAATTGTCTGGAAGAAAAAGGATATGCGGCAGTAGATTGTGATAATCAGATTGATATGGTCAATCGTGAAAAAGTAGAAGATTTTTGCAAAGCAGCAGAGAAAGAAGAACAGGCAGCAGTAGATATTGTTGTTGTATTTGATGAAGGTGAAATTATACAATATCATTTAGAGTCAATGAATGGAAAGATAAATGTTCGACTATGTCAGGTTAAATGGAAGGATAATAGCCCACAGGCTAATTATTATGATGAATATGAAGCATATGAGTGGAAATATACAGAAAAAGGATACTTGTTTCTGGAGGAATATCACCCACCGGGATTTGATGGAGCACCGGGTGAAACTGGATTCAGAGTGCAGCCATTAGATAAAACATGCCGGGAATTGAATCGAAAATATGTTATGCCGTTGGGGTATGCACTTAATAATCTGTTGATTACAAATTGGGATAACCAGAATTATACGGAACTTGATTTTTATGATCTTTATGAAAAAATGTATTATATGAAATATGGAAAGCAAGTTCCATATGAAGCAAATTATGGTGGAGCAGAATATGAAGTTCCAGAAGATGAGTTTGAAGAGGTTATAAAGACCTATTTACCATTTAGTAATAGCGAGATTGAAAAAGGAACTTTTTATAACTCTGATAATAGAACTTTTAGATACAGACCGCGAGGGTTATATGATTGTGAATTCCCATATGAGCCATATCCGGAAGTTATCTCATATGAAAAATTACAAGATGGAACATTAAAACTTACGATAGAAGCAGTATGGGAAATCAGAATGTTAGATCAGGCAATCACCAGTGAATTGATGATAAAACCTATGGAAGACGGAAGTTTCCAGTATTTATCAAATAAGGTAATCAAGTCAGATCAAAATGCAAATGCAGGGTGGTATATGCCAAGGTTAACAGAAGAAGAGTGGGAAGAGAATTACAGTAATAATTAGGGGGCAATATGAAAAGAAAAAGTATTTTGTTAGTACTTTGTATAGGAATGATTCTGACTTCCTGTGAAAGTAAGATATCGTTAAACAGCACAGATGTAAAAAATGAGAAGAATCAGAAAAACACTACCATGGAAAATCCGGATAAGGGATATAATCTACCAATCGATGAAGACAAGAAAAAGGAAGCTGTGAACGATTGTGAAGAAATTATGGGCATTATCCGAGATATTTATTCTGAATATAATGGAATACAAGAAGCAGATCAGAACACTGCTGAGCAAATGATGAATCGGATGAAAGAAATTATCAAACAAAATGGGAATCCGGTCATTGGTTCCGATCATTATTCTGTTATGGATAATTATCAGAAGATGGAACAATTTTTAAAATCTGCAGAACAAGAAGAAAAAGGAAGTGTAATTTTATATGAAGCAGATACAGATGGTGGAATTACCAGAAAAGAATATAGTTATGATGGAAAAGAAATGAGTGTGATGTCCGCAAAAATGATCTGGAGTGAGGATACAGAGCCTGTACTTACATACATATCGCTATCAAAAATAAAAGAATGGGCATATACTGAAAATGGGAATTTCTGTTATGAATTATGCGTACCTGAACCACCGGAAGTGACAGAGATTGTAGATGGAAGTTGTATTATCCGGGTAAAGCCTTTGAGTGAGGAGTGTCGGGAATATTCAAAAAAATATGTGAGTACGTTCGGCTATCAGGGAAACAATCTGTTATGTTCAAACTGGAATGCGGAGGATATGCAGGGGTTGGATTATAATGGACTTTATGAATATTTTTATCAAATGAAATATGGAGAAAAATTTACGGCAGAAAAAGAGGTTGTGGGAATTCCAGCAGAAGAGTTCGAAAATGTAATTATGACATATCTTCCTGTTACAAAAGAAGAATTGAAAGAATGGGCGGTCTACGATGAACAAAGTAATATGTTTATCTGGGAACGATTGGGATGTGGTAATTATTCACCAACACATTTTGGCTTGTCTTTACCGGAAGTAACAGAAGTCAGGCATAATGAAGATGGAACCATTGTTTTGACAATTCATGCAGTATGTGATTCTGTTGTATGTAATGATGCTGTTATTACACACGAACTTACGATGAAAATTCAGGATGATGGAACGATTCAGTATGTTGGAAACAGGATTTTAGATAATGGTATTGATAATATACCGAGGTATCAGTACCGGTTAGGTAATTTGCAGAATTGATCAGTAGAGAAGAATGAAATAAAGAGAACTGATAACAGGAAATTATGCTATCAGTTCTCTTTATTTATTTCCAAATACCAAGATTAGAAAGTACAGATTCTGTTATTTCGGTAGCCTGACTTCCAGTTGCACCAGAAGAGGATTGAATATTTGTTGCGAAGTAGTAAGTATTATTCGCTGTTTCAATGTATCCGATAAACCAGCCATTGACATCTTTACCATTGACACGCCCGGTTCCTGTTTTCCCGTAAAGAGAACCGGAAGAAGTAGTGGAAAGCAGCAGGGCTTTTTTTACTGCCTGGATATTTTTACTGTCAAAATGAAAATTATTTTGATAGAAATCCTGTAACAATTCCACCTGTTCTATGGGTGATATCTTCAGAGAGAAATCTGTCCAATAGAGATTTAGATTTGTTCCAGTATTCTGATTCCCATAGTTTATTGTCTGTAAAAATGTTCTTACGGCTTCAAAACCTGCCTGTGAATCAATTGCCTGAAAATACCAGTTTACAGAATTATGTATAGCCGAGGTTAAATCTTGATCGGCTTCCCATGAATGAAAAGGATATGGTTCTCCATTCCATGTGAAAGTGGAATGTTCTGGTGTAATAATTCCAGATTCCAAGCCAAGTAATGCATCATATATTTTATAAGTCGAATTCGGTGATACACGTGTGGAAGCATGATCCATATTATAAATATTCCATTTATCAGCAGACTGATCATATAAAACAAAACTTCCGGTGTAGTCCCCAAAATTGGAAGAAAGATTTAGCTGAGTAATATTCTTTTCGGTTGTGTCAAAATGATAGCCAGTCTGATCAGAAGCATAAACAGAAAGTATGGGAATGCATCCAATGATGATAGTAGAGACGAATATGCATATAAGATATCCACGAATTTTTTGTTTAAAAGTAGGTTGGTGGAATGATGCAATATTTAAAATGCGTCCTTTTAACTGTTTTATATTTCCACTGATTCCCATAGTAAGAGGGAATGGAGACAGAGCTATTGTTTCGGCAAAGTTAATCAGTGTATTTCCATATGACTTGTATTCTGTTTCTTTCAATAATTGTAATACAGCACTGTCGCAGGCAAGTTCGCGTTCCTGCCGTATTCTTTTTAGAAAATACCAGATTAGGGGATTGAACCAGTAGAAAACATGTACTGTATTTATCAAATATCCAATTAGAATATCTTTATGCTTGTAGTGCTGCAGTTCATGAAGAAGCATATATCGAATATCAGTTGAGCTTATAGTTCCAGCGTTAAAATCTGAAATCAAGTGAATTGGAAGATAAATGCGAGGATGCAGGAAACCAGCCAAAACAGGAGATTTCAAAAATGCTGTACTATAAATCGGAATGGTATGCTTGCTGTTCACTTCGTTTAAACATTCTATATAAAGAGCGTTTAGTTCTTCATTTTGAAGAGGTAAAGCAGAACTATGTAAGGCGTTTACTTGTCTTACTGAGCGGTAGAGAAGAAAAAACATTATGAATATACCGATACTCCAGAAAAATACAAGTAATGTGTGAATAAAAGTTGGTATTTGGGTGCTGACAGAGACAGCAAAATCATTTATTTTATCCAAATTATAACCATTACCAGAAAGAAAAGTGGTTTGAATGTCACCATTGGTACTTGAACTGGCTGTCAGCAAATGGCTCCACGATATAGAAGATGGGGCAGAGCTTATTGGTAAAAAGGGAACAATTAGAACGGCAAGAAATATAATCGAAAGATTATATTGCATACGTGCGGATAATTGCCTTTGCAATAAATTTTTTAATCCCAGTAAACTACCTAAAAAAATACAAATGATGGCATTACACAGTAAAAATCGAAAACTAAAATATATCAAAATATGCTCCTCCTCCCATGGTTAATGATTGGAAAGAAGATTCCGTAAGCTGGCAATGTCTTCTTCAGACAATTTATCATCCTCAATGTAAGAGGCAAGCATAGAAGTGATATTACCATTATAATATCGTTTTAAAAAAGAATTACTTTCCTGCCGAATATATTCGTCTTCTTTGACCAATGGAGTATAGACAAAAACCCGGCTTTGTTTTTCGGAGGTTAGTGCTTTTTTAGAAACGAGACGTTTAATCAATGTCTGAATTGTTTTAGGACTCCAACGGGAAATTTGTGTTAATTTTTCAGTAATTTCATTGGTGCTGATTGGTGCATATTTCCAAACGATTTTCATAACTTCAAATTCAGCTTCTGAAATTTGAGGCAGATTGCTCATGTGATATTCCTCCAAATCTTACAAATGTAATAAAAATATTATATATCTTAAAAGTTTATTCTGTCAACGAAATAAAAAAATTGACTTTAAATCCAAATACATTTTAAAGGTATGTAGAATCGAGCTAAGATGTAAAAGTACAGAACAAACATTCGATTTAGTTCTGTACTTTTTTTCTCCTGAATGATATACTATACAAGTAACAATACTAAGAAAACAACTACTATTTCTAAAATATCACCGCTAAATTAGAGCGCTCAGGAGAAATTACATGGATCATTTTGAATTAGTATCACAATACAACCCAACTGGCGACCAGCCGCAGGCAATTAAAGAGCTGGTCGAAGGCTTCAAAGAAGGAAACCAGTGTCAGACGTTGCTTGGCGTTACTGGATCTGGTAAGACATTTACCATGGCGAATGTTATTCAACAGATGAACAAGCCGACATTGATTATTGCACATAATAAGACGCTGGCTGCGCAGCTGTATGGGGAATTCAAAGAGTTCTTTCCGAATAACGCAGTGGAATACTTTGTCTCCTACTACGACTATTATCAGCCGGAAGCATATGTTCCATCTTCAGACACATATATTGCCAAGGATTCGTCCATCAATGACGAGATTGATAAGCTTCGACTCTCCGCAACTATGTCACTGATGGAGCGAAGAGATGTGATCATTGTTGCAAGTGTATCTTGTATCTATGGGCTGGGTAACCCGGTAGATTACCAGAACATGGTAGTTTCTTTGCGTCCGGGTATGATCAAAGATCGTGATGAAGTAATGGCAAAGCTGATTGAGATCCAGTATGATCGTAATGATATGGATTTCCACCGTGGTACATTTCGTGTGCGTGGAGATGTTTTGGAAATCATTCCGGCATATGAGAGTGACACAGCGATTCGTGTGGAATTCTTTGGAGACGAGATAGACAGGATCTCAGAGATTGATATTTTGACAGGAGAAGTGAAGGACGAACTGAAACATGTAGCAATCTTTCCGGCATCTCATTACGTGGTTGACCGTGAGAATATCAAACGTGCGGTGGCAGATATTGAAGAAGAATTAGAAGAACGTGTCAAAGAGTTTAAGAGAAATGATAAGCTTTTAGAGGCACAGCGTATTGCAGAGCGAACGAATTTTGATATTGAGATGCTTAAGGAGACTGGATTTTGTTCCGGAATTGAGAATTATTCCAGACATTTGGCAGGGCTTCGACCGGGACAGGCTCCGTATACATTGATTGATTATTTCCCGGATGATTTTATTATGATGATTGATGAGTCACATAAGACGATCCCGCAGATTGGTGGAATGTATCACGGAGACCAGTCGAGAAAGCAGACATTGGTAGATTATGGGTTCCGTCTCCCATCTGCGAAGGATAACCGTCCACTTAACTTTGATGAGTTTGAAAGTAAGATCAATCAGGTGATGTTTGTATCTGCGACACCGGGAGAATATGAGAAGGATCATGAACTTCTTCGAGCAGAACAGGTAATCCGTCCGACAGGACTTCTGGATCCGGAAGTTGAAGTGCGACCGGTAGAAGGACAGATTGATGATCTGATCGGTGAAGTGAACAAAGAGATCAGTAAGAAGAATAAAGTCCTTGTCACAACGCTGACAAAGCGTATGGCAGAAGATTTGACAGATTATATGCGTGAAGTAGGAATCCGTGTAAAATATCTTCATTCGGATATTGATACACTTGAACGTACGGAGATCATCCGAGATATGCGTCTAGATGTGTTTGATGTGTTGGTTGGGATCAACCTCTTGAGAGAAGGACTTGATATTCCGGAAATCACTCTTGTTGCAATCCTTGATGCAGATAAAGAAGGATTCCTTCGTTCAGAGACTTCGCTGATTCAGACAATCGGTCGTGCAGCGCGTAATGCAGAAGGACATGTAATCATGTATGCAGATAAGATTACAGAATCAATGCAGCTGGCGATCGATGAGACACAGCGTCGTCGTGAGATTCAGATGAGATACAATGAAGAGCATGGAATTACGCCGAAGACGATTCAGAAGTCAGTGCGTGATCTGATCAGTATCTCTAAAAAGGTTGCGGCAGAAGAGATGCGGCTTGAAAAAGATCCGGAGTCCATGAGCCAGAAAGAACTGGAGAAACTGATCGCGGATCTGACGAAACAGATGAAGAAGGCAGCAGCGGAATTGAACTTTGAGGCAGCGGCAGAGCTTCGTGATAAGCTTGTTGAATTAAAAAAGATGCTCAATGATATGGAATAGGAGATTACAAAATGGGTAAGAAAATGGACGCCAGACAGTACATTAAGATACGAGGCGCGAATGAGAATAACCTGAAGAATATAGATGTAGATATCCCAAGAAATGAACTGGTTGTTTTGACGGGACTTAGCGGTTCTGGAAAATCTTCCCTTGCATTTGATACAATTTATGCAGAAGGACAGAGACGTTATATGGAATCACTGTCTTCCTATGCAAGACAGTTTCTTGGTCAGATGGAGAAACCGGATGTAGAAAGTATCGAAGGGCTTTCACCTGCAATTTCTATCGATCAGAAATCAACGAATCACAATCCACGTTCCACAGTTGGAACTGTTACGGAGATTTATGATTATTTTCGATTATTATATGCGAGAGTTGGAATTCCGCATTGCCCGAAATGTGGTCGTGAGATTGCAAAACAGTCGGTAGATCAGATGGTGGATCAGATCATGGCGCTTCCGGAGAGAACGAAGATACAGCTTTTGGCACCTGTTGTACGTGGAAGAAAAGGAACACATGCAAAGCTTTTCGAACGTGCAAAAAAGAGTGGATATGTTCGTGTTCGTGTGGATGGCAATATGTATGAACTTTCAGAAGAAATTACATTAGATAAGAATATCAAGCATAATATTGAGATTATTGTAGATCGTCTTGTAGTAAAACCTGGAATTGAAAAACGACTGACAGACTCTGTCGAAAATGTACTTGAGCTCGCAGAAGGTCTGCTTGTTGTTGATGTGATCGATGGAGAACCTCTGAATTTCAGCCAGAGCTTTTCATGTCCTGTCTGCGAAATCAGTATCGATGAGATTGAGCCTCGCAGTTTTTCTTTTAACAATCCATTTGGGGCTTGCCCGGAATGTTTTGGACTTGGATACAAAATGGAATTTTCAGAAGAACTGATGATTCCGGATCCGTCGTTGTCTATTAATCAAGGTGCGATTGCAGTTTTAGGATGGCAGTCCTGTACAGACAAGAGCAGCTTCACACGTGCAATTCTGGATGCACTGTGTAAAGAATATCATTTTGATCTGGATACCCCTTTTGAGGATTATCCGAAAGAAATCCATGATGTTTTGATTTATGGAACAGACGGAAAAGAAGTAAAGGTTTATTATAAAGGTCAGAGAGGCGAAGGGATTTATCCGGTTGCATTTGAAGGATTGATCAAGAATGTGGAACGTCGTTACCGTGAGACAGGTTCTCAGACGATGAAAGCAGAATATGAGACATTTATGAATATTACACCATGTTCAGCCTGTAAAGGACAGCGCTTGAAGCCGGGGGCTTTAGCTGTAACAGTTGGAGATAAGAATATTTCAGAAGTGACAACACTTTCTATAGAACGTCTTCAGAAATTTTTAGATGAACTTCAATTGACAGAGACACAGCAGTTGATTGGTAATCAGATTCTGAAAGAGATCAAAGCAAGAATCAGTTTTTTGATGGATGTCGGTCTGGATTATCTGACGCTTGCGCGTGCGACAGGAACACTTTCCGGTGGAGAAGCACAGAGAATTCGACTTGCAACACAGATTGGATCAGGTCTGGTCGGAGTTGCATATATTCTGGATGAGCCGAGTATCGGACTTCATCAAAGAGATAATGATAAACTTCTTGCGACGCTGAAACATTTGCGTGATCTTGGAAATTCATTGATTGTAGTAGAACATGATGAAGATACGATGCTGGCAGCGGATTATATAGTAGATATCGGTCCGGGGGCAGGAGAACATGGCGGTCAGGTTGTTGCTGTGGGAAATGCACAGGAAATTATGAAAAATCCAAATTCTGTCACAGGAGCGTATTTGAGTGGAAAAATCAGGATTCCGGTTCCGACAGAAAGAAAGAAGCCGACAGGTTATCTGAAAGTAGTCGGTGCACAAGAGAATAATCTCAAGAACATTGATGTAAAATTCCCTTTGGGAGTTATGACTTGTGTAACGGGAGTGTCTGGATCGGGGAAAAGTTCTCTTGTGAATCAGATTTTATATAAAAGACTTGCAAGAGACTTGAACCGGGCAAGAACAATCCCCGGAAAACATAAGAGAATAGAAGGGCTAGATCAGGTTGACAAAGTGATTAATATCGACCAGTCACCAATCGGAAGGACGCCACGGTCAAATCCTGCCACTTATACAGGCGTGTTTGATTTGATCCGAGATTTGTTTGCAGGAACGCCGGATGCAAAAGCACGTGGATACAAGAAAGGACGGTTTAGCTTTAATGTTAAAGGGGGACGCTGTGAAGCATGTGCAGGAGACGGAATCCTGAAAATCGAGATGCATTTTCTTCCGGATGTTTATGTTCCATGTGAAGTCTGTGGCGGAAAGCGTTACAATCGTGAGACGCTGGAAGTACGCTATAAAGGGAAAAATATATATGATGTATTGAATATGACAGTGGAAGAAGCGGTAGATTTCTTTGAAAACGTGCCAAGCATTCGAAGAAAGATGGAGACGTTGAGAGATGTCGGATTGTCGTATATTCGTTTGGGACAGCCTTCTACAGAGCTTTCAGGTGGCGAGGCACAGAGAATTAAACTTGCGACAGAACTTAGCAAACGCAGTACCGGAAAAACGGTATATATTCTGGATGAACCTACGACAGGACTTCATTTTGCAGACGTGCATAAATTAACAGAGATTCTCCGCAGACTTTCCGGGGATGGAAATACAGTAATTGTAATCGAACATAATCTGGATGTGATTAAGACGGCAGACTATATTATTGACATTGGACCAGAAGGAGGAGACCGCGGAGGAACTGTTGTGGCAAGTGGTACTCCGGAAGAGGTCGCAAAGAATCCAGATTCTTATACAGGAAAATATATTGCGGCTATATTGGAGAAATAAAGACGAAAAAAAGTCGAAAAAAGTCGTAAAATATATGCAAAAAATGCCTTTCTATTTTAAGCGAAGTCTATTATACTAAAGTATGCGGATGATAAAACATTACTGTTTTGGTTACATAATATTGACAACAGTAAATAGTGAAAAAAACAGTAACGATAAACCCCTTCAAGGGACAAAAGACACTTGATTGAGGAAAGAAAATGCTGGAATCAGTAACAGACAAAGTTGTTTATTTGCAGTAGATTGCTGAGAACAGTAAAAGAGCGTTTTAGAAGGGAGATATAGAAATTATGATGTCAGTAGATCTTGGAATAGATTTGGGGACAGCCAGTGTACTGGTATATGTGAAAGGAAAAGGGGTTGTTCTGAAAGAACCATCAGTTGTCGCATTTGATCGTGATACGAATGTGATCAAGGCAATTGGTGAAGAAGCGCGTCTGATGCTTGGAAGAACACCGGGAAATATTATTGCGGTAAGACCACTCAGACAAGGAGTAATCTCTGATTATACCGTGACGGAGAAGATGATTAAGTATTTTGTTCAGAAAGCTCTGGGAAAACGTACATTTAAGAAGCCGAGAATCAGTATCTGTGTACCAAGTGGTGTTACAGAAGTAGAAAAAAAAGCAGTGGAAGAGGCTACCTTTGCAGCCGGAGCAAGAGAAGTTCATCTGATTGAAGAACCTGTGGCAGCTGCAATAGGAGCAGGAATAGATATTTCAAAGCCTTGTGGAAACATGATCGTTGATATCGGTGGAGGCACAGCGGATATTGCAGTTATTTCACTGGGCGGAACAGTTGTGAATACATCAATTAAGATAGCGGGTGATGATTTTGATGAAGCAATCGTACGCTATATGAGAAAGAAACACAATCTTCTGATTGGAGAAAGAACAGCAGAGGATATCAAGATTAAGATTGGAACGACTTATCCACTTGTAGAGGAAGAGAAGATGGAAGTCAGAGGGCGTAATCTGGTAACAGGGCTTCCAAAGACAGTTACGGTGACTTCGTCTGAGACAGAAGAAGCTTTAAGAGAATCTACAGGACAGATTGTAGAAGCTGTAATCGGAGTACTCGAGCAGACTCCACCGGAGTTGTCAGCAGATATCCTTGATCGGGGAATTGTTCTTACCGGAGGAGGATCACTTCTTCGCGGACTGGAAGAATTGATCGAAGAGAGAACAGGAATTAATACGATGACAGCGGAGGATCCGATGAAAGTCGTTGCAATTGGTACCGGACAGTTTGTGGAATTTATGAGTGGAAGAAAAGAGTTTTAAGAGAAAGAATTCTGAAAAAGAATTTGAAGTGTCAGGTTCTTAGAGAAGAAGATTCAATTACGAGGGGTGTGTATAAGAGGAACACACCCTTTTTCTGCATATAAATTAGGAAAAGATACAAGAAGAGAGAGGAAAAAGTGTGGAAACAGTTACAGGGTATGTGAGTCATATTGTATATAGAAATTCTGATAATGGGTATACAGTATTCCATATTGAACATGATGATGGTGAAGTGACATGCGTGGGAAGTCTGAACTATATTAATGAAGGAGAACTCCTTGAAATTCAAGGAGAATATGTGAATCATAATGTTTACGGTAAGCAGTTGAAGATTTCTCATTATAAAGTAAAAGAGCCGGAGGATATTGTTTCTATTGAACGATATCTTGGCTCCGGAGCAGTGAAAGGTGTGGGTGCGGCACTGGCTGGCCGAATCGTGAAAAAGTTTAAAGAGGATACTTTCCGCATTATTGAAGAAGAGCCGGAAAGACTTGCGGAGATCAAAGGAATCAGTGAAAGAAAAGCACAGGAGATTGCATCTCAGCTTGAAGAAAAGAAAGATATGCGAAAAGCCATGATTTATCTGCAGAAATACGGTATTTCCACAAAGCTGGCAGCCAAGATTTATCAGTATTACGGAATGAAAGTGTATAAAGTGTTGGAAGAAAATCCGTATCAGCTTGCAGATAATATTGAAGGAATCGGATTTAAGACTGCGGATGAAATTGCATCCAAAATCGGCATACATACAGATTCAGACTATCGTATAAGAAGTGGTTTGTTTTATACATTGCAACAGGCAGTAGGTGAGGGGCATGTTTATTTACCACAGAATATATTGCTTCGAAGAGCAAATGCACTTTTAGGAGTCGATCTTGAAGATATTGAGAAGTACATCATGGATCTGTGTATAGAACGGAAAACAGTTATGAAAGAAGTGGATGAGGAAATTCGCATTTATCCAGCACATTATTATTACTTGGAATTGAATACTGCGAAAATGCTTAATGATCTTGATATTGACTGTCAGATGCCGGAAGACATGATGGAGAAACGTCTGAAAAGAGTAGAACAGAAAGAAAAGATAGAATTGGATCCAATGCAGCACAGAGCTGTTATCGAAGCTATTAAACATGGTTTGCTCATATTAACAGGAGGACCGGGTACAGGTAAGACGACAACGATCAATACGATGATTCAATTTTTTGAAAGCGAAGGAATGAGTATCCTTCTTGCAGCGCCAACAGGACGCGCGGCAAAGCGAATGACAGAGGCTACAGGATATGAAGCCCAGACGATTCACAGATTACTTGAAGTAAGTGGAAATCCTGAGGAAGAGAACAGTGTAGGTGGATTTTTGAGAAACAGAGAGAATCCACTTGAGACAGATGTTATCATTATAGATGAGATGTCCATGGTTGATCTGAATCTGATGCATGCGCTTTTATCAGCAGTTATTCCGGGAACAAGACTTATTCTTGTGGGAGATGTGGATCAGCTTCCGTCCGTGGGACCGGGAAGTGTGTTAAAAGATATCATACGTTCAGAAAAATTTCACGTAGTGACGCTTACAAAGATTTTTCGTCAGGCAGGAGAGAGTGATATTGTAGTAAATGCTCATAAGATCAATGCAGGAGAACCGGTTACAATTGATAATAAAAGCCGGGATTTCTTCTTCTTAAAACGCCAGGATGCGAATACGATCATTAGCGTCGTTATTACTTTAATACAGAAGAAATTACCCAGATATGTGCAGGCCGATCCAAATGAAATCCAGGTAATGACACCAACACGTAAGGGATTGCTGGGTGTAGAACGATTGAATGTGATTCTACAGCAATATCTGAATCCTTCAGATTCCCAAAAAACGGAGAAAGAAATTAATGGTAGATTGTTCCGTGAAGGTGACAAAGTAATGCAGATTAAAAATAATTATCAATTAGAGTGGGAAGTTTCTACCAGATTTGGATTAACAGTTGACAAAGGAATTGGAGTTTTTAACGGTGACATGGGAGTCATTGATGAAATCAATGAATATACAGAAACTGTTATCGTGGAATATGATGAGGGGAGAAAGGTAAAATATGGATACGATATGACAGATGAGTTAGAACTTGCCTATGCGATTACGGTTCATAAATCTCAGGGAAGCGAGTATCCGGCGGTCATTATCCCACTTCTTCCAGGACCAAAGTTACTATATAACAGGAATCTGCTTTATACAGCAGTGACGCGGGCAAAAAGATGTTTAACAATAGTAGGGAGTGAACTAACATTTCAGGAAATGATCGAAAACAAAAGCGAACAGGGAAGATTTACAAGCTTAGACGAGCGAATCAAAGAATTTTAGAAAAAATGTATCCAAAAAGATGCCCGTTTTGTCAGGAAATCAGCTCAAAAGGTATTTGCGATGACTGTAGAAAACAGGTTGTTAAGGTGGGAAAAATAAAATGTATCCATTGTGGAAAGCCATTGGAGGATGAAACGAAAGAGTATTGCAGGGATTGTGAAAGAAGAAAAAGTAATTATGAACAAGGACGCAGCCTCTGGGTTCACATTCCGCCGGTTTCAAATTCAGTATATCGGTTGAAATATCACAACAAGCGATATTATGCGGAAATCTTTGGGAAAGAGCTGGCAGATGAGTTTGAATTTCAGATTCGAAGATGGGGGATTCAGGCAATTATTCCAATTCCATTACATAGATCGAAAATGAGAAAACGAGGATATAATCAGGCAGAACTTTTAGCAAAGCAGTTATCAGAATGTATGGGAATTCCTATAGAAAAAGATGTTTTATATCGGATTAAGAAAACCCGGCCTTTAAAGGAAATGAACGGGGAGCAGAGACACAGAAATCTGAAGGGGGCATTTGCGGTTTCAAAATCGTGGAATCCACGCCAGAACATTCTTCTGATTGATGATATTTACACAACCGGAAGTACAATAGAACGTGCTGCAGGAATCCTGAAAAAAGCAGGTGTTAAAAATGTCTACTTTTTGACTCTAAGCATTGGACAAGGCATCTGAACATATGGTATACTTAGGAGAGAAATCTTGAAAGGTGAATGTCGGATATGTTAGATAAAGACAGGATTCGTTTAATGACAAAAATGTCGATATATGAGAAGAATTACAGAGATGATTTTAAAATTGCCGATTATTACAGAAAAGATTATGCAAGTCTTAAGAGATGGATTACATTGATTTGGGTAACAATAGGTTATGCAATTTTGTTCGTTAGTTTCTGCATTTATTCGAGTGATAGTTTATCTGCTGATCTGACAATTTTAAAACTATTCGTTCTCTTGATTGCAGCAATTGCAGGCTATATAGTTCTTTTGGTTATATATGGGGTTTGCGCAAATAGTTTTTATAAGAGAAAACATGCAGTTGCCAAACAGAATGTAAAACGTTATTATCGTAATTTGTCCCGTTTAGAGAAGATGTGTAAAAAGGAGAAGAATGAGCAATGAACAATTTATTGGTTCTTAGAGAAAGATTTAAGCAGATTTATGTTTCTCACTCTCTCTTGGTTCGAAAGGGAGCACAGTTTTTGCTTGCACTTTTGGTGTTTAACCTGATCAATTCTAATATTGGATTTATGAAGATGGCATCATCTGTTCTTTGTACTGTTGGCTTAGCAGTAGTCTGTACATTTCTCCCTCTAGCAGTAATGACGGCAGCAGCAACTGTGTTAATAGTGGCTCATTTATATACATTATCTATGCCAATAGCCGGAGTTGCGGTGATACTGTTTTTGTTAATGTATATTTTCTACTTTCGATTTACCCCAGAGAAGAGCTGGCTGATTCTGCTGACAGTAGTAGCTTTCGGCATGAAAATACCACTGGTGATTCCGGTTATATTTGGGCTGTTAGGTACTACAATATGGATTGTTCCTGCATCCTGCGGAATCCTTGTTTATTATCTGCTTTACCTGATCAAAGCTTCTGCAACAGCATTGAAAGGTACAGATGGAACAACAATGATCAGCACTTTAACCAATTTTACAAAACAGTTTGTAGGCTATCAAGAAATGTGGGTTATGCTGTTTGCAGTAGTGATTGGAATACTGGTAGTGAACGGAATTAAAAATCGGGCAGTTGATCATTCCTGGAAGATAGCATCAGCAACAGGAGCAGCAGTTTGTGTGATCGTAGGTGCATCGGGAAATATTTCTCTTGGACTTCACATGTCTTATACGATGATGATTTTCAGTGGGATTCTTGGTGTTGTAATAGGATTGTTCCTTGAAGTTATTTTTTTCTCTGTGGATTATTCAAGAACAGAGAATGTTCAGTTTGAAGATGACGAATACTATTATTATGTAAAGGCAGTTCCGAAAGTAGGGGTTCAGATGCCTGAGAAGCAGGTAAAACATATTACAGAACATCAGGGGCAGGACGCAGAGATGCCGAATGTGTCAGAGACAGAAAACAATACTGCTGTGTCAGAAGTTTCTGATTTGAAGGAAGTTGAACAGAAAGAGGAAGAAGATCAGTCAGAACAACTGAAAAAGGAGTCTGATCTTGCACAAACAACAATTTTTAATGATTCAAACATGACGGAAGATATTCTTTTAACAAGAAGTCTGAGCAAGGAACTGGGTCTGGATCAGAATGAAGAGAAAAAAGAGTGATCGACAGAGCAAAAGATGCAAGAGTGCATAACAACGAGTGATTACATAAGGTGGTGAGACTTGAGATGATAGAGTGGATTCAGAATTTTATAAGAAATTATTCAAATGGAATGTATTTTCCACATATACAGATAAAAGATATCATAGAGATTCTGATTGTGACGATTATTGTCTATGAAATCATGCTCTGGATCAAGAACACAAAAGCCTGGATGCTTCTGCGAGGAATGCTTATGCTGGGGGGATTTATTCTTCTGGCATGGCTTTTTCAAATGAATACGATCCTGTATCTGGCAAGAGAGTCGATTAATGTATTAGCGATTGCAGCAATTGTTGTTTTTCAGCCAGAACTTAGACGGGCATTGGAGAAGCTGGGGGAGAAGAATTTATTTAGTAACATTAATCCGTTCGATAAAAATAAAGAAAATCAGAGGTTTTCGGATGAAACACTGGATAGTATTGTAAGAGCTTGTTATGCTATGGGAAGTGTATGTACAGGAGCACTGATCGTAGTAGAACAGGTGATTCAGTTGACAGAGTATGAAATGACAGGTATAGAGCTTGATTGTAAAGTGTCTTCTCAGGTGCTGATCAATATTTTTGAACACAACACCCCACTTCATGATGGCGCGGTTATTATCAGAGGGGACAGAATTACATCAGCAACATGTTATCTGCCACTTTCAGATAACATGACAATCAGTAAAGATCTGGGAACAAGGCATCGTGCGGCATTGGGAATGAGCGAAGTTTGCGATGCTCTTGTGATTGTTGTTTCAGAAGAAACGGGACTTGTTTCTGTGGCTTCCGGAGGACGATTGCTTCGAGCTATTAACGCAGAAGAACTTCGGAGTCAGTTAAGCCAGATTCAGTATAGAAAGACAGAGACAAAGAACAAGTTTTCTATACGGAAAGGATGGCACAGATCATGAAAAAATACAAATTGACAACGAATCTTCCGCTTAAGATTATTGCATTTGTTTTTGCAGCATTTCTTTGGCTGATTGTTGCGAATGTTGCTAATCCGGTTACGAAATCAACTTATACAAACATCAAAGTTACGATAGCGAACGATGATGTGATTACACAAGGTGGGGAAGTTTATACGGTTTTAGATGATCAGAATGTAAACGTAGTTGTTTACGCAAAACGTTCAGTGATTCAACAGATTAAGTCGGATGATATTGTGGCTACTGCGGATATCAAAGAAATGGATTCCAGGACAGGGTTGATACCAATTTCAGTATCAATTCCAAAGTATAGTGGATCTTATCAGTCGGCAGAGGCTGCTCCGAGAAATATACAGATTAAGACAGAACCAACAGGTAAGACTGTATTTACACTGACTGTTAGCACAACAGGAACGCAGCGTGACGGTTATCAGATTGGAGAGATGAAAGTTAATCCTGAAAAAATAACGATTACAGGAGCAGAATCAACAGTAAAATCAATTGATAAAGCCGTAGCGAAGATTAATGTAGATGGAATTTCAAAAGATGAAGAACTTACAGCAGAACTTGTTTTATATGATGCATCGGGAAATGTAATCAATCAGGGACAGCTAAGTAATAATCTTGGAGAAGATGGAATCACTGTAGATGTGACAGTAATGAGGATCAAGACGGTTCCATTAAAATTTGAAGCATCTGGAACACCGGCAGATGGATATGAATATCTCGGTTGTTCGAGCGAACCGGCGAGCGTGCAGATCTGCGGAAAAGAAGAGGCCTTATCCAAGATTGAAAGTATCAATATTCCAGCATCTGAATTGTCTATCGCTGGGGCAACAGAGAAGATAGAGAAAGCATTTGACATTACAGATTATCTGCCGGAAGGTGTAGAACTGATTGAAGGCGCTTCAGGAAAGGTTACCGCAACTGCAATGATCGAACAGTTGGGAAATCGTACAATTGAGTTTATGGTTGCGTCCATCAAACAGAATTATCTGGCAAAAAATCTTCAGGTAAGTTACGAGCCAGATGCTGAGGTGACACTTGTATTTCAGGGAGAGAAAGATACGCTGGATAGTCTGGATATCAGCAATGCAGTATCGGTAAATCTCCAGAATTACACGAAGGAAGGCACTTATGACATACCGGTAGAAGTAGACCTTCCGGATGGAGTAACGTTGACAAAACCAGTGACAGTGCAGCTTATATTGACTGAAAAAGGATCCACAAAGGATGAACAACCGGAAAATAACGCTGGGACAAATTAATAATACTTCATATTAATTAAAAAAGTACAGGTCTAAATTAAAAAAGAATTAAGAAGGCTGGCATTGACAGTTTTCAATGCATATTATATGATATTGGAGTTAAAACTTCCAACTATCAGAGAGATAGAATAGGAGAATAACATGGTAAGCGATAAAGTAGTGATCAAAAATCCGACAGGACTTCATCTAAGACCGGCAGGATTGTTTTGTAAAACTGCGATGCAGTACAAGAGCAAGATCACAGTGTACAAAAAGATGAAAAACGAAGAGGTAAATGCAAATGCCAAAAGTGTATTAAGCGTACTGGGTGCATGCATAAAAAGCGGAGATGAGATTACAATTATTTGTGAAGGAGAAGACGAAGAAATAGCACTTTCAGACATGGTTCAACTTGTGAAAGATGGATTGGGAGAATAAGTGGTGTTTATAAACTGGTATATTGTAACAGTGAAGAGACATTAGGAGGAAAAAGAAATGAGCAAAGCAACATTAGTAATCATGGCGGCAGGTATTGGAAGTCGTTTTGGAGGCGGAATCAAGCAGCTGGCTCCAATCGGACCAAATGGAGAGATTATCATGGACTACTCCATCTATGATGCATTAGAAGCAGGGTTTGACAAAGTTGTATTCGTTATCCGCAAAGATCTCGAGAAAGATTTCAAAGAGATCATTGGCAACCGTATTGAAAAAGAAGTAGAAGTAGCATATGCATTTCAAGAGCTTGATGATATTCCGGAAAAATTCAGCGGAAAATTCACAGGAAGAACAAAACCTTGGGGAACAGGTCAGGCAATCCTTTGCTGTAAAGATGTGGTGGATGCTCCATTCCTTGTAATCAATGCAGATGATTATTATGGAAAAGAAGCATTTAAAGAGGCATACAGTTATTTGACAAACCTTCCATCTGCTGATATAATGCAGATTTGTATGGTCAGCTTTGTATTGAAAAATACATTGAGTGATAACGGAGGCGTGACCAGAGGTGTGTGCGAAGTAGACGGACATGGCATGCTTGCAGACATTGAAGAGACACATAACATCGAAAAAGAAGACGGAAAAGCTGTAATCCACAAAGAGGATGGAGATGTATTCCTTGATGTTGATTCACCGGTATCTATGAATATGTGGGGAATTACACCTGAATTTTTTGAGATTCTTAAGACAGGATTTGATGAGTTCCTTGAGAAAACAGAAAGTACAGATCTAAAAGCAGAATATCTGCTTCCGACAATGATTGGAGATCTGTTAAGTGATGGAAAACTGGAAGTAAAAGTACTGCAGTCACATGACCAGTGGTTTGGTGTGACATATAAGGAAGATAAAGAATCTGTAACAGTAGCGCTTCGTGGATTGATTGAAGAAGGAGTTTACCCGTCAAAATTGTTCTAATTTAAGAAAAGGGATGTAAGATGGCAAAACGAAAAGGATCTGCTGGCAATTCTGCACGCAGAAAAAAAAGTACAAATAAGTATTCCCGCAGATCGGGAAGTAATAAGCTGGGGACTTTGTGTATCATTCTTCAGACGATTGCCAGTATAGCCTTAATGGCGGTATTGTATTTGTTAGGAATGATTCCGGATAAGTATCTGATACTGGCAGCAGCAATACTGTTTTTCTTATGGTGTGTGACACTGAATTCACAGGTGGCAAGGAGAAAACGGGGGACTTGGGGAAAAGTATTCAGTTTACTTATGGCAGTTGTGATGTTTACAGGAAGTTATTATGTCGCTCAGGCTAATAATATGATTGGAAAGATCACAGGCAGCAACTATAAAGTAGATAAGATGGTTGTTGCAGTGCGAGCAGATGATTCGGCAGAGACAATAGAAGATGCGGCAGACTATACGTATGGTGTACAGTTTGAGAAAGGTGCTGACAATATACAGACAGCTGTAACTGATATTGAAAAGCAGATTGGCGTTGATACAATCGAAGTGAAAGAGTATGATTCGGTTCAGGCACAGGCACAGGCTTTGATAGATGGGGACTGTGATGCAATCATTTATAACAGTGCATATACAAGTCTGATGGAAGAAACAGTAGACGGTTATAGCGAAAAAGCAAAGGTATTATACACATTTAATATCCGTGTGGAATTGAAGTTGGGAAACAAGGATACTATGGCAACAGATGATAGTATTATAGAAAAACCATTTACAGTTTATATCAGTGGTATTGATGTTTATGGTGATGTATCAGAAACAAGTCGAAGTGATGTAAATATTATTGCAGTTGTGAATCCGCAGACACATCAGATATTACTTGTAACAACACCACGTGATTATTATGTTCCTATTCCTGGAATTTCAGGAGGACAGAGAGATAAACTGACTCACGCAGGAATTTACGGAGTAGATGCCTCTATGCGTACACTGGGTGAATTGTATGAGACGGATATTAATTATTATGCGAGATTGAATTTTACTTCATTAATTGATATTGTAGATACACTTGGAGGAATTGATGTATATTCAGAGTATGCGTTTACAACAAGTGAAGATTCTGAACATGTAATGGATGTGCAGGAAGGATATAATCACTTCAATGGTGAAGAAGCACTTGCTTTCTGTAGAGAGAGACATAATGTTCCAGGCGGAGACAATCAGAGAGGAAAAGATCAGCAGGCAGTTATTACTGCTATGTTGAAGAAGTGTTTGTCACCGACTATGCTCTTGAAAGCGAATGCGATTATGGAACAGGTGAGCAAAGATGTTGAGACAAATATGTCTCAGGAAGAGATTAACGCATTGATTAAATATCAGTTGAGTAATAATCCGGCTTGGACGATTCAGTCTGTAGCAGCGGAAGGTACAAATACAACTGGTACATGTTATTCCAGTGTTGATACAGAACTCTTTATTATGGAACCGGTTGAATCTTCTGTGCAGAATATTATTGATCTGGCAAACATTGTAGAAGAGGGTAGAGTGTTGCCGGAAGGACAACAGCTGAATTAGCATGAAAGTAGAATAAAGTATAAGAAAATAAAAGGGAGAGCTTAATTGTTGCAGAGAATGTAGCAGTTAAGCTCTTCCTTTTGTGAAAAACGTTTATAAAAGCTTAAAATTATATCTAAAAACGTGAATTATATATGTAAAAAGAAAATAATAAAGAAAAGACAAAGAAAATTCGCTAAAAAAACACTGAAAAGACAAAAAAATCTTTACAAATCTACCAAAATATAGGAAAATATAAATTAATAAGAACGGATAAGGAGGTTTTCATATGAAGAGAAAACAATTTATCGCCTTACTTTGTGTAGTTACGATGAGTGCGTGTCTCGTTACTCCGGTAATGGCAGAAGAAAATCAAGTAGCAGAAGCTACACAGGAAACGATTGTGGATCAGGAAACGCCGACAGAAGTAACTAAGGATGAGAAAGAATCGGATGTAGAGAATGCGACTGCAGTGGAAGAAACTGTACCGGTAGAAGAAACTGTACCGGTGGAAGAAACTGTACCGGTGGAAGAAACTGTACCGGTAGAAGAAGTGAAAGATGGATTTGTTGAAGAAGACGGTAAAGTATACTATTATGAGGACGGAACGTTAGTAATTAATGAGATCGTTGAATTTCCAGAAGAGGACGGAACTACATATGCATGTTTTTTCCTTGGGGATGGCAGCATGATGATTGACGATATAGCTTGGTGTGAATTCACAGATGAAAACGGAAATACTTATGGAGGAAATATCAGAGCTGATAAGAATGGTCATCTGGTAAAAGGGTGGTATCAGAGAAATTATGGAAATGCATCATTTGAATATTATAACTCTGATTATTTTCAGGTATACAATGAAATTATTGAAGAGAACGGAAATAAATATTATTTGAATTATGATGGAATTCTGATTACAAATTCACAGATTGTATTTGATGGAGAGTTATATCAGGCAGATGCGACAGGTGCGCTTACAAAATGTGAAGTGACAACACATTTAGAGTGGAAAATAATAGGTGGTGAATGGTATCTGTTTGTTGACGGCAAAACAATCAGAAATCAGTATTACGTTTACCAGGAAAATACATATTATTTTAATTATTCGGGTGTTATGCAGACAGGTGTTTTTTGGGATCAAGAAGGGGAAATAAAATTAGCTGAACCAAGTGGTATTGTGTTTGTAAATCCGACAAAAGACTGGAATGTATCAAAAGACGGCAAATCATGGTATTTTTTTAAAGAAGAAAATGGCAGATTGTGTCCAGCATATTCAGAAGTGATCACAGGACCGAGTGGCAAAAAATACTATTTTGGGTTTGATGGATCGATGTGGTTAGGATATTTCACAGAAACATTTGACGATGGCAGAGTTATTCATTATATGACCAATGATTCTGGTGAGATTCAGGAAACAAATGACTGGGTTAAGTATGATGGTGACTGGTATTTTTGGAGAGATGGAGATATACTGAAAAATGGTGTTTATGACATATGGGGAAAGAAGTACTATTTCGACTATGACGGAGTAATGCAATTAGGAAGAATAGATATTTATGAAAATGATAATCAGAAACTGTATCTGACAGATTCATCCGGAGCAATTATATCATCACCTGGTTGGAACTGGTATAAAAATAATTGGTATTACATGAATGAAGATGGAAGTGTACGTACGAATGAAATAATAGAATATGGAAATCAACTTTATTACGTTGATGGTTATGGAAAAATGCTAACGGAAGATTATATGGGTTTTCACGTAGATTCCAATGGAGTTATTTTGAGAAATTCTTGGTATCAGAAAGGATACGACTGGTTCTATGCAGGAGAAGACGGAGTTTATTTGACAAACAGTTGGAAATTAGGTGAAGGCGGCGTTTGGTATTATCTAAATGAAGATGGCGCAATGGCTAAAGGAGCATGTTGGGTTTATGATTCGGATGATAATGAAAAGGGTAAATATGAATACTTTGATGAGAATGGAGTTTGGCAGAAAAATCCGATAAACAAGAATGGATGGACATTAGTCGATGGCATTTGGTATTATTATAAAGATGGCAACCCATATACAGGATGGGTTGGATCTTACTATATCCGCAATGGTAAAATGTGTACAAATACCTATATTCATGATGAAGAAAAAACGTATTATGTAGATTACAAAGGAGTTTATCAGACAAATAGTTGGGTAACAATTCCAGGATATGAAACTGGGTACTCTTGGCGTTATGTAGGACCAGACGGAGCAGTGAAGCGTGATGAGTGGATTGGAAATTATTATGTCGATGAACACGGTGATATGGTTGCAAACACAATCGTAAATACAGTAGACTATGGTTTATGTAAATTTGCAGAAGATGGAAAGTGGATCGGTTATGCTAAAAAGGCAGATTGGAATGCAATCGGTAACAAATGGTATTATGTTGATGACATGGGAAGATTGGTGAGAGGTGGTAAACGTGTGATCGGAGGAAAAACATATTACTTCGACTATGATGGTGCTATGCGTGCGAATACTGCTTTTTACGATCATGAAGGAGAATTATATGTTTATGTTGGATCAGATGGAGCAGTTTCAAAAGCAAATGGCTGGGAATTAGGAGAGTACGGAGAATGGTATTATCTTGAAAATGGAACTCCGAAGACTGGCTGGTTTGAATATAAAGGGAAGAAATATTATTTGTCACCTGGAACATATACCGGAAGTATGGATGTTTGGGATTATGAAACGAATGAATCTGAGTATTATTTCTTCGATCAAGATGGAGCTGTTATTAAACCAAAAGATGGCTGGTTTTCAATGAAAGAATACGGCCGGACAAGTTGGTACTACATAAAAAATGGGGAAGCAGTACATCATACATGGTATAATGGATACTATTTCTACGCGAGCGGACAGATGGCTACAGGAACTATGGAGACATTATCAGGTGAAATTTATGTATTCGATGATAATGGATATCTTCTGAAAAACGGTTGGCACGAGCTGGATGGTGTTTGGTATTATACAGATGCAAAAGGAAGAGCCTATACAGGAGAAAGAAAAATCAATGGTACAACATATTGGTTTACAAATTCAGGTGTTTGGGTGAAATAGTAAATCAGTTCAAGTAAAGGGATAAGAGAGTTTTAGTGATTTAGGAGCAGTCATTTATGACTGCTCCCTTTTTGAAGTGAGTGTAACGAGAAGAGAAAATCGGATAGTCAAGGCTCGTGAGATGTGTTTATACACAAATGTTGTGGAAATTGTAGAAGAAATATAGACAAAGTAGAAGCATTGCGGTAAGATGATAATTGTAGCAGATTGCTTTGTGGTAGTATAGGAGGAGTAGAATGAATAAGAGGAAGCTATTCTTTGCTATGTGCTGTCTTACAGCAGTACTTGCGATAGGATGTGGAAAGAAAAACAGTACGGATACAAAAAATCCGGAGCAAGTGGAAAAACAGGATAATACAAAGACAGATAATGCAGATAAGAATGATACAAAAAACGATAATGAGAAAGATAATAACGATAAAACAGCATCTGAGACAACAAAAGGAATGATGCAGATTTATTTTATTAATATGGATTCAGGAGAGATTCAGACAGAAAAAGTGGAGACAGAGGATTTGAGTGCAGAAAAGACTTGGTCATTGCTTCAGGAATATGGAGTGCTCACTCAGGAATGTAGGATGAATTCTTTCAAAGTGAACGAAGAAGAGAAGACGATAGATCTTGATGTAGATGAAGGATTTGGAAATTATATTCGTTCCATGGGAACAACAGGAGAAACGGAAGTGCTTGCATGTGTTGTAAACACGTATCTGGACAGCTTCCAGTGTGAGAGAATCAAGATAACAGAAGCAGGACATACATTTGAGACAAGTGGAGCAGTTCTGGCAGGTTATATGACAAAGCAATAGGAAGCGGGGATGCGAAAAAGTGAAAAAATTATTAAAAAAATGTACGGTATTATTGTTGACAGCGGCAATGTCTATTACAGCGCTACCGGTGACGGCATGGGCTGAGACTCCGGCAGAGTCAGCAGTGATGGGAGCGGAGACAGCTACGAATCATGTAGATGAGAATGCAGTAGATGAAAAACAGGCAGCCGGTACTGAACAGCGCCTAAATTATATGTACATAGATCAGCCTTATCTGGAAACACCGAATACACAGAAGGTAGTGGTATCCTGGGGAGATGGTTCCGAGGGGATTGAACAGATGACCGCAACTGTGCAGGGACCAGTAGGAGAAGAAGTGTGGACTGCAGTACAGGAATCAGATGGCATATATCTGTTTGAAAGAGCTTATACAGAGCAGGAAAGGGGAGTCTATTCTGTTACAGAACTGCACGTTACAATTGCGGGAAATGTATATGATTATTCCCTTGCAGATCTTGGAATAGAAGCACTCTTTGGCGTAGATGAAAAATATGAAGGAATCGAAGAGTTACAGCCGGTAAGTGAGGAAGAGGTATCGGCAGATATTGCGGCATACAATATTGATGAATCCGGAAATGTTACTGAGCAGTCAAGTATCGAGGAGGCAATTGTTCAGGCAGAACAGGAAATTCCAGCAATGATGAGTGATGACGGAGTTCAGGCACAGTCATCTAATATTGTAGTAGCACTCGATCCAGGACATGATTCAACACACGCTGGCGCATCAGCAAACGGCGTACGAGAAGAAGTCCTTACATTAAAGATTGCACAGTATTGTAAAGCAGAACTGGAAGAGTATGCAGGCGTATCAGTCTACATGACAAGAACAACAGCAGACTGTCCGCATCCGGGCGGAAGTTCTGCTCACGATATTGATCAGAGAGTAGCTGATGCAGCGGCAGCTGGAGCAAGTGTCTATGTCAGCTTTCATTTGAATTCATCTCTATCTTCAGCAGCAAAAGGTGCAGAAATAATCATTCCGAACACAAACTGGAAACCACAGGTCGGAAATGACGGAAAGAAACTGGCTACACTGATCGAGTCAGAACTTGTTGGGCTGGGACTGGAAGAAAGAAAAATTTATTCAAAAAATACAACTGTGAATGAACGTTATGAGGATGGCTCTCTTTCAGATTATTTTACAGTTCAGATTTCTGCAAAGGAGCATGGAATTCCGGGAATTATAGTGGAACATGCGTTTGTGACCAATACATCGGATGTAAATAATTTTCTAAATAATGAAGCTGGACTGAAGAAACTTGGTGTTGCCGATGCGACTGGAATTGCGAAATATTTTGGTCTGTCAAAGGGACAGTGGTACAAGGATTCTACTGGTTGGTGGTATGCATCTGGAACAAGCTATTTAAAAAATCAGTGGGCACAGATTAGTGGAAGCTGGTATTATTTTGATTCTAATGGCTATATGGAGACTAGCTGGCAGAAAATTAGTGGAAAATGGTCATATCTAGGTGGAACAGATGATGGAATTATGCGAATCGGTTGGCAAAAAATAGGAACCAATTGGTATTATTTTAATTCAAGTGGATATATGTTAACTGGTTGGCAAAAAATAGGAACCAAGTGGTACTATTTCGGTGAATCTGACGATGGAGCAATGCGAATCGGTTGGCAGAAGATTGGTGGAGACAGGTATTATTTTGGTGAAGCTAATGATGGAGCAATGAAGACCGGCTGGCAGAAAATAGGAGAGTCCTGGTACTATCTAGGCAGTTCAAATGGTGGATATCTGCAAACAGGTTGGCAGAAAATCGGTGGAGCCTGGTATTATTTTAGCGATAAAGAGAATGGAGCAATGAAAACTGGCTGGCAGAAAGTTGGAAGCACATGGTACTATTTGGGAAGTGCAGATGGCGGCTACATGCAGACTGGATGGAAAAAGCTGGGAACAAACTGGTATTACTTTGGTGAATCCAATGATGGAGCAATGCGAACCGGTTTTGCAAAAGTAGGTGGTGATTGGTATTACTTTGGTGGAACAGACGATGGAGCAATGAAAACCGGTTGGCAGAAAATAGATGGAACATGGTATTTCTTTAATGATGATGGAATGTATGATTCTACCAAGAAATATGATGAGATTCCAGGGATAAATGATGACAAAATAAATGGAAGTGCCGGCACAAACAATTCGAATACAAATTCTAATGTTGTTGAGGGGACGTATTTGATTGAAGGAGATACCGAAGTAACAGTGGATCAGATGGTAGCTTATTTTGAGGCAAGTAAGAAAGCTTATCCGGAAGATGTAATGCGAAAAGGTGGGGCGGCTACAATCAGAGATTTTTGTCAGATTTATTACGAAGAAGCTGTGGCAGAAGGAATTAAAGCAGAAGTTGCATTTGTACAGGCGATGAAAGAGACAGGTTGGTTACAATTTACAGGTGTTGTGAAAGCAGAGCAGTATAATTTTGCGGGCATGGGAGCAACAGGAAATGGTGTTTCAGGTGAATCATTTAAAGATGTAAGAGAGGGTGTACGTGCACAAATTCAGCATTTGAAGGCATATGGATCAACAAAATCTTTAAATCAGACATGCGTAGATAATCGTTTTAAGTATGTTGAACGAGGAAGTGCAATTTATGTAGAATGGTTAAGTATACCTAACAATCCTAAGAAAAAAGGATGGGCAGCTGCCAATGGATATGGTGTTGATATTGTGAAGATGATACAAAAGCTCAAGAAAATGTAAAAATTGATACTAGTTATTTCAACAGGGAAGGAAATGAAAGATGAGTTGGAATATGTTACAGGAATTTAAGAGAAGAAATAAATGGAAGAAGATTGCATTAGGAGTAATAGGAAGTACTGTATTTGCAATGTCAGCAAGCTATACTGTAAAAGCTGAAGAGATAATAAGTCAAGATGAAGCATGCATAAGTGAAACAGCCGATAGCTTGGAGAAAGATGATATAGATAATTCAAATAGTCAAATGAAACCGGAAGAGGATATAATAGAAACGGGCTGGGTATCCGAAAATGGAACTAAATATTTTCAAGATGAAAAAGGGGAGCGTTGTACCGGATGGTTATTACAGGACGAAGGCTGGTATTATTTGGACGTAGAAAAAGACGGAGCAATGTTTAATGCAGGATGGAAGTATATCAATTCAAGCTGGTATTATTTTGATACTAACGGAGTGATGAAAACTGGATGGTTGTATTATGGGGAACATTGGTATTACTTGTCTTCGTATGGTGATATGTCAGTGGATGAATGGGATTGTATCAATTCAAAATGGTATCATTTCTACAACAGTGGAGAAATGGAGACTGGATGGACATACTATAAAAATAACTGGTATTACTTATCTCCATATGGTGATATGTCAGTGAATGAATGGGATTATATCAATTCAAATTGGTATTATTTTGATGAAAATGGAATAATGCAAACAGGCTGGTTTTTATATAATGGAAATTGGTATTATTTATATCCGGCTAACAATAATGCTGGAAAGTCTATAGGTGCGATGGCTCAAAATACAACAATTGATGGCTATTTTATATCACAGGATGGTATTTGGATAAATGATGAAGCCTATCAGGGTGCGTATAGTGTGTTGAATCAGGTGGGGTGGAATCTTTGGTCAGCATATAATTGGTCAGCAAATCTTCCCTATGTGAATTATTCAAATGATCCATCTCCGGGAAGCAGAGATTTTGCAATCCATGGTTTTCAGACAAAAACAGGAGATTGTTATGTGATGGCAGCTACATTTTATTATATGGCAAAAGCGTTGGGATATGATGCGCATCAGATTGCAGGATACGTTCCGCTGCGCGGAGGCGGACAGGGAGTACATTCCTGGGTGGAGATAGACATGGATGGATCGACATACGTGTTTGACCCGGATTTTACTCATGAAACAAAAAGAAATGGTTATCAGATTACATATGGTATGTCCGGAACATGGAGATATTCAAATTATTACAGAATGAATTAGTGAGAAAAAGGGAGAAATGATGAAAAGAAAAGTACTTATTGCATTATGTGTTTGTATGATTGGTGTGGCCGGTATGACATCAGGATGTGGAGATAAGAAGGAAGAAACACCGGTTGTTGAAGAAAAAGAACCAGAATTGAAGACGATTGGCAAGGAAGATAAAGAAGCATTTAAGGTAGAAATCAAGAATGCCACAGGAAAAACTATTAAAGGAATAGCAATTAAGCAGACGGATGAAGAATCTTATCCTGAGAATATGCTGGAAGATGGAGATGTCTTTACTGATCAGGAAAGTAGAAATCTTTATTATAAAGCACCTGAAGATACAACAAAAGAGACAGAAGAAAACACAGAAGATATGGCTGCAGAAAGTGAAAAAGCACAGCAGAAAGAGCTGGAGCAGGGATATGACATTCAACTTACTTTTGAAGATGACAGCACGGCAGAGCTACATGCTTTTCCATTTGAAGACATTGAAAAGGGCGAAATTTGTTATGAGGATGATGTAGCATATCTTACATATACGAGTGTTGCATCAAAAGAAGAGCTAAACACGAAAGAAGCTGAACTTGCAGTAAAGGTAGCAGAGCAGAAAGCAGCAGAAGAAGCAGCGGCTCAGGCAGCAGCGGAGCAGAAAGCAGCGGAGCAGAAAGCAGCAGAAGAAGCAGCCGCAGCTGCAGCAGCACAGAAAAGTAGAAGTTCTTCAAGTAATAGTTATTCCAGCAACAATTCTTCTAATGAAAGTGGCAGTTCATCAGAAAGCAGTTCGTCTGCAAGTGAACCAAGCAGTGATGCGGGGGCAGGTTCTTCCGATTCATCAGGAGATGACGCATGTTTGGATGATGGATTGTTATACTAGAACAGTAAGAATGCAGAAAGTATTCTTGAATAATTAATTAAGAAAGAGAAAAAGAGATGGGGGCCGTGTGTTCCCATCCCTTTTAAGGTATAAGAAGAAATATGTCATTAGTATCAAATTTATTTATTATATTTGTAGCCGGGGCTGTGCTTTTGTATTACCTGCTTCCAAAAAAGATGCGATGGTGGGGGCTTCTTTTAACAAGCTACATTTATTATCTTGCTGCAGGGACAAAGTACTTTCCATTTTTACTTTTCTCAACGATAATCACTTATCTCTGTGGATTGGCGATAGAACATGAAGTGAATCAAGATAAAAAGAAAGCAAAACGATATCTGATCATAGGGCTGATTCTTAATTTTGGAATGCTTGGTGTTATCAAATATACAAATTTTATTTTGGAAAATATAAACCTTGCATTTCATCTTGAATTACCTGGAATGCAGATTTTATTGCCGTTAGGTATTTCATTTTACACGTTTCAAACATCAGGATATTTGCTTGACATATATTGGAAAAGAGATCATGCAGAGAAAAATATTTTCCGTTATGCATTGTTCGTATCCTATTTCCCACAAATTTTACAGGGACCGATTGGGCGACATAGTAGATTAGCAGAACAATTATACGAAGGACATTCCTTTGATCTACAGAGAATTTGCAGAGGAATTCAGCGTATTTTGTGGGGATTTTTTAAGAAGATGATTCTTGCAGACTGGTCAGCGGTGTTTGTGGATGCGATATTTGGAAATCCAGATCAATATAACGGATTGGCAATTTTTGGAGTGCTGTTTTATTCTATTCAGTTATATGCCGATTTTTCTGGTGGTATGGATGTTGTTATCGGTATTTCTGAAATGTTTGGGATTGTGCTGGATGAGAACTTTAAAAGACCTTATTTTTCTACATCGATTACTGATTTCTGGCATAGATGGCATATTACGCTTGGAACATGGATGAAAGATTATGTGTTTTATCCACTAACACTTTCCAAAGGTATGGTAAAATTTAGAAAAGCGGCTAAGAAAAAACTTGGTAAGAAAATATCAGTAAAACTTCCAATTTGCGTATCGAATCTAATTGTATTTTTTCTGGTCGGAGTATGGCATGGTGCTGCATGGAAATACATTGCATATGGAATGTTTAATGGAATCATTATTGCATTCAGTGGAATGATGGGGGACCAATATAAAAAGTGGAAGAAATCTCTGCATGTTACAGGAAAAGAAAAATGGTATCATATTTTTATGATCGTAAGAACTTTTATTTTAGTAAATATTAGCTGGTTTGTTGATTGTTCAGATACCGTTGGACAGGCTATCAGAATGATGAAAAATGCAGTAACTTCTTTTTCACCGGGACAACTTCTTCTGATACCAGCAGGAAGAGAGGGAGTAGCATTTACACCGTATGCACTTGTCATTCTTTTTGTAGGAAGCATGATTTTATTTACAGTGAGTTTATTACAGGAACGTGGAGTGAAAATACGAGAAACAATTGCAAAGAGAAACTTTGCAGTTCAGTTTCTTATTTATGCAGGGCTGGTGCTTTGTATTGGATTTTTTGGTTCCACCGCAGCAGTGAGAGGGTTTATCTATGCACAGTTCTAAAAGAATAAGAAGATTGATTATAGCAATTATTTTAATGTTGGTCATTATATTAGGGTTGGACTTTGTTTTATATCCATGTACTTTTATGAGAAACGATATTCATAAAGTAACTACACAGGCACATCAGGATATATTTCTAGGAACATCGCATGGAAAGATGAATTTGGATCCAAATTCGATTTCTTCTATAACAGGAAGAAGTGGACATAATCTATGTGTCGGAGGGGAATATGGAATTGATGCATATTACCTTGCAAAATTATTGATAGAAAAACAAAAACCGGAGCGTATTATCTATGAAATTGATCCTGGATATTTTGCAACACAAAAAGAAGAGGGAAATAATTATTTGCTGTTTTATCATCAATTTCCAATGTCAATAGCGAAAGCAGAATATTTTTCATCCTTACTATTAGATTGCGATTTTAGAACAGTACTGTTTCCGTGGTATGAATATTCTTTATCTTATGAAGTTGAAGCAATACCGAAGACGGTTTCTTTGAAATGGAATAAGGATTATGATATTTCTAATCTAAAAAGTGAATCGCAAGAGTATCATGAAAATGGGTTTATTGAAAGATATGCAGTAGATACGTCAAAACTGAAAATGACACAGCCAAAGCTCTTCGCAAAAGAAACTGCAAATAAACAGAGTATAGAGTACTTGCAGAAATTAATCGAACTTTGTAAACAAGAGAATATTGAGTTTGTAGCTGTAACAACACCTATTCCGGAAGAAACACTGAACGAATATCAGGAAAGCTACAAGGAAGCATGGGAGTATTTTGGAGAGCTTTTTGAAAAGGAAGAGGTAGAATATCTGAATTTTAATACGGAATACTATGATTTGTTTTCACATGATATTACAAAATATACAGATTATGATGGTCATATGAATGGAGAGTCAGCGAGGAATTATTCAACTATTTTGGGGTATTTTTTGAGAAAATAAGAGTATAATAAGAAAAAATCATCAAAAGTCATAAAAAAGAGATAAGATGATGTATTGTAAAATGATACAAAATTTGTTATTATATAACCGTATGTAAAAAAATCGTAACAATTTATAAAAGAGGATATAAAGATGAAAAAGATACTTAATTTGCATAATTCCAGAAATCGAATGATTTTACTATGCGGAGTAGATATATTAACAATTATTATTCATTCATATTTGTCATTAATACTTCGATATGAATTACATTATTCGTGGATTCCAAAAGAATATATTCATAGTATGAAATCCTATTTGCCTATTGGAATAATTTCAACACTTGTAATATTTATGATTTTAAATTTGTATAATAGTGTTTGGTCTTTTGCAGGATTAAGAGAATTGACGATGATAGGCGTTGCTTGCTTCTTGTCAACAGTATGCCAAGGGTTTGGAATGCAACTTTTAGTTCTTCCTGTTCCGAGAAGCTTTCATGTATTTTACTTTTTTTTGCTACTCAGCACTACAGTTTTAACAAGATTTTCATATAGAATTTATTGGGTATTGAAAAGTGGACTAAGAAAACCTCAAGGTCATGTATATCATACATTAGTGATCGGAGCTGGTGAAGCTGGAAGTATGATCATTCAGGAACTGAAGTACAGTGCACATTTGAACAGTAAGGTAGTAGGCGTTATTGATGATAATCCACACAAGAAAGGAAAACTGATTCACGGTGTTCGTATTCTTGGTGGCAGAGAGTGCATTTTAGATGTAGCAAAGAAATATGAAGTTGATGAGATTATTCTTGCAATCCCTTCTGCATCTCCGAAAGTAACAAGAGACATCCTTCGCATCTGTAATCAGACAACTTGTAAGCTGAAAATCCTTCCGGGTATGTACCAGTTGATCACAGAGGATGTGAGTGTTTCAAAACTAAGAGATGTTTCTATCGAAGATTTACTTGGGAGAGATCCGATTAAAGTAGATCTGGAAAGTGTGCGCGGATTTATTGAAGGTAGATGCATCATGGTAACTGGTGGTGGCGGTTCTATCGGTAGTGAACTTTGCCGTCAGATAGCAAAATATAAACCATCAAGATTGATCATTTTTGATATTTATGAAAATAATGCGTATGATATTCAGCAGGAGTTGAAATTAAACCATCCAGAGTTGAATTTGACCGTGTTGATTGGATCTGTAAGAAACACAAGCCGTATTGAATCCGTTATAGAAACATACAGACCGGACGTGATTTATCATGCGGCTGCACATAAACATGTTCCGCTGATGGAGGATAGTCCGAACGAGGCAATTAAGAACAATGTATTTGGAACTTATAAGACAGCGAGAGCTGCAGACAAGTTCGGAGTAAAGAGATTTGTTCTTATTTCAACGGACAAAGCAGTTAATCCGACAAACATTATGGGTGCATCTAAGAGAATGTGTGAGATGATCATTCAGACATTCAATAGATACTCTAAGACAGAATATGTAGCAGTACGTTTTGGAAATGTTCTTGGAAGTAATGGAAGTGTTATTCCATTGTTCAAGCGTCAGATGGCTGCAGGAGGTCCGCTTACAGTTACACATCCGGACATCATTCGTTATTTCATGACAATTCCGGAAGCAGTATCACTTGTACTTGAAGCAGGTGCGTTTGCTAAGGGAGGAGAAATTTTCGTATTAGATATGGGAGAACCTGTGAAGATTGCAGATCTTGCGAAAAACTTGATCCGTCTTTCAGGATATACACTTGGTGTGGATATGGATATTAAATATACAGGATTGCGTCCAGGAGAAAAATTGTATGAGGAACTTCTGGTAAAAGAGGAAGGAATTCAGAAGACTGATAATAATCTGATCTATATTGGAAAACCACTTGAGTTTAATGAAGTGCATTTCCTGAGTGGATTACGAGAACTGGAAGAGGCAGCAATGAATGAAAGCTTGAATGTAAAGCAGATCGTATCTGAAATCGTTCCAACTTATCATATCAGACAGGAAGACTTGAAACGAGATGAAGAAGTGAATAAGGAATTACGTGAACTTGGAAAAATCAGTCATGAAAAACCTGTAATGGAGGATTAATACAATGGAAAACAGACATATAGCATTTTCACCACCGGATATAACAGAAGAGGAAATAGCAGAAGTTGTAGATGCGCTGAAAAGTGGCTGGATCACAACTGGACCGAAGACAAAGCGATTTGAGAATGAACTGGCAGAATACATGGGAACAAGCAAGGTGGCTTGTCTGAATTCTGCGACAGCTGCAGCTGAATTGATTCTTCGTGTGCTTGGAATTGGAGAAGGCGATGAAGTAATCACAACTGCATATACATACACTGCAACTGCAAGTGTGATCGCTCATGTCGGAGCAAAAATTGTCATGGTTGATGTGGATAAAGATTCTTATCAGATGAATATGGATCAGGTAGAAGCAGCGGTGACGGATAAGACAAAAGCAATTATTATGGTAGATTTGGGTGGAAGAATCTGTGATTATACAAGAGTATTTGAAATTGCAGAAGAAAAGAAATATCTCTTTCAGCCGAAAACTGAGATTCAGAAGAAGATGGGACGTATTGCAATTCTTTCAGATGCTGCACATGCAATGGGGGCAAAGCAGAATAGCAAGATGTGCGGAAGTATTGCTGACTTCACAAGCTTTTCTTTCCATGCAGTGAAGAACCTTACAACAGCTGAAGGTGGTGCGGCAACATGGAGAGACATTGATGGTGTAGATAACGAAGAGTTATACAAGCAGTTTATGCTTCTTTCACTTCATGGTCAGTCTAAGGATGCTTTGGCAAAGACACAGCTTGGAGCTTGGGAATACGACATTGTAGCACCTTATTTTAAATGTAATATGACTGATATCATGGCATCACTCGGACTTGCGCAGTTGAGAAGATATCCGGCACTCCTTGAGAGAAGAAGAGAAATCATTGAGAAATACAACGAAGCTTTGAAGGATGAAGATGTTACAGTTCTTGAGCATTATACAGAGAATAGTCAGTCAAGCGGTCATTTATATCTTGTTCGTGTGAATGGAAAGACAAGAGAAGAGTGCAACAAGATTATTGAGAAGATGGCAGAAAAGGGAATTGCGACGAATGTACATTATAAACCACTGCCACTTCTGACAGCGTATAAGAATCTTGGCTTTGATATTAAAGATTACCCGAACGCTTATGCAATATTTGAAAATGAAATTACACTTCCACTTCACACGAAGTTATCAGATGAAGATGTGGAGTATATTATTAAATCATTTAAAGAATGTCTGTAGTTTTGAGTGAGAGTTACGGATACTTATAAGGATAGTATATATGAAAAAATGGAATGAATTGCCAAAAGTAATGCAGAATGATAAAGTGAAATACTATTATGATATTTTACTGAAGCACGAAAAAGAATTAAAATTAAAGAGAGCATTTGATATTATTTGTTCTTTGAGTATGATTATTATTTTATCACCGGTTCTTATTGTGCTCAGCGTCATGATTAAATTGGATTCTAAAGGACCTGTTTTATTTAAACAGGTTCGTGTGACAACCTACGGAAGAAAATTTAAAATTTGGAAATTCAGAACAATGGTTAATAATGCGGACAAGCTTGGAACACAGGTTACAACAAAAGGTGATGCTCGCATCACAAGAATGGGACATCTGCTTAGAAAGGTACGTCTGGATGAGTTACCGCAGTTGTTTAATGTCTTAAAAGGAGATATGACTTTTGTTGGTACAAGACCGGAAGTGCCAAAGTATACAGCTCACTATACAGAAGAAATGATGGCAACATTCCTTCTGCCGGCAGGAGTAACATCTCGTACAAGTATTGAATACAAAGATGAAGAAAAACTTCTTGAAAATGCAGAGAATGCAGATGAAGTATATATAAATGAAGTATTACCGGCAAAGATGGTATATAATTTGAGAGAGATTGAAAAGTTCAGTTTCTTACGAGATATCAGTACAATGATTAAAACCGTGATTGCTGTGATCAAGTAATGAAGTAGGGGAAATGTAAGATGATAGTATCTGTTTGCGTTGTTGCTTATAACGAAGAAAAAGTTTTAGGAAAACTCTTGGAAGATATCCAAGCTCAGGATTATGATCATGAGAAGATGGAAATCTTGTTAATTGATAGTATGTCCACAGATCATACAAGAGACATTATGGAAAAATTTCGAGAAACAGAAAAAAGTTTTTTGAAAATAAGTGTTTTTTCAAATGAAAAGAAAAAGCTTGCGCCTGGATGGAATGTTGCATTGAAGAATTATATTGGTGATGCAATTATAAGAATTGATGCACATGCGACAATTCCAAATAATTTTATAAGAAAAAATGTGGAAATTTTGGAAAGCGGTGAAAGTGTATGTGGTGGAATTAGACCAAATATAATTGATGAGCATACACCATGGAAAGATACATTGCTATTAGCTGAACAATCAATGTTTGGTAGTAGTATAGCACCATATAGATCAGGAAAGAAAAAAACTTATGTCAAGTCATTGTTTCATGGTGCATATAGAAGAGAAGTATTTGATAAAATCGGTTTTTATAATGAAGAGTTAGGTAGAACAGAAGACAATGAGATTCATTATAGAATGAGAAAAGCAGGATTTAAATTATGTTATTGTCCTGAAATTGTTTCATATCAACATACACGTAATACATTAAAAGGAATGTTAAAACAGAAATATGGAAATGGATATTGGGTTGCACTGACATTAAAGGCGTGCCCAGAGTGTTTAGCAATTTATCATTTTGTGCCTTTTGCATTTGTAGGAGGCATTGTTGTGACATCTGCGCTTGCAGTCTGTCACCATTCTTTGTTAGCTAAACTCATGTGGGGAGCATATAGTTGTCTGGCAATCCTTATGTCATTTATGGCAGTGAAGGGGCAGAAGAAATATTGGCAGCAATTGTTGTTACCGATTCTATTTTTCTTGTTACATGTAAGTTATGGAATTGGAAGTGTTGTAGGATTTTTGAAACTTCCATTTTGGAAATATGAAAAAAGAACAGGGGTTTAAATAGGAGAGACTCTATGAAAGATATAAGGCTTAATGCGTTAGCCAATACACTTGTAAGACTTTTAAATATATTTTTTCCACTTATAACTACTGCTTATTTATCACGTATTTTAAGTAAACAGTTATATGGTGAATTTAACATAGCTAATACATACCTTAACTGGTTTATACCATTTGCAACACTTGGTGTTTATAACTATGGTATAAGGGAGATAAGTAAGGTTAAAGATAACGCAGAAAAACTTAATACAATGTTTTCTACATTGTTTTATATATCTCTTTTCTGTACAGCTGTAACAACAGTTTTTTATATTATTATAATGCCGATTTACAGCAAGAGTCCAAGTGTGCATTTACTTATGCTTATTCTTGGTGTTCAGCTTATTGCCCAGATTTTCTATATTGAATGGATAAATGAAGCTTTCGAAAATTATACGTTTTTATTCTATAAGACACTTTTTATACGTATTCTTATGTTAGTATCTATATTTGCATTCGTTAAAGAAGCAGATGATATTGTTCAGTATGCGATAATTATGTCAGCAAGCCAGTTTCTTAACTATTTTCTTAGTTATTTATGGATAAAGAAGGATGTTAAGTTTGTTAAGGTTCCTCTTGAGAAATTTAAACATCTTATTAAACCACTTATTGGCCTTTTCCTTCTTGCCAATGCTGGAATGCTCTACACTAACCTTGATCTTACTTTTGTATCTAAGATAGGTGCGCCTGAGCAGGTTTCATACTATGCCAATGGTCAGAGAATGATCATGCTTATATCGGGTGTTATTAGTGGTGCCATAAGTGTCAGTGTTCCACGTTTGAGTTACTATATAGGTCTTGAAGATGAGAAATCTTACCAGGATCTTATAAATAAGAGCAGTAGTATTTTCAGTTTCTTTATGGCTCCTATTGGTATGGGACTTGTTGCTCTTGGTGTTCACGCAACTGTTATAATGTATGGAACACGTTATATGGCTGGTGGTATCGTAACACAGGTATTTGCTTTTAGAGCTATATCATGGGCTCTTGAAATTGTCATGGGTACACAGGTAATCCTTATAAGGGGATTTGAGAATAAGTTGTCTATATTCTATATTATTGGTGGTATATGTAATCTTATATTTGATAGTATATTATTTGCATTTGGCGTATCATCACCACAGTATTACATTATGACAACTTTACTATCTGAATATATATTATTATTTATTGAATACAGCTTCATTAAAAAGAATAATCTTGTTGATTTGAAAATAGTTATACATTCATTTAGAAAATATACTTTTATAACTGTAGGATTTTTACCTTTATCATTTTTGGTAAATCATTTAATACCTACAGATATGAATATGGGTATTCCATTTATACTTAATATTGCAGTTACTATTATTGTATGCTGTGTATATTACGGTATAGCTCTTATTGTTACTAAAGATGAAGTGTTCATGGAAATGTTTAATAAAGTAAAGGGTAGATTACATGGATAAGATAAGTGTTGTTGTTCCGGTATATAACGTTAAAAAATATTTGGAAAAATCATTTGAATCTATTGCAGATCAAACATATGATAATCTTGAAATTGTCTTAGTTGATGATGGAGCCACTGATGGAAGTGGTAAGCTTTGTGATGAACTAGCTAAAAAAGATAACAGAGTGAAAGTCTGCCATAAAGTTAATGGAGGACTTTCATCAGCACGTAATCACGGCCTTTTAAATGCCACTGGTGATTATATTATATTTATAGACAGCGATGATTATATTCATCCTGACATGATAAGTTCTCTTTACAGTGAGATAAAAAGAACTGATTCTGATGTTGCAGTATGCGGAATCATGAATGTTTACAATACAAAGGAAGTTCCACAGTGCAGTGACACAGAAATTGTTTTTGAGTGTGACAGAGAGAAGTTTTTAAAGGAACTTCTTATAGGTGAAAAGATTCCGGGATCTGTTTGTAATAAGCTTATTAAAAAGGAGATTGCAGATAAATTACAGTTTCCTGTCGGCAAGATATATGAGGATGCTTTTTATCACCTTGACCTTGTTAAGGCAGCTAAATCATATGTTGTTATTACAAAGCCTTATTACTATTATTTCCACAGAGGGGATAGTATAACAACTCAGAAATACAACCCTAGAAAACTTCATATGATAGAAGCTTATACAGGATATATTGATTATATCAATAATGAATTTCCATCTCTTAAGGATGAAGCTTTCTTCAGATTAGCATATGCTCATTTTGTAGTTCTTGACAGTATGCTTCTTGTAGATGATTATAAGAAACTTCCTGACTATAAAGATGTTGTTGGATTTTTAAAGAAGAATGCTTTTAAAATTGCACACAACCATATTTTTAGAAAGGGCAGACGTATTGCAGCTCTTGCCTTAAAAGTAAATGTTGGTATATACAGAGCTCTTATGTTACAGGATTTAAAGAAGAATAAAGGGATTAATTAAATGAAAAAACTTACTGATAAAGAAGTAAAACAGATTGAACTTGATATATTAGAGTATGTTCACAACTTTTGTGAAGAAAACGGCCTTAAATATATTATGAACTACGGCACACTTATTGGTGCTGTTCGTCATAAGGGATTTATTCCATGGGATGATGATATTGATATTTCAATGCCAAGAGCTGACTATGAAAAGCTTATTGCATCATTTCCAAAGAACGGACGTTACAAGATTCTTGATCACAGAACAAGTAAGGACTACTTTAACAACTTTGTAAAAGTTATTGATACTAATACTAAAATAGTTGATAACCGTAATGATAAGACTTACGAGTCAGGATTATTTATCGATATTTTCCCAATGGACAGGTTCGATGATATGAAGGCAGTAGATAAGACCTACAACCTTGAGAGCTTTAAGCTTTTATCTTTTAGCAAGCACTGCAATATCGTTTACGGTGACAGTGTTATTAAAGATATGATAAGAAGCGTATGCTGGTTCTTCTTAAAACCGGTATCACCTACATTCTTTGCCAAGAAGATAGATAAGGCTTCAGCTAAGTATACAAAGGACAATGGTAAATATATAGGTCTTCTTGCTTCTAAGTTTAAGGAAAAAGAAGTTCTTGATTTTGATCCTTTTAAGGAAATAATAGATATGCCGTTTGAGGGTGTTACTCTTAAAGGTCCAAAAGAGTATGACAAACTTTTAAGACAGTATTATGGTGATTATATGCAGCTTCCACCCGTTGAAAAACAGGTAAACCCTCATGAGCTTGATGCGTATATGAAGTAGTTTTAAGTAAATAATAATTATGTAAGGGAATTAGAGATGAAACAGTTAACAAAAGAAGAATTGCAGGGATCCCAGCTTGGAATCTTAAGTTATATAGATAAAATTTGTAAAGAAAATAATATTAAATATTTTATTCATTACGGAAGTATGTTAGGTGCAGTTCGTCATAAAGGATTTATTCCATGGGATGACGATATTGATATAGGAATGTACAGAGAAGACTATGAACGTTTAAAAGCGGCTGTTATAAATGACAGAAATGAACGCTACGGTATTTTTGATAAAGATACATGTGACTGGTACTTCCAGAACTTTATGGTTGTTGTTGATAAGGATACTGTTATCAAAAACCATGTTACAAGAAAACCACATGACACAAGTGTTTTCGTAGATGTTTTCCCAATTGACCGATTTAATGATACTAAGGTTATTAAGAAAGCTCATCTTATGGTTACACTTCGTCAGATCTGTTATATTCAGAAACAGTATATCCAGTATGGTGACAGCAAATTAAAAGATTTCTGCAGACTTATATTCTGGTATGCTTTAGGAGCAGTAAACCCTCGCTTCTTTACTAAGAAAATTGACAAGCTTATTAAAAAATACAGCGTTAAAGATGGTAAATACGAAGCGGCAATTGGTGTTGGTAAAGACGGAATGAAGGAAGTATTTAAAAGAGGTACATTTGAGAAACTTATTGATGTACCTTTTGAGGATATGGTTGTTCCAATTCCGGAAAACTATGATCTTTTCCTCACTCAGTTTTATGGAGACTATATGCAAAAGCCAAGCGATGAAGAGATTGCTTATAAGAGTCACCTTTTAAAAGCTTACTGGAAAAAGTAAGAGTTTTATCTCAGTGGGAGTCCAATCTCCGACTGAAATAAACGTTCCGCGAGGATGCGCAGTGATTCTGATAGGAATATGTCAGCTTCGCTGACCAGAATCACGCGCCAAGTCTCACGGATGTTCGACTTGAAATAGGAAAGGAAAATAATATGGAACAGATACAGGCAAAAAGTCTTGAGATGGCTGAATATTTTGTAGAGTTTTGTAATGAACATAATCTTTTATGTTATTTATGCGGAGGAGGAGCTATAGGTTCACTTCGTCACGGCGGATTTATTCCATGGGATGATGATCTTGATTTCTTTATGCCAAGAAAAGATTATGAGAAACTTGCTAAGTTATGGCCACAGGAAGCTAAATATCAGTATTTTATGTCAAAGAGTAATTATAAATTTGTTGACCGTAACCTTTTTATTACTATAAGAGACAGAGAGACAACATGTGTTAAACCATATCAGGTAGACTTAGATCTTCCACACGGACTTGCCCTTGATGTTATTCCTCTTGATTACTATCCAAAGAAGAAAAGCGACAGAAAGAAACAGGTTATATGGGCACTTATATACTCTTTATTCTGTGCACAGACAGTGCCTGAAAAACATGGTGGAATAATGAGTCTTGGAAGTAAAGTTCTTCTTGGTGTAATAAGAGGAAAAAAACTTCGTTATAAGATATGGAAAAAGGCAGAGAAGGAAATGACTAAGTATACTAAGGAAGACAGCGATGGTATTACAGAACTCTGCTCAGGTCCGTTCTACATGAAGAAGAAGTATCCTATAGAGGCATTTGAAAGTAATATTATGGTACCTTTTGAGGATACTAAGATGCCTATTCCAGTAGGATATGATGCGTATTTAAAAACAGCTTTTGGAGATTATATGACACCACCTCCAATAGAGAAACAGGTTGCACACCACGACGCTTTATTACTTGATCTTGATAGAAGTTATCGTGAGTATCATGGAGATTACAATGCAAAATAAGAAAAGAATTTTATTTTATCTATGGTCATTTTCGCTTGGCGGAGGAGCAGAAAAGATCCTTGCTACTATAGTTAATAATCTTGACCCGGATAAATATGATATTGATATACTTGAGATGGAACATTTTGATAAGCCTATGCCAAAACTTAGAGAAGGCATCAATATCTTAAAGCCATACAAGAGTAAGAAACATTCATCTATAGCAGAGGCAATTATATGGAGACTTCGATTCTGGTTCCCCGGACTTGTAAGAAGACATGTAGCTAAAGATAACTATGATATTGAAATATCTTTTACGATCATGAATCCACCTTTACAGTTTTCTAAGAGAAAAGATGTAAAGAAGATTGCATGGATACATGGAAGCATAGAAAATATGCCTGAAAATGAGAAGTATTTAAGTTGCCATAGAAAACATCTTGGAACAGCTGATACGATAGTCGCTATTTCAGAAAAGACAAGGGAGTCTATAGAAAATGTTTTTCCTGAATATAAAGACAAAATTACAACTATATATAACGGATACAATTTTGATGATATAAGGATACCTGCAAAGGAAGACTGTGGTATACATATGGAAGAAGACAGCATGTGCTGCATCGGTCGTATTGAAAAGCTTAAAGGTACAGACAGAACTTTAGAGCTTCTTAATAAGATTCATCAAATGGGATATAAATATCATTTATACTTAATAGGTACAGGTGATATGGATAATGAACTTAAGGAGCGTACTTCTAAGTACGGACTTCAAAATTATGTTCACTTTCTTGGATATCAGACGAATCCTTATAAATTTTTAAGTCGTACAAAATTACTTGTATCTATGTCTTATCAGGAAGGGTTTTCAGGAGCGTTTGTAGAGGCGATAAGTCTTGGGAAACCATTTGTTTCAACAGATGTAGGTGGAGCAAAAGAGTTATCATGCAATGGAAAATTTGGAAAGATAATCACTTCTGATGAAGAAGCCGTAGAAGCCATAATATCCTACATATCAGGCAGGGAGTATCCTGATGCAGATGAAATGGCTGAGTTTATAGAGGGATTTACAGTTGAATCCCAGATTAATAAGATCGAAAGGCAGTTGTGTAGTAGTTAGAAGGGGGATTAAATGGAAAAGTATTTTGAAAATATTAATTTTAAAAGAATTTATTTTTTAATCGTCTGGATCATGTTTGGTTTATTCGGGGCATTTTTTATAATGTTTAGTGTTAATGGCAAGACTAAATTTATATTCTTTGCTCTTGTAACGTTGTGGATAGCCTGTATGATGTATTTTATAACGGAATTGAAAAGCTATTTAATACAGTTATTTTTCTTTATTACCATATGGCTGTTCCTGTTTTCAAGACCAATGATCGATTATATACAGACAAAGAGTTTTGCTACATATAATGCAAATACATATCAGTTTTCGTTTTTTGTTGTCATACTAAGTATGACAGGCCTTTTAATAGGCGGGATAATAGGAAAGAATTTTAAACTTAGAAGTAAAACACCAAGGGTGGATGTTATAAAAGAACAAAAATATGAAGTTCATATAAAGTATATAAGATTTACATCAATTTGTTTTTTTGGAGCAAGTTACCCGTTCTATCTTGCAAGAATAGTCGAAAGATATATGTATAGAAAAACTACAACTTACTATGACTATTATGCAACATTTACAAGTAAACTTCCTTATATAGTTTATCTTATATCAGTGTTTATGGTCTTCTCAATGTGTGTATACCTAGCGACTAAACCTAAGAAAAAGCATGCGTTTATAGTACTTGCAATGTATGTTATGTCAAATGTTATATACCTTCTTATAGGAACTAGAAATCCATTTATACTAAGTCTTCTGTTTGCCTTAATATATTACTGTATGAGACAGTTTAGCGATAAGAAGGAAGTCTGGATAGGCAAAGTGGAAAAAACTATTATTATAGCATCAGTACCCGTACTTATGCTTGGCATGGGTGCCATGAACTACCTGAGAGATGGTGCGGAAGTTGCAACAAACGGAATTATGGCGCTTCTTACAGATTTTATTTACAAACAGGGAACAAGCTTTGGCGTTCTTGCAAAAGGATACTTATATGAATGCTATCTTCCGGTAAGAGCTTTTAAAAATTATACATTTGGACCAATCATTGATTATTTCTATAGAGGAAATATAGGGGGAATGTTGTTTGGAACAAATCCGCTTCCTGAAAATAACTCTATAGAACTTGCTCTTGAAAGTAATAGTTATGCCCATAACATTTCTTATATTGTAATGGGAGATGATTACCTTCAGGGTCATGGTATAGGAAGTAGTTATATTATGGAACTTTTTACTGATTACAGATATATAGGAGTATTTGTATTTAGTATAATACTTGGAATCATTCTTGTGGCTATGATGAAGTCAGCGTATGCAAAGAAGGTCCTTCCAATGGCCTTAAGTCTTGTAATGCTTCAGGACATACTGTTCACACCACGTGCCAGCTTTATGTCAAGCTTCATGCCATTATTTACAGTTCAGTTCTGGATAGTTATGTTTGTTATATTCTTCGGGGCGACCATGCTCGAGCAGTATACGAAAAGCGATTATGAGGACTTTGATTTAAAAAAGGAGAAATAAAATGTTTGAAAATTATTCATTAGCAGATTTATTAGCTAACACTTACAAAAACTTTAAGAAAAACATTATTGTTGCACTTGCGGCATTTTTAGTTGTGCTTGCTCCATTTGTTTTAAAAGCAGTTCAGCATAAGGATGCTGATACTTCACATGGAACAAACTATTCTACATATATTGTTTATAACGTAGAATCAGACAGAGTTTCTGTCGGTGAGAATGGTGAGAAATTAGAGCCATTTAGTGAATTTTTCGCTAATCTTATTTATGCAAATATGAATGGTGCATATATTTTTGAGGATGTAGACGAGAAAGTTTTAGATAAGATTTCTGATGATCTTTCAATTGATAAAGTACAGCTTAGAAATACAGACAGCAACTACTGGTATGGTAAGATTGAAGTTAAAAGTACCGCGGAAAATGGTTCTGTAACTGTAAGACTTTTAACAGCAAGTGAAGAGTTTAATGAGCTTGTCGAGGAAAAGGTTGATGCTCTTGTAAAAGAAGCTGAAACTCATCTTGAAAATGTAACTATAAATAAAGTAAACTCATTTACAACAAGCTCACCAACAGATACTGAAAATGAAGATGAGATCGCAGTTAAAGGTGTTGCTATCAATAAGGGAACAATTATCAAAGGTGCAGTTATTGCATTTATATTTGCAGTATTCTTTGTATTATTTATGAATTTTGTTCTCTATGTATTTAACCCTTCAATGAATGGTGTTTCAGCATTTGAGAAATACGGCCTTAAATTTATTTACGAATACAGAGGAACAGCTGATCTTGCAGAAGTTCTTAAATACGTTGAAGAAAATGAAGGTAAAGTTACACTTATGACTACTTCAGATAAAGTTAAAACTTCTTTTGATAAAAAACTTGCAAAAGACGAAAGCAGCGTAAAATATGATATTGTCAATGCAAAAGATACACATGCAGTTCTTGCAGCAGATAAGATCATGTTTATTGAAGAGTGTGGTATAACACGTTACAGAGACTTTGAAAAAGCCTTAAGACAGGCTGAAAACTTTGGTAAAGAAGTTGCAGGAGTTATAAATATTCCATTATAAAGTTATTTAAGCGGGAGGAAACAAAAATGGTATTTGGTGCAATATTAGCAGGCGGAAAAGGAACAAGAATGGGAATTGATAAGCCAAAACAGTTCCTTATGTTAGGAAGCAGACCTATTATAATTCATACAATTGAAAAGTTTATTCTTTCTCCTGACATTGATGAGATTTATGTAGGCGTTCATCCAGACTGGATTGATTATACAGAAGATCTTATTAAGAAATACATTGATTCAGATAAAAATATAATCCTTGTTCCGGGAGGAACTGACAGAAACTCAACGATCTTTAATATTATTGATGAGATCGAGAAGAGAAACGGAGACGATGAGGATAATATTATCGTTACACATGATTCAGTAAGACCTTTTGTTACACTTAGAATTATAGGAGAAAATGTTGAGATGGCTAAAGAATGCGGAGCTGTTGATACAGTTATAAGCGCAGTTGATACTATTGTTGTTTCTGAAGATGGAGAAAAGATTACATCTATTCCAGACAGAAGACAGATGTTCCAGGGACAGACACCTCAGACATTTAAAATTTCAAAATTAAAAGAACTTTACAATGATCTTTCAGATGATGAAAAAGAGATCCTTACAGATGCATGCAAAATCTGTGTTGTTAGAAACGTTCCTGTAAGACTTGTTAAAGGTGAAGTTTCTAATATGAAGATCACTACAATCGATGATATGAAAGCGGCTACAGCACTTATTATGGAGGATATAAAATGTTAAACAGTGTTTATCAGTTGATCACACCTAAGACAATATCCGTAAAACATGAAGATGTTGATACTAAAGATCAGGTTATTATAAGACCTGAATATCTTGCTCTTTGTCATGCTGATCAGAGATATTATCAGGGTAAAAGAGATATAAAGATTTTAAGGAAAAAGCTTCCTATGGCTCTTATACATGAAGCATGCGGACGTGTTATCCATGATCCTACAGGAACTTTTAAAGTAGGACAGTCTGTTGTAATGATACCAAATATACCTGGAAACAGAGAAGAGAAGGTTATTTACGAGAATTATGGAAAAGGCGGTGGATTCTTAAGCAGCGGGCATGACGGATTTATGAGAGAGTTCGTAAATCTTCCTGCAGACAGAGTAGTAGCTTTTGACGATATAGATAAGAGAATTGCAGCAATTACAGAATTTATAAGTGTTGGAATGCATGCTTATTTAAGATTCAGTCTTATTTCTCATGAATATAAAAATTCAATCGGTATATGGGGAGACGGAAGTCTTGCATTTATTGTGAGCAGTATCCTTAAGAAGAAATATCCGGATACAAAGATAATCGTTATAGGTAAGAATACAAGTAAACTTTCACAGTTCTCATTTGTTGATGAGACAATACTTGCTGATGACCTTGAAGAAGGTTTTAATGTGGATCATGCTTTTGAGTGTGCAGGTGGAGAGGGAAGTTTCTACGCTATTGATAATATTATTAAATATATCAATCCACAGGGAACAGTTATGCTTATGGGTGTATCGGAAAACAAGGTACCTATAAATACAAGAGATATTCTTGAGAAAGGTCTTACATTTGTAGGAAGCAGCCGTTCAGGACGCGTTGACTTTGAAAATGCCATTAAGTTTATGGAGGATAAGAGTATCCAGAGAAGACTTAAATCAATAATCTATGAAACAGACGAAGTAAAAAACATTTCAGATATACATAAAGCATTCAGCGTTGACATAGATACAGACTTTAAGACTGTATTTAAATGGAGCGTATAATTGCATAAATGTTAACTGAATATTCTCGTGCGGCAGAGCCGCCCGTCCGGTGTGGCGTGAGCCACCTATCCAGACGGAATGAGCCACTTTAATGAGAGTGTTACTTTCGTAGTGATTTATCTAGACCATACACCTCACGCATGGACCTATCATGATTAGCATCAATAAAAGAAAAAGTAGAGGAAAGGAAATCTCATGAGAGGAAAACAGGCATTAAAAAATATGGTGGCAAGTCTGCTTTTACAGGTAATTGTTCTTTTGTCTGGATTGATATTGCCACGTTTTATTCTTGAGGCATATGGATCAAGTGTGAATGGAATGATCACTTCAGTAAATCAGTTTTTAACATATCTGGGTCTGGCAGAAGCAGGAGTAGGAACAGCAACAGTTGTTGCTCTCTATACACCTCTTGCGTTGAAACAGACGGAAGAAGTGAATTCAATTCTTTCGGCGACAAGAAAATTTTATAATAAATCCGGAATGCTATTTCTGGCATTAACACTGGTACTTATAGGGGTCTATCCGTTTTTTATTTCAGGACAGCTTGAGAATAGTCTTGTGCGCTGGATGATACTTGTCTTGGCAGGAAGTACTTTAGTGGATTACTTTTTTCTAGGTAAATACAGAGTTTTATTGACTGCAAATCAGGAAGGGTATGTGGTTGCACTGATTCAGGCAGCAGGAACGATCGTTAATATGGTTGTTTCTATTTTTCTGATTTATATTGGAGCAGGTGTTCTTTTTGTAAAGGCAGTTGCAACCGGTGTATACATGCTTCGTCTTGTATTGGTTAAAATCTATGCAAAACGAAAATATCCTGCATTAGATTTTTATGCAGAACCGAATGAAGGTGCTTTGAAACAAAAAAATGCGGCATTGCTTCATCAGGTTGTTGGTATTATTGTAAATAATACTGATACGACAGTGCTGACAATCTGTCTGGGAGCAAAGTCTCTTCTTGAAGTCAGTGTATATGGAATCTATATGATGGTGGTTAATGCCGTGAATCAGCTGATGACATCTTTTTCGAATGGTCTGACTGCAGGATTTGGAGAAGTGATCGCCAAGAATGAGGAAGAGACACTAAAAAAGAGCTATTCAAGTTATGAGTATATGTATTTTGTAATCATGTTTATTGTGATTGCCTGTATGGGAGTCTTGATCCTGCCTTTTGTCGGGGTATATACCATTAACCTGACAGATGTACAGTATGTACGTCCGGTTCTTGGAATTTTGTTTACATTAATTGTTTTTATGCAAAATGTAAGGATTCCGGGATTGACGATTATTTGCGCAGCAGGGCATTATAAGGAAACGAGATATCAGGCGATTTTGGAAGCTGTGATAAATATTACGGTTTCTCTTGGACTGGTATGGAAGTTCGGCATGGCAGGAGTTCTTCTTGGTACAGTATGTTCTTATGGATATCGTTCTTTTGAAATTGTGTTCTATACAAGTCGACATCTGGTAAAAGGATGTGCAAAAAAATCCATGTTTCGAATTTTGAGAAATGTATTTACAGTGGCAATTCTTTGTACGGTTGGAACATATGTTATTCCGCAGGAAATAACATCTTTTACTACATGGTTTCTCTATGCAATAGGAATGGGGCTGACAAGTGTTTTTTTGGTTGTGGTGATAAATTATGTGGTTGAACCAGATGAATTTATGCAACTTAGACATCGGGTGAATGATATAATTAAAAAGGAATAGAAGGAAAATAGGGGAAGCTTTGAAATGATTCCAGTCTTTGTTGTACTCAATCGGAGTTCTTATATTACCAAGTGAGGAGTTCTCTTATAAAATCAACGTTTTCCGCACATTTTTCGGATAAAAAAGGGTCAGTCGTGAAAAACTGCCCCTTTTTATTTTTAGTTGGATTAATTTCGATTACAACATTATGGTATCCAAACCCCATCAGCACCGACATAATAACGAGAATTATCCACCCATTGAGAAACTGCCATGCGTCCATCGGATTTTACATAGTAGACTCCGGAGATCCATTGGTTTGTCAGCATTTGACCAGAAGAGTTCATGAAATACCAGTATCCATTATAATAAATCCAACCGGTTACCATAGCACCACTGGAGTTCAAATAGTACCAACAATCATTGATGTATGTCCAGCCGGTTACCATAGCACCACTGGAGTTCATATAGTACCAGCAACCATTGATGTATGTCCAGCCGGTTACCATATAGCCATTGGAGTTAAACCAGTACCAGTTTCCTTTGATGTATTCCCATGAATTAGCAGGGTAAGTTCCATCAAAATGGCAGTACCACCAACCAGTATTATTTTTAACCCAGTATCCGTTATCCTTTGTATATCCTTCAGCAGAGTAAGTTCGCGGAGTGATATATTGAGTATAATCCTTGAAACCAAAATCAAGATCTACATTTTCTGAAATTCCATCTACTATTCCTTTGAAGCTGCTCTGCCATATATTCCTTTGAATGGATAAATCATATTTATAGTTATAACGTGCAATCCAAAGATCAATTCCGGACAGATAAGAAGTATCGATATAATTTTTATACCAGTCTTCATTACAATACAGCATTGGTTCATATCCAGCTCGACGAATTTCATCAAAGAATGTTTTCGCTATTCGTCCAAGCTGTGACTTACTTAGATTTTTTTGTGAGGAATCTTCTAAGTCGAGAACAATTGGATATGAAATCTTATATCCCTGTAGTTGATCAATTACAAACTGTGCATCATTTAATGATTGATTTTCAGTTGTGGCCGTGCTGTAATAGTAAACACCTACGGGGATTCCGGCTGCAATTGCATTTGTCATATTTTGATTATAATAGGTATCTAGTTTATGCTCTGAACCATGAGCAACTCGTATGAATGCAAATTGAATACCATCCTTTTTAACAGCAGTCCAGTCGATACTTTCTTGCCACTGAGAGACATCAATCCCTTTTAAAGACCCGCTTTCATAGCTATTATTGTCAATCCAATAACCATTACTATTGAAATAATACCATTGCCCATTAATCTTAGTCCAGTCAGTTTGCATCACTCCGCTGGAATTAAAATAGTACCATTGTCCGTCGATTAGCTTCCAACCAGTTGTTCTAACACCATTCTCATCCATATAATACCATTTTTTATAGACCCTCGTCCATCCGGTGACCATATAGCCATTGGAATCAAAACGATACCATTCACCATTAATGCATTCCCAGGCGTTTGTGGAATAACTACCATCGTAATGGGCATACCACCATCCTTTACTGTCTTGAATCCATTGACCAGAAGAAGAATCACAGGTAGCAAGCTCATAGAAATTAAAAGAATCTATGACTTCATTTCCAAGAGAAGAGCCAGCTGTATCTGTTTCTTCTTCGGCATGTGCTGTTAATGAAAAAGAACCAGTTAAAAATATCAAGGTGAATAATGCGAATCCTTTTTTAAATAAATATTTTTTGTGCAAATATGTTCTCCTTTCCATAGGGGTAGCATACAGTTTCCCCGTTATTAACGTAAAATCAATCAGTTATTCAAAATGATTATATCATTAAGTAAAATGAGAATCTAGTTAAGTAAGACAAATTTAAAATATTTAAAATATTGTCTTGCATTATAAAAAAAAAGGTGCTATACTACCTCTAGTTCACGAAAAAGGAGAAATATAAGTACATGAACAAACAAGAACTTGATTTACTGAACATTATAAAAAAAGAAGCATATGTAAATCAAAGACAGTTATCAGAAGCTTCTGGTTATTCACTTGGTAAAGTGAATACTTCATTAGCAGAACTTGTGAAAGCCGGTTATCTGAATGCAGATTATAGATTGACTGAACAGGCAGAAGAGTTATTTACAGAAAATAGACCAAATCAGGCAGTGATTCTTGCAGCTGGAGCGGGAATGCGAATGATACCGATCAATACAGAAGTATCCAAGGGAATGCTTGAAGTAAGAGGTGAAACCTTAGTAGAACGACTGATTAAACAGTTGAAAGAAAAAGGAATCCATAAGATCACTATCGTTGTTGGATTTATGAAAGAACAGTATGAATACTTGATCGACGAGTATGGAGTAGAGCTGGTTTATAATAAGGAATATGCAGTAAAGAACAATCTGTTTTCGTTGGCAAAGGTAAAAGATAGATTGGAAAATGCGTATATTGTACCGTGTGATCTTTGGTGCAGAACAAATCCTTTCTCAGAGACTGAACTGTATTCCTGGTACATGATTGATGAGATGACGGATGAGGATAGTACGATTCGTATGAATCGAAAGATGGAATTAAAAGCAGTTGGTGATTCGGAAGCTGGTAATCATATGGTAGGAATTGCTTACATCAATAAAGAAAGTGCAAGAACCTTAGAACAGAAAATAAGTGAAATGAAAGAACATCGCAGATATTACAATTCATTTTGGGAAGATGCAGCAATGGAGAAAGGGAAAATGATTCTTTTCCCGAAAGAAGTAAAAAAAGGAGATGTTCTGGAGATTAATACATTGGAGCAGTTGAGGGATCTTGATGAGAATTCAGATCAGCTGAATTCAGAACTTCTTGATATTATTGCAGAGACGCTTTCTTGTGAACAGAAAGAAATCACAGAGATTGAACCCCTGAAAAAAGGAATGACTAACCGTTCGTTCCGCTTCCGTTGTGGTGAAAAGCGTTATATCATGAGAGTTCCGGGAGAAGGAACGGATAAGATGATTAATAGAAGCCAGGAGTATGATGTTTATCAGGTGATTGGTCCGAAAGGAATCTGTGATCCAGTTCGATATATGTCGAAAGAAAAAGGGTATAAGATTACAGAATTTTTAGAGGGTGCAAGGAATTGTGACGCAGAAAATGAAAATGACGTGAAAGCATGCATGAAGTATCTGAGAAATGTACATGAGCAGAATCTGAAAGTAGATCATTCTTTTGACTTGTTTGAGCAGATTGAAAAATATGAACAGTACAGAAATGGAGAGAAATCCATTTATCGCGATTATGAGAAGACAAAGGAAAAAATGTATGAACTGAAATTCTTTGTTGATCAGCAGAAAAAAGAGTATACATTAACTCATATTGATGCAGTTCCGGATAACTTTCTCTTTGTGGATGACAGGATATATCTTATTGATTGGGAGTATTCAGGAATGCAGGATCCACATGTAGATATTGCTATGTTTGCAATTTATGCATTGTATGAGAAAGAACAGATTGATCGTTTGATTGATGCTTATTTTACAGAAGGGTGTCTGGAAGAAGTCAGAACAAAGATATATTGCTATATAGCAATCTGTGGTTTCTTATGGAGTAACTGGTGCGAATATAAGAGAATCCTCGGAGTGGAGTTTGGTGAGTATTCTCTGAAACAGTATCGTTATGCAAAAGAATTTTACAGGCTTGCAAAGGAGAGAATGGAAAATGACTAGAAATGCTATTATCATGGCTGCCGGAATGTCCTCAAGATTTGCACCATTGTCACTGGAGACGCCGAAGGCGCTTTTGAATGTGAAAGACGAAATTATGATTGAACGTCAGATCGGACAGCTGAGAGAAGCAGGAATTGATGAAATTGTTATCGTAGTCGGATATTTGAAAGAAAAGTTTGAATATCTGAAAGAAAAATATCATGTGATTCTTGTTGAAAATCCATATTACAAACAAATGAATAATTTTTCTACTTTGTATGTTGCGAGAGAATATTTGAAAAATACCTGGATTTGCTCAGCAGACAATTATTTCACAGAAAATGTATTTATGGAAGAAAGTGAAAATGCATTTTATGCTTCTGAATATGCAGATGGTGCTACAGAAGAGTGGTGTATCAAGACTGATAATACAGGGAAAATCATAGGGGTTCAGATTGGCGGCGAGAATACATGGGTGATGAAAGGTCATGTATTCTTTAATGAAAAATTCAGTACACAGTTGTTGCCGTATCTTGAAGAAGCTTTTCAGAAAAAAGAACTGTGGGATGAATACTGGGAAAATCTTTATATGGCGCATATGGATGAAATGGAAATGTATATCAGAAAGTATGATGCCGGTATTATTGAAGAGTTTGACAGTATTGATGAATTAAGGGAATTTGATGTAAAGTACAAAGAATGTACGGGCAGCAAAGTACTTCGGGAAATTTCAGAGAAACTGAACTGTCCGGAAGGAAAAATGACGCAGATGAAACCAGTAAAATCCAATGGAGATGTGATTGGATTTGAGTTCTTATGTGATGGAAAGAAATATGAGTATTCTTATACATCAGGATTAAAGACAAGGTAAGTCGGAAAGGAAAGCAAATGGAAACGAAACAGACAAAACAGACAGAGACAAAGAAGGTTGACTGGCTTATTACATTATTGCCATTAGGACTTATTGTGGTCTTATGTATTTTATTTTTCTTTAAGCCAGAACAATCCAATCAGGTGCTTAGTCAGATTAGATATGTATTTGGTGATACATTTGGAACTTATTATCTTGTGATTGGATTAGGTGTATTCCTGTTATCTATTTATGTAGCAACATCAAAGTATGGAAATATTGTTTTGGGAGCTCAAAATGAAAAACCAAAATATTCATTCTTCGCGTGGGGCTCCATGATGTTTACAGCAGGACTTGCGGCAGATATCTTGTTTTATTCTTTCTCAGAGTGGGTCATGTATGCGACAGACCCACACATTGCAGAACTTGGAAGTATTCGTGAATGGGCAGGCGTTTTCCCGATTTTCCACTGGAGTTTGATTCCGTGGGGATTCTATCTTGTGCTTGCAGTTGCTTTTGGATTTATGCTTCATGTACGTAATCGTGAAAGACAGAAATATTCTGAAGCCTGCAGACCGATTCTTGGAAAACATACAGATGGAATGCTGGGAAGAATCATTGACCTGCTTGCAGTATTTGCTCTGATTGCGGGAACAGCAACAACATTTAGTATTGCGACACCTTTGATGGCAAGTATTATTAATGAACTGTTTCATATCGAACTGAGCCGTACAGTTGTAACAATTATAATTATTTTAATCACATGTGTTATTTATACTTATTCTTTGTTACATGGATTCAAAGGAATTAGTTTTCTTGCGAAAGCCTGCGTATACCTGTTCTTCGGATTGCTTTTGTTTGTATTACTTTTTGGAGGAGAAACAAAATTCATTATTGAAAATGGTTTTGCATCTCTTGGAAAAGTGGTTCAAAATTTCTTTGAGCTTTCAACATTTACAGACCCGGAAAGAACAACATCATTCCCACAGAACTATACAATCTACTATTGGGCATACTGGATGGTATGGTGTGTGGCAGCTCCGTTCTTTATCGGAAACATTTCCAGAGGAAGAACAGTTCGTCAGACAATCCTTGGAGGATATGTATTTGGTGTTGGATCAACAATTGTAAGCTTCATTGTTCTTGGAAATTATTCTCTTGGAAAACAGATCAGTGGACAGATGGATTTTATTGCTGCTTATGAGAAGACGGGGGATCTGTATACAATGATCATCGGAGTAATACGTTCTCTGCCTTGTGCTCCGTTTGTCCTTGCTCTTGTGTTGATTACGATGATTGCATTTTATGCAACTTCATTTGATTCAATTGCGTTGACAGCATCTTGTTACAGCTATCATAGACTGGGAGAAGATGAGACTCCGAACCGACTGATTCAGCTGATGTGGTGTATCCTGCTGATTCTCCTTCCAATCGCACTTGTGTTCTCAGAAAGCTCGATGAGTAATCTGCAGTCAGTAAGTATCATTGCGGCATTCCCAATAGGTGCAGTTATTGTACTGATTGTGTTGAGTTTTATGAAGGATGCAAAGAAATTCATGGAAGAAAATGAAAAACAGAGGAAAAAGTAAGAGGATAAAAAGAGAGATATCAGTGCGTAATGCATTGTTATCTTTCTTTTTATAGTTTTGAAAGTTTTTAAAATGTATTCTTCCATGTAGACAACTTCACTCAAACAGTGTACAATAGGATGGTATATAAGTTTAAGACAACAAAAGAAGGGGTAATTATATGAAAGCAAAGAAATTAGCGGCAGTAGCATTATCACTGTGTCTTACAGTGCCAATGTTCAGCACAATTGTAAGTGCAGCTGATGGTTCTCTGATGTTCTCTGATCCACAGACAAAGGTTGGAGAGGAAGTAAGTGTAGATCTTGTTGTGAGATCCGGTAATTCAGCTGTTGGTGATGCGGATATTACAATGAGTTATGATACTTCTGCACTTCAGTTTGAAAGCGGAGAGGGTGTGACAGCAGACAGTGATGGCAAGCTTACATACTCAGGAAGCGGAGACGGAACAGCGACAGAACTTCGTACTACAATGAAGTTTAAAGCATTGAAGATGGGAGATACAACAATCACAGTTAACAGCTCAAAGGCTTATCTGTATTCAGATGAGACATTGACATTAGACCAGGGATCTTCCGCAATTAAGATTGAACAGGCAGATGATGGTTCAACAGAGATTGAGGCAAATGGAAGTGAATCAACTGGCGCAGCTACTGATATTACGGTAAATGTGAATGGAACAGATTATAACTTCTCAGAAGAATTTGCAACATCTGCGATTCCGGTAGGATATAGTGAGACTACAAAGACATTCAATGGAGAAGAGCACAAGTTTGTTGCTAATGAGGCTGGCGTTACACTTGGATATTTGGTAGATGCTTCCGGAGAAGGAAAGTTTTTCCTCTACAATGAGGACGATTCTACATTTGTTCCATATACAGAATTGAAGATTTCTGATACAACATCTATTATTCTTTTAGCAGATAATGGAGGAGCAAAACTTCCGGATTCATACCAGGAAGGGGAACTTACAGTAGCAGATCAGACATATCCATATTGGGCAAATCCAGAGAATGATCGTTATGATCTTCTGTATGCAGTGAATACAAGAACAGGTGAAAAAGGGTTCTATCAGTATGATTCACAGGATGGAACTTATCAGAGTGTAGATGTTCAGACAACAGACAGTACAAAGAAGGACGCAAAAGGGATTGTTGGAAAACTGGAGTCGCTTGTAAAAGAGCATCCAATTGTTCTTCTGGCTGGAGGAGCACTCATCGTAGTTGTATTACTTGTTCTTATGATTATGTTTGCAGTAAAACTTGTGCATAGAAATCAGGAACTTGATGATCTGTATGATGAGTATGATATTCCTTTTGAAGATGAAGAAGATGAAGAAGATGAAGAAGATGACGAGCCGGTTGCTGCTAAGAAGTCAGACAGAAAGGCGTTTGGACGTAAAAAAGTAAAAGATGATGATTATGACGATGGTTATGATGATGATTTTAATGATGATTACGATGCCTTTGATGATGAGTATGCTGATTATGATTTTGATGATGATTACGATGATGATTATGATGATGAATATGATGCACCGACAGGAAATACAAGAAATTTAGGAAGATCAGCTAAAAAATCAAAAAAAGAAAAAAAATCAGATGATTATGATGTAGATTTCATTGATCTGTAAGTTTAAGAGACAGATGAAAGATACTGATTAGGTAATTGAAAAAAATATAGACAGGATTAGAACGGATTAAGAAGGAAGTTCTGATCCTGTTTTTCTATCGTTCTTTTCAATCTTTATTAATTGATTATACACAGATTTATCACAATGCGGAGTTACTATGTAAACATCAAAGAAAAAATAATAAACAAGAGAAGAGGTAATCTTTATGGAGAATCAATATAATTATTATAATTCGGATGGAATGAATGGAAACGGACAGAGTGAAACACCATTTCATGAGGAGAATGGTGGTCAGAAACATCAAGCACCGTATGGTAAGAAACCACAAAAGAAAATTCCAAAAGCAGTGGCAGTGACAGGATTTGCACTATTGTTTGGAGTTGTTTCCAGTGGTACATTCCTGGCATCAAATGTTGTTGGAAGTAAAGTGCTTGGATTGACCGGTGTGACGAAGACCAATACTACGGCAACCAAAGCTGTGAGCAGCAATGCTTCATTATCCAAATCTTCCAGTGTTGTAACTTCAGATGTTTCAAGTATTGTGGAAAATGTAATGCCATCAATCGTATCAATTACAAATATGAGTGTGCAGCAGGTTCAGGATTTCTTTGGTGGTGTGTCACAGCAACAGAGCGAAAGTGCTGGAACAGGAATCATTATTTCCCAGAATGATTCAGAACTTCTGGTTGTTACAAATAATCATGTAGTAGCAGGAAGCGATACATTAACAGTTACTTTTGCTGATGGAACAAGTGTTGAGGCGAATATCAAAGGAACAAACTCAGAATATGATATTGCTGTTGTGGCTGTTCCGCTTGACTCTATTTCAGATGATACAATGAAAGCAATTTCGGTAGCAACACTCGGAGATTCTACACAGCTAAAGGTTGGAGAGCCTGCGGTTGCAATCGGTAATGCACTTGGCTATGGACAGTCAGTAACAACTGGTGTAATCAGTGCTTTGAATCGTTCTGTTTCTGAAACAAATGAGCAGACTGGTGAGACAACAGAGAGTGATGCCAAACTGATTCAGACAGATGCAGCCATTAATCCTGGAAACAGCGGTGGAGCACTTGTAAATGCAAGTGGCGAAGTGATTGGAATCAACTCATCCAAGTTGGTTGGTGATTCTGTAGAAGGAGTCGGATATGCAATTCCAATCAGTGATGTATCCGATCTGATTCAGAATCTGATGAATCAGGAAACAAAGACAAAGGTTGCAGAAAAAGATCAGGGTGCAATTGGCATCAAAGGAATGAGCGTGCCGGCTGAATATTCCAAACAGCTGAATATGCCGGAAGGCGTTTATGTATCAGAAATTACAAAAGGCGGTGGAGCAGAGGCAGCCGGAATGACAAAGGGAAGTGTTATCACAGCAATTGACGGAACAACCGTATCAAGCATGGATGATCTTCAGGAACAGCTTCAATATTATGCAAAAGGAGACAAGGTGTCACTGACAATTCAGATTCCACAGAGTAATGGAGAATATGAAGAGAAGACAGTGGAAGAGACTTTAGGTGCGAAATAAAAACTACTTTTAAGTGAATGTATTATGCTTAGGGATTGTCACGTGGCAATCCCTTTTGCTGTTGTTCACAATTTTTCTTATCTTCCATACAATAACAAAAAAGATATAAGGATTTATTTTATGGCACCATATTGTTCTAATAGGAATACGAACTGTTATTGTCAGAATGGAAATTACAGGCCACAAACAAGGCAAGAAAGTGAAAGACAGCTTCATTGCAATATTCCTGTTCCTCCACTTCCGGAGCAGAAGTCGAAAAATTACTGTTGCGATGAGTGTGTTGGTGATTACAGAAAAACGGATGTTTTGCAAGAGTTTCCGGTTGCGATGGCTTATGTCCCATGGCAGCAGTGGAGAAAACTTCACGATCTCGGTTATGGATTTCAGTGTGGAACTATTTTTCAAGAGCTTGAAAAACCATTTCGTGGAAAAGGAGGATGCTGTAAATGAGTTGCAATTGTCATGAAATGAATCGAAGAGAACTTTTTGAATATATAAATCAGATAAGTTTTGCAGTAGATGATGTTAAATTATTTTTAGATACACATCCTGAAAATCAGAAAGCACTTGACTATTTTCAAAAATATAAAGAGAAACGTATGGAAGCACTCAAAGAATATGCAGAGGTATATGGCCCTTTAACTGTAGATACAGTCAGCGAAAACAGTGACTGCTGGAATTGGATCAATGAACCATGGCCGTGGCAGGAAGGGGGATGCTGATTTATGTGGAATTATGAAAAAAGACTTCAATATCCTGTGAAGATAACCCAGACGAATCCGAAACTGGCGAAGATCATTATAAGTCAGTTTGGTGGGCCGGATGGCGAATTGGCTGCATCTATGCGTTATCTTTCACAGCGATATACGATGCCATATAAAGAGGTAACAGGAATACTGACTGATATTGGTACAGAAGAATAATCCCGTTTCTTTTGGAAATAACAAAAAACCCTTTACTTGCGCGGGATTCTTGGCTTTATGGTCAATTCAAAGTTAGGCTCATTCAGATGACCGCGCTTATTTTTCGTTAATTTCTTGTATTCTATAGATTCTATGAGTAATTTCAACAATCTGTTGCGTTCCGGAATAGATAAATCCCAATAACAGGAAAGCAGATCTTCACAAGCCGGCAGGAACTGTTCTATATTGGCTTCTCTTTGGCGTTCCTTGTCAAGTTCGAGTTTCAGCTGGGCAACGTTTGATTCAGCTTCAGAAATTCGGTTTTGTAAACTGTCAGATCGCTCAAGAAAGACTTCTGTCGAGTAGACACCTTGTTCAAGCAGATCATACATGGTTCCCTTTTGCCGTAGAAGTTGATCGAGTGTCTGTTGAGCTGATTCCAAAAGAACTTCTTTTTCCGGAATAAGACTCTTACTTGGCATCTGACCACTCAGACGATATCCTTCAACCCAGTCAGAAAGCGCGTTATAAACTTCTCGCTCAACAAGATCCAAAGGGCTGCCAATGGTAGGACAATCATATGTACTGCACAACATCAGATCATAAGGAACACGACTTGCAGTTCCGGAAGGTGGCCGGCGAATCATTTTCTTTTTGCATTCACTACAGACAATGATTCCGGCAAGCGGATTTTTGATAATGCTAGAACCGGCAGGCTTTGGGGATCCACAGCCAAGATAACTCTGAGCTTCTGCAAATACATCGTGATCGATCAAGCGCGGATGCCGGCCGGAAACAATGGTATAGTCATTGGTTCTCGGACGTGTGGTTGTGAGAACGCCATTTTCAATTGTTCTGACCACTTTTCGCTCGCCGATCTTAACGCATTGATCGTACACAACATTAGAGAGAATTCCACGGACGGTGCTCTCACTCCAAAGTTTGGAATTACGCGGCTTTGTACCGTAACTGTTTAAAGTACGAGTAATCGACCGGATACCGACACGTTCCGGACCGGTAAACATAGAAAAGATAAGCCGCACAACAGGAGCCTCGTTTTCATCAAAAGCAAGAGTCCATCCTTTCTCTTTTTCGAGTTTCACTCTCCGGAAACCGTATGGTGCGGAGTTATATGGCCACTTTCCCTCAGAGATAGCGGCATAACGTCCATTCTGCATCCTGCGCTTGATCGTCTTATATTCACGACGACTCATGAATAATCCAAACTCAAAATACTCTTCATCGAATTCATTGGCAGGATCATAGGTTTTGGAAGGAGTAATGATTAGCGTGTTGGAATACTGGAAAGCTCTCTGTACAACTCCCTGATCAATTGTATCGCCACGAGCAAGACGTTCCACTTCCATGACGAGCACACCGTCCCAAAGGTTTTGTTCTACTTCGTGAAGTAACTGTTGCATAACAGGACGTGCAGCTATAGTTTCTCCGGACACAACTTCTCGGTAAATATTGCTGATAATAAGGTTATTTTTCTTAGCAAGAGAAAGAAGTGCACGTTCGTGTCTGGCAAGAGTTTCCCCTTCACCATGCTGCTCGGCTTCAAGATCCTTTCTTGATTTTCTCAAATAAATACAATATGACATGATATCACCTCCGTATATATTATGTAAAAAAGTACAAAAATAACAGCCATACACAGAACGTAAGTTCTGATTGTGCGACTGCACCGAAGATGATACAATATTCTTTGGTAAGTGAGTATCTCTTCGGAGGTATTTCAAAAGCACATTGGCGTGTGCTCCCAGTTGACCGTTCCTGTTGGCGCAGGAGCGGTTTTTAATTGTCGTTTAGTAATTTCTTCTGTTCTTTTTCAATTTGTTTAATACTTTTAGCAGGCGTTGGAAGATCTTCGGGCATAGTGCCACCAAGTTCCTGAATTGTCTGTCGGACTTTTTTTCCAACTTCGTAGTGAGTTTGGTTTGCTTCTTTCTTTCCCTGTATTTGTTCACGACGAATTTTTTCGTCAGTCTGTGTGGCGCGGAAGAGGTTAGCAGCCAATTCAGTACTTCCCATATGATCAAGAATCTTCTGACTCTTTTTCAATCCTTTACGTTTATGTATCTCTTTTACTCCAAGACCTCCATATAAACCTTGATAGCCGCAATTCTGGAAAATAGCATAATCTCTAGAATCACTGACACCTGCCATCTTAGCAGCTTCAGCAAGAGATTTATTATGTGCAATCATCTCTCCACGGATTGCCAAGCGCTTTTTGTCTTCTGTGAGATCATCGAAATTTTCAATGAGTTCCTGTTGACGAGTTTTCACAGCAAAGTAAGTCTGACCAAGAGCAATAATCTCTTTGGAACTATCGCCGTTCATTACAATAAGATAGCAGGCATATCGAGAAAGTTCGTAATCTTGAATTTCTCGATGAGCACTAGACCCTATATCGACCATTTTGCCAACGTCGGCAAAATGGTCAGAAATTTTGTAACCGCTGTTCTTACAGGCTTCTTTTGCTTTATCAATAACTCCACAAAATCTACGCCATTGTTTGTACTCTAAAGCAGTTTGTAATTCTCTTGCATACCAGAATTCCTGACCATAATCATTAATGTGTTTAATAGACTCAAAGGTGGAATCACTGTAATTGTTATGTTCCTGTTTTGAGTTGGTATCATCGGCTACAGGAACAGCAGTATCTGATTCGTCATCGGTAAAAAAGAAAAACATAATTATCACATCCTTATAAATATTGTGTTTGACCGTTCCTGTTGGTGCAGGAGCGGTTATTTTATTGTAAAGCTATAGTATTTTTAATTCTTGTTTTTATTGAACACAATGCTTGCTAAATGCAAAGAGAGTCTTGGAATACAATTCCAAGACTCTCTCGCGACCGGACACCAGTCATTCGCTAATTCAATTAGCATTATATCATATGTGAAAAAGTCTTGCCAAGTATTCACTTGAAAAAAACAAAATAAAAATTGATTTTCGAACAAAAGTTTGATAAATATATAACTTACATTTTTTAAAACTTAGCTCTAAGTTCAACGACTCTGCCGATAATTCTCACGGGTTTCTTTGCAACTTCCTCTGCTGAGAAAAACATTGGTTCATAACTCGGATTCATAGAAATTAGTTCAAGTCCGTCTCTGTATTTCCGGAGTCTCTTGCAGGTAGCATCTGTTCCATTAACCGTTGCTATGATAATATCACCAGATTCAGCGTCTTCCTGCTTGCGGACGATCACAACATCACCTTCAGAAAACTTTGGTTCCATGCTATCACCATGAATCTGCAATCCGAAGAATTCCCCAGTCTTTGCCAACTCTTCTGATATTTCTTCCGTATCGATTATATTCTCAACTGCCTCGATTGGGATGCCAGCGGCTACACGTCCGAGGACATTAATTGTGACAGCTTTTGAATGTTTTGGTTTTTCTGCAACGTCTTCCATTAAATCAGATCTTTTACAATGAAATATCTTGCACATGGCATCGACTTTATCCATTCTTGGAGTTTTAATACCATTACACCAGTTATATACGGAAGTAGTACCAACGCCAAGACGTTTAGAAAGTTCAAGCTGAGTGATTTCATATTTTTCTAAATAATATCTTAGCCTTTCAGAAAAGATTTCGTTAAATTCACGTTCTGACATTTTTAATACCTCCTTGTGACTACAGTATATCCTAAAAGTGATATGAAAGCAATGGGAAAAGCGAAAACATTTCACTTTAAGTATTGACACACACTTAAAGTGATGATAGTATGTAATTGCAACAAAGACAAAGGGAGTAAGAAAGAAGGTGCAAAAATGGAAACAATTAAAATCAGCATAGCGGCAGCAAGAGTAAATGCAGGAATGACACAGGAAGAAGTTGCCGAATATATGCATGTTTCTAAGAATACAATTATTAATTGGGAAAAGGGGAGGGTGACTCCATCATTTGCTGTAATGCAAACACTAGCTAATTTATTTAAGTTTCCTATAGACAATATTTCTATGCCTGAAAAATCCACTTAAAGTGAGTGGCGAATAAGATATAGAAAGTGGGGCGAAAGAGAGGTGAGAAGAGATGAATATCTACGAGGAAATCTCATTGTTTGCAAAAAGGCAAAGGGATGAAATCGATAAAGAAAAGAAAAAAAGACGAAAGCAGGTATACATTGATCCGGATTCAATCATAGGAAAGGAAATTATGTATCAAACAGCGCTGCTTCATGAAATTCTACATGAGATTAGAGGAGGCAGAACCTCCCCTAAAGAAATTAATCATTCTCAAATGCAAAAACGGAAGAATCAAAAAACTCTTTGAGTCGCTGGAATTCGATATCTGTCCATTGATGTGAATGATTATCACGATAGTTGTTTAGTAATTCTTGCATATATGCGTCGAAAAGATGGAAAATGTCTTCTGCTTCTTCACGTTCTAAAACGTTGATACAAGAATAGTAGAGAGATTCTGCAGAAGCAAATTTAGATGCGGCAACATTTAAATTTGCAACAGCTACAGAATTATCGATCTTTTCATCAAAGACATAATCATGTGAGTATTGAGCAAACAACATGGCGCGGCGCATTAGAGATTTGAAATTCTCTATAAGAACTAAATCGTCGTTATTCATAATAAAACTCCTTTCTTTTGTACTCAGCTCTGGAGGAGCCTGTAAGAAAAGTATAAGAGAAAAGGGAAGAAATAACAAGAGAGTAGATGGGAAGAGAGGTGAGAAGAGATGAATATCTACGAAGCATCTAAGAAAGCATTGCAGGAGAAAAAATGCATGAGAGAAAATCCAACTGCAAGGGTAAAAGTGGAGACAGCAGGGACATGTACATTAATGAAATTAGATGGAAGCCACCCGGTCAAAGGATGGCAACCAACAACGAGAGAGCTACTTTCTGAATCATGGGAAATTACGGAATAAATTGGGTAAGAAAATTCACAACATTAAGAAGAGTTTCTTTTTTCTGATTTTCCATAGTAACAATAGCTTTGTCAGTAAGTGTTGAGTCATAAATAAGATCGCTGGCGTGATGATTACTGAGGTAGCCGTTTCTACCTAATTCACACATACAATCATCAACATCAGAAACAGACCAGTCAGGAAAAAGTAACTTCTGAACAGATTCAGACGAATGAAATTCTTTTGCATTGCTGCGCGAAATTCCGTTGGATCGACGCACACAATATTCTTTATATAGATGATAAAGAACGGTTTTTGAATCTTTAGTAAGCATAGAAAACTCCTTTCTTTTGTACTCAGCTCTAGCGAGAGCCTGTAAGAAAAGTATAGGAGAAGAAATAGAAAATAGCAAGTGAGGTGAGAAGAGATGAAAGTATTTATTACGATAATCATTTTAGTTTCAGTATGTAACTGGATTAAATGGAGGGTAGCAACCTTAGCATTGATTTATTACAACGAAAAAAATCAATACAAACATCCAAATAAAGAAGAAATGCGTGTATGTATTAATTTCGTTGTAAGAAATCTGCTTAAAGACCTAACTAGCCGTTAATTAACTGGGTGATAACATTGACTGCAATTTGAGAAATTATGTCAATGGAAAGACTCCCAACATTAGTACCAACATTTTTAATCTTATCCCATACGGTTTCTGGACGAATATGTTCAATAAATTCATAGCCAGAATAGGTAATACGGTAAATGCTGAGATCTTCTATACTGTCATCAGAATCACAGCGGTATGACTGAATGAAACCAGCATCATCTAGTACAAGCAGAGTATTGGATAATTCGCCAATAGGGTAGTTGAGGGATTTGTCAAGTTCGTAAATGTCAATAGTTGAAAATTCCAATTCGGAATTTATGGATAAATGGTCTTCAAGAAAAAAGAGAGTATCACGAACACAATCCGGATTTAATGTCATAAGTAAACTCCTTTCTTTTGTACTCGGCTCTGGCATGAGCCTGTAAGAAAGTATAAGAGAAAAGGGAAGAAATAACAAGAGCGTAGACAGGAAGTGAGGTGAGAAGAGATGAGAAAAGATAGAAAGAAAAAGAAACCGTCAAAAATAACGGTTTCAGATGTAGCACTGGTTGTTTCAATATTAGCACTATTATTTCAATTCTTTTGTCATGTCATACTCCCAAGAGTGATTTGAGTCCGTAAGGAAAGTATAGGAGAAGAAATAGAAAATAGCAAGAGAGGTGAGAAGAGTTGCCTGAGTTTAGTGATGTAGTCATGAATGATGGAAAACTGTTGGAAGGAGAAAAAATAGGCGAACTTGTCAAATACATTATAAATAAGTTCGCCAAAGAAAATTTAACAAGAAATGAAGCAATTGAAATACTGGATAGAACAAAAGAGTGTACAGGAGATGCTTCTGTAATAAGAGAAGTAGATTAGAGATTTTCTTTGCAATCAGTGTTAAAAAATTGCTGTGGACTAAGAATGCAAAACAGATTTGATAGGATCAGGAAGAAATGAAAAAATACATAGCTGTTATATTAATGAGTTCTGTTTTATTGACAGGATGCAGCTCCAAAATAACAGAAGGTGAGATTTACAAGAAAGACTATCAGCCAGAAGAAACAATTATGATAATGACTCCGATGATTCATACAAATGGAAAATCATCTTATACGACTTATATTCCGATGTTTTATCACTATCCGGACAGATGGTGCATTTGGATTAAAGCAACAGAAAAGAATGATGAGGGGGAATATGATACAGCGAAATATTACACCACAGAAGAAGTGTACGAAGAGTGTGATATTGGAGATATGTTTTCTTACGAGGAAGATAGAGATTATAAAGAAGAGCTGGTAGAGAAAAAAGAATAAGAAATGAAAAGGGGTAGGGAGAGATGCCAAAACAAAATAATGGAAATAAAGAAATGCCAAGATCCGAAGAAAAGGATCATGGCAGAAGCGTTGAGATTACATATATTTCAGAAGAACCAAAGAAACCAGACTGGATTGAAGAACGGAATAACCAAATCATGGAAATGATATGGACCATTTTCTTAAGTATGGTAACGGCGATCATAACTGTTGTTTTAACCACAAAGTGATAAGTGTAGTGATAAAAGAAACAAGTATGGGTGTGCAGATGTTTCTGAAAAAGAAAGATTTTATACCAATAGCAATAAAATCCATATAATAAACAGCCTGCTCTGTAAGAATGATGCCTATAGGTGTTTCGTTCATAGTTGCCGTTTCAAGGAAACCATTGTTCTTTAAAAAGCGGATGGTGGCGTAGACGGATTCGATTGGTCGATCGTAATTATCTTCTATGAAATCATATGTGAATACACGATTATCGAAATCAGGGGACGATTTTTTAAGAAATTTGATAAAACGTTTACTATTTCTGTTTAGCATTTGCATAAGTGAACACCTCATTTGTAGTGATATTGGGATATTTATGTAAACAGTATAAAGAAAAAGAATGGAAAAGACAAGAAGGAGGGGGAGGAAAGATGAATATCTACGAAGCATCTAAGAAAGCATTGCAGGAGAAAAAATGCATGAGAGAAAATCCAACTGCAAGGGTAAAAGTGGAGACAGCAGGGACATGTACATTAATGAAATTAGATGGAAGCCACCCGGTCAAAGGATGGCAACCAACAACGAGAGAGCTACTTTCTGAATCATGGGAGATTACGGAATAAATAGCAACAAGTACAAACTGTAACACATAAACTTTTCTAGGAGGTGATGCAGGTGATCGTAGAGATCAAAAAGACAGAAAGCGGATGCACATATAAATTCGATGATTCAGCTTATCTGGGGAAAAGCGAAAAAGAGCATGAAAAAGTGATCAATGATGTATCAACTATCATAAACGAGCATCTGAGATCAAGAAAGGATAAAACCGCTTAGGCGGTGGAAAGGAGGACAAGCATGCAACAGAGAGAATTTGCTTTATACAAAAGAAGGTTACTGAGTCTGATCCCGGGAAAATTGCAGGACATTCCGAACAGGGAAGTGAAGATCAAGTTTTTCCGTTCCAGCCTGATTGAGCAGATTGAAAAGGAAAAGGACTGGCAGTTCACCGGGGAACAGGCAGCAGAGCTGATCCGGATGGCAATTTATCCAGATCTGAGATCGGAGGAAGAACGGATGCGGTACGAAGATTTCCTCATGAATAGATTGGACAGAGTTATGTCAGAGAATGAGAAATGAGCCAGAAAAGAGGAAGAAGGGAGAAAGACCACATATGGATTATCAGGTGGACGAAAACACAGGAACTGGGCTGCTGCTCTGGGACATGGGAAGAAGCGGACGAGTACGCCAGGAAGAAGAACAAAGGAGATTACATCATATTAGAATGAGCCTTTGGAGAACAAGATTTATCACAGGAGTTGGAATGCTTGCAGGAATCTTCTACGCTTCCGGAGCAGCAATCACATATTCTGTATCAGTTGTTGCACCGGAGTCAACGCTGGAGCGCGTCCTGATCGGACTAGCTGTATCAGTAAGCTTCTATGCGCTGAATTCAATCGCAAAGGCACTGGAAAAACAGATAAAAAAATAACACTTCCGGAGGTAACGGAAGTGTTGAATGCAAGACTTTTGTCTCGCAGATATTAAAGACAATATTATCTTAACATCTGTGAGGCAGAAAGTCAAGAAAAACGGGGATTCTGCCCCATTTTAATACTCGATTAAGATATTAAAGATAGAGGTATACGATGGCTACGAAGAGAGTAACACACACCTTCCGGAAGGGAGACATCCTGGAGGTAAAGGAATACCATGATGGCAGGTATGGAGCAAGAGGACTGCCAAGAGAAAAGAAGAGAAAGCCGACACCGGAGCAGATGGCAGTGGTGAATGCTATGAATAAAGCAGAGACAGCCAGACACAGATTGTTGGAGTACTTTGGCAAGGGAGACTACTTCCTGACATTGACGTACAAGGTAGAAGAGAGACCTCCGGACATGGCGAAAGCAAAGAAGGATTTCACGAATCTGATAAGTAAGCTAAGAACAAGATACAAGAAAGAACAGATCGAATTGCGCTGGATCCGGAACATTGAGAAAGGGACCAAGGGAGCATGGCACGTTCACATGGTCATCACCGGATGCCGGGATACAATCCGCTGGGTAGAGGAATGTTGGCCACATGGTGGAATCTATGCAGAACAACTGGAGAAAAGCAAATACTACGAAGAGGATTTCTCACAGCTCGCATCCTACATTACCAAAAACGAGAAGGTGGGAGAAAAGAGGGAGGATGGAAAGAGGGACAAGCCAAGACTCAGCGAATCCAGTTACAGCACTTCGCGGAACATGCCACTGAAACCACCAAAGAAGAAAAAACTGGCAAGATGGCCAAAAGAGATCAAACAAAAGAACGGCTATTACATTGCCAAGAGCTATGAAGGAATCAATCCGGCCACTGGGTTCAAGTACCGGAGATACACATTGATCCGGTTGAACAGGAGGATTTGAAGAATGAAGACGGTGAAGATCTACATAGAAACCACGATCACAGGACCGGCAGCACCAAAGAGAGGAGGATATGCTGCAGCCTTAACATTTACAAGGAGAAACGGAGATATTGAAGACCGATTCATGAAAGGAGAAGAGGAAGGAACAACTTATAACCGCAGCGTGCTTCTGGCAATGATCTATGCACTGCAAAAGCTTAAAGAACCATGCAGAGTTGTGTTCTACACGAGGAACACGTACATCAAGAACATGATACTGGCAGATAATCCGGAAAAGTGGAGACGAGCAGAGTGGAAGAAATCAGATGGAAAAGGCATACAGAATCAAGATCTGTGGAAAATGTTCTTGGAAGAGAGCACAGAACACGAAATAGAAATTGTGTATGAAAAAAACAGCGAGTATAAGGAGACGCTACAAGCGTACTTACAAGGAAAAGAGGTATAAAGATGTTTGATAAATTTGGAGAATTTGATTCTTACGAGGAGATCAACCGTGCGGCCAAAGCACAGTTGGAAGAGGGAGACTTAGAAGCGATCAAGACAATCGCAGAGGAGAACGGACTGGATCCGGAAGACGCAGAGGACTTTTGCACCGGTGCAATTGAAGAGCTGACGACACCGATTCTTGCGGCTATTGGAAAACTAGAACTGGAAGCGAAGGACCTGAAACTGGAAGGAGCACTGAAGGACTGGACAGATTGCATCAAACAATCTTGCATGGAAAATGAAGAAATGGCTCTTGCAGTCAGAAGGAAAGGAAAATCTCTGAAAGATTGCATGGCAATAATCTTGAAGAAAGCGTTCGGGGAAAAGACACAGTTAGATGACAGAATCACCAAGGCAGCAGGCTTGAGACCACCACTGTATATTAGCATTCCAGGAAAGGCACAGATCAAAGAGATCGTGAGAGAGTACTATCTAGGTGAGAAAAAATGATCGTATACAAGGGATTTAATGAGAAACTGCAGGCAACCCACGGAAAGGGAACATTCCAGTATGAACAGGGAAAGACCTACACGGAAGAGAAAAGTAAGACAAGATCCACGGGATTCCATGCGGCAGAATACATCCTGGATTGTCTGAACTGGTACACGCTTGACGGAAAGAACCGTTTCTTCCGGTGCGAGGCAGGCGGAAGCATAGACGAAGAAGAGGGCTGTTCAATGGTCGTATCCACGGAGCTGACACTGAAAGAAGAGCTGAATCTGACAGAAATCGCATTCGCAGCAATGAGATACATTATTGAGCATCCAAAAAGAGATTGGCGCGTGATCACTAGCGGAGTGTGTGTACAGGAAGATGATGCGGAGGCGATCGGAACAGATAAGATTGCAATTGCGAGAGGCAAAAACCCGGTCGTAGCAGGAAATCGTGGAACCGTAATCGGACTGATCCTTGAAAATGCTGACGGAGAGATTATCGCAGCAAGCATCCGGAAAGTGGATGATGTGCAGACGAAAGACTCCCAGTATTACACGCTGACACCGGACAGGAGATGGGTGGAGGTGCATGTATGAGACGGAAAGAAATTGAACGGCTGAAACCGCTGAAAACCAAAGAGGAGGGACATGTAGCGACATTACAGGAACTGGGACAAGTCCTTATTCTGAATATATTTTTCGACAGAGAACTACTGACGAAATATTGCATCAACTATGAGACAGGAGAACATGAGTATTGGAGAGAAAAGGACGGATGGAGAAAAGGCTCTATCATGTCTGCATTGAATGAGAAGTGGCGAAACTGGGAGTGGAGACAGTATGAGAATTATCCAAAGCTGGAAACGAAAGATGCGAAACGCCTCAGTAAGCTGATCAAGCAGAGGTCGTGGGACAATAACGGCTGGGAGAGAATCAGAGCGTTGGAGGGAGAGTATAACAGAAAAATCAGATGGAATACAGCAGTAAACAGACATGAACGACTGATGGACGTGATGAGAAAAGTTCCGGATGCGCCAAAAGATCTGCGGAGCTGGTTCTTCAAGAGATCTGCCGGGGAAGATTATATGTTCCGTGACCGGAATACGAAAGAATATACCTGTACGAACTGTGGAGAAGCAAGTACGGCAGCAGAGATCCAGAGACAAGATGGAGGGAAAAAGATCAGGCATAACGACATGGTGTTCTGTCCAAATTGTGGGAAGCTGGTAATGGCCAAAACAAGAACAGACCATATTGTGAAGAAAACGGAGAGCTGCTATCTGTTAGAACCAGTAGACGAAGACACAAGTGTGCTCAGAATCATAGACGCAACTGTTGGATGGGAAAGAGACAGACATTATGTACAGCTTGAGGATGAGATCCGGATTCTGATGTACAAGGTGTGGACAAATGGGACGAGTAAGAAAGCCTATAAGATCTATTATGAGGACTATCTGGAAGGATGGACAAAGGGCAACAGGAGAAATCTAAGGGCAAGAGAAGGATATCTCTATCCGGGAGAATTTGGAAAAATACTGGCTGGAACTATCTATGAAGATGCCTCCAATGTCCTGCGATTCCTCTCAATGCAAGGGAGAAAGCTGAATTATAACAGACTGATCTGCGGTGCAGGAAGAATCAGAGGATATTCGGAGAAAATAGAATATCTGAGTAAGGGACGGTTTTGGAATCTTCTGCGAGATACCGTAGGAAATACAGAATATCCAGGATATCCGACAACGTATTTCGGTCCGTTAAACATCTATGCAGAGAGCATAGAAGAGATGTTCGGCATCAATGACCGTCAGAAGATCAACCGGATCCGGGATGAAAACGGCGGAAATGAGTACGTGCGTTGGATGCAGTATTCTGACATGACAGGAAAGAAAATTTCGAAAGAGACGGTCGAGTGGATGATAGAAAAAAGGATTCGTCCGCTGGATATGGGAGAATCTGAAAAATACATGAGTCCTCAGAAACTCATGAATTACATCAAAAGGCAGCAGAAAGAGCAGTATCCGAATCTGACAGCAGAAAAAGTACTGGAAGAATACGAAGACTATCTTAACATGTGCAAGGCATGCAACAAGAATATGGCAGATGAGATGGTCTATCGGCCAAGAGAGTTAAAACGTAGACATGACGAGGTAGTTGTGGATCAGCAACAGATACAGATTCTAAAAGAGCTGGAAAGCAATGCGGAAGGAAAAGAAGCTTATGCGCAGGAGATGCGAGAGAAGTTCCCGGAAGCGGAAGGAATTCTGAAAGAGATTAAAAGCCGATACGAATACGAGAATGAAGAATACAAGATCATTGTACCGAACACGCTGGTGGATATCGTAAAAGAAGGACGTGCGCTGCATCATTGTGCCGGCAGCAGTGAACGATACTTTGACAGAATTGAGAGTAGAGAGACCTACATCTGTTTTTTGCGAAGACAGGGAGCACCGGGAATACCATTTTACACGATCGAAGTAGAACCGGGAGGAACAATCAGACAGCACAGAAGCTACTACGACGAAGAGCCGGGAATTGAAGAAATCAGAGTCTTTCTGAAGGAATGGCAGAAAGCAATCAGGAAACGTCTGACAGAGGAAGACAGAAAACTGGCCAAGATCAGCAAGGTCAAGAGAGAAGCAAACATAGCAGAGCTGAAAGAGAAGAATAACACAAGAGTCCTACAAGGATTAGCAGAAGATTTTCTTGAAGCAGAAGAATTGGAGGCAGTTTGATGGAATTAGCACAATATCAAAATTATGAGGAATACAAAAAGGCAATGAATACCGTACTGAACAGAACGGTGGAAGATTTTGTCATGACTGGATATCTGCTGAAGCAAGGAAGAGATACCGATATCTTAAAGGATTCAGGATACAGCAATGTCAATGAATTTGCGTGGGCAGAATACAAGCTTGAAGCCACGCAGGTATCCAGATATATCAGGATCAATGACAGATTTTCGGAGGGGGGATACTCTCCGAGATTGCAAGATCATTACAAAGGATTCGGCTATGCGAAGCTGGCACTAATGCTGACGCTTCCGGAAAGTGTAGCAGAAGAGCTGACACCGGCATACAGCAAGTCAGAGATCCAGGCAGTCAAAGAAGAGATAGAAAGCGAAGAGAAGATCACAGATATCGAAGTCATTTTGGAAGGCGAGAAAGAAGAACAGAAAGAACTCGACAATTTGGAAAAGGCAATCCATCAGATCTGCATGGATGAACCGGAACTGTATCTAAAACTGCATGAGGCAGTCAGAACAAGCATAGGAACAGGACGGATCAAAGAGGTGTTAGCACCGGACGGGGATAAACTTTACAGCGTAAGACCGCAAGGCTGTGGAAGAATCATGTTATACCTGAATGATGAGAAAGACGAAGTAATACTGCAGGTGGTTAGGCAGAGTTTAAAAGAAAGATATGCATGGAGTGACATTTTAGGATATCTTGTGCTCATCACAGAACAGGAAGACGCAAAAAAGAATTGGGAAGATCTCTTCGGGCAGCAGTATCCGGAAAAAGAGCAGATTGCACCAGTGCAACCGAAGAAAGAGAAGAGAAAAGAGTCAAAGGTAGTTAAAGCAAAACCACCAAAGGCACAGAAACAGGAAAAAGAGAAACCGGTAGAGCTTCCGGACGATATTCCAGGTCAGACAGAGATTGAGAAAGATTTTCCGGAAATGCTTCCTGAACCAGTAAAAACGTCGGAAATAAAGAGAGAAGAGCCGGATTGCACCGGTGCGACCGTTGAGATGGCTGAAAGTGTGGAAAACAGTGTGGATAATTCGAAGACGGTCGAAGAAAATGCGATAAACACAGAGACAGGAACAGAATTAGAAGAGGTGGATAACTCAGAACAGCATCCAACTGGCAGCAGATGGGAATACATGAAGACAATGGAATCATACAAGATGGCACTGTACATGGCAGCATCCGTGAAAGAGATGCCTCACATGATGTTGAACTCGGCAGAGTATTGGAAGAAATGGTTAGAAGCAGAGGTGGATGAAAATGGAGAGAAACTCAGTAAGAAATAAGGCGATCACATTATGAGTATCGATTATTCAGACATGGCATTTCCAAAATTAGTCAGTAAGAAAAAAAGAAAATCACATAAAAAGAGCATCCTCAAGAGTAGAAAGGGAGTCTGCTATCTCTGTTTGATACTCTATGACGATTCTTCCAAGAAGTACACAGAGGAACATCACATCATGTTCGGATCCGGACAGCGCGAACTATCTGAGGCAGATGGACTCAAGGTAGATCTGTGTCGGAATCATCACAAAGAAGGACCGGAAGCGGTCCACAATAACCGAGAAATGCGGGAACTGCTCTGCAGAATAGCACAGAAAGAATATGAGCAGACACATACGAGAGAAGAGTGGATGGCGAGATATAAGAAAAATTATCTATAGTTACCTCCGCTGAATGGCGTGGAGATAAAAGTATGTCACAATACTGCAACATGATAACAAAGACTTCCTCCCTGGATGCGGCAGGGAGGAGAAAGGAGCAGATAAGTGCCAAAAAGACAGAGATTAACAGCTTGGAAAAGCGAACTGGCTGAGATAAATGCAAAAGCAAGACAGGAAGGAATGAGTTATGGAAAATACGTGGGATTAATGTACTGCGAAGAAAGAGACGAGATGGAAAGAAGGAGAAGATATGACAGAAAGAGACGCGAAAGATTTGGTTGACTGGCTGGATCAGGCAGAAGAGGAAACAAAAGCAACAATTGCAGAGCATGAAAGAATCGATCCTTTTTATGACGGAGTGCTTTCAACAATCCAGACATTTCGCGAATATATCAAGAAAATACGTAAGGTGGATGAAGCAGAAGGAGAGAAACAGATGAAAGAGACTATAGCAGATAGCAAGTTTGAGCATATCGAAGAAATCAAGCCGTTTTTCTGGTGGACAGGAAGCTTGAGCATAGAGCAGGCAATCACACACTTGACAAAGCGGTACGATGAAGAGGAAGCACACAATCTGTTGGATGAAAAGTTAGAATTTGTATCTAACTACATGAGAAATAATCACGGAGCTGTCGAGCAGTACGGAATTTACCTCATTCCGGAATTTATGCTTGGATATGATGACATAGAGATTGTGGTTGTAGCGGCATCCGAAAACGAGCGGGCTACGGTGGTATTCTCGGATATTCCGGTAGTTAAGCGAGGTAGGAGAGATGAAGAATAAATATTCTAAAAAGCAGTTAGAAGAATTGTATAACTGCGAGATTTTCAAAGATACTGGTTTTGATAGCTGTACAAAGTTTTGGGTAGCGCAAGGTTTACCATTTACGGAAGATGGTGAAGATATATTATTTACATACGCTGACGGATGGGATTTAAATGAGTTGCATGAAAATATCAGAGAAGAAATCAGAAAAAAGTTGGAGGCAGTTGAATATTATGAATAGAGAAATACTTTTCAGAGCGAAACATATTCATGCAATGGATAGTAACGAACATCTTAATGGAACATGGGCGCATGGCTATCTTAGTGACGAGAATCATATCTACGATAAAAGCCTTAAGGGTGAATTTCTGGTTGATGAAGATACGATTTGCCGATATGTGAATTTGACTGATTTAAAAGACAAGGAAATATGGGAAAACGACATTTTGATGTGCCATGGTAATCCGAATGATCTTGTAAAAGCAGTATTCGGAGAGTTTAACGTCATAGAAGTGGAAAGCGAAGAAGCAATAGACAGTGTAATTGGATGGCATTATGAAGTGATTCCAACGGATGAATTAAGTAAATGCGAGCCGTTCTGTTATTCGATGCCACTTACGGACACGTACATCAAGTTAAATGAGATGGAAGTTGTAGGCAACGTATTTGACAACCCTGAACTGTTAGAAGAGGAGAATGTGCATGGAACAGATTAAGCGAGGTGGAAAATGACAAGACAAGAGAAAGAGGATCAAGCACAGCTTGAGTGGCTGCGGAAATGGAAAGAACGACGGAAGGAAAAAAGAGACGTGAGAAAAAAGTCGCTGTTTTATAAGATTCTAAGGGAACTTGGAATTATAAAGGACTACGAGGAAGACATAAGAACAAGAATGGAGATGTGCAAAAGAGCAATAAAGGCAAATGTATGTCCTGAGGATTGCGACATTTGCGCATGGGACGTGAAAGGAGGGATTGATTACAATGGTTATATTACGACCGGTAGGAACAATAGGAAACCGTCTGAAGTATCTAAGAAAAATCAGAGGACTGACAAGAAAAGAGGCAGCAGTCAAGCTAGACATGAAGGAGGAAAGACTGCAAGATCTTGAAACAGGAAGGAAAGGGCTGACGTTAGGAGAAGCAATCAAATATGCAGATACATATAATGTGTCTTTGGATTACATAGCAGGGAGAAAGAAAGTTGAATATTAAAGATGCAATCGGAATCATTGAAAGACTGGACACATCCAACAGCGAAGAGGATAGCAGTAGATGCTATGATGAAGGAAGTTCCAATAAAAGTTCGCAGGGCAACGATTTACCATATCGGAGAAGCGCCATATTGTCCGAGGTGCCGTAGAATACAAGAGGGAATACAAACCGCTTTGAAAACATATTGCTGTGGATGCGGTCAGCTACTGGATTGGAGAGAAGGTAAAAAAGAGAAGTACAGACTAGCGAAGATGTCTAGCAAGTAATTAAGCTTTGTGTAAAACAAAGCTTAATGTAAAACAAAGCTAAAACAACAGTACCTTGACAATTGAATATTGATGGTTGGAATGGTATAATTTCCGTATAAATTAAATGTATGGGAGGAAATACTATGAGTGTTGTAGAAGTAGGTAAAGGAAGCGATAGAATTGAAATGCTTGGATATGACTTATTGTCAATTATATCCGAGGGAAAAACGGAAAGTGTGAATGAAGTGATAAAGCACTTAGAAAATGCAGATTTAGTTCATTATTTGGTTGACAAATACAAGGATTGCTTCAGGTTAGTATATGAAGGATGCCCATATGATTTAGATGAATGGGAAAAAGTTTTTGCACCGCATTCTTATCTTACTTTTGGGCATGATGTAAGTAGAAAAATGGGACTTGAGAATCAAGAAAAAGACGGATTGCTTGTTGTCATGAATATTATTTTACAAGAGGTGTCAGAAAGAAAATATAAATAATTTGCTACCAACCATCAATATTCGGTGGTTGGTATTTTTATGCCCTAAATAGGAAAAGGAGAGTGATAACACTTGAAACGAAGTACAGACACAGGAAAGTCCCCAGCAGAAGTCAAGGCAAATATGCAGAACCATTACGGCGAACTCACCGATATGGTCACAGATCCGAAAACCAGCAAGGACTTTCATCGGCCGGCATACCAAGCAGGTAATCTGATTGAAGCACAGGGGCAGCAGTTGTGGCATGGAGATGTTACTGGATATATAGCCAGAAAATACAAGATAGGGAGTGATACCATTGGAGACAATGACAAAGGAAAGACTGGAAGCGTACAGGAGCAAGAAAGATGAGATCCTGGAACTTGAGTATGCATTGAACAATCGTTGGAAATCCGATTTGATGATTGGAAATGATGTAGTATTTGATTATAGCAAAGGCTATCCAATGCCACAGAGTGTGGTTGGGTTTGATCAGAGAAAATATGAGAGGTTACAGGCAAGAGACTGGAAGCGTAAGGAAGTTCTTGAAAAAGAATGTGAAGAGATTGAGAAGTATGTGGACGATATACAGGACAGCATGACAAGGAGGATCTTCAGAATCTATTACATAGATGGTCGTAAGTCGGTATCCCAGCAAGTGGTTGCAAAGATTGTACATATGGATCGAAGCAGAGTGAGCAGAAAAATTGATGATTATATGAAAAACGCACAAAAAGCACAGAAAGCACAGATATAATAAAACTAGAGCCAAAGGCGGAAAACCTGCGGCTCGCTATTCAACATACAAGATTCAGAAGACATCCTGACAGCGAAATGCCGCAGGATGTTTTTCTATTGCACAATATTGAAAAAGGGAATATAGTGATTTTAGAACATCAAGAACGTTGTGCTTTAGAAAAGGAGAATGGGAAGTATGAGAAAAATTATAAAAATTATTTTAATAGGATTTTTAATATATGCATTAGGAAATATTATTTTTGATGAAGATCCAAGAATGATATTTTACATTATACTTTTATCCTTGGAAGCGATTGCTTTAATAGGTCAATACGTTATAAATAAGAAAAAATCATATAAAATGTATACACAAAAATTAGAAGAAAGTATTGACATGGGAGAAGGATTACTCAGTTTTTGCGGAACGATTTATATTCCATCAATTTATTTATTGTTTAGTGCAGAATGGATGAGATGTGAGAACAAGATACTAATCAGTGGTGCGCTTACGGGTATAATATTATTTTTGAGTATTCAAATTTACGAATACAAAAAACAGCTAAGAAATAGGAAAATAAAGTAAGAGATTTTAAATATCTATGTAAAAAGAAAAGCGAGATTAGAGCCGAGGTTTTTACCATCAGTTGTAATGACTGGTGGTATTTTTTATATTCATTTTACTATAGATTTTGGAATTTAAAAAGGAGAAGCAACCATGCCAATCTACAAGAGATGTTCCCGTTGTGGTGCAAGGCTTCCAGCAGGAAGCAGATGTGAATGTGTCAAGCAGCGACATAAAGAATATGACAGATATGGTAGAGACAGAAAGAGCAGAGCATTCTACAACAGCAGTGCGTGGGAACATGCAAGATCAGAAGCACTGGCAGCAGATGAAGGACTGGATGTCTATCTATATATGACAGAGGGCATAGTAGTGTTAGCAGATACAGTACATCATATCATTCCATTGCAAGATGAATGGGAGAAGCGAAATGATATATCTAATCTTATGAGCCTGAGTGGAGAGACACACAGTATGATCGAACAGATGTATAAGAAGGACAAGTATGGAATGGAAAAGAAATTGCATGAGATGCTTCTGCGGTACCGGAGCATGGTCAGGGGAGGGGCGGTCTGAAAAGTTTTTAAGAAAATTTATCTGACCGCATGTCCAGTTTATCGTGCATAAAATTCCGAATACGAATAAAAAGTTGGCAAAGGAAGGAGGGGATCTAGATGGCAAGACCAAGAAAAATTGTTGATATGCAGAGTTCACATTTGACAAAAGAACAGAAACAGAGAAAAAAGCAAGAAGAGCAGACCGTTGTTGTTGGGAATGAAGATCTAGAGAAACCTCCAACTTGGCTGAAAGGTACTGTGGCCAAAAACGAATGGAAACGAATCGTAAAAGAACTGAAAAAAATAGAAATTGTTGGAAATCTCGATTACGTGAATCTTGCCTGTTATTGTAATGCTTATGCAAATTATGTGGAGACTACAAAGCAATTAAAGGATCAGCCGTATTGTGTAGAACGTGAGACACGGACAGGAACAATTGTTGTAAAGAATCCATTGATATCGATTCAGACAAACTATGCTGCCGAGATGCGAAAGTTCGCAAGCCTCTGCGGGATGACAATAGATTCCAGGCTAAAGGCAGCAGTACACAAGGTTGATAAATCAGAGGATAATTTGGAAAGGAAGTTTGGAGCTATCTAATGAATCAGTATGAAAACATAAAAAAATATGCGAAAAATTGTATATCTGGCGAGATTATCAGCTGTAAAAAACATAAATGGGCATGCGAAAGATTCTTAAAAGATGCAGAACAATTTGAAAATAATCCGGATTACCCATTTTACTGGAGCGAAGAATCCGCCCAGAATATTGTTGATTGGTTTGCTCTTTTACGACATTCCAAAGGTGTACTTGCTGGGCAGCCAATTATTTTAACAGATTGGCAGAAATTCAGGATTTGTCAGTTGTATGGCTGGAGAAGAAAGAAGAACGGTTATCGAAGATTTAAGAAGAGCTTTACAGAAGTAGCGAGAAAGAATGCAAAGTCCCAGGAAGAAGCGGGCATTGCACTTTATGAAATTTCGGTGACAGCAACGAAGAATAATGAGGTATGCGAAGAGTATACAGCAGGTGTTAAGCGCGATCAGTCTAAAATTGTTTTTAATGAAGCAGAGTTAATGCTTCGAGGTTCACCTCTTAGACAGAAATTTGATATCAAACGCGACGAAATAAAGCATGCAAAGACAGGAAGTTTCATCAAGGCATTGAGTAAAGAGGATGGAAAATCAGGAGATGGAACGAACCCGGCCGGATTAATTATTGATGAATATCATCAGCATCCAACAACAGAGTTTTATGATCTTGGACTTGGTTCTAATACGAAAGAGCCATTGCTGATGATTATTACAACAGCAGGAGTGGATTTGACCTATCCATGCTATGTTACAGAATATACTTATTGCAGTAAAGTCCTGGATCCGAATGTAGATGTAGAGAATGAAGAGTATCTTATAGATATCTGCGAGATGGATGAGGAAGATTATAGAAATCTGGATAACCTGGAGAATGAAGAACTTTGGAAGAAGGCAAATCCAATCAGAATGACTTACGATGAAGGTATAGATAAGATCCGTGGCGAGTATAAGATCGCTAAAGAAATTCCGGAGCATATGACTGCATTTCTTACAAAATGTTTAAATGTGTGGGTCCAGGCACAGGAGAATGGCTACATGGATATGGCAAAATGGAAAGCCTGCCAGGTAGATAAGCTTCCAGTAGATACAAAGGGAATGAGCGTTTATGTTGGCTTTGATATGTCAGCTAAGATTGACTTGACTTCTGTGGCATTTATCCTTCCATTCAAATCAGAAGAAAAGGATGCAGAAGGAGAAAAAATCATCAAATACATTGTTTATTCTCATTCATTTATTCCAAACCGAGAGAAACTAACCGAGAGAAAAAGGAAAGATAAAGCAGATTATGATGCATGGGAAAGAATGAATCTCCTAACAGTGACGGATACACCTATTGTTGATCAGAATGCAGTCATGAAATATGTCAAAGACACTTGCAAGGAACATGAGTGGAACATTGAGTGCTTATGCTTTGATCCAGCAAATGCTGCGAAGCTGATGATGGATCTTTCAGATGAAGGTTATGAGGTAGAGGAAGTGTATCAAAGTCATAAATCTTTGAATGAATCAACGCAGGGATTTAGGGAACAGGTTTACAGTGGCAATATTATCTACACCTACAATCCGTTATTGAATTTTGCAATGAGCAATGCAGTGATCCGAAAGAATCAGGGGCTGATCAAGATTGATAAAGATGCTACAACGCAGAGAATTGACCCGGTAGATGCTATTCTCTGTGCTTATAAACTGGCACTATATCATGAGTTTACACAAAGTTTCCTGAAATCAATAGATGAATATTTGGAGAGTGATTGGTAGAAATGGAGATGTTGAATAGAATAAAGCGGGCATGGAATGTATTGACAAGACCTTCTATCAGTGTGAATGATGAGGAACTATTAAAATGGCTTGGTATTGATACACGGGACAGACAGCTGATTAGTGAGGTCACTTATTACACTTGTATGAAGATGTTAAGCGAGACCATTGGAAAGATGCCCATAAAGTATTATCAGGATACGGAACAGGGAAGGATCAGAGCAGATCCGGATGAGGTGACGAGGCTTCTGACAGTGAGACCAAATCCAATCATGACACCTACTACATTATGGACGGCAGTAGAGATGAACTGCCAACACTATGGAAATGGGTATGTATGGATCAGGGGCGGTCTTGAAAAAAACGGAAGTTATGGTGGCGATTATAAGATCAAAGATCTGTGGCTCATGCAGAGCTGTTATGTTACGGTTTTGATGGATGATTCAGGTGTGTTTGGCAATAAAGGGAAAATATATTATCAGTACACAGATCCGGAGGATGGAGAGCTGTATATTTTTCAGAGCGAAGAAGTGATGCACTTTAAAACATGGTACAGTTTAGATGGAATCACAGGAGAGCCGGTAAGGAAAATCTTGAAAGATACAGTGGGCGGTGCACTGGAGAGCCAGAGGTTCATGAATAAACTCTATGAACAGGGACTTACAGCGAGTATGGCCATGCAGTACACAGGAGATCTTGATGATGATAGAGTGAAAAGGTTAAAAAGAAAATTTGCTGATAAACTGTCAGGACCTGAGAACGCAGGAAAAGTAATTCCGGTTCCATTGGGACTGACACTTACTCCATTGAAGATGTCGCTTACAGATGCACAGTTCTTTGAATTGAAGAAATATAGTGCGCTTCAGATTGCGGGAGCATTTGGAATCAAACCGAATCAGATCAATAATTATGAAAAATCCAGCTATGCGAACAGTGAAACGCAGCAGCTGGCTTTTTTAGTTGATACAATGGCATATCGCTTAAAAATGTATGAGGAAGAGATCAATTATAAAGTGCTTACGCTAAAGAAACAGGCAGACGGTTATTTTTATAAATTTAACGAGAGGGCGATCTTAAGGACAGATAGCAAAACAAAGATGGAGAATCTTGCAAAAGCTGTGAATAATGGAATTTATACACTAAACGAAGCAAGAGAATATGAAGACAAACCTGCAAAACCGGGAGGAGATATCCTGATGGTAAATGGAAACTACATTCCGGCAATACAGGTTGGTCAGCAATATAAAGGAGGTGCAGGAGATGGCAGTGATTGATGTGAATGGAGACATCATTTCAAATGAGGATAAATGGTTCTATGACTGGTTTGACTGGGAGGGAACCTGTCCGGATGATGTGAAAAAAGCATTGAACTCCAAAGAAGAGGGAGAAACACTTACCGTAAGAATTAATTCTGGGGGCGGTGATGTAATGTCAGGACAGGAGATTTATTCGCTGTTATACGGAAGAGATGATGTGGAGATTCAGATTAATTCTATGGCAGGAAGTGCAGCAGGCGTAATCGCCATGGCAAACCGTTGTGTAATCAGTCCGGTCGCAATGATCATGATCCACAATGTGTCAATGACAAGAGCTTCTGGAGATTATCGTGAAATGCAGAAGAATGCAGAGATTCTGCAGCAGATGAACAGTGCTTTGGCACAGGCATTTGTGAATAAAACGGGAAGATCTGAGGACGAAATCCTGAAAATGATGGACGAGGAGACCTGGCTGACAGCGAACCAGGCAGTTGAGTATGGTTTTGTAGACGGCGTAATGGAAGAAAAAATTTCTTTTATTAACTGCAGTCAAGGGTTACGTCTGACAGATGAACTCAGAAAGAAAGCACTTGCTGAAAAGGAAGCAAAAAACAAGGAAGAAACAAGGAAACAGCAATTATTAGAAGATCTGGACATGTATGGTGTCTAAGGAGGAGAAAAGATGAATAAGGAATTACTTGAATTACTGGATAAGATCAATGCCACAAAGAAAGAAGTGAGAAATCTTGCAGGGGAGGGGAAACTTGCTGAAGCAGAGGAGAAGAAAAAAGAACTTCAGAACCTGCAGAAAAAATTTGATCTGCTCAAAGATATTTCAGATGATGATAAAAGTTCTATGGAAGATAAGGCAAAAGCAGGAAGTGCAAAGAAAGTAGAGCCGGGAAAAGAAAATGATGCAGTCAAGGAATTTGCCAATGCAGCACGAAGAGGATTCCGTGTGCAGAATGCAATGTCAAGTGGAATCAGAGAAGGATCTGATCCGGATGGAGGTTACATTGTTCCGGAGGATATTCAGACAACAATTAATCAGTGGAAGCAGGCAGAATTCTCTTTAGAATCACTGATTACTGTTGAAGCAGTGACGACCAACAAAGGAAAGAGAACATATGAAAAGAAAGCAGATGCTACGGGATTCGCTGATATTGAGGAAGGTGGAGAACTTCAGGAAATGGATACTCCGCAGTTTGAACGTATTGGTTATGAAATCAGTGATCGTGGTGGCTGGCTTCCACTCACAAATGATTTGCTAAGTGATACAGATCAGAATATTATGCAGACAATTACAAGATGGATTGCAAGAAAAAGCAATGCGACATCAAACAAGAAGATCCTGAATCTGATCAATGCGGTAACAGCGAAAGAGATTGAGACGCTGGATGAAGTAAAACATGCGATTATCGTAACGCTGGGAGCTGCCTACAGAGCAGGATCCTCTATTCTGACAAACGATGATGGTTTATACTTCCTTGCGACGCTGAAAGATACAACAGGACGCGATCTTCTTCAGCCGAATCCGATGGATGTTATGCAGATGTCACTTTCTGTAGGACCAATCAGAGTTCCGGTTATTTCTGTACCGAACAAAGTAATTGCATCCAATACAGAAACGGACGGAAAGATTAAACTGCCAATGATCTGCGGTGATTTTAAAGAAGCTTTCAAGAAATATGACAGACAGCGTACAAGTCTTCTTGCATCCAATATTGCTTCTGCCGGAAGTCTGAATGCATTCACACAGAATCTGACGCTGGTTCGTGCAATTGAAAGAAATGATTTCAAAACATTGGATGCGGATGCATATGTAAATCTTTCTATGGTTATCGCTGATCCTACGAAGAAAGGAAAATGATAAGTGGAAGTAGATATTATTAAGCAGAGGATCGGGATTGCATCCTCTGTCACAGTCTATGATTACGATATAGATCTGTATGTGCAAGATTGTATTATGGATATGCGAGATTCTGGTGTACCAGAAGAAACACTTGCAAGGGAAGATTCAAGAGTAGTTACAGCAGTAACATTATATGTGAAAGCGCATATTGGAAACGACAGAAGCGATACAAGCCGATACTTATCATTATACCGGCAAAAAGTATCCAGATTAATTTTGGATGAATAGAAGGAGAATATTATGTGGAATGGAAGCATCTGCTTTATAAAGAAAAAGACAACAGAGAAGGACAAGGAAGGATTTTGTAAATCAGAAATTGAGATGTCAGAAGAAATTCCGGCCAATATAGGAGATGCAACCAGAAGCGATGCGACACTCGGAAATCAACGGGGATATTCAGCAGATATCTCCGTTGAAATTCTCGCATGTAACTATTCTGGGGAATCAATGTTTAAAGATATTGCGACTGGAAAAATTTACGAAGTAAAGCGTACATACAGAAAACAGAAGACAATGATGATCGCGCTGACAGGAGAGGAGCGGGAACGTGGGAAAATTTGAACTTCATGGAATAGATGATTTTATGGAAGAACTTTCAGATTTGGATATTGACAGAATAGCTCCGGTAATGCTGGAAGAAGCTGTTCCGATTCTTGAAAAGGAAGTACGGCAGGCAGCAGGAAGACATAAAGACAGTGGTGCTATGGATGAGTCAATTAAAGCAACAAAAGCAGGAATGAACAGTTATGGACATTATATCAGTGTGCGTCCTACAGGAGTGGATTCCAAAGGCGTAAGAAATATGGAAAAGATGGCATATCTTGAATACGGAACAAGTACGCAGGAAGCAACGCCGGTCCTCTCTCCAGCAGTGAGAAAAGCGGAAGAACCTGTGATGAACAAATTACAGGAAGTATTTGACCGGGAGGTTGACAAGTTGTGACAACATTGGAACACATAGTAAGAGCTATTGAAATATTTGGATTTCCATCTTCGCCGGGAGTATATACCGGATCGGAAGATCATTGGTTTACTTACAACTATGTAGATGATCATGGTGAACTTTTCGGAGATGATGAGCCACTTGAGACAATAAATCGTATTCAACTTCACTATTTTCTCCCGGTGGAAGAAAATTATTTGAAGATGAAAAATGAAATTCGGGATGCACTTTTACGAGAAGGATTTACATATCCGGAGATAGAGAGTATGGACGATCCAAACCCGGACATCAGACATCTTGTATTTGAATGCGAGATTGAGGAAGAAAGAGAGGAATAACTATGGCATATGTAGGATTAAGAAAAATTATTATTGCGGAAAGAACTGGTGCAAAGACTTATGGAGAGCCGTTTGCATTTGGTAAAGCGATTGGAATGAATGTTACACCAAACTATTCAGAAGGAAGTCTGAATGCAGATGATGTGCAGGCAGAGTATGATAAAGAGTTCAATTATGCAGAATTAAGCATGAACACAAGCACAGTTCCACTTGAGGCTCATGATACAATGTTCGGTCATACAGTGAACGAAAATGCAGTAGATTTTAATGCAAATGATGAAGCAAAGTATGTTGGCCAGGGCTGGATCGCGCCGGAGAAGGTGGATGGAAAGAAGTATTATACGGGAAACTTTTTGTATAAAGCAAAATATTCAGAACCATCAGAAGAATATACAACAAAGGGAGATTCTATTGAGTATAAAACACCATCCATCAGTGGACGAGCGCTTGCGGAAGATGATGGTGATTGGAAAGCAACAGAGAGGTTTGACACACCAGAAAAAGCACTTGCATGGATTTACAAGAAATTTGGAAAAACAGAGATGACTCAGGCAGCAAGTAAAAATACTGCCACGGTAAAAGCATAGGAGAAGAAAAGATGTTTGAAGAACTCAGGTGTATTGAATTGTCCGGAGAAAAATATCCAATAAAATGCGATATGGTTGTTCTGGAGAAAATACAGAATAAGTATATGAATATGACCGAATTTGAGAATGGATTGACTGGATTTGTGCCGGCACAGAATGAGGCAGGTGAGTATAAAAGAAATGAGGAGGGATATCTCCTTGGGGTCTACAGGACACCGGAAATCAAAATGCTTAATGATGCGTTGTTCTGGATGGTAAAAGAAGGCGAAGAAATTAAGGCAGAAGAAGAATCAAGGTCGGTCAATGAAGTAGACAGGAATAAGATCCTGAGAAAGGTAGACATTCCACCAAAAGATCTGGGAACACTTCTTCATGAGGAATTTCAACGGTGTTTTGAAAGAAAAAACGAGAAGACCACGCAGAGGACGGAGTAGAAGAATCCGGGGAATCAGAACAGATCAACTTTGCGTGGATCATATTTACGGGTCTCCAGATCGGATATGGAGAGAAAGACATAAGGCATCTCTATTTTGGAAAGTGGGCAGACCTATTGGAGGAGTACAAGAAGATGCATAATATGAAAATGAACAGGATGGTATTTGCAGAGAGAAAAGTTACTTCTTTAATGGATTTGTAAGAGCAAATGATGTATAATAGTAATAATTCGAGGACAGACCAATTTGCACCGGTGCAAGGGAGGACTTATGAGAAATATTATTACATCATTATGGATTATCTTTAAATGTTATTGCAAATATATGTATCAGAATCATACATACCGTACTGTATGGGAAATTATTGTAATGGTTTTTGGTATTGTTTATGGAGTAAAAGAACATTCCACAGGAGTATTTTTGATGCTCCTTGTACTTGCATTTCTTCCAAGATTTATCAGGTGGCTTTTTTATTGTTTTCTGGAAGCAGTAGGTGATTATGGACTGCAGCGAAAGGGACTCACAAGAAAATGCAGAAGAATGAGATTTAAGTCTTATATGGACCAGGAGATTAACAAGGAGATAGAAAATTTATAAGAATCAAGAAGGAAGCTCAAAAGAGCTTCTTTTTTGATGCGAAAAGGCAGGTGAGAAGATGGCAAAAAAGAAGAAAATAGGTGCATTTATTTCTTTAGATGGAGAAAAAGAGTTTCGATCAGCGGTATCGTCTTGCAATAAATCTTTATCAACAATGAAATCGGAAATGAAACTTGTGGAAGCCCAGACGGCTGGGAGCGCCAACTCACTGTCTACTTTACAGAAAAAGCATGATGTACTGACGGAAACTTTGGAAGAGCATGTAAAAAAAGAAAGTCTTGTAAGAGACGGATTGAAGCATGCGGAAGAAGAATACGGAAGAGTTGGGAAAGAACTGGAAACTTACAGGGGAAAGTTGGAAAGTGCGGAAAAGGCACTGGAAGAGATGCAGCAATCTTCAGAGACGACAGAAGAGGCTTTGAACAGTCAGGCAGAGCAGGTAAAACAGCTGCAAAGTATTGTAAGTAAAGGGGAAGAGACTTATCAGCGAGCAGGAAACAGAGTTCAGGATTGGAAGAAACAGTTAAACAATGCGGAAGCTCAGACCATTAGAGCAACAAAAGCTTTGAATGAAAATGACGCTTATTTGAGAGAAGCAGAACAGTCCTTTGATCAATGTGCAACGAGTATCAATAAATTTGGAAAAGAAGCAGATGATACAGCAGAAAAATTAACAGAGTTCGGAACCGTTTTAGAAACAAACCTGAAAAACACGGTTGTAGAAGCGGGAAAGTCTTTGTCAAAAGATATTTTTCAAGGTGCGGTTGAAGGTGCTATGGAGCTTCAGGATGCTCAGAGACAGTTACAGGCAAGTACAGGAGCAACTGCGAAAGCAACAGGGGCATATAATAAGCAAATGCAGGATCTGTACACATCAGGCTATGGAGATGCAGTAGAGTCTGTTGCCAATGCAATGGCACTGGTAAAGCAGTATACCAATGAGACAGATCCGGGGAAAATTAAGGAACTGGCTGAGAATGCCATTACATTAGAAGATGTTTTTGGAATGGATATGAGTGAGTCAATTCGAGGTATTGATGCACTTATGACAAATATGGGATTGGATGCAGAAGAAGCTTTCGATTATGTGGCGAAGGGCGCACAGAATGGACTGGATAAATCCGGAGAATTAACGGACAATCTTGCAGAGTATTCCCAATTATGGTCACAGGCAGGATTTTCGGCAGAAGAAATGTTTACAATTCTGCAGAATGGTCTTGACTCGGGAGCGTATAATCTGGATAAAGTAAATGATTTCGTAAAAGAGTTTGGAATCAGCCTTGCAGATGGACGTATTGGAGATAACATCAATGCATTTTCCAATGAGACAAAGCAACTGTTCCAGGAATGGCAGAGTGGACATGCATCTACGGAGCAAGTATTTAAATCTGTAATTACAGATTTAGGAAATATGGAGAACAGGCAGCAGGCACTGACTATTGCGAGCAATACCTGGAGTGCCCTTGGTGAGGATAATGCAATGAATATCATCACCTCTTTGAACAATGTAAATACAACCTATAAAGATGTTCAGGGGACGATGGAAGAGATTAAAGAAATCAAGTACGACAGTGTATCAAATCAGTGGAAAGTACTTGGAAGAACCTTCCAAAATGAGGTTGCAGCTCCAATGTTGAAGACTTTTCTTCCAGCAGCACAGACGGGAATGAAGCTGGTAGCTGAAAATATTAAAGGTGTCACGGTTGTAGCTGGAACGGCTGGAACGGCAATCACTGCAATGTTTGTGAAGAAGAAAAGCAAAGAACTGATTAAAGACCTGAAAGACACAGCTTCCGGAATTTCCAATGTAGTCAAAAAAATTGTAACACATACTACAGCAAGAACTGCTGAGACAGTAGCAGAGAATGCATCTGCAGCAGCAAAGGTTGCGGATACAACAGCAGAAACAGCAAATACCGCAGCGACAGTTGCAGGAACTGCAGCAACGGCAACAGGAACTGCGTCAACAACAGCGGGGACAGCAGCGACAATAGCTCATACGGTGGCAACGGAGAGTGCGACCATAGCACAGACAGCGTTTAATGTGGCAATGGAAGCAAACCCGGCCGGTCTTCTCCTGGTTGGGATTACAGCTACATTAGGGGCGATTGCTGCATTCTCCGGTCAAATTGAAACAGCGAAGACAAAAACGGATGAACTGACAGAATCCACAGAAAAGAATATCAGTAAAATTAGTGAAGCAACAGAAAATCTTGAGAAATCTGCAGATAGTTGGAATGAATCCCTGGGGAAAATAGAGGCAAAAGAAGGGGTCGCAGATAATCTGGTTACAGAATTATATCATTTAGAAGCACAGGGAAATAAAACAGACGAAGAGATTTCAAGAATGAATTCCATCGTAAGTCAGTTGAATTCCATGTTTCCAGAGCTGTCTTTATCGGTGAATCAGAATACAGGAGCACTCAATAAAAATGAGCAGCAGACAAGGCAGTCAATAGAAGCTGCCCTACAGCTTTCAAAAGCATCAGCAGCACAAAAAAAGATGACGGAGATCTCAGAAGACCTTGTAGATGCCGAAATGGCAAAATATGAAGCAGAGAGAAATCTGAAAAAGATTGGAGATGAACTGTCAAATCTTGATGAACAGAGGACAGAGATCACAAAGAAAAGTTCTGAAGCAACAAAGGAAGGGGCAAATGCATATGTAGAATATAATGGCAAGATGATCGATGCGCAAGAAGCATTAAGGCAGATTGCAGAGTCTGAGGATACATTGACGCAGACACAAAAAAATCAGCAGGACGCTTTAGATGGTCTGGTAAGTAAATATCAGGAAGCAGATGAACAGTATCAGAGTGCTTATGAATATACTCAAAATTTAACACAAGGAACAAATGCGAACACAGAAGCTGTACAGGGAAACACAGATGCAAAGAATGCAAATTCAGATGCAGATGCAACCAAACAGGAGGCATCAACAGCGAGCATTGAAGTTCTTGGACAAGAACAGGAAGCGTATAATAATCTTTCAGCAGCACAACAGCAGTTGGCAGTAGATGTGACAAATGGAGTACTTGCAATGTATGAGAGTGTAACAGGAGTACTGGAGTCACAAATGAATATGTTTGAGCAGTTTGATGGTGGCGTTGAATTATCGACACAGGAATTGTTGGCAAATATGCAGAGTCAGGTTGACGGTGTAGAACAATGGGAACAGAATATGGCAATACTTGCAGATCGTGGCATCAATCAGAACCTGCTTCAGAAACTTGCTGACATGGGACCAGAGGGAGCAGGATATGTTCAGACATTTGTAAATATGTCAGATGATGAAATCAGTAAGGCGAATGCTTTATGGAGTCAGAGTATTGATATCAAGGGAATGACAAACCAATGGGGAAAAGACCTGTTGGAGTCCGGAGCTTCCAGCATTGCGGGTGGAATGGATAACTTACAGCCACTCTTACAGGAAAGCGGTGCGAATTCAGCGATAGGTCTTGTGCTTGGAATGCAAAACGCACAGAAAACAGTGTCAGCAGCAGGATCGGATCTTGGAGTTAAGACGATTGATTCCATTAATGAAGGATTAGGTGTTCAGTCCCCATCGAAAAAGACAAAGGAGTCTGGAAGATACGTTGGTGAAGGATTAGTACTTGGAATGAATTCAGCATTAAACAAAGTGGAATTACAGGCAGCACTGATTTCGCGACGCGTTATAAGAACAGTTAGAGATGATCTGACAGAAGAAAAGTTTACGGGTTACGGAGCTAATGTGTCAGAAGGTTTGGCAAGTGGTATAAAATCAGGTAAGTCAAAAGTAATCAATGCAGTATCAGAGGTCTGCAAATCAGCAGTTCGCGAGGCAAAGAGTGAACTACAGATCCATTCTCCATCGAAAGTCTTTAAAAGGCTGGGTGGATATACAGCGGAAGGATTCGGACTCGGCTATCAGGAAAAGATGTCGGACGTAAATCAAATGATCCGGGAGAGTATTGGTATTCCTAAAACAAACCAGGGGCAGCAGTATGTGAGTGATGGAGTAAGCCAGCGGAAAGGTGATTCTGTGATTCAGATTCCGATTTATGTGAATGGAGTCTATACAAAAACAGAGATTATCGATACAGCTGTAAACGGAATAGGTCAGATGGGTCAGAATTATATGAGAGCAAAGGGGAAGAGAATCAATGTTGGATAGTTATACATTTGAATTCAATGACATTTCAGCGCAAGCCTATGGAATCTATGTGGAACAAAGACCTGCATTTCCTGTAGGAAGCAGAAATGTTGAGCTTATTACTGTAGAAGGCAGATCAGAGCCGTTGTTACCGGACCAAAATAGTTATGATCCAATTGAATTGAAAATAGAATGTGCTTTCAAAGAGCATGCATCAGACTGGTGCGCAAAAGCGAGAAATGTGAAACGATGGCTTTGCGGCTCGGGCAGTCTTCGGCTATCAGATTCTCCGGATACTTTCTTCAAAGTGTATAATATAGAAATCGAACAGATTGATAGAGAGATTAGAATCTACGGAAAATTTACGGTTAAGTTTACTTGCTCGCCTTTCGAATATCTGGTAGCAGGAAGAGGAGAACAAGTGATTGATGATGTAAAATTTAACCCGTATGATCTGTGCCATCCAACGTACCGGATTAGAGGAAATGGAGAATGTAGGCTTATCGTAAACGAGAAAGCCATAAGCGTAACTGTAAAAAAGGAAATCATGATCGATACAGACAAAATGCTTACCTATGAATCAGGAGAAATGAAAAACACTTTGCTAACTGGAGATTATGAAGACTTATATCTATTACCTGGAGAAAATAAAATTGAGGCATCAAAAGAATTTGAAATTATGGTTTCCCCAAACTGGAGGTGCATATGATACAGATATATAAAGCATTTAATACAGACCAGACTCGAAATGGCGATATGGTTTTAATGCCATCAGCAGCTATAACGCATGCAGTACTAAACGGAAGTTGGAGTGCGGAGCTGACACATCCCATCGATCCAGAAGGACGCTGGAAATATATTGAAGAGGAAGCAATTGTTGAAATGCCATCATTCAATGGAAAACAACTTTATAGGATTCGAAGTAAGAAAAAGACAGTATCCACTGTGCAAGCAACAATGGAACCTGTCTTTTTTGATTCTATCGATGATTGTTGGTTAGAGGATGTACGTCCGACAAATAAAACGGGTCAGGAAGCACTGGATATCATGTTGGAATCTAATCCTAAGTACTCAGCTAAATCTGATATAGATAAATTGGGGACAGCCTATTATGAATATCAGAATTTTATGGAGGCATTAAACAGTAATCAGGATAATAGCTTTATCAATCGCTGGGGCGGAGAGATTCTATTTGATAACTATGAGATTATTGTTAATTCAAGAGTCGGCGAAGACCGTGGTGTTGAGATAAGATATGGAAAAAACATTAAAAAAGATGGAATTAGCGAAGAAGTAAGTACAGGAAATACGGTTACGAGGATTTATCCAAAAGCATATAACGGATATAAAATGTCAGGAAAAGGATATGTAGATTCGCCGTTGCTTAGGAAATATCCTACAGTAAAAACAATAACTATGACTTTTAGTGATGTGAAAATGGCAGAAGATGCGCAAGAAGGGGATGAAGAAAAAGGGATCATAATATGCAATTCACAGGATGAACTGGATCAGGCACTGAAAATGAAATGTGAAAATCAGTATAGTAATGGATTGGACAAGCCATCGGTGACAATATCCGTGGATATGGTATTGACGGGAAATACAGAAGAATATAAGCAATATAGGAAGCTCGAAGAAATATCCCTTGGAGATACGGTACATTGCAGAAACGCTAGACTTGGAATTGTTACGGATGCCAGAGTCATTGAATTGAAATACAACAGTATTTTAAAACGAGTGGAGTCTGTGGTGATCGGAGACTATAGCTATAACTATTTTAATAATGTTTCTTCTACAGTGAACCGAGTACAGAGTGCAATTCGTTCAGATGGAACTGTTGTTGCTGAGCAGGTTTACGGCGCAATCAATACGTTGAACGCATTTCTGCATGCGCAATCAACAGCAGCAAAGAGAACAGATTCAGTTGCATATTTGATCGAGAATCTGGATCAGAATTCAGAACTTTACGGCGCAATGGAAGCCGGAACACAGGGACTGAGGTTGGCAAAGGAAAGAAAAGATGGGGAATGGATTTGGAGGACAGCCGTTACTGCAGCAGGGATTATTGCAGATTTGATTGTAACAGGAAAAATACAAGATAGATTGGGAAAATCTTATTGGGATCTTGATAATGGAAAGATGTTATTGTCAGGAATTTTCCAACAGATAACGGATAATGGAAAGAAGTCTGTGGATATTAAAAATAATAGAATTAATATTTATAGTTGGCAGAAAGAAGGGGACTATGTTGGTAGTATAGGATCATTAGCAATAGCGGATGATTTGAGTGAAAAGCAAAGAATCGGAGTTTATTGCGACACGGAAGATATGCTTGTTTTTGGATATTCTAGTAAAAAAACAGCAGAAGGAGATGCTGCTACCGTTCATGAATTGATGAAACTATCGAAAGATGGAGGAATTGAGTGTACAGAGATCCCGCAAATAAATGGGACAAAGACAGGAAGATTGGTTTTTTCAAATGGAACTTATGTGAATGTCAAAAATGGATATATTGTCGGTGGGAAAACAGAAGAAGGAAGTTTTTAAATGGGATGGACAATAGGAAACTTTTATCTGACAGAGTCTCGGATGAGAGGAAATGCAATCGAAGTATATAACTATTTTACTGAAAAGGGATGGACATTGAATGCCATTGCAGGAATTCTTGGAAACATGGAAAAGGAGTCCAACATCAATCCGGGACTATGGCAGAGCCTAAAGGAAGGAAACTACAGTGGAGGTTTCGGTCTGGTTCAGTGGACGCCGGCCACAAACTATACAAATTGGGCAGCAGCCAACGGTTATTCTATTACAGATCCGAAAGGGCAGCTCTATTGGATTGATATGGAAACAGTCGAGGCCGGGCAGTGGATAGAGACCAGCGATTACAATATTACCTTTTGGGGATTCAAGACAAGTAATGCAGCACCAGATTGGTTAGCTAGTGCGTTTTTAAAGAATTTTGAACGAGCTGGTGTGGAAGTGGAAGCAGAACGAAGAGCTGCGGCAACTAAATGGTACAATTTTTTAAAGAAAAGCATAGAAGGAAGCCAGATCATAGAAAAGGCAGTCCAGTGGGCGATCAATATTGCAAACGACAACAGTCACGGATATGATCAGACGCGTAGGGACGGGCCGGATTATGATTGTTCGTCCCTTATTTGCTGGGCATACTACAATGCAGGATTCAATACGAGACCAGGATACACACCAGCAACCGGATCCATGTATGATGTTTTTGTTGATGCAGGATTTGAAGATGTGACCTCGCAGATCAATCTGCCAACAGGAGCTGGATTGGTTCGTGGGGATGTTCTCATCAAACCAGGAAGTCATACAGAGATGTCAATCGGCAACAGTCAGCTTGTGGGAGCATCACAGAATGAACACGGAGGAGTCACAGGTGGTCAGACAGGAGACCAGACGGGAAAAGAAATCCATGTGCACGGATATTACAACTATCCTTGGAAGTATGTATTAAGGTATCCAGGGGGCGGAGTTGCACCGGTGCAAGGATTGTATATCGTTAGATGGATTCCAGGATAAGGACAGGTGAGAAAAGTGAACTATATAGAACGAGATGTCTATGTGCTGAAGAACAGAATTAAGGAAAAGATTGATTATGTAAGAGGGACGAATGCTCTCCCAATTTATTTTCATTTCAGGGATTATGAAATTCCAAAAGGGGCAACGGCAAAAGCATTCGTGCTAAAACCGTCAAAAAAAGCAACATACAATGTATGCCCAATCATTGAGAACACCGTGAGGGTGATCGTGAAAGATCAGACATTTGCTGAAGTTGGGAAAAGCGCGCTTCAGATTGTACTCACAATGGAAGAGGAGACGCTGGTGACATTCGACCAGCCGATAGAGGTGCATCGAAATTTCAGTGAAGGAGATGTTCCGGAAAGCGAGAATGAAGCTGGATGGATGAACAACTTCATAAAAGGCATGGAAGAAGCTACAAAGCATGCTGAGAATGCTGCAAAGACAGCGGAAGAGATTAGTGAGACACTAACAAAAAAGCTACAAAATGGAGATTTCCGAGGAGCAACCGGAGCAACTGGCCCGCAGGGCAAACAGGGGATTCAGGGAGAACCAGGAAAAGACGGAGAAAAGGGTCCAAGAGGTGATACCGGACCAGTTGGACCACAAGGGCCGGCAGGAAAAGATGCGAATGCAGTGATTACATCATTAGATCCGGGAGTATTTGCAATGTCGGTGGAATCAGGACATCTTATCCTGACATACAACTCATATGATACAGCCCCACCGCTGAAAATTGTGGATGGAAGATTGAAATATGTATTGGAGGAGGTGACAGCATGATAAGAGTATATTTCGAAGAGGGAGAAAAAGAAAAGACTGCATACGGATTGACGCAGTGGGATTATGGACAGAAACTGCAGATTCTGGGACTTAACCTGCCATCTGAACAAGAGGCTGTAGAAGTCCATTTCTCATATTGGCGCGGATGTAGGCCGGCGAAAATTATTGAAGCAACTGTGATATGTGACAAGATTATAGCAGATATTCCAAATGATTTCTTAACGGAAGGAGAAGGTATAGATGCTTATATCTATATATCAAGTTCTGAGGAAGGAAAAACCATTGGGAGAGTAAGACTTCCGGTAATCAAGAGAAAAAAACCAATTGACTACAACGCGTCAAATGAAAACAAAGTGTTAAAACAGGTATTAGAATCTCTGCAAACAAAAGCCGACAATATCACCATCAAAGATGGCAATCTGCAGCTTATGTCTCAAGGCCAACCGGTAGGAGATAAGGTAAGACTGAATACGTCCGGAGAAAATGAGATTGAGATCCGGAACAATGGTACAGCTCTGCAATGGAGATATACAAATCAAAATGACTGGAATGATCTTGTTCCATTGGAAGATCTGAAAGGAAAAGATGGAAAACCACCGGAATTTGAAGTACGAGATGGACATCTGATCGCAATATATTTATAGGATAGAAAGCACTGGCTTCGGCGGGTGCTTTTTATTATAAAACAATTTTTTAAAAGAAAGGAAGGAAAAAAACATGGCAAGAGAGGTAGATTTAGGATCAATTATCGGACCACAGGGCGAAACAGGACCGACAGGCAAATCAGCGTATCAGGTATGGCTTGCACAGCCTGGAAATGCAGGAAAAACAGAAGCACAGTATATCGCTTCCCTAAAAGGCGCAAAGGGAGATACCGGAGCGACAGGCCCACAGGGACCAACCGGAGCAACCGGAGCGACTGGACCAAAGGGAGAAAAAGGAGCAACTGGAGCGACAGGTCCGCAGGGGCAAACCGGGGCAAAAGGAGATAAGGGAGATCCGTTCGCAATCGCAAAAACGTTCGCCTCCGTGTCAGCAATGAATTCTGGATTCTCCTCAGATGGAGTGAAAGAAGGACAGTTCGTCATGATCGACACAGGAAATGTCAATGATGTCGATAATGCGAAACTCTATGTAAAAGGAAGGACAGCATATACCTATATCACAGATCTTTCAGGTGCTACTGGAATGACAGGCCCACAGGGACAAAAAGGAGATACAGGGGCTAAGGGAGAAACCGGAGACAAGGGAGCAACTGGAACACGTGGCAGCAGATGGAACGCAGGAACAGCAATCACGGGAACAAGTGCAACAGCAACAGTATTTCCAGGTTCAGAAATTACAGATGCATTAGTGAATGATATGTATTTGAATACATCTACAGGGTGTACATACAGATGTACTGTAAGTGGAGCAGCGTCAGCAGCTAAGTGGGTATATGCAGGAAGCCTGAAAGGAAATACGGGAGCAAAAGGAGATACAGGTGCAACCGGAGCGACAGGAGCAACCGGTAAGGATGGACAGACTCCGACATTCAAGATCAGCAATGGACACTTGATCGCAGTATACGAAAGCTAGGAGGAATATACAATGGCAGCAAGACAGATTGATCTAGGACAGGTGGTTGGACCTACTGGACCAACCGGAACCAGAGGAAGCCGCTGGACACAGGGAACGGCAATCACAGGAACAAGCACAACGGCAACAGTATTTTCCAGTTCAGGAATCACAGATGCCATTGTGAACGACAATTACCTGAACACAGCAACGGGAAATACATATAGATGTACAGTAGGTGGAGCAGCTTCTGTGGCTAAGTGGGTATATACTGGAAATCTGAAAGGCCCACAGGGTGCAAAAGGAGCAACAGGCTCACAAGGACCAACTGGAGCAACTGGGCCAACCGGAGCAACCGGACCGAAAGGGGACACGGGACCGATAGGTCCCGCAGGTCCTCAGGGTCCAACAGGAAAAGTAGATGCTAATACACAGGTAGCATTCACAAAGGCATCAACGAGGGAGAATATAGCAAGCAATGAGAAGATGTCAATTATTCTCGGAAAGATCGCAAAGTACTTCGCAGATCTGGGAACGTCCGCATTCAGAGCAGTGGCGAATAATTTGACAACTTCAGCAGCAGGAAGTTCTGTGTTGGATGCTTATCAGGGAAAAGTACTGGATGGAAAGAAACTGAACATTGCAAATGTGATTAATAATCTGCTTACGACAGAGGCCGGGTATGCGCTTGATGCACGACAGGGGAAGAAGATTGAGGATCAGATTACTGAATTAAATGGCAAAAGAGTAAAGACGGCTGTATATGGAAACTCAGGGCCATACAACATTGCGTCAAATGGCAGTAGCTTCCAAGGCACAGATTTTGGTACCAAAGTACATGATGATATCGGATTAATGTATACCTATGATAATACAAACTATTTACATTATTTTACAGTTCCTGAAGATGGCGTCTATTTAATTCATGCACTTATAAACTTTGCTGATGGAATCAGTGGGCTTATGTCTCTCTATGGAAAGATAGAGCGAAATGGTAACGAACAATCTCGACAGCCAAAAACCATTAGAAGTTACGCTGGGGCAAGTTATATCTTTTTGTATCCTTTCAGTGCAGGGGATACATTACGTTTTACGGTATGTCAGAATTCAGGATCTACAATCAAAACCTCTGGTGGTTGCAGACTGAATATTGTTAAAATCTGACAGTTATTTTATTTCCATTGACCAATAGCCAGCCAGCTGCATTCTGTACCAGTTACCGCAGACATACTTGTAGTTCTCGCATATACATATGCTTTTGAGACGCTGTTGACATTCGTTGATATGAGAAAGGCTGGGAGTGTACTTCCAGGATATTTAGCTGTTGCAATCAATGTATATGATGTATTTGCAAATGTTTTTGGGAAATTGATTGTAGCAAATCCTTTTCCTCCAGATGCTTCACCTGGAAATGTAGCTGTTCCCAACTGAATAAGGAGACCGTTGCCGTATTTCATATAGTTGCTTCTAAAGTCAACTATAAATTTGCCATTTAATTAAGGATTCAACTAGAAAGGAAAACAAATGAACATACTTTTTTTAAATCAAGAAGAACCAGTGATGGGAACTGTAACAGTTCAAGATCTCCATCACGTGAAAATCGAGGGTGTATTGCAGAATCTGTCGGGATTTCATCTCGTGACAAATGATGGACAGGTTTATGGAAAATACGAAACATATACTACATTGTATAAAACTGTGGAAGACGGATACATTCTGTCAGATGATGGAAGTGTATATGTAGAGCCGGATCCAGAGCCAGAACCGGAGCCATATGTTCCAACATTAGAAGAGATCCAGGAAGCGAAAGTAAATGAGATGAATGCAGCGCAGCAGGCTGTGATAGCGGAAGGTGTGGATGTGGTGCTTACAGATGGAAGTACGGAGCATTTCACATTAACGGAGAGAGATCAGACGAGCCTTGTAGGATTGCAGGGACAAGTGGCAGCAGGAGAGCAGAACATTCCGTGGCATACTTCAGATGAAGAGGAACATTGTAAGTTCTATAGCAATGCGGATATGGCTAAAATTACTGCAACGGCAATGGAATATGTAACATGGCACGTTACATATTTCAGAGATTTGAGAATCTATATCAGAGCATTGACAGAAATCGAAGAAGTAGAAAAGGTAACTTATGGAATGACTATTCCGGAAGAATATCAATCAGAGCCATTGAAAACAATGATTGCGGCTCAAAACGTATGAAATGGGTAAGACCGCTGATTCTATTTGGAATTGGCGGAACCATCTATGTATTAATTGAACTGATCGCCAGAGGTAGAAGCCACTGGACAATGTTCTTCGTGGGGGGATTAGCATTCTATTTGATTGGATGTATCAATGAGCATAAGAAAAAAGAGATTCTGATGCGGTGGCAGATGGCAGCAGGAGCAGGGATTATAACAGGTCTAGAACTGATTTCCGGGATCATAGTGAACATTATATTAGGATGGAATGTATGGGACTACAGTACTCTCCCAGGAAATCTGCTTGGACAGATTTGCCCACAGTTCACGGTGCTGTGGTTCTTTCTGTCAGCTGTGGCTGTCTATCTGGATGATTGGATAAGATACTTACTGTGGGGAGAAAAACGGCCAAAATATAAATTTTAGAAAGGAAGGATTGAAATGATGGATAAGATTATCACATTGCTGTCAAGCAATTCATTTGTAAAAATTTTGCTGATAGCGGTTGCCTTAGATACGATACTTGGCGTACTCAGGGCGATTAAAGAACACAAATTCAACAGCTGCGTAGGAATCGATGGAGCAATTCGGAAAGCGGGAATGCTCTTGTCGGTATGCTTCCTTATGGCAACGGATGTGATCATGCATATTAATGTATTAAGCATGGTACCTGAGGAGTATGTACAGCTTCTTGGTATTGACAAGATGGGAATCTGCGAATTTTTCAGTTTGTTATTTATTTTATATGAATTGGTCAGCATTTTGAAGAATATGACATTGTGCGGTCTTCCGGTTCCGACAAAGATTAAGAGATGGATCCAGAAGTTCCTGGATGATATGACAGAGGAGCTTCCGGAAGAAGCGGTACAGGAATTGCACCAGTGCAAGAAAGGAGAAGAATCATGACAGAACAGACAATTAAAGAAACAATTAAGAGTTTCGCTTACGGACTTTCAGCAAAAGAAATCTCCGACAACGAAGGAACATCACTTGAAGTTATGGAGAAGTTTGCAGAGGAACACGCTGCGGAGATTGAGCAGAAGAAAGCAGAGCTGAAAGAAGGTGGCTGGTATGAGTAAGTTAATCATTGATGTTAGCTATCATAATGGAGTGATAAATTGGGAAAAAGTAAAAGCATCCGGTTGTGCCGGAGCTATTCTTAGATGCGGATATGGAGATGATATCACATCACAGGACGATAAGCAGTGGATTCGTAACCTTTCAGAATGTGAAAGACTTGGTATTCCGGTAGGAGCATATCTGTACAGCTATGCCACTTCTGACAGACAGGCACAGAGCGAACTTGATCATATTCTTAGATTGATTAAAGGTCATACTTTCCAGTTACCAATCTTCCTTGATGTTGAAGAACCGGGAACACAGCACTATGCTCCTAGATGTTGTGAGATTGTCTGTGAAGGACTCAAGGCTAATGGTTATGTTCCTGGAATCTATGCTTCACTGAGCTGGTTCAATAACTATCTCGGAAATGTTCGTGGAAAGTATGTTGAGTGGATGGCAAGATACAAGAATCTTCCGGAAGATACATACAAAGACCAGTATGCTATTTGGCAGTATTCCTCCGACGGTCATGTAGATGGAGTTAACGGAAGAGTTGATGTCAACTATTGCTACATGGAATTTGGCGAAAGCGCTGCACCAGTAACACCGTCAGCACCTTCTAAGCCAGCAGAGAAGAAAGACTTAGGACAGGTCGATATTACATATCAGGCTTTCACGGATAGATGGTGGCCACCAGTAACCAATAAAGCTGATTGGGCTGGAAAAGGTGATAATGTATCGATCAAGTGGCTTGCAATCAAGGTAAGCAAAGGAAGCATTCGCTGTCGAGTATACACAAGAAAGAATGGTTGGTTGCCATATCTTACATTCGGCAACAGCTATGACTTGAACGATAAGAAGAACGGAATCCTCGGAGATGGTTCGGAGATTCTTGCTATCGAGCTGTACTACATCACACCAGATGGATATAAGTACAAGATGGTCCACTACAGAGTTTCTGTACAGAACAATCCTAACTTCTACGCAGATCAGATCGATACACTGAAAGCAAGTGGCATGGACGGATTCGCTGGAGATAAGAAGAGATTCGTGGATAAGTTCCAATCGTGGATTGAGTAAAAAGATGCCCCAGAGCAATTCGCTTTGGGACTTTAATATTGTATCATCTTTTTGCGCAGTATTTTGATAGAAGAAAATACGAGTTCCTTCATATTATTATGCGATTCATTTCCAAAAGAATTGGGATAAAGAACTTGCCCATATGGAGATGATCTGTGCAATTATCTATCAGCTGACAAAGAATTTGTCACCGGAAGAAATTGAACGTTCCGGATTTGCACCGTATTATGTTGATCATACACTGGCATTATGGCCACAGGCAGCCAGCGGAGCTCCGTGGACTGCAACGTATTTCCAATCGAAGGGAGATCCGATTACGGATCTTCATGAAGATCTTGCAGCAGAGCAAAAAGCGCGGACTACGTATGATAATATCCTGCGGCTGGTTAAAGATCCTGAAATCTGTGATCCGATTCGTTTTCTGAGAGAAAGAGAGATTGTGCATTATCAGAGATTTGGTGAAAGTCTAAGAATTGTACAGGAACATCTTGACAGTAAGAATTTCTATGCGATCAACCCAGAATTTGAATGAAGATGAAGTGCTTATTTTGTGAAAGGGATTGTCAGACGGCAATCCCTGATTTACATTTTATGTAAATACTGCTCAAAAATCCCCCTTTACTTTTCCCTATAAATCAGATATAATATACGCGTTGATGGGGAAACCATAACAATTAAATATACGATCAATGGGGATACTGTGATGTTATACTCACAGTATTTTTCTGTTTTTCTGATGAAAGGGACTTTTTTCCCTGAGTAAAAGAGGCTATAATAAAAGAAATTTATTGTCGGGTGTAAATATACGTTACAGTTCACTCCCGTGTCAATCACTCTGCTGATTGACACGGAGGATGCATGTTTTGGCTTGAATGCATCTCGCCCCATCGCCAAAGGCGATTTAAAATGGCGAGATGCGTTGCTGGTCGCACAACGTGTGAACAGTAACAAATATACAGTTGACAGTAATTAAAAAAAGGAGAAGGCATATGTGTGGATTTGCAGGATTTGTCGGAGAAGTTAATGACAGAGAACAGGTACTTGTTAATATGATGAATACAATCGTACACAGGGGACCGGATAGTGCGGGAAAGTATGTGGATGAAGATGCAGCACTCGGATTTCGCCGTCTGAGTATCATAGATCTTTCTTCCGTTGGTGATCAGCCGTTGTACAATGAGGATCGCAGCATGGTTCTTGTATTTAATGGAGAGATTTATAATTACCAGGACCTGAGAGAAGAACTGAAAGCGGCAGGTCATGAGTTTGTATCGAATACAGATTCAGAGACACTGATTCATGGATACGAAGAGTGGGGCGAGAAACTGGTAGACCGTCTTCGCGGAATGTATGCTTTTGCAATCTGGGATACAAAGAAGAAAAGATTGTTTGCAGCAAGAGATATTTTCGGAATCAAACCACTGTATTATGCGAATATGAATGGTACATTGATGTTTGCTTCTGAAATCAAAGCATTTATGGAGCATCCGAAGTTTGATAAGGTGTTCAATGAAGAGGCACTTGGAAACTATCTTTCTTTCCAGTTTGTTCCTACGAATGAGACATTTTTTAAAGGAGTGTTCTGTGTACAGCCAGGACATTACTTTACATATGAAAATGGAAAAATGAACATTACACGTTATTTTGAACCTCATTTCACAGGAGACTGTAAGAAGCCTTTCAAAGAAGTGGTGGATGATGTAGAACGTGTGATGAAGGATTCCGTTGAGAAGCATAAAATCAGTGATGTAGAGGTTGCTTCTTACCTTTCCAGTGGTGTGGACTCCAGTTATCTGACTTATCTGGGACAGGTGGATCGTACTTTTACAGTCGGATTTGATGAAGGAAAGTACAGTGAGATTCAGGATGCAAAGGAATTTGCAGCAAGCATTAACATGAAGAATGACGCTAAGGTGATTTCACCGGAAGAATATTGGGATAAGCTTTCGGATATTCAGTATTATATGGATGAGCCGGTCGCAGATCCGGCTGCAATCGCACTTTATTTCCTCAGTGCAGAAGCGTCCAAGAAAGTTAAGGTAGTTCTTTCAGGAGAAGGTTCTGATGAATTGTTTGGAGGATATAACATATATTGTGAACCTTTGGAGCATACTTCTTTCAATAAAATACCGATGCCGTTACGTCGCTTTCTGGGAGCGTTTGCAGAACGCTGTCTGCCACGTGGTATGAAGGGAAGAGGTTTCCTTATGCGTCACGGAAAGACACTGGAAGAGAGATATTTCGCAAATGCGACGAATATTTTTACAGAACGCGAGGCAAATCGTATTTTGAAAAAAGGATGTAAGCCGGGAATCCAAAAAGTGACAAAACCATTGTATGCACGTGTGAAAGGAAAAGATCCTGTAACAAAGATGCAGTATGTAGATCTTCATCTGTGGTTAGTTCATGATATTCTGATGAAGGGGGACAAGATGGGAATGGCGAATTCTCTTGAAGTCAGAGTTCCGTTCCTTGACAGAGAAGTACTTGAACTTGCCGAGACACTTCCGTTAAAATACAAAGTACGTGCGCCAAAGACGAAGGTTGCATTGCGTGCTGCGGCAGAGCGACATATCAGAAGTAAGACAGCGGAGAAGAAGAAACTGGGATTCCCAATTCCGATTCGTGTATGGTTGAAGGAAGAGAAGTATTATAATATTGTAAAAGAGATGTTTGAGTCTGATGCAGCGAAGAAGTTCTTTGATACGAAGCTCCTGCTTAAGATGCTTGATGATCATAAGAACGGAAAGAATACGAATGAGAAGACAGATAACAGCCGTAAGATCTGGACAGTTTATATCTTCCTCGTATGGTATGACAGATTCTTTGAGCATGGAAAACCGGTTCATCCGGCGATGAGTGTTCAATAATAAAACGTGTATTTACAGCATTTGTTTCAAGAAGGTCGGGCAAAACCACGCAATTGATACAGGTGCTTAGACAGGGAGTATGTATGAGAAACTATGAGAGTGATGCTTATAGGAAGTATCGAAGCTCAATGGAGCAGAGACAGAAGGTTGTGAGAACGTCAGGTTCTCCATATTCTCAGCAGACTGCGGTACAGGGGAAACGGCAAATAGCGGAAAGGTCTGCGAGTACAAAACGTAAAAGGACAAGAGAAAAGGGAAAACCTTATTATGATTATGATTTGCTTCTTGTAATTATTTTTCTGATGTGCTTTGGACTTGTAATGCTTTATAGCAGTAGTGCCTACAGTGCACAGAATGATTATAATAATGATATGTTTTTCTTTACAAGACAGGCGATTATCGGTATTATCGGATTTATTGCAATGTTTATCGTTTCTAAGATTGACTATCATCTGTATGGTGCGTATGCAAAAGAATTTTTTTGGTTTTCAATGTTTTTGATGGCATTGGTGCAGACACCACTTGGCAAGACAGTAAATGGAGCAAGAAGGTGGATCAGGCTTCCGGGTGGACTGTCGCTGCAGCCGGCAGAGTTTACGAAGATTGCAGTGATTCTATTTATAGCATATGCAATCTGTCTCTTGGGGCAAAAGGCGAAGAAATGGGATGGAATTAAAATTTTGCTATTTTATGGTATTATTGCTTTCCTTGGCGCTTATAAATTAACAGATAACCTAAGTACAGCTGTTATTATTCTTTCAATCACAGTTGTTTTGATTTTTGTTGTGCATCCAAAGACAAAACCATTTGTTACTGGAGTAATTGCAGTAGGAATTGTGGGAATTATTGGGATTATTCTCTTGAAATATACACTTGCGGAAAGTGATAACTTTCGTATGCGCCGAATCATTGCATGGCTGAATCCGGAGGCGAATGCTGATACAGATAGTTATCAGTTCTTACAGGGGCTATATGCAATTGGTTCGGGGGGATTTTTTGGAAAGGGTCTTGGGAATAGTACGCAGAAATTACATGCAATACCAGAGGCTCAGAATGATATGATCCTTGCAGTTATCTGTGAAGAGCTTGGAGTGTTTGGCGCAATTATTATTTTGTGCTTGTTTGCTTTTATGCTTTATAGACTACTATTCATAGCGAGAAATGCTCCGGACTTGTATGGTGCGTTGATTGCAACAGGTATTTTTGCACATATCGCTTTGCAGGTTACTTTGAATATAGGAGTTGTAACAGGAATGCTGCCGACAACAGGTGTTACCCTTCCGTTTATCAGTTACGGAGGTACGGCGATTGTGATTTTGCTGGCTGAGATGGGAATTGCGCTTGGGATATCTTCGAAGATTCGATTGAAATAAGGAAGAGAGATATATTATGGGGGAAATGGATATTAAGCAACGATTAACGTATATAGATATTGCCAGAGCAATAGGAATCCTTTTTGTTGTTCTTGGACATGTAAATCAATTTTATAGAGATTCTCAAGGAATAGAAAACTCTCAAACATTAATCTTTATTTATGCGTTTCACATGCCACTGTTTTTTATTCTTTCAGGAATCTTATTTTCAGAAAAAACATTTCATGATCTTTCTTTTTTTGATTTCTTAATTAAAAAGGTGAAGGCGTTGTTAGTCCCGTACTTGTTTCTTGATATTACAGCAGGTTTATATGAGACGGTTATATCTTCGAAAATACAGATTTCTTCTATTGCGGAAGTTTTGAAAAATACGTTAACGCTTCATTGCAATGTCGGTGCAAATTGGTTTATATCGGCACTATTTATAGGAGAAATATTTTTATACTTTTTCTTGAAATATTATCGAAGTATATATAAGTATATTGTATGGATCCCATTTCTTATTATACCTCTGTATTATCCATTTTCAACACACTGGATAAATGTTTTTGTGCGTGGTGTGATTGCATTTACTTTTATGCTAGTGGGGTATTACTTAAAAGATTACTATAAAAGTGATGTAAATAAGCGATGGGATGTGATTATTCTTTCAGGTACCCTGACCTATGTAATAGCAATGCTTAATGAGCAAATTGATTTTTGGTGTAGTAGAGTGGGAAATCCAATTTTGTGTTTGATTGGTGGTCTGATTGGAGCCTATTGGGTCATTGGTTTATCGAAGAATATAAAATCTAAATTACTTGTGTTTATAGGACAAAATACAATGACAATGATGGGAACACACATGATTATGTTTAGAATAGTGTGGAATTTGTGTTCAATAAAATTTTTCAATATCATACCGTTGTTGACAGCAAATGTATATGGGGAAATTTTAATATTTATTTTGATAATTGCCGCTAATTTACCAATCATGTATGTATATGATCGATATCTTCCATTTCTAATTGGGAAACGTAAGTGAGCTTTTTAAAAACAGCTCTTTTCAACTTATTGAAAGTATGCTATATTAATATGTAGTATTGAAAACCACGTAAAGTGGGATGGAAAAATATGCGATAGAGCATGGGAGGATATAAGTTATGAGTTACAGAGTGATCGTAGATAGTTGTGGAGAGCTGACTCCACAGATGAAGGAGAGTGGAATTTTTAAGACGGCTTCTCTTAGCATGGAAGTGGATGGCTTTCACATTCCGGATGACGAGACATTTGATCAGGCTGATTTTTTAAGAAGAGTGGCTGCAAGCGAGGAATGTCCGAAGTCATCCTGTCCATCCCCGGAGCGTTATATGGAATTATACAAATGTGATGTTGACAGAGTCTATGCAGTTACTTTGTCAGGGGAATTGAGCGGATCTTATAACAGTGCACTTCTTGGAGAGAAACTTTATAAGGAAGAAGGCGGAGAAGAAAAGATCCATGTATTTAACTCTCGTTCAGCATCTGTCGGAGAGACGTTGATCGGACGAAAGATTCAGGAATGTGAAGAAGCCGGAATGGATTTTGAACAGGTAGTTGAAACGGTAGAAGCTTATATTGAAGAACAGCATACGTATTTTGTTCTTGAGAATCTTGATACACTTCGTAAGAATGGAAGACTGACAGGACTGAAATCTCTGGTAGTCAGCGCATTGAATATCAAGCCTGTTATGGGTTCTACCCCAGAGGGAACAATCTGTCAGTTGGATAAGAGCAGAGGGATGAAGAAAGCTTTGGCGAAGATGGCAGAGCATGTCGCGAAGGACGCTGTAAAACCGGAGGAGAAGATTCTTGCAATTGCACATTGCAACTGTCCGGAACGTGCAGAGGCCGTCAGAAAATTGATTTTGGAGAAAGTAAAGGTGAAAGATTCCTTTATTGTAGATACAGCAGGAATTAGTAGTATGTATGCAAATGACGGTGGAATTATTGTTGTGCTTTAAGATATGCTGTGATAAAATAATTGCCAAAGACCTAATAGGAAGGGAGTATGCAAGAGATGAGTCAGGCGAAGGTGGATCGTTATAAGAAGGAAAAGGCGGACCGAAAGAAGACAATGCGTAAAGAGAAAATTGTGCGCAATGTAAAAAGATGTGTAGCGGGAGTAATTGTACTTGCAATTGTTGGCTGGTTCGGATATTCAGCATATGATCTGCATTCTTCCAATCAGGAACGTGCAGTTGCAGAAGTGAATTATGACTCTGTTAAGGATTATCTGAGTACACTTTCAGCAGAATAAGGTTGTTATAATTACATATAGTGCAATAAAAAGAGGTTGTCGTATTAAGTGATACGTCCTCCGGTTATAGGATTTTTATATTTCGTTATCCTATAGGAAGGTGGCATATCATTGTTAAAGCGGCAACCTCTTTTTGTGTTTCTTGCAACCAAAACAGGAAGTGAACAGTAACGTTAACTCTGAAAAGAAACGAAAAAGTTCATAAAAAGGACTTGAAAAAGGTGGACGTGTGGTTTACAATGGAACTAAGTGGTGAGAAGTGGTAGAATGTGGTGCATTATGGAGAGAAAGTGGAAACAAAAGGATTACGGTAGTGATACCTTTAGTGGACATGAAGATTTCCATAGATTCCAGAGAAAGGGTTTCGGATGTTATTAGGAGAGTTTAACCATAACATAGACGAAAAAGGCAGACTGATCATCCCGGCAAAGTTAAGGGAAGATCTTGGTGACAGCTTCGTGATCTGTAACGGATTAGAGGGCTGTCTATTTGTCTATTCCCAGGAAGAATGGAATAAATTCGTAGCCGAACTCGAAAGCTTACCACGAATGAACAAGGATGCCAGAATCTTTAAACGCTACTTTTTTGGAAGTGCATCTGAGGGCAGTTTCGACAAGCAGGGGAGAGTTCTTGTCCCACCGTCACTTAGAAAGAATGCACATTTGGAGAAGGAAGTAGTTCTGGTCGGAGTCCAGGATCGTGTTGAGATCTGGGACAAGGCACTCTGGGAAGAGAAAAACCAGATCAGCGAGGAAGATCTGGATGCGATTGCAGAACGTATGGAAGCGATCGGAATTCGCATCTGATGACAACAAAGACCGCCAAGTGAGGCAGTCAGAAGGAGGAGTCTATGGCATTCGAGCACGTTTCAGTGCTGTTGCATGAGACAGTAGACGGTTTGAACGTAAAACCGGATGGCATCTATGTAGATGCCACGTTGGGTGGAGGCGGACATGCATATGAAGTCTGTACAAAGCTTGGCGAGCAGGGGAGATTAATAGGTATAGACCAGGACGCTGATGCGATTAAAGCAGCAGGAAAACGCCTGGAAGGTTTCGGGGAGAGGGTCACAATAATCCGGAGCAATTATTGTGATATGAAACCGCGGCTTCATGAGATAGGAATTGACAAAGTAGATGGAATCACAGTAGATCTTGGAGTTTCTTCTTATCAGTTGGATACAGCTGAGAGGGGATTTTCATATCGGGTTGACGCACCTCTTGATATGCGTATGGATCAGCGTCAGAAGATGACAGCCAGAGACATTGTCAACGACTATAGTGAATCGGAACTTTATCGTGTGATTCGTGATTATGGCGAGGACAGATTTGCTAAAAATATCGCGAAGCATATTGTTGCAGAACGCACAAAAGGTCCGATTGAGACAACAGGACAATTGAATGAGATTATCAGTCATGCAATACCAATGAAGATTCAGAAGACGTCAGGACATCCGTCAAAACGTACATTTCAGGCTCTTCGAATTGAATTGAATCATGAGCTTGATGTTTTGCGGGATACATTAGATGATATGATCGATCTGTTGAATCCAGGGGGAAGACTTTGCATTATTACATTTCATTCGCTTGAAGACAGAATTGTGAAGAGTTCTTTCCGTAAGAATGAGAATCCGTGCATTTGTCCAAGTCATTTTCCGGTTTGTGTATGTGGAAATGTATCCAAAGGGAAAGTGATCACCAGGAAGCCAATCCTTCCGTCAGAAGAGGAGCTGACGGTAAACAGCAGATCAAAGAGTGCAAAGCTTAGAATCTTTGAACGTGCATAATTTGATATCACAGGGAGTATTTAGAGTATAAACGAAACGTTCCTCCGGGAAGGGGAGAGCCCGGCGGAACAAGAATTCAGAGAAAGGACAGGAAAGCGATGGCGAGAAACACAGGTCGCAGACAGCAGAATAGACCAGCAGCAGACTGGAACCACTTCTATGTGTACGGTAGTGCCGTGCGTCAGCCAGAAGCTTTACCGTCTGGAAATGGGACAGTTCGTAAGCCGAAGAAAAAAAGAACAAGCCGTCAGGTGATTAAAAACCGGCATCGTGCGCAGCGGATCAGTCCGGCATATGCGACTTTTCTAATTGTGGCGGCAGTCTGTGCAGTTTTTATTTGTGTTATGTATTTACGCTTACAGGCAGATGTTTTGAATCGTGCAGATCAGATCACAGCGTTGCAGCAGGAACTGACGGATCTGAAGGAATCAAATAATACTGCACATCAGGAAGCAGAAGATTCTGTTAATCTTGAGACTGTTCGTGAAAAGGCAATGAACGAGATGGGAATGGTTTATGAGTCTCAGGGCAAAGTGATTCATTATCAGAGCCCGACAAGTGACTATGTAAAACAGTATGATAACATCCCGGAAGATGGCGTTTTAGCGCAATCCAAGGATGTGAAAAATAAGGAATAATGGAAGATGGCAGGAAGAAAAAGAAGGAAGAACAGATTTCAATTTCTGACTAAAAAATTCCCGGTAAGAATGCAGAGAAAGCTGGTACTGCTGTTTATAGCAGTTATACTGGCTTTTCTTGTTCTTGTAGGAAGAATTACATACATTAATGTTACGAAGGGAAGCAAGTATACAAAGCTTGTACTGAATCAGAAAATTTATGACAGTAAGACAATTCCATATAAACGTGGTGATATTCTGGATAGAAACGGTACAAAGATAGCGACAAGTGAAAGGGTTTATAATGTGATTCTTGATGTTGTTGTAATGACAGATAAAGAAGAATATATAGATCCTACGATTAAAGTATTGAATAAATGTTTCGGAATCAGTGAAAAGACAGTACGAGAGATTGTAGAAGAAAAACCTAATAGCAGATATGTTATATTGAAAAAAGGAATCGATTACGAGACGGCTCAGAAATATAATGAGATAAAGAATGATACTGAGAATTATCCAAATGTAAAGGGAATCTGGCTGGAGGATGATTATAACAGAACATACCCATATAATACGCTGGCAAGCGATGTGATAGGTTTTACGTATTCCGGAAATATAGGAGCAATTGGAATTGAGAGTGCTTATAATGATGTTATGACGGGGACAGATGGCAGAGAGTATGGTTATCTGGATGAAGATGATACAGTCGAACAGAATGTAAAAGCAGCAAAGAATGGGAATAATGTTGTTACAACAATTGATATTACCTTGCAGAGTATTGTGGAAAAATACATTCAACAGTTCAATGAAGAACATGCCGGAGAAGAAGGAAGTGGAGTGACCGGTAGCAAGAATACAGCGGTTATGATCATGAATCCGAATACCGGAGAGATTCTGGCTGAGGCCTCTTACCCTAATTTTGATTTGAACAAACCAAGAGATCTGTCCAGTATTTATTCCGAAGAAAAATGGAATGCGATAGATGAGAAGGATCAATTGAACATATTGAGTAGTATCTGGAGAAATTTCTGTGTCAGTGATGCATTTGAACCGGGGTCTACGATGAAACCATTCACTGTTGCAGCCGGATTGGAGACAGGAACTCTTACCGGAGATGAATCTTATTATTGTGGTGGTTATCTTCATGTGGGAGATAATGATATCGGATGTCATCTTCGTTCTGGACATGGAACAGAAAGCACAATGGATGCGATTGCCAATTCCTGTAACGTTGCATTGATGGAAATGGCGGAAAAAATCGGAATTGATAATTTTATCAGATATCAGCATATCTTCGGATTTGGAGAATATACGGGAATTGACCTTCCGGCAGAAGCATCAACAGCAAGTCTTCTGTATACAACTGATACGATGACACCGGTTGATCTTGCAACGAATGCTTTCGGACAGAACTTTAATGTGACAATGACTCAGCTGGCAGCAGGGTTCAGTTCTCTGATCAATGGTGGGTATTATTATGAACCGCATGTTGTAAAGCAGATCCAGGATGAGAATGGAAATGTGATTGAAACGAAGAATCCCGTATTGCTCCGTAAGACAGTTTCGACAGAAACATCTGAATTAGTAAAAACATATTTACAGGCGGTAATGCAGTATGGTACAGGTAAGAGAGCCCAGGTGGAAGGATATGATATCGGAGCGAAGACTGGTACGGCGCAGAAACTTCCACGTAAAGATGGGAAATATCTTCTTTCTTATATCGGATATGCTCCACAGGAGAATCCGGAAGTTGTTATCTATGTGGTAATTGATGAAGCAAATGTGGATGCACAGGATAATAGTTCATTGGTTCTTGAACTTGCGAAGAATATCATGTCAGAAGCATTTCCGTATCTTGGTATCACAACCATAGAAGAGACAGGGGAAAGTCAGACACAGCAGAGCGGTCAGAGCTTTGAAGATACAGAGTATTCTGATTATGATCAGGACTATACAGATGATTACAGTAATGAAGACGGCTCATATGTTGATGAAAATTATAAGCCGGATTTGGACAGCTGGGCAACATCATCCAATATAGATTAAGTGTTATAGCAGACAGGCAAACAGGAATAACTCCGAAAAAGACATAATACATTGTAGAAATGTCTTTCTCGGAGTTATTTTTTGTGAAAAATAAAACATATAACCGAAAAAAAACAATGGTTGTTTTTTTCTGCGCAGTTCTTTTGATTTCGGCTCTTTTCGGAAGACTTGTTTATCTGATGATTTTTGATGCTGCACATTATCAGAAGCTGGCGAAAGATCTTCATGAGCGAGAAAGAAAAATCAAAGCGGCAAGAGGAGAGATTATTGACAGAAATGGAGTTGTCCTGGCAACGAACAGGACGGTATGCACAATTTCTGTGATCCATAATCAGATAAAAGATCCGGAGCAGGTGATCGCAGCTCTCTGTCAGGAACTTGGAGAAGAGGAAGAAAACATCCGTAAAAAAGTAGAAAAAGTGTCTTCGATGGAAAAAATTAAAACAAATGTGGAAAAAGAAACGGGGGATAGAATCCGTAATTTGGATCTTGCAGGAGTAAAAGTAGATGAGGATTTTAAAAGATATTATCCTTATGATACATTTGCATCCAGAGTTCTTGGATTTACAGGTGGGGACAACCAGGGAATCATCGGACTTGAAGTAAAATATGAAGAGGTATTAAAAGGAACCGATGGAACCATTCTTACAGTGACGGATGCGAGAGGAGTCGAACTTGAGAAAGTAGCAGAAGACAGGATTGAACCTGTGGCTGGGAACACGCTTCAGATCAGTCTGGATCATAATATTCAGAAGTACTGTGAACAGGCAGCAAAAAAGGTTCAGGAGGAAAAACAGGCGGATAGTGTATCTGTATTGCTTATGAATCCGCAGGACGGAGAGATATTTGCAATGGTAAATACACCGGAATTTAATCTGAATACCCCTTTTGAATTGATTGATGTGGATGAAAATACAGAACAGACGGATGAACAGGCTCAGGAGATGTTAAATCAGATGTGGCGAAATCCCTGTATTAATGACACATATGAGCCGGGATCAACGTTTAAAATCATTACAGCATCAGCATGTCTTGAAGAAGGTGTCGTTTCTTTGTCGGATACATTTTCCTGTCCGGGATACCGGATTGTAGAAGACAGAAAAATCCGGTGTCATAAGGTTGGTGGACATGGACAGGAAACGTTTATTCAGGGGATACAGAATTCCTGTAATCCGGTATTTATTGATATTGGTCTTCGGCTTGGAGCAGAGAAATTTTATGCTTATTTTAAACAGTTTGGATTACTTAGTCTGACGAATATCGATCTTCCGGGTGAAGCGGGAACAATTATGCATAACGTAGAAGATATTGGTCTTGTGGAATTGGCAACGATTTCATTTGGACAGTCGTTTCAGGTGACACCGGTTCAAATGGCAACAACAGTAAGTTCACTGGTCAATGGGGGATACCGGGTGACACCGCATTTTGGAGTGGCGGTTTTTGAAAAAGACGGGACAGAGATACAAAAGCTGAAATACAAAAAGAAGAATGGCATTGTATCCGAAAAAACATCAGAGACAATGCAGATGCTTCTGAAGAGCGTGGTAGAAGAAGGATCTGGTAAAAATGGATACATTGAAGGGTATTCAATCGGAGGAAAGACTGCAACATCACAGACCCTTCCAAGAAGTGCAAACAAGTATATTTCATCATTTATCGGGTTTGCACCGGCGGAAGATCCGCAGGTTCTTGGAATTGTAGTGATCCGTAATCCACAGGGGATTTATTATGGAGGAACGATTGCGGCTCCGGTTTTGCGCAGTATCTATGATAATGTGCTTCCGTATCTCGGGATTGAAAAAAAATGACCAATGGAGTATACTGTAAAGTGCATTTTGAGGATCCGATGACAGAAAAGTACATAAGAAGGATTCTCTGTGTAAAACAAAAGAAATGAAGAGGTGTATATATGAACAGTCATGTAGTAATTCCGGTATTGATTGCATTTGTTATAAGCCTTGTGCTTGGACCGGTAGTCATTCCTTTCCTGAGAAGGTTAAAGATGGGCCAGACGGAGCGTGTGGAGGGTGTACAGTCTCATTTGAAGAAGGCAGGAACACCGACAATGGGAGGTATTATCATTCTGGCAGCTGTCGTGATTACGTCCCTGTTTTATGTGAAGGACTATCCAAAGATCATCCCGGTACTTTTCCTTACAGTAGGATTCGGACTGATTGGATTTCTAGATGATTATCTTAAGGTTGTCATGAAACGTTCAGACGGACTTTTTCCAATGCAGAAGATGGCACTCCAGATTGTAGTGACAGCAATTTTTGCATTTTATATCGTAAAAGTAGCGAAGATTCCGCTTACAATGATCGTTCCATTCTCAGGCGGTTATGAATTGAATCTTGGATGGCTTGCAATTCCGGTTCTTTTCTTTGCAGTGATTGGTACAGTTAATGGAACAAACTTTACGGACGGACTGGATGGTCTTGCATCAAGCGTAACCGTTTTGGTGGCAACTTTTTTTACAGTTGTAGCAATAGGAACGAAGAGTGGGATTGAGCCGATCACTTGCGCAGTTGTCGGTGCATTGATGGGATTCCTTCTTTTTAATGTGTATCCGGCCAGTGTGTTCATGGGAGATACAGGTTCTCTTGCATTAGGTGGTTTTGTTGCAGGAACAGCATATATGATGCAGATGCCACTTTATATCATTATTGTTGGATTTATTTATCTTGTAGAAGTTATTTCAGTTATTCTGCAGGTAACATATTTCAAAAAGACGGGAGGAAAGCGTCTCTTTAAGATGGCACCGATTCATCACCATTTCGAGCTTTGTGGATGGTCAGAGACACGAGTAGTAGCAGTATTTTCTATCGTGACGGCAATTCTTTGCCTGATCGCTCTTATGGGGGTATAGAAGAATGATTGTAAAAGATAAAAACGTATTAGTATTTGGTTCTGGAATCAGTGGAGAGGCAGCATGTGCGCTCCTTTTGAAAGAAGAAGCAAAGGTCGTATTGTATGATGGTAACGATAAGCTGAATCCGGAAGAGATCCGTGCAAAGATTGAAGGCGGGGACAGTGAGTCACTGGAAATCATCCTTGGAACACTTGAGGGAGACAGGAAAGGAGAACTTCTTGATAAACTTTCTCTTGTTGTAATGAGTCCGGGGGTTCCGACAGATCTTCCAATCGTAAATGAGATGCGTGAGAAAGGACTTCCAATCTGGGGCGAGATCGAGCTTGCGTATGTCTTCGGAAAAGGTGATGTTCTTGCAATTACTGGAACGAACGGAAAGACAACGACCACTTCTCTGCTTGGAGAAATTATGAAAAACTATGCGCAGAGCAGTTTTGTGGTAGGAAATATCGGTAATCCATATACAAGTATTGCACTCCAGACAAGAGAGGATTCTGTAATTGTTGCTGAGATGAGCAGCTTTCAGCTAGAAACAATTCAGACATTCCGTCCGAGAGTCAGCGCGATCCTGAATATTACTCCGGATCATCTGAATCGTCATCATACGATGGAAGCATACATAGAGGCAAAGGAAAATATTGCGAAGAATCAGACAGAGAAAGATACTTGTGTTCTGAATTACGAAGATGATGTGACAAGGGTGTTTGGAGAAAATGTAAAGTCAAAGGTTCTATATTTCAGCAGTCAGCGTATATTAGAAGAAGGAATCTATCTGGAAAACGGTCAGATCGTTCTTGCAATGAACGGAGAGAAGACACCGGTATGCCATGTAGATGAATTGAATATTCTTGGAACGCACAATCATGAGAATGCGATGGCAGCAACCGGAATGGCAGCAGCATATGGGGTTCCGGTAGATGTGATCCGCAGAACGCTGAAAGAGTTCCAGGGGGTCGAACATCGTATTGAATATGTGGCAGAAAAGAATGGAGTTGTATATTACAATGATTCCAAGGGAACAAACCCAGATGCAGCTATTAAGGGGATTCAGGCGATGAATCGTCCGACAGTTCTGATTGGTGGAGGTTATGATAAGGATTCTGCTTATGATGAATGGATCGATTCCTTTGATGGAAAAGTAAAGAAATTAGTACTTCTTGGTGCGACACGCGACAAGATCGCAGAGACAGCCAGAGCACATGGATTTGAAGAAATTGTGATGGCGGATACATTTGAGGAAGCATTTGCAAAATGTGTAGAGAATGCAAAACCGGGAGATGCAGTACTCCTTTCTCCTGCATGTGCAAGTTGGGGAATGTTTAAGAATTATGAAGAACGTGGGGATAAGTTTAAAGAGCTTGTAAATAATTTGTAAAGGGTGAACTGTATTGAAGCGTCCTGCAAAGAAGCACACGTATGATGATACACTGCTTGTGACGGTGCTGATTCTCGTACTGGTTGGTCTGATCCTTCTGACCAGTACAAGTGCATATAACGGCAGGGTGAAGTTTCATGATTCTTATTATTATCTGAAAAAGCAGGGACTGGCTACAGTTCTTGGAATGGCAGGAATGCTATGGATCGCAGGAATTGATTATCACAGATGGATTCCACTTGCTGTGCCAGGATATTTGGCTGCAATCGGTTTATCCATTGCTGTCATGGCATTCGGAAAAGAATATAACGGATCCAAAAGATGGTTGTCTTTGGGTCCGTTTTCTTTTCAGCCTTCAGAATTTTCTAAAGTAGCAGTGATCTTGTTTCTGGCCTGGCTGATCAACCGAAATGTGAAAAAAATATCCAAACTTCGGATAATGTCCGGAATGATGCTTTCAATCCTGCCGGTTGTCGGTCTGGTAGGGGCAAGTAATCTGAGTACAGCAATCATTATCCTCGGAATCGCAGTTACATTGATTTTTGTTGCAAGTCCAAGATATGCACAGTTTATATGGATGGCCGTATCAGGAGTTGGATTTTTGGGAATTTTCCTCGCCTTGGAAAGCTATCGGCTGGAGCGACTTGCAATCTGGCGCAATCCGGAGAAGTATGAAAAAGGATATCAGACATTGCAAGGACTTTATGCAATTGGAAGTGGAGGAATGTTTGGCCGGGGGCTGGGAAACAGTGTACAAAAACTGGGATTCCTGCCGGAAGCACAGAATGATATGATTTTTTCTATTGTCTGTGAAGAATTAGGGCTTGTTGGTGCGGGGACTATCATTGTACTGTTTCTGATTCTAATCTGGAGATTTTTTGTGATTGCAACACACGCACCGGATCTTTTTGGCGCGTTGATTGCAGTGGGAGCCATGGCACATATGATGATTCAGGTAATATTGAATATTGCTGTCGTCACAAATTCTATACCGAATACAGGAATTACACTTCCGTTTATCAGTTATGGTGGAACGTCAGTTGTTTTTCTGCTTTTGGAAATGGGGCTTGTCCTTAGCATATCACGTTTGGTACAATAGAGTTGCCTGTATTTCATACAGATGGAGTCCGGGTATGGAAAACATGAACAGAGGAAGGAATCTGATCAATGAAAAAAAAGAAGAAAAAGAAGAGAGGGATGTTCCGCTTTATTGTAATATTACTGTTGCTTGTAGTATTTGTTTTACTCTTTCAGACACGCAGTATAAAGGTGAAGGGAAATGAATATTACGGAGAGAATTCAATCATCAGCTGGCTCGAGAAAGATAAACTCTCCATGAATACGGTGTATTTATTCTGGAAATATAATTATACAGATGCAGAAGTTCCGTCCGTTGTGGAAGAAATGAAATTGACATTTGAAAATCCATGGACGCTTGTTGCGCATGTGAAAGAGAAAGGAAAATCCGGTTATGTTTCTTTCAATGATACAAATTTATATTTTGACCGGAAGGGGACAGCACTTTTTGAAAGCAAGAAAACTTTTACAGGAGTACCTTATGTGGAAGGACTTTCTTTCGATGCATCGAAAGTAGAGATCGGAAAAAAGATTCCGGTGGAAGATGACAGTGCATTCACTTTGATCGCAGAGGCTTCAAAGTATCTGGTGAAATATTCACTTACACCGGATAAACTGGTATATGCCAATGAACAGAGTGTGGTATTATATTTTGGATCAGTAGAAGTTTTAATTGGGAATAAAGAATATGAGATCAGAATTGCACAGATCAAACCGATTCTTGAGAAGCTGAAGGAACAGTATCCGGATCAGGCGGGGGTACTTCATCTTGAGAATTATGAAGCAGATTCAGCATCAATTAACTTTACACCGCAGTCTTGAAGCTGAATTGTTGGAAAAAAACCAAAAATAAGAAAAAATCTATTGATTATTTACGGAAAAGACTTTATTATATACTTATTGAATTGTATCGTTCAATTAAAATAAGGGATGTATATAAGAATTAATAAGACGACAAAGGAGGAACTACTCTTGTTAGAAATTAAAACCAACGAATCTGAAGCGGCTGCAAGAATTATTGTTGTCGGAGTCGGCGGAGGCGGTAACAATGCCGTGAACCGAATGATCGACGAACAGATTGCAGGCGTAGAATTCATAGCTGTGAATACAGATAAACAGGCATTACAGCTGTGTAAAGCACCGACACTTATGCAGATCGGTGAAAAACTGACAAAAGGACTTGGTGCTGGTGCACAGCCTGAGATGGGAGAGAAGGCAGCAGAAGAAAGCGCTGAGGAGATCCAGGCTGCATTAAAAGGTGCAGACATGGTATTTGTTACCTGCGGTATGGGAGGCGGAACTGGAACAGGTGCTGCTCCGGTTATCGCAAGAATTGCGAAAGAGCAGGGCGCTCTGACAGTAGGAGTTGTCACAAAGCCTTTCCGTTTCGAATCCAAGACAAGAATGCAGAATGCAATCAATGGTATTGATAAATTAAAGGAGAACGTTGATACAATCATCGTTATCCCGAATGACAAACTGCTTGAAGTTGTAGACAGACGTACTACTATGCCGGAAGCTTTGAAAAAGGCTGACGAGGTTCTTCAGCAGGGTATTCAGGGTATCACAGACCTGATCAATGTACCATCTCTGATCAACCTTGACTTTGCTGATATCCAGACAGTTATGAAGGATAAAGGTATTGCACATATCGGTATTGGTGCAGGACGCGGAGATGACAAGGCACTCGAAGCAGTTAAGCAGGCTGTTGCCAGTCCACTGCTTGAGACAACAATCACAGGTGCATCTAATGTTATCGTTAATGTATCTGGAGACATTACACTTATGGATGCTTCTGATGCAGCTGATTATGTACAGGAGCTTGCAGGCGAAAGTGCAAGTATCATCTTCGGTGCTATGTATGATGATACAAAATCTGATGAATGTACAATCACAGTTATTGCTACGGGCTTACATAATGTAGGCGGAAGTGCATCCAAGCTGAAAGCAAGACTGGAAGGACAGCAGAAGACAAGTTCTATCCTTCCGAATGGTGTAGAAAGTCATACAAGACCATCTTATGACTATACAGCACAAAGAACAGCTCAGACATCAACAGTAAGACCGCAGGGTGGAACAATGCCAACACTGCAGCCAAGATCAACAACTGGTGGAGTAAGAGAGCAGTCTATTAAGATTCCGGATTTCTTTAAGAAATAATTGAATTGAAAAATGATAAAACGGTCTGAAGTATCAGGCCGTTTTTCTTTTATGTCGAAGGATGTCAGAAATTCTTCTATTTTCTTTCTGTTTTACTGTCAGTATCTGACAAAATTTCCAAAGAGCAAATTTTATAATTCTATATGACATCGAGGATGACTCGAAATGAAAAGGAAGGTGGAAGATGCACTATGAGTTGTACATAGATCTTTTTTTCCTGGAAAATTTCATGATGGATAGCCTGTTACTTTTCGTGACAGAACGGATTATGGGTGGAAAATATAGTTTTAAAGGCGTTTTATCCGGAGCATTCCTTGGAAGTGTGTTGACATGTCTGATGGTGATTGTATCCGTTCCCGCCTGGGTGAAAAATATAGCCTTTTATCTGGTGATTCCATTTTGTATGCTTTGGTTAAAAAATAGGAAACAATGTATTATGCGCCAGATACTCAAAGGAATGGGATTGCTTTACCTTTTTGGGATGTTCCTGGGGGGCGTGTTGATGATGTTTCGTCCTTATCTGCATTATATCAGTCTGTTTTATGGGATTGCGGTGCTTAGCTCACAGGGGATTCTGATGGCCTGGAAGTTCTTGAAAGTCCTTAAGATGGAGCAGGAACGGTGCTGTGAAGTGATTTTATTTACAGAAGCAGATAGTTATAGGGTTCATGCATTGAGGGATACGGGGAACTGCCTGACAGATCCACTCAGTGGTGAAGGGGTGCATGTACTGGATTGTGATTTTTACCATCAGGTAATGAAAGAAGCAATGGAATTCAGGTATATTCCATATCGGAGTGTTCATGGTAGTGGCATTATGAAAGTTTTCCGGATCAGGAAAATGTGTGTGGAAATAAATGAAAAAGAATGGATAGAATCTCCGTTGATCGGTGTGAGCGAATCACCGATCAGTGGGGAGGGAGATTATCAATTGATATTGAACTGTAAGGTGCAGATGCTGTGAATGAAAAACTGTACCTCAATAGAAGATGCAAGAAAGAAACCGGGAGGAATTTATATGATGGTTAAAGTGGCTGTGCCGGAGAAATTTAAATTAAGGATTGTACCAAATGTCAGGACGATTTTATTTGGTGGTCAACAGGAGATTCATTACATAGGAGGCAGTGAGGTTCTTCCGCCACCATTGGAAAATGAAAAAGAGTGTGAGGTGGTAAGGTGGCTTGGAACAGATCAAGATGAAAAGGCGAGAAAGATACTGATTGAACATAATTTGCGTCTGGTTGTTTATATAGCGAAGAAGTTTGATAATACAGGAGTAGGTGTAGAAGATTTGATTTCTATTGGTACCATCGGTCTGATCAAAGCAATCAATACATTTAATCCATCAAAGAAAATTAAACTGGCAACATATGCTTCACGTTGTATTGAGAATGAGATTTTGATGTATTTGAGACGAAACAGTAAGACGAAGATGGAAGTTTCCATTGACGAGCCTTTAAATGTAGATTGGGATGGAAATGAACTGCTTCTATCTGATATTCTTGGGACAGAAGAGGACACAATTTATCGGGATCTGGAGGATGAGGCAGAAAGAAAGATTCTGTTTCGTGCCTTGAATAAACTGTCAGGAAGAGAGAAATTAATCGTTCGTATGAGGTTTGGACTGGATCATCCGGAGGGAAAAGAAATGACGCAGAAGGAGGTTGCGGATCAACTTGGAATCTCTCAGTCGTATATATCAAGACTGGAAAAGAAAATTATGCACAGACTTCGGATGGAAATGGTCCGGTATGAATAGCAGTTACAAAAATTTAATAAAAAGAAAGATGTACAATTTCCCGTATGGTGTTAAAATAAAAGAAAAAGTATCTGAAGCTTAAAAAGAAAAGATACAGGACAGAAAGGGTTGAGGATGTATGAAATTAACATTTGTAGGTGCAGCCCATGAGGTTACGGGAAGCTGTCATTTTCTGCAAGTAGCAGGAAAGAATGTTTTGGTTGACTGCGGTATGGAACAGGGGCCGGATTTGTATGAGAATCCGGGACTTCCGATCAGTGCAACAGAAGTGGATTATGTATTCCTCACACATGCACATATTGATCATTCCGGAATGTTGCCAAAGCTTGCAAAGGATGGGTTTAAAGGGCAGATTTTCACTACCTATGCGACAGCGGATTTGTGTGATATCATGCTTCGTGACAGTGCGCATATTCAGGAATTTGAGGCAGAGTGGAGGAATCGAAAAGGCAGGAGAGCAGGAAAGCCGGAGTATGAACCGGTTTATGAGATGCAGGATGCACTTAATGCGATTGAATTGCTTGTGCCTTGTCAGTATGGGGAGCGCATTACAATCTGTGAGGGAATCCAGATCCGGTTTACAGATGTAGGACATCTGCTTGGATCAGCAAGTATTGAAGTCTGGGCAACAGAAGACGGAGTGACAAAGAAGATTGTATTTTCCGGAGATATTGGAAATCTGGATCAGCCGATTATTAAAGACCCGGCTTATACAGAGAGTGCGGACTATATTGTGATGGAGTCTACGTATGGCAACCGGCTGCATACGCAGGAAAAACCGGATTATCTGGGAGATTTTACAAGAATCCTGAAAGAGACATTTGATAAAGGGGGAAATGTTGTTATTCCTTCCTTTGCTGTGGGCAGAACTCAGGAACTCCTCTATTTTATACGTGAGATCAAAGAAAAGGAATTATTAAAAGAATATCAGAATTTCGAAGTATATCTGGACAGTCCGCTTGCAATTGAGGCAACGAAGATATTTACAAAAAATATGAGAGAGTGTTTTGATGAGGATGCACTTGCACTTGTTAATGCAGGGATTAATCCACTTATATTTGATGGACTTAAGACTGCAACAACAAGTGATGATTCTAAGATGATCAATTTTATCGAGAAACCAAAGGTGATCATCTCAGCTTCTGGAATGTGCGATGCTGGTCGTATCCGTCACCATCTGAAGCATAATTTGTGGAGAGAAGAGTGTACGATTCTTTTTGTTGGGTATCAGGCAATGGGCACTTTAGGACGCAGACTGATCGAGGGCGAAAAGAATGTGAAGCTGTTCGGTGAGCCGATTGAAGTTAAGGCAAGAATTGAGAGCCTTCATGGAATTAGTGGTCATGCGGATATGAATGGGCTCTTAAAATGGCTGGGAGCGTTTAAAGAGGCGCCACAACGCGTCTTTGTTGTGCATGGTGAAGATACCGTAACAGAAGAGTTTGCAAAGACGGTGGAAGAAAAATTTGGATATCAGGCTTATGCACCGTTTCCGTGCAGTGAAGCAGACCTCCTGACAAATGAGATCTTAAGTGAAGGTGTAAAGATTCCGGTGAAGGCGAAAAAACCGGCACAGCGTAAAGCGGATGCGGCGTTTGAACGTCTTGTTGCAGCAGGAAGGCGTTTACTTGATATTATTTACAAGAACGAAGGTCTCGCGAATAAAGACAAAGCAAAATTCGAGTCGCAGATTAATAATTTGTCGGATAAATGGGATATTTGATTGTCAAGGACTAAAACTTTATAAAATTCAGCACTTCATGGAATATCTTATTCAAAGAGTGAGAATGATTCTAAGTAGAAAAAAACTTAGGAGGTTTCTTACAATGGTTGTGAATAAGGTAGAACTGTGTGGAGTGAATACATCAAAGCTCCCACTTCTCAAGGAAAAGGAGAAGGAGGAGCTTTTTCGCAGGATTCGTCAGGGGGACAAGTTGGCGCGGGAAGAATACATCAAAGGAAATCTTCGGCTGGTGCTTAGTGTGATGAAACGGTTTGACAGCAGTAATGAAAATGCAGATGATTTGTTTCAGATTGGATGTGTGGGGCTTGTAAAGGCCGTAGATAACTTTGATCCAGATCGCCAGGTGAAGTTTTCTACCTACGCAGTTCCTATGATCATAGGAGAAATCCGCCGGTATCTGCGAGATAACAGTTCCCTTCGCGTGAGCCGCTCATTGCGTGATATAGCTTATAAAGTAATTTATACAAGAGAAGGTTATATTCGAAAAAATATGAAAGAACCTAGCATTCAGGAAATCGCAGAAGAGATTGGACTTTCAAAAGAAGAAGTAGTTTATGCACTGGATGCAGTACAGACACCAATGAGTCTTCAGGAACCGGTGTATAATGATGGTGGCGATGCACTGTATGTGATGGATCAGGTCAGTGATAAGAAGAACAGAGAAGAAAACTGGGTGGAAGAGTTGTCTTTAGAGGCTGCGATGGAACGGCTGAATGAAAGAGAGAGACGGCTGATCCGCTTACGATTTTTTGAAGGAAAGACGCAGATGGAAGTTTCGGAACAGATTGGAATTTCGCAGGCACAGGTGAGCCGTTTAGAGAAAAATGCTTTAAAAACAATGAGACAATATCTTCTTGGAAAATAGAGAGAAAGTATTGAAATTTTTATGACTTCATACTATGATAAGTGGGAAGAAAATGTTACGGAAAGTAACAGAAAAGAGCAGATATGGTTATGGTGTAATGTAACCAATGATAAAGTATGGAGGCAGCTATGATAAAGGCTTGTATTTTTGATCTGGATGGAACGTTGACAAACACATTGGATTCACTGGAATATTCAGTCAATGAGACGATGAAAGAGATTGGAATGCCACAGATCACAAAGGAACAGTGCCGGCAGTTCGTTGGAGATGGGGCGAAGGTTCTGCTTGAACGGACATTAAAGGCAGGCGGGGATACACAACTGTGTCATCTTGAAGAGGCGGTGGAAGCGTATGCCAGGATATTTGATGCAAATTGTATGTATAAGGTTGCTCCATACGAAGGAATTCCACAGATGTTGCAGCAGTTGAAAGAGAGTGGTATCAAACTTGCAGTTTTATCAAACAAGCCAGACAGGCAGGCTGTCCATGTGGTTGAAGAAGTATTTGGGAAAGAACTTTTTGACCATGTACAGGGACAGAAGGATGGAGTTCCTAAGAAACCGGATCCGACGGCCGCGTTGACGATTGCCAGTTCATTTGGGGTTTTGCCGGAAGAAGCAGCATACATCGGAGATTCAGAAGTGGATCTTGCAACAGGGCACGCGGCAAGGATGCAGACAATTCTTGTGTCCTGGGGATTCCGTGGAAGAGAAGCTCTTTTAGAGGACGGAGCTGAATGTATTGTTGATTCAGCGGAAGAGATACGAAAGATTGTTAAGAAACAGGAGGAGAAGTAATGGGAGAGTACAATGAAGAGTGTCTGAAGACTTTTTTGGAGAAGCAGGAGCAGCTTTTTGATGAACCGGTAGCAGAGACCCTTGAGGCAGCAGAAGCTTTTCTGGAGGACTGTATGGCAGTTGTTGTAGAATCTCTGGCTGAAGTAAGAGAATACTTTGAAGAGAATGGCATGGATGTAGACGGGATGTCAGAGGAAGAATTGGAAGAGGCTTCTGAAGTGTTTGCACTGCCGGATGGTACTTATCTGATCGTAGAAGGATAAGCAGAATTAAAATAGTAGTGATTGTGAAAAAGCAATTGAAAAGCCACAGATAGGATGGACTGTGGCTTTTTTATATATTAGGAAAGTTCTTTCCTAATATATAAAAATTGCTGTAACTGTTCAGAGCCAACCTCCAAAATGCTACGCATTTCGTCGGTGTGGCGTATCCGCCAAATAAAATTTCAAAAACAGTCTAAAAAATGCAAGGATTTTACACCTGTTTTATGAAATTTTGCTTGGCTCTGAACAGTTACAAATTGCTTATGAAGAGATGTTAGTTTCAGCAATGCAGCATTGAGGATCGGATTCAGGAGACGGTTCTTTTGGATGGAACATAAGAATCAGAAGAAGAATCAAAAGAATGCCAAGAGCAGCAAAAATAATAGTATAGATGATCTCTTTCATATGAAGGACAATGATTTTAGTTTTTGATTTCATGAGGACCCCCCTTTTTATATAATTTATGAATTTACAGAGCAAATATGCATGACAAATATTCATACATGCGGTAAAATAAAGATTGCTGTTTGCAAGAGGAAGTTATATGACAACAAGCCCGTGTTGCTTACAGTGGGAAGAAGAGGATGGAAAACACATTTAGGAAAGGAAGAAGAAGATGTATATTATAGCAGGATTAGGCAATCCGACGAAAGAATACGAAGGAACAAGACATAATGTCGGATTTGATGTTATAGATCGACTTTCTGAGAGATATAATATAGATGTAACTATGGAGAAGCATCGCGCTTTGATTGGAAAGGGTATGATTGCAGGACAGAAGGTGATTTTGGTAAAACCGCAGACTTATATGAACCTTAGTGGCGAGAGCATCCGAAGTGTGATTGACTATTATAAAGTGGATCCTGAGACGGAACTGATCGTGATTTATGATGATATCAGTCTGGGGATAGGACAATTAAGAATTCGTGCAAAAGGCAGTGCAGGTGGGCATAATGGAATAAAAAATATTATTGCACATCTTGGTGGACAGGTTTTTCCGAGAATAAAAGTAGGAGTTGGAGAAAAACCACCGAAGTATGATCTTGCAGATTATGTTTTAGGACATTTTTCTAAGGCGGAACAGGAACTGATGAGCGAAGGTTATGATAATGCGGTAAAAGCGGTGGAACTGATCGTGAGTGACCAGATGAGCGAAGCGATGAACGAATATAATCGTAAAAAGAAGGACGAGTAGAGATGCAAGCTTTTTTAGAACCATTAAAAGAACTGGCTGATTATCAGGAGATTGTCAGTTCGAGAAGAAAGAAAACGGGTTTCCAGCAGATCGCAGGATGTGTGAATTCACAGAAGATACATCTTGCGAAAGCACTGAGCGATGGCTTTGAGTACAGAGTCATCGTTTTTTCCAGTGAAGAAAAAGCAAAGCAGGCTTATGAAGAATGGCGTGTACTGGAGGAAAATGTATGGTTTTATCCGGCAAGAGATCTTTTGTTTTATCATGCAGATATTAAGGGTGCATTTTTGACAGGGAAACGTATGGAAGTATTGCGTGCGATTGTAGAGAAGAAAGGACGGGAAGCAATTACTGTAGTTACAACAATGGACGCATTTCTGGATGGGCTTCCATCGAAAGAAGAACTGTACGGGAACAGGATTAAGATTCATGCAGAAGAGGCGTTGGATTTTCAGAAATTACAGGAAAACCTTTCGATATTAGGATATGAAAGGGAAAACCAGGTTGAAAGTCCGGGACAATTTGCAGTCAGAGGTGGGATTCTAGATGTATTTCCACTGACAGAAGAGAATCCGGTTCGAATTGAATTATGGGGAGATGAAGTTGATTCTATTAGAAGTTTTGATGTGGAAAGTCAGAGGTCGACAGAGAATTTACAGGAAATAGAAATCTATCCGGCAACTGAGAACTGGAAGCAGATGGAAACGGAAAGCTTTTTGGCATATTTTCCGGTAAAGGAGACAATCTTGTTTTTGGATGAACCGGTACGTCTTCAAGAATCTGCAGAAATTGTAGAAAAAGAGTACTTTCACAGCTTGGAGAGCAGAGAAGAAGCAGGTATCGAGGCAGATGAGATTCCGATTCAGGTAGAACAGACAGATCATATGATTGGAAAGATGAACAAGTATTATGGAATTGCATTTACCATGTTGGAATCAAAATGTGGAATGTTTAAAGTAAGGTCTGTCTACAGTCTGCAGGTTAAAACTGTCAATCCGTATAATAGCAGTTTTGAGCTCCTGACACGAGATCTGAAGAAACTGAAAAGAACAGGGTATCGCGTGATTCTTGTTTCGGGCTCAAGAACAAGAGCAAAACGTCTTGCAGAAGATCTGAGAGATTATGACCTGAGCAGTTTTTACAGTGAAGAGATGGAACGGCAGGTGAATCCGGGAGAGATTATGGTAACCTGTGGTTATATTGCAGAGGGATACGAGTATCCAATGTTAAAGTTTACGGTCATCTCGGAATCTGATATTTTTGGTAAGAAAAAGAAAAAAAAGAAAAGAAAAACTTATGAAGGGAAAAAAATCCAGGAATTTGCCGAACTTAAACCGGGAGACTATGTGGTACATGAGAATCACGGACTTGGAATTTATCAGGGGATTGAGAAAGTCGAAGTAGATGCTGTTACTCGGGATTATATGAAAATTTCCTATGCGGACGGAGGAATTCTATATATACCGGTAACACAGATGGATCTGATCCAGAAATACGCAGGAGCAGATGCAAAGCCACCGAAATTGAATAAGCTTGGTACACCTCAGTGGAAAAAAACAAAAGGACAGGTAAAAAAAGCGGTTCAGTTAATCGCAAAAGATCTTGTAAAACTCTACGCAACGCGCCAGCAGACAGAAGGTTATGTTTATGGACCGGATACGGTCTGGCAGAGAGAGTTTGAGGAGATGTTTCCATTTGAAGAGACAGAGGATCAGCTTCGTGCAATTGAAGATACAAAGAAAGATATGGAAAGTACGAAGATCATGGATCGTCTGATCTGCGGAGATGTAGGATATGGTAAGACTGAAATTGCGATAAGAGCAGCTTTTAAGGCAGTGCAGGAAGGGAAACAAGTTGTTTATCTTGTACCTACAACGATTCTTGCGCAGCAACACTATAATACATTTATTCAAAGATTTAAAGATTTTCCGGTGCGTGTTGACCTGATGAGCCGTTTTCGGACGCAGGCGCAACAGAAAAAAACAGTAGAGGATTTGAAAAAAGGTCTGGTTGATATCGTGATCGGAACACACAGAGTGCTTTCAAAGGATGTTGGATATAAAGATTTAGGACTTCTGATCATAGATGAAGAACAACGTTTTGGTGTGACGCATAAGGAAAAAATTAAAAAATTAAGAGAAAACATAGATGTGCTGACGCTGACAGCAACGCCAATCCCGAGAACACTTCATATGAGTCTGATCGGAATTCGCGATATGAGTGTGCTTGAGGAAGCACCGATGGATCGTATGCCAATACAGACGTATGTAATGGAATACAATGATGAGATGGTCCGTGAAGCAATTGAGCGTGAACTCGCTAGAGGTGGACAGATCTATTATGTTTATAACAGAGTGGAAAATATTGCAGATGTGGCACTCCGTGTACAGAAATTGGTGCCGGATGCAAGAGTATCTTACGCACATGGACAGATGAATGAGCATCAGTTGGAAGATATTATGTATGATTTTATCAATGGTGATATTGATGTGCTTGTATCAACAACAATTATTGAAACAGGACTGGACATTGCGAATGCTAATACGATGATCATACAGGATGCAGATCGATTTGGACTGTCACAGTTATATCAGCTGCGAGGAAGAGTTGGGAGATCCAATCGAATGGCATATGCATTTCTGCTGTATCAGAGGGATAAGATGCTTAAAGAAGTTGCAGAGAAGAGGCTGGCTGCAATTCGCGAATTTACAGATCTTGGATCGGGATTCAAGATTGCAATGCGTGATCTTGAGATCCGAGGTGCGGGAAATCTTCTGGGAGAGTCGCAAAGTGGCCATATGGCAGCAGTTGGATATGACCTGTATTGCAAGATGCTTAATGAGGCTGTCAGTCAGTTGAAAGGTGAAAAAGAAGAAGCAGACTACGCTACAACAATTGACCTTGATATAGATGCATTTATTCCGGAATCTTATATTAAAAATGAGTATCAAAAATTAGATATTTATAAAAGAATTGCTACAATCGAGACGGAAGAAGAGATGGATGATATGACAGAAGAGCTGATTGATCGTTTTGGAGATCTTCCGAAAAAAGTACAGCAGCTTCTTCATATTGCAGCACTTAAGAGTCTTGCGCATTCTGCATATATTACAGCAATAGAACAAAAGGGAAAAGACTACAAATTTGTCTTATATGAAAAAGCAAATCTAGATCCGGCAAAAATTCCGGTACTTTTAAAGAAATATGGAAATAATATGATTTTCAAAGCAGAAGCAGTTCCGTATTTCCTTTATCAAAAGAAAGGGAGAAGCGGAAAAGAGAAAGGGGAAAATGTTCTGCAAATGCTAAGAGAAATTGTAGAGAGTATTCGTGAACTTCGATTAGATTAGGATAGTTGAGGAGATTCTGTGTTTGGGGTTGTGATAGAACAAAAAACACGATATAATGAGCAATAGTATGGCTGCGTAAGTGAATACGTAAAAAGAGGAGGATTTACTAGATGGCACGTTTGGCAAAAAGGCTGGCAATGCTTGCAGTGGCAGGCACATTGACAGCAACATCTTTGACAGGATGCGGAACAATAAATACAGATGAGACAGTTGCAACAGTCGGTGATGAGAAGATTACACTTGGAGTCGCGAATTTTTACGCAAGATTGCAGCAGGCTCAGTATGAAACCTACTATGCGAGTATGATGGGAACAACAGCAGAAGAGATGTGGGCAAAGGAAGCATCAGGCGATCAGACATATGAGGAGCAGACAAAGAAGAGTATTCTTGAGAATCTGGAGAATATGTATCTTGTTTCACAGCATGTATCTGACTATGATGTTGCACTGACAGAGGAAGAGCAGCAGGCGATTAAAGATGCGGCAGCAAAATTCAGTGAAGATAATTCGGATGATGTGAAGAAAGTGGTATCAGGAGATGAGGAGGAAGTGGCTAAAGTTCTCGAACTGATGACAATTTCGAATAAGATGGAAGCGGCAATGGAAGCTGGTGTGGATGAGAATGTATCAGATGAAGATGCAGCACAGAAGAGTATGCAATATCTCTTGTTTTCTTATACAGCAAAAGATGATTCAGGAGAATCCAAGACATTATCAGATGATGAGAAAGAAGCTTTGAAGACGACTGCACAGGCATTTGATGATCGTTTAAAGGGTGGAGAAGATATGGAGACTGTTGCATCAGCAGCAGGACTTACAGCCCAGACAGCTACATTTGATTCTGAAAGTACAAGCCCGGATAAGGATCTGATTGCAGCAGCAGATGCGTTAACAAATGCAGGTGATGTTACAGACATTATAGAGACAGAGAATGGAATTTATATTGCAAAGCTTACAAGTCTTCTGGACAGAGAGGCAACAGACAGTAAAAAGGAAAGTATTGTAAGTGAGAGAAAACAGGAACAGTATGATTCGCTTCTGAAGCAGTGGAAAAAGGATACAAAAATCAAAGAAGAGAAAAAAGTATGGAAGAAGATCAGTTTTGAAGAACAGGGTGTAACAATTAAAACGTCAGATACATCAGATACTTCAGACAGCCAGAATTAAAAAACAGGGACAAAAACTTTGTGAAGACTAATAAGTTTTTGTCCCTGTTATATTTATATATTAGGAAAGTCCTTTCCAAATATATAAAAAACACTCCGCTTAGGATGCGCACCGCGCACGAAAAATTAAATGTATTCCAGTTTTTCGAAATAATGCATCAGAATATCGGCACAGTTTTCAACACCGAGTTCGGAAGTGTCAAGAATCATGTGATAATCATTCACATCTCCCCAGGTCTTGCCGGTGTGTTCGTAATAATAAGCAGCACGCTCTTCATCTGTATGCTCCACCTTTTCTTTTGCGGCATCATGATCAAGATTTTCTTTTTTCATGATTCTCTGAATGCGGTCCTCTTTGGCAGCACTCACATAGATGTTTAATACATTCATCCGGTCTTTCAGAATATCTGAGGCGCATCGTCCGAGGATGATACAAGGGCTTTCAGCCAGTTTCCGGATTGCTTCAGCTTCACTTTCATATTTGTGATCAGAGAGCTTTTCTTCTATATAGGCCTTGTCATAGACCGGAATATCAAGTCGTTTCGAAAGCTCTTCAGCAATAATGCTGGCTCCGGTACCGAAACGACGACTCATAGTAATTACTAATTTCATAATGAAGTCCTCCTTTGTAGAAATAACATTCAGATGATTTTTATTATAGCACGTTCTGTTTGATTTGTCTCGGTTTTACTTACTTGTATCCAATGATGAAAAATTGCTGATAAAAATGTATCCATTTTTTTAAGAGAAACAAAGGGGATGTTTTGATGAAAAAATGGATGTAAAACTTTATACAATCCCCCATTGCAAGATCATGTATACTAATGATATAATTTATAGTAGCGTTTTTGGCAGTTGCCAGAAGCAAACTTATGGATGATTAAAAATTTGAGTAGGTGACGGATTTGAAGAATAAGATCAAACGTTTTGCAAAGGGGGATTTTCACATCCCGCAGCCGGAAATTATTTTTCCTGAGACTCACATTACGATGCGTGTCGGAGAAGGAGAAAAATATGAGGGAAGCTTTTCTCTGCAGAATGAAGGGGAAGGGACAATACGTGGGCTTGTATATCCTTCTTCCTATCGTGTACAGTGCGCAGAGCAGGGCTTTGATGGAAATCCAGTAAATATTTATTATACATATGATGGAAGAGGACTTGTGCCGGGACATGTTGAACATGGAAAATTTACGATTGTATGTAATGGTGGAGAGTATGATATTGCATTTACTGCAATTATTGAGAAACCATTTGTTATGACTCGATACGGAAAGGTTCAGAGTCTGGAAGATTTTAAGAAGCTTACATATCGTGATGCAGCTGAGGCAGTGAAGTTATTCCGATCCAGAGATTTCTTTGAGATTCTCAAATATGAAGATACGAGGATCAAGGCGCTTTATAATAATATGCGTAAATGGGAACTGGATCAGCACGCCCTTGAAGAATTCTTGGTAGGGTGCAAGCAGAAAGAGAAGATTTTTCTTACATTAGAAGAAGAAAGCCGTGCTTTTATTTCTCTTGTAGAAGACAGAAAAGAGACTTTTACTGTGAAGAAAAATACCTGGGGATATCTGGAGATTGATGTAAGAACAGAAGGCGATTTCCTTTCTGTTGAGCACAGACATCTGACGACAGACGAATTTATAGGTAATGCCTATCGTCTGGAATATGGTATTTCTATGGACAAGCTTCACAGAGGAAGTAACTTTGGAAGGATCATTCTGGAAACTCCATATGAAACATTGAGTTATGAGGTCGTAGTGGAAAAGGATATTTGCAGAGATGAGGAACATCGTGCAAATGAAAAAGAATTTAATGGAATTCTGAAAGATTATCTGAAATATGAAGGTGACAAGATGTCACTGGAAGATTGGACAGAGACTTCTATAAAGAAAATTTCACATCTTCGCGAGGTAGATGAACGTAATGAATTTTACCTTCTTGCCCAGGCACATATCTGCATTTTGGGTAATCGGATGGATGAGGCAAAATGGCTTTTAGAATCTTATAACTACAATCGTTTTGCAATCGGTAAGGATGTTGAATTGAGTTCCTATTACCTTTATCTGACGACAAAGCTGAGTAATGATTCGATTGGGCAGAGAAGAGTAGCAGAAGAACTTTCACGTTCCTTTATGAAGCATCCGGACAGCTGGCGGATTCTTTGTATGCTGATCGAGGTTGATTCGGAATATAAAATCTACAGTGAAAGACTGAATGTGCTTGAGAAGCAGTTTATGGAGTATAAGTCTCACAGTTTATGGTTCTATCTTCAGGCATTCCGTTGTTTTAAAGAGAAGAGTTCATCTCTTAAAAAACTCGGACAGTTTGAAGTACAGGTTCTGCTTTTTGGCGTGAAATATAAACTGATGACGAAGGAGCTTGCATTATATACAGCAAACCTGGCAAGTCAGATGAAGAATTTTGATAAACATCTGTATAATGTACTTGTGAAGTGTTATGAGATGTATGATGAAGCAATGATACTGGCTTCCATCTGTACATTGCTTATAAAAGGCAGCAGAACAGAACACATCTATTTCCATTGGTATGAGAAAGCGGTAGACGCAGAGCTGAAGATCGCGCAGCTTTACGAATACTATATGGCGGCTGCGAGACCTGAAGAATTTCATAAGCAGCTTCCACGTTCGGTATATTTGTATTTTATGCATGGAAATTCTCTGGATTATAAGAAATGCGCATTTTTGTATGCAAATCTGATCACTTATGAAGATGAGACAAGTGAGATTTATGCGCACTACAGAGATGAAATGGAAGAATTCACATGGAATCAGCTGGAAAAGAGAAATATAGATGAAGATCTGCGGATCATTTATAAGCGATTCCTTGTAGAGACAGACATGAGTCAGGACAGAATCCGCGCTCTTTATGATGTGTGTCACGCATATTGGATTACAACAAAGGTTCCGAATATGAAATTTATTCATGTAATCGCAGCTGATGGAACAATTACACAGAAGGCAGCATATACAGAGAATGGAGCCAGAGTATTTCTGTATGCAAAGACGGATCGCATTGTATGGGAAGCAAAAGATGGAAGACATTATACAGATTCTATCCCATATGAGAGTAAACGTCTGTTTTATGAACTTAGATATATGGATATCTGCAGAAAATATGCCAATAGTCTGAACAGAAGTAAAGCACTTGAGGAAGAGGAAGAGCTGACTCTGGAAATCGTAAAAGAAAAAGGTCTGGAAAATTTCCCGGAGGATGAGATCCAGGTACTGTGCAGCAAGATGATTCGTGAGACAAATTATGAGAATGATGATTTCCTGACCTATGTTTGTTATGACTTATTTAAGAAAAAACAGTATGATAAAGTGATTCTTACTTATTTGGCAAACTTCTACTGTGGAGCAACACAGGAGATGAAGGAATTGTGGAAAGTTGCTAGAGAGTATGAAGTCCATACGCACAAACTGGCAGAACGGATCATTACACAGATGCTCTTTTCTGAGGAATTATTCCAGGAGACAAAAGTATTTGAAGCTTATTATGATGAAGGGGCATATTTCCGGCTCCAGCAGGCTTATCTGGCATATGTCTCCAGAGAATATGTTGTAGAAGCACGTAAGATTGAGAAATCTATAATTGATATTATCTGCAGGGAAGCAGAGAAGGGTGAGGCAACAATCGATATTTGTATGATTGCTGTTTTAAAATATTATTCGAATCAAGCGTATGAAACAAACCTTAAGAAGACGCTGAAAAAGTTTATGCAGGAACTTTGCGGCAAACAGATTTATTTCCCATTTTTCCTTAAGTATGATAAGGAGTGGCTGATTGAATTCCAGTTGTGGGATAAGACACTGGTAGAATACAAGGGTCAGAAGGATAGCCGTGTCATGTTGTATTATCAGTTGCAGAAAGGTGGAAACGGAGATTCTGATTATGCAACAGAACTTCTGACACCAATGTATGAGAATTTGTATGTGAAGAAGTTTGTGCTGTTCTCACATGAACGACTGATCTATTATTTTAAAGAAACAATTGACGGAAATTCTTACAGAAGTGAGAAAGAGCTCTGTCAGCATACGGTTGAAAAAGGTGAACCGGGCAGATATGGAAGGCTCAATGACATTATTCTGGAAGAAGATCCGGAAGAACGAGAGAAGAAGATGAAGCAGTATGCACTGGAAGATGCGGTTGCATCACATATGTTCATACAGTATTAAGGAGGAAATCTTTTCATGGGACAGGGAAGTATAATTGGATATGAGATAAATGAAAAGACATGCCAGATCAGTTTTTATAATGATAAAGAGATGGAGCCTCAGACACTGGAAGTTGATGCAGATAATTTTCAGATTCCTTTGATTATTGGAAAACTAAGAGACACATGGGCATATGGAAAAGAGGCAAAACGTCTTGCAACACTGAAAGAAGGATTTACAGTTGCCCGTCTGCTTTCGAGAAGTCTTGCAAATGAAAAAATTGAATTTGGAGATGAGACATATGATGCAGTATGGCTGCTTTCTCAGTTTATTCAGATGTCTTTACAGGCATTTCCCAAAATTGATGGAATTGTGTTTAGCGTACCGGTTCTTACAGAAGAATTGGCACAGATGCTTCGAAGGATCGCAGTTCGCATGAATATTGATAAAAGACATATCTTTATTCAGGATTATAAAGAGAGTTTTTGTAATTATCTCTTCTATCAGCCGAAAGAACTGTGGCAGTATGATGCAGCATTGTTCTGCTGTGACCGTAATGAGATCAAAGCATATATGCTGCGCAGACTGAAGCCGGGACTTGGTGGTGGAAAGACTACATTTGTTACGGTTGATGAAGTTGCAAATGCACATATGAAAGAACTGGCGCTTGTTTATCCGGTTTTGAACGAGGACAGAGCAAAAGAAGCCGATGCGATGTTCTGCAAATTTATACAGAGCGTGTTTGATAAGAGAATTGTTTCTTCTGTATTCCTGACAGGAGAAGGGTTCGAAAATAACTGGTATCCGAAGTCATTGCGAGTGCTTTGCAATGGAAGAAGAGCATTTATCGGAAATAATCTGTACAGCAAAGGAGCTTGCTATACTGCATACAGAAAACTGTATATGCATATAGAGAATCCGGTTTATCTATCGGAGACTAAGCTGACAGATCAGATCACAGTCAATATGCGTGTGGATGGTCAGGAAATGTGGTATCCGCTTGTTTCCTGGGGCGCACACTGGTATGAGTCGAATAATCAGTGGGAAGTGATCCTTGAAGAGGGTGATGATATAGAATTCCATATCGAGTCACTGGTTCAGGGAACGGTTAAGACCGAAAAAATCTCTCTGGAGAGACTTCCGAAGAGAGCAGAGTATTCGATAAGACTTCAGATAGAAACGATGTTTCTGGATGAAAAAACCTGCAAGATTACAGTACGTGATGTCGGATTTGGAGATTTCTTCCTACCGACGGATTTCCGTGAGGAAAAGGTGATACATTTAGGAGGTAATGATGGGAAATTTAATTCTTTGTCATGACAGACACGCGGCACATCCTTATGAGATTTCCAGGATCCATTGCAGGATCTTTACGATAGAAGAATTGTGTTACTATCTGTGTAATAATTTATATTTGATCGATTATACGATCATGAATGAACCGCTTTGCACCTGGCTGGAAGAAGAGATTGGGATGAAAGAACTGGCAGAGCAGCTTCGAGATTTGATGCGTATGCGTGGATCTGTCGAGAATTTTGTTCTTACAATCCTGAAAGCTTCAAAGATCTATAAAGAATCGGAAATGATCCGTATCCAGAATGTTTTGGAACATCTGAAAAATCAGAAGGATGTAGAGCGTAAGAAGTATAAAGGCGATAATCTTCTCGAAAGCGGTGAGATTGAAGAAGCGATCATCGTTTATCAGGAAATCCTGAATCAGGAAAAAGATGAGAGTGTAGATGAAAAATTCTATGGAAAGATCTATGCATGTCTTGGAGCAGCATATGGACGATTGTTCCTTTATCAGGAAGCGGCCAAAATGTATGACAGAGCCTATCAGATCTGCGAAGATAAGGAATTACTAAAACCATATCTGTATGCGTCTTATAAGTATATGTCGCTGGAAGAATTTCACATTTTGCTTACAAAGCACAGTGAATATCAGGAAGTGAATGCACAGATGAGAAGCGAGATGGACGAAGTGAAGCAGAATCTTCAGATTGAGCCAAATGAAGTACTTTTGGAGAAGTGGAAGAGGAAACATAGAAGAAATCATACATAATACAGACTTTTTATGCAGCTGTTCACAGAATCTATGAGCAGCTGCATTGTTCTATACCTTTTGGGGTTTGACATATATTGTATGCTATGGTAGAATACAGCAGTAACTTTACTGTGGTACAGTGACTCATTGGTAGAGAATAAAAGCCAAACTCAATGATGGAGGGTGTTATTATGAAAAGGAAAGTATTAAGTGTGTTATTATGTGCAGGACTTGCAGTTTCTATATTAGCAGGATGCGGTTCAGACTCTTCTAATGCGAATAAGAAAGCGGAATCAACAGGAAGCGACCTTGAATATGTAAAAGACAAAGGAACGCTTGTGGTCGGTGTTACTGACTTTGAGCCAATGGATTATAAAGATGACAATGGTGAGTGGATCGGATTTGATGCAGACATGGCGAAAGCATTTGCAGAGAGTATCGGAGTTGAGGCAGAATTTGTAGAGATTGACTGGGATAATAAAGAGCTTGAGCTTGATGGAAAGTCAATCGACTGCGTATGGAATGGTATGACACTGATTGATGAAGTGAAGAGTTCTATGGAATGCACAGATGCTTATATGAATAACGCGCAGGTTGTAGTTGTACCGGCTGACAAAGCAGATAAGTATCAGGATGAGGAAAGTGTGAAAGATTTAACTTTTGCAGTAGAAGCAGGAAGTGCAGGGGAAGATCAGGTTGAAAGAATTGGTGCACAGTATACATCGGTTACATCACAGGCAGATGCACTGATGGAGGTTGCTTCCGGAAATTCAGATGCAGCTGCAATTGATGCTTTGATGGCAGCAGCTATGATCGGAGAAGGAACAGGTTATGCAGATCTTACTTACACAATAAGTCTGAACAATGAGGAGTATGGTGTTGGATTCCGTAAAGGATCTGATCTTGCAGTAGCTCTGAATGATTACTTTAAAAAGAGTATGGAAGATGGATCAATGAAGAAATGTGCTGAGACTTATAAAGTACAGGCTGCATTGATTGAAAAATAAATTTAGGATGGAGCTTTAATAAAATGGAACTTATTATGGAACAATTTCCAATCGTTATTCACTCACTGAATGTGGGATTTTTACAGACGCTGAAGCTGTTTTTTGCAACGCTTCTTGGAGCTATTCCGTTGGGACTGGTTATTGCATTTGGATCGATGTCACATTTTAAACCGTTGAGTTATATTACGAATATTGTTGTATGGATCATACGTGGTACACCGCTTATGATCCAGATGCTTATCATTTATTATTTCCCGGGACTGGTCTTAGGAAACCCAATCTGGGGTGGCGGTGAAAGCGGAAGATTTCTTGCAGCTTCGGTTGCATTTATCTTTAACTATGCATGCTATTTCTCGGTAATTTACCGCGGAGGAATCCAGGGTATCCCACAGGGACAGACGGAGGCCGGACTTGTTCTTGGAATGACAAAGCATCAGATCTTCTTTAAGGTTAAGCTGCTTCAGATGGTGAAGAGAATTGTTCCACCGATGTCAAATGAGATCATCACACTTGTAAAAGATACTTCTCTTGCACGAATCATTGCACTGCAGGAGATTATCTGGGCAGGACAGGCGTTCCTGAAAGGTTCTCAGGGAATCTCAGGTGCGATCTGGCCGATGTTCTTTACAGCTTTTTATTATCTGATCTTCAATGGTATTCTGACAGTCCTTCTTGGAAAGCTTGAGAAGAAGCTGGAATATTTTAATTAAATTGGGAGGAAGAGATAAATGGCAATACTTGAAGTAGAACACATAAATAAAACATTTGGACGGACAGAAGTACTGAAGGATATCAGCTTTTCATTGGAAAGAGGACAGGTACTTTCCTTGATCGGTTCCTCGGGAAGTGGAAAGACGACACTTCTGCGCTGCCTGAATTTTTTGGAGACACCGGATAAAGGTGTGATCCGTGTAAATGATGAATTATTGTTTGATGCTGCAAATCCTGTAACAAAACAGGAAAGTGAGATCCGTAAGAAAAGATTACATTTTGGACTTGTATTCCAGTCTTTTAATCTGTTCCCGCAGTATACAGCACTTGGGAATGTAATGCTGGCGAAGGAACTACTTGCAAAAAGTCAGCCTGATTATAAGGCACGCAAGAAAGAGATACATGCAGAGATTGAAGCAGAAGCAAAGAACCTCTTAGATCAGATGGGACTTTCAGAGCGTATGAATAACTATCCGCATCAACTTTCCGGAGGACAGTGTCAGCGTGTGGCGATTGCCCGTGCACTTGCACTTAGTCCGGATATTCTATGCTTTGACGAGCCGACTTCAGCACTTGATCCGGAGCTTACAGGTGAAGTACTGAAAGTTATCAAAGGACTTGCAGATCAGAATACTACGATGATCATCGTAACGCATGAGATGGCATTTGCAAGAGACGTATCGGACAAAGTTCTGTTTATGGATGACGGTAAAATACTTGAGCAGGGAACACCTGAGGAAGTGTTTGAAAATCCAAAAGAAGAGCGTACCCGTCAATTTTTGTCACGTTATACAAACGGATAGTGATTTTGTAAATACTGGACAAAAATGAAGGTGGTAATAAGATACGAAGAATAAAAACGACGAATATATTAGAAATACTAATATATTGAACGCAAATAAAATAATGAGCAGGAAGAAATACAAGGCGGAGGGAATGTTGATTTTCACTCCGCCTTATATTATAATCGGTTTTGTATGATACAGAAATCATGATAAAAACTAGCAGGAACTAGGTAAGGAGCATAAACTGACATGAGTGAATTTGAAAAAGCAGTGACGGGACTTGGGGAAGAATGCGGTGTTTTTGGTGCTTATGATGTGGATGGACATGATGTGGCTGCATCAGTCTATTATGGCTTGTTTGCTTTGCAGCATAGAGGTCAGGAGAGCTGCGGTATTGCAGTGACAGACACTTATGGGAAGAGAAACGTCCTTTCAAAAAAAGGACTTGGCCATGTGGATGACGTGTTTGATGAAGAGGGACTTTCAGAGCTGAAAGGAAATCTTGGCGTGGGGCATGTGAGATATTCAACAGCAGGTGCAACACGTGTAGAGAATGCAATGCCACTTGTTATAAACTATGTAAAAGGAACACTTGCGATTGCACATAATGGAAATTTAGTAAATGCAATTGAGCTGAGAGAAGAACTCAGCCAGACAGGTGCTATTTTCCAGACAACAATAGACTCTGAAGTAATCGCATATCTTATTGCAAGAGAGCGTCTTCATACACCGACAGCAGAAGAAGCTGTGAAGTGTGCGATGCAGAAGATCAAGGGTGCATATGCACTTGTTGTGAGCAGCCCGAGAAAAATGATTGGTGCAAGAGATCCATTTGGACTCAAGCCACTTTGTATCGGGAAACGTGACAATACATATTTCCTTGCTTCTGAGAGCTGTGCGATCGCAGCTGTAGACGGTGAATTTGTAAGAGATGTTCTTCCGGGAGAAATCGTAACAATTACAAGAAAACATGGAATCCAGTCAGATACGAGTATGGTGATCGATTCTGAAAAACAGGCAAGATGTATTTTTGAGTATATTTATTTTGCAAGAACAGACAGTACAATCGATGGTGTAGGTGTATACCATTCCAGAATTCTGGCAGGAAAAGCACTTGCGGAATCTTATCCGGTAGACGCTGATCTTGTTGTGGGAGTTCCGGATTCCGGTCTGGTAGCAGCGAAAGGATATTCTGAGCAGTCAGGAATTCCTTATGGAATGGCATTTCACAAGAACAGTTATGTGGGAAGAACATTTATCAAACCGAAACAGAGCGAACGTGTTTCCAGTGTAAAGATCAAACTGAATGTAATTCCGGAAGTTGTAAAGGGAAAACGAATCGTAATGGTAGATGATTCCATCGTGCGTGGAACAACTTGTGCAAATATTATTAAGATGCTGAAAAAAGCCGGAGCAAAAGAGGTACATGTACGTATCAGTTCTCCACCGTTCTTACATCCATGCTTTTTTGGAACAGATGTTCCGTCGAATGAGCAGCTGATCGCACATACTCACACACAGGAGGAGATCCGTCAGCTGATCGGAGCAGACTCTCTTGGATACATGGAGATCGAGAAACTGAAAGATATGGTTGGAGATCTTAAGTATTGCGATGCCTGCTTTACAGGAAAGTATCCGATGAAAGTTCCGGAAGAGGATATCAGTCAGGCATTTGAACAAAATTGATTTTGAAGACTCAGTTTATGTGTTATAATAGATAAACAGTTACGATAAAGATATGAAACAAGGAGAAAAGAATTATGAGTAATGATCGTTATGTAAGCCCGCTTTCAGAGCGTTATGCAAGCCGCGAGATGCAGTATATCTTCTCACCGGACAAAAAGTTCAGAACATGGAGAAGACTTTGGATCGCACTGGCAGAGACTGAGAAGGAGCTTGGACTCAACATCACAGACGAGCAGATCGAAGAGATGAAGAGCCATGCGGATGATATTAACTTTGAGGTGGCAAAGGAACGTGAGAAGGTTGTACGTCATGATGTTATGTCTCATGTTTATGCATATGGTGTTCAGTGCCCAAAAGCAAAAGGAATCATCCATCTTGGAGCTACATCCTGTTACGTAGGAGATAATACAGATATTATTATTATGGCAGAAGCACTGAAACTGGTTCGCACAAAGCTTGTGAATGTAATTGCAGAGCTTGCGAAGTTTGCAGAGGAGCAGAAAAACCAGCCTACACTTGCTTTCACACATTTCCAGCCGGCACAGCCGACAACTGTTGGAAAGAGAGCGACTCTCTGGATGCAGGAGTTTGAAATGGATCTTGAGGATCTGGAATATGTACTTGGAAGCCTGAAACTGCTTGGATCTAAAGGAACAACAGGAACACAGGCAAGTTTCCTTGAACTGTTCGACGGAGATCAGGAGACAATTGACAAGATCGATCCGATGATCGCTGAGAAGATGGGATTCAAGGCATGTTATCCGGTATCCGGACAGACTTATTCAAGAAAAGTAGACACAAGAGTACTGAATGTACTGGCAGGAATCGCTGCAAGTGCTCACAAATTCTCTAATGATATCCGTCTGCTTCAGCATTTGAAAGAAATTGAAGAACCATTTGAGAAGACACAGATCGGATCTTCAGCAATGGCTTATAAGAGAAACCCGATGAGAAGTGAGAGAATTGCTTCCCTTTCAAGATATGTGATGATCGATGCACTTAATCCGGCAATTACATCTGCAACACAGTGGTTTGAGAGAACACTTGATGATTCCGCTAACAAGCGTCTGAGTGTTCCGGAAGGATTCCTTGCAATCGACGGAATTCTTGATCTTTGTCTGAACGTTGTAGACGGACTGGTTGTATACCCGAAAGTAATCGAGAAGCGTCTGATGTCCGAACTTCCATTCATGGCAACAGAGAATATTATGATGGATGCTGTTAAAGCCGGCGGAGACCGTCAGGAACTGCACGAAAGAATCCGTGAGCTTTCTATGGAAGCAGGAAGAAATGTAAAAGAGAAGGGACTCGACAATAACCTTCTTGAACTGATCGCAGCTGATCCTGCATTCAACCTGACTTTAGAGGATCTTCAGAAGACAATGAAACCGGAGAAATATGTTGGACGTGCAAGTGAGCAGGTAGATGCATATCTTAAGAATGTGATCCGTCCACTGCTTGAAAAGAATAAAGAAATCCTTGGTGTGAAGGCTGAAATTAACGTATAGAATCCTTGGAATCTATCAGGACAAAACGGAAAAATCAAAGGGATGTTGCATTTGGTTGCAGCATCCTTTTTCTTTTGATAAACTAAAATTATTTCGTGTATTAAAATGTGGGGGAAAGAGAAAGGAATAAGAGAACATGGATATAGCATTGAATTGGAATGAATGGCATCAGGAAACGGTGAGAAAACCATATGCCAGAGTGGGAGTGACTTTATTAAGTGGTGCGCTGATTCTGATGTCTGCACAGGAAATTGTTTCATTATACTTGGAAAAGAATCTGATTTCTGAAATAGCAGTCTGTGCGACAACAGAGGATATAAATGTATCAGGAAATGATCTGCCGGAAAAAGTAACAATAGAAGCTATCCAGACAGATGTTAACCAGGCGGATGTTAACCAGGCAGCGGCTGTTCCGGCGGAAATTTTAGTGGAAGAACCTATAGTAGAAGAAATTGCGGTGGAAGAACCCGTGGTAGAAGAGATTGTGGCAGAAAAACCAGGTGTAAAAAGAGATACAACTATAAATGGTGCAAGTGAACCGATAATTACAAATCCTGATTCAATGGAAAATGTAAAAAATGAAACTGAGGAGGAAGAAGAGCCAATAGAGGTGGGGAATATAAATACAGGATATCTTATTAATGCGGAAGGTGTGATCTATGGACTTTCAGGAAGCAAAGAAGTGATACAGGATGGAGTACTGCTCTTTCCTGAAGAAGGATGTTCCCAAATTGCGGGAGGAGCGCTGTCGGATCTTGGTTCTGCTGTAGAAGAGATTGAAATTCCTGTTAATATAACAAATATTCAGTCAGGAGCATTTGCGGGGCTGAGTAACCTGGGATGGATAGAAGCAGATGCAGCAAATCCAGCCTATGTTACGGTAGATGGTGTACTCTACACGGCAGATGGCACGGTTCTTCTTGCATTTCCGGCAGCGTGGACAGGAACCTTTCAGGTGCCGGAAAGTGTGAAAAGTTTTGCGGAAAGTGCATTTGATGGAACAAATCTGGAATGTATTGATGCAAGATCCTGCACACTTGAACAGACGGGAAGTATTCCTGAAACGGTGAAACTTTTGGAGTAAAAGAAAAACATTGATTTTGTTTGTTGAAGAATCTGGGGACTTGCGCTATAATATGACGAGATATGAACAATAACAAACAGGAATTGGAGAAGATAGAATGAGTAAGAAAGTAAGAACAAGATTTGCACCAAGCCCGACAGGAAGAATGCATGTGGGTAACTTAAGAACAGCACTTTATGCGTATCTGATCGCAAAGCATGAAGGGGGAGATTTCCTTCTTCGTGTAGAGGATACAGACCAGGAACGTTTTGTGGAAGGTGCACTTGATATCATTTACAGAACAATGGAGAAAACAGGTCTTATCCATGATGAAGGACCGGATAAAGATGCCGGATATGGACCGTATGTACAGAGTGAGCGTAATGCATCAGGCCTTTATCTTAAATATGCAAAGCAGCTTGTAGAGCAGGGAGACGCTTATTACTGTTTCTGTGACAAAGAGCGTCTGGAGTCTTTAAAGACACAGGTTTCTGAAGGTGGAGTAGAGATTTCTGTTTATGATAAGCACTGCTTAAGTCTGAGCAAGGAAGAAGTAGAAGCGAATCTGGCAGCAGGTAAGCCATGGGTTATCCGTCTGAATGTACCGAATGAAGGTGAGACAACATTCCATGATGAGATCTACGGAGATATCACAGTTCCGAATGCAGAGCTTGACGATATGATCCTGATCAAATCTGATGGATTCCCGACATATAATTTTGCAAATGTAATTGACGATCATCTGATGGAGATTTCACATGTTGTTCGTGGAAATGAGTACTTATCTTCAGCACCGAAGTATAACCGCCTTTATGAGGCGTTTGGCTGGGAAGTACCGGTTTATGTACACTGTCCACTGATCACAGATGAGAATCATAAGAAATTGAGCAAGAGATGTGGACATTCTTCTTATGAAGATCTGATCGAGCAGGGATATGTTTCAGAGGCAGTTGTGAATTATGTTGCACTGCTTGGATGGTGCCCGACAGACAACAGAGAGATCTTCTCTCTGGAAGAGCTTGTTGAGGCATTTGATTATCATCATATGAGTAAATCTCCGGCTGTATTTGATACAGTGAAATTGAAATGGATGAACGGAGAATATCTCAAGGCAATGGATTTTGATAAGTTCTATGCACTTGCGGAGCCTTATCTGAAAAAGGCAGTAACAAAGGACTATGATCTGAAGAAGATTGCAACACTTGTGAAGACAAGAATTGAGATTCTTCCGGAGATCAAAGAGCAGGTGGATTTCTTTGAAGAACTTCCAGATTATGATATTGCACTGTATACACACAAGAAGATGAAAACAGATCCTGAGAAGTCACTCGCACTTCTGAACGAGGTTCTCCCGGTTCTTGAGGCGCAGGAGGACTTTAGCAATGATGCATTGTTTGAGACATTGAAAACATTTGCAACAGAAAAAGGATACAAAGTAGGTTATGTAATGTGGCCGCTTCGTACAGCAGTTTCCGGAAAGCAGAATACTCCGGGCGGAGCAACAGAACTGATGGAAGTACTCGGAAAAGATGAGTCTCTTAGAAGAATCCGTCTTGGAATCGAGAAACTTCAGTAAGGACAGCGAAAAGAGGTACAATGGGATTTAATGAAGCACAGGCGCAGGCAATCCAGCACACAGACGGCCCATGTCTTGTACTGGCAGGCCCGGGATCGGGGAAGACGCTTACGATTGTAAACAGAGTAAAATACCTTATAGAGAAACAGAAAGTAAGACCAGAAGAAATTCTGGTCGTTACTTTTACAAGATTTGCAGCGGCGGAGATGAAATCCCGCCTCTGTTTGGTTATGGGCAAAAGAGATCTTCCGGTTACAGTGGGGACATTTCATGGAATCTATTATGGAATCCTGAAATGGGCTTATCGGATGAATCAGGAAAATATTCTTTCAGAGACAGAAAAATATCAGATTTTACGTGGCGTGATTAACAAAGAAAGAATGGAGATCTTTGATGAAGAAGATTTTATTCAGGATATTGCGGCAGAAATTGGAAAAGTGAAGAATAATCGGATTCCGCTGGAAGAATTTGTATCAGAAAAGTGTAGTGCGGATGCTTTTCGCAATATTTATCGTAATTATGAACAGCATAGAAAAGAACTGAAAAAGATTGATTTTGATGATATGCTGGTACTTTGTTATGAATTGTTCCGGTCAAGACCAGATGTACTTGCACAGTGGCAGAAGAAATTCAGATACGTTTTGATTGATGAATTTCAGGATATTAATCGAATTCAGTATGATGTGATCCGTATGCTGGCCCAGCCGGAGAATAATTTGTTCGTAGTGGGGGATGATGACCAGGCAATCTACGGATTTCGTGGAGCTGATTCGGAATTGATGCTTGGATTTGGAAAGGATTTCCCTGATGCAAAACAAATTCTGCTTGGAATGAATTACCGTTCGACAGCAAATATCGTACAGAATTCTTTGAAACTCATTGAAAATAATGTGGAGAGATATAGTAAAAAACTGGAAGCAAACCGTGAAGGCGGTTCTTGCCTTCATATTCAGGAAGTGAAAGATCCGGTGGAAGAGGCAGAATATGTTCTTGAAGAGATACAGAAATGTAAGGAGAATGGCATAAAAGAAGAGGAGATTGCGATTCTGTTCCGGGTTCATACAGATGCGAGAGCAGTGGTAGAAGCAATGGTGGAACGGAAAATCCCGTTTCAGATGAAAGAGCATCTTCCGAATATCTATGAACATTTTATCGCAAAGGATATTATGGCATATTTCCGGCTGGCAACAGGAAAGCGGCGCAGACAGGATTTCTTACAGGTGATGAACCGGCCAAAGCGATATCTTGGAAGAAACAGCGTGTCAGGAAGTCAGGTTTCTTTTGAAGACATGCGGAAGTTCTATTGTGATAAAGACTGGATGATCGACCGGATTGATCAGTTTGAGTGGGATGTTAAGATGCTTATGAAGATGGCTCCGTATGCAGCAATCCAGTATATCAGAAAAAGGATTGGTTATGACGATTTTCTGAAGGAGTATGCATTTACACATCAGATAAACAGATCTGATCTGAATGAAGTACTGGCAGAGATCGAAGAGGCGGCGAAAGCATTTTCAAGTGTTGAAGAATGGTTTGCACATGTAGAAGAATATACGGAGACTTTGAAAGCGAAGGAAAAGGAAAGAAACAGACCACGTCCGGGTGTCCGGCTGATGACGATACATGCTTCCAAAGGGCTGGAATTCAAGCAGGTATTCCTGATTGCGGCGAATGAAGGAAGGATTCCGTATCAGAAGGCAAAGACAGACAAGGAGATCGAAGAAGAGAGAAGATTATTCTATGTGGCAATGACAAGGGCAAAAGATTTTTTGAAGATCTGTTATGTGAAAATAAAAAACGGGAAAGAAGTTACTCCCTCCCGTTTTGTAGACGAACTATTGAAAAGCTGACCGGATGTCAGTCACTTTGCTGACATCCTCAAGACTTAGTCCTCCAGGTCATCTAATGCATCAAGATCGATATCGCCGAAATCCTGTGTATCCAGCCATTCGTTGAATATAGCGGAAACACGGTCGAATTCTTCATCTTCTTCGATGTTCTCAAGTCCAGGTTCTTCCTCTTCTCCGTTATCAATGAAACGATACAGATAGATCTGACCGTCTGTGTTATCACCGTTTTCATCCAGTGGAAGAAGTGCAATATACTCCTTTTCCTCTGCTTCAAAAATATTGAGAACAGCGCATTCAAGTTCCTCATTATTCTCCAGTGTCAAAGTGACTGTGAGGGATTCGTTTTCGTTCATAATCTTCTCCTTTGAATCTGTGTTGTATTTCATTCCGTATTGACCAGCCAGGTGCTCAAAACGAGAATGATCAGCTATCTTGATGGTAACAAAAAGGGGAGAAAAAAGCAAGATAAGATTGACTTTCGGGTTAAACAAGGTAGAATAAAAGTGTTACTGATAGAAGTGAAAGGATAATAGACAATATGAAGAAAAAATGGATACTGTGCATGGTGGCAGTTTTGTGTATAGCGGCAGCATTGCTTGGATGTGGAAAGAAAAATGTTGGAACACCGGAAGACAATGCAGTAGTAGAAGAGGATGATAAGAAAAATGATAATACAGAGGAAGGTGGCAGACTGTTTGGATTTAGTGGGATTGATATGTCGAATCCTTTTTATGACACATTAAAAAATTCTGTCCAGACAGCATTGGAGGCTCAAGGTGACCGCCTGATGGTTCGTGATCCGGCATCAGATGCTGATTTGCAGAATGAACAGATTCGGGAGCTGATCAACGAAGGGGTACAGGCAGTATTTCTTTGTCCGGTAGACTGGGAGAAAATCACTCCCGCACTTGAAGCCTTAAAAGAGGCAGATATTCCGGTGATCAATCTTGATACAGAAGTAAAAGAGACAAGCCTTGTATCTGCATTTGTAGGGTCAGATAATGAGAATGCGGGATATGTGTGCGGGCAGGATCTTCTGGTTCAGAAACCAGATGGCGGTAAAATTGTGATTGTAGAAAGTCCTGGGGTAAACTCAGTGAATGAAAGAATTACCGGATTCGAAGAAGCTGTAGCAAACAGTGGCTTCGAAGTGATAAAAAGAATTGAGTCGTTGGGAGACAGCAGCAATGTAAAAGATGAGATGACACAAGTCCTGAACGAAAACAGTGAGATCGCTGCTGTTATGTGCGGAAGTGATCCGATGGCAGAACAGGTGATGGCAGCGATCACAGAAGTGCAGAGAACGAATATCTGCGTGTATAGTGTGGATGGTTCTCCGGTGACAAAGACAGCACTGGTGAATGGTACAGGAGGAATGACCGGGATAGGAGCGCAATCCCCGATCAATATGGGAAAGACAGCAGTAAAGGTGGCGACAGCATTACTGGCAGACAAAGATTATGAGAAAGAAAATTATGAGGAAACTTTCTTTATAAATCGTGATAATGTTGAAATGTATGGAACAGATGGATGGCAGTAATTTATTGATTGCTCAAGAAAGGGGTTAAAGATGAGGAAGACAAAGGGGAGTCCGCAGCCATTTGGAGTGGATATCAAAGGTAAAAATATAAATTTTGCCGTTCAGGTAGCAAAAGGGAAGACCTGTGAACTTTTACTGTATAAGAGAGGGAAAGAAGTTCCGGAATATCAGTTTGATATGCCGGAGGAAGAAGGCGTTGGAGAAGTACGTTTCTTATCTGTTGAAGGTCTGAAGGCAGATCGATATGAATACAATTTTCTGATTGATGGGAAAGTATGTGTGGATCCATATGTAAAAGAACTTGCAGGAAAAGAGAAATTTGGTGTAGAACGGAAACTTCAGGAACATCAGATTCGTGGGAAAATTGTTTCAATGGAGGACTATGACTGGCAGGAAGATCAGCGTCTACATCTCCCATGGGAAGATGTAGTGGCTTATGGTTTGCATGTGCGTGGATTTACAAAACATTCTTCTTCAAAAGTGGTGCATAAGGGAACATTCCAGGGGGTTGTTGAAAAACTGGATTATTTAAAAGAACTTGGAGTCAACCAGATTCAGTGTATGCCGGTCTATGAATTTGAAGAGTGCGGAAAAACGAAAGTGAACTATTGGGGATATGGTAAAGGTTTTTATTTTGCCCCTAAAAAAGCCTATGCATCTGGAAAAAGTGCAGTTCTTGAGTTGAAAGATATGGTGCGTGCATGTCATAGTCAGGGCATAGAAGTTGTACTGGAGATGCCATTTGTTCCGGGAATATCAGCAAATTATGTAACGGAATGTCTGCGTTTCTATATGCTGGAGTATCATGTGGACGGATTTGTTCTGAATCCTTATAACGTGCCGTGGGAGCAGCTGATAGAAGATCCTTTTTTGAAAGATATCAAGCTGATGCAGAAAGATGATGGTTTCCAGAATGTGATGCGTCGCTTCTTAAAAGGTGACGAGAATATGGTAAATGATGTGATCTGGGCGTTAAAAAATCGTTCATCGGAGAACGGAAAATGCAATTATATTACAACACAGACAGGATTCACATTATGGGATTTAGTATCTTATGATTGTAAACATAACGAAGAAAACGGTGAGAAGAACCTGGATGGACCAGACTATAATTATAGTTGGAACTGCGGAGCTGAAGGACCGAGCAGAAAACGCACAGTTGTCAATCTTAGAAAGAATCAGGTGAAGAATGCATTAGAACTCCTGTTGACAGCTCAGGGAACTCCATGCCTTCTTGCAGGAGATGAATTCTGTAATTCGCAGAGAGGAAATAACAATGCATATTGTCAGGATAACGAGACAGGATGGGTGAACTGGACACAGTTAAAGAAAGATGACTGGCTGTTTCAGTATATAAAGAAACTGATCGGGCTGAGAAAAGAACATCGTTGTCTTCACCAGAGTACAGCACTATCCGGAATGGATACCACGCGATGTGGCATACCGGACGTATCCTATCATGGAGAAAATGCATGGCAGGTAAAAGCAGAAGTTTCCAGCCGTCAGTTAGGTGTTTTGTATTCAGGAACGAAAGAAGGGGAGCTCCCTTGTTTTACAGCGTATAATATGCATTGGCTGCCGCATCACTTCGCAATACCAACGATTGGAAAGAACGTAGAATGGTATCTTGTTATGACTACAAAAGATGGCGTGCTTTGTGAAGCGAAAAAGCTGGAAAATCAGAAAGAGGTATTACTGGAAGAACGTAGCGTAGCAATTCTGGTTGGACGTAGGATAGAGGAAAAGAAGAGTCGTTCAGAAAAGAAACCGATTTATACAGTTAAGACGCAGAATGTAAATAAAATAGAAAAACGGCAGGAAGCAGAAGAACTTTGTAAAGAAGAACAGCCGGCTAGAGAGGGAAAAGTATGAAGGCATTTGCACATTTTTGTACCATAACAAAACACAAAAAACTAGTCTTAAAAGAGTGTTTTCGTGTTGGTTTGTACAAACAGGGACTGCTCCATGATATGTCAAAATACAGTTGGACAGAATTCCGTGTGGGATGCAGATACTATCAGGGGACAAGAAGCCCTAATAATGCCGAACGGGAAGAAAAAGGGTATTCTTCCGCATGGCTCCACCACAAAGGCAGGAACAAACACCATTATGAATACTGGATTGATTATAGTCTGGAGGGACCGAACCTTCTGGCGGGAATGAAGATGCCGGTGAGATATGTAGTAGAGATGTTTCTTGACCGCATTGCAGCAAGTAAAGTGTATCTCGGGGATGCATATACCTCTGATGCACCGCTTGCTTATTATGAGAACGGACGTGCAGATGAACTGATGCATAAAGATACAAGAGAATTATTAGAAAAACTGCTTCATATGCTTGCGGAAGAAGGCGAGGAAACTACTTACAGATATATCAGGAGAGAAATATTAAAAAGATAAGAAGAGGGAGTGTAGGCAGCAGTGAGGCTATATATTGTGCGTCATGGAGAGACGGATTGGAACAAGAAAAAACTGGTACAGGGACGAAAGGATATTCCCTTAAATGAATATGGGCGTCATCTTGCCTGGGAAACTTCTTATGGGATGAGACAATACCAGATTGATCTGGCTTATACCAGTCCCTTGCGGCGTGCAAAAGAAACAGCGGAGATTCTTCTTGAGGGACGCAACATTCCGCTTTATGAAGATCAGAGAATCCAGGAAATTTCTTTTGGCTCGTATGAGGGAATGTCTTGTGTAGATAAGACGAAAGAAGAGAATCTTGCATTCCAGAAATTCTTTCAGGATACAGGAAATTATATTCCGCCGGAAGATGCTGAAAGTGTAGAACAACTTTATGAGAGAACCGGAGAGTTTTTAAAGAGTCTTGAAGAGAGTAAGAAGCTGAAGGATAAGAATCTTCTGATTTCTACACATGGTGCTGCGATGACAGCAATGCTGAACAGGATGAGAGGTAGTCTTTCCGTAGAACATTTCTGGAAAAATGAAGTACCGCCAAACTGTTCTGTTACGATTGCGGAACTTGAAGGCAGTGGATTCAAAATTATCCGGGAAGGAATTATCTTTTACAAAGAAGAAGTGAAACATTGGAAAGCAGTGTAGTATAAAAGGCGGAATGTAAGTGCTGTGGTACTTGCATTCTGCCTTTCCTTATGCTATTCTTTAGTTGTCTGGCCGGCAGATCTTTAAGCTGGCACTGATTCACATGAACTTCAATTCTTCTGTTTCAGGAAGAGGATTCCATGGTATATCGTATTATTGCAACAAAATCAAGGGGAAGAATTATTGTTGACATTTTGAAAGAAGTATAATAAAATCTATTCATAGACGAACAACTGTTCGAAAAAGAGAGGATAGGTTTTATACACTAAGAGAGATAGAGAAGGAGAAAATTATGGCAGGCAAAGAGAGCGTTACAAAGCTGGCGAATAACGAAGAGAAGAAGAAAGCACTGGATGCGGCGATCGCAAAGCTGGAGAAAGATTTTGGTAAGGGTGCTGTGATGCGGCTGGGAGAATCAGGGGCGCATGTAGCTGTAGAGACAGTTCCTACCGGATGTCTGAGCCTTGATCTGGCACTTGGACTTGGCGGTGTGCCAAAGGGACGTGTGATCGAGGTTTATGGTCCTGAATCAAGTGGTAAGACAACTGTCGCACTTCATATGATTTCTGAGGTTCAGAAGAGAGGCGGAATTGCCGGATTTATCGATGCAGAGCATGCACTGGATCCTGTATACGCAAAGAATATCGGAGTAGATATTGATGAACTCTATATTTCACAGCCTGACAGTGGAGATCAGGCCCTTGAGATTGCAGAGACAATGGTACGTTCAGGGGCCATTGATATTATTGTCATTGACTCTGTAGCTGCACTTGTTCCAAAACAGGAGATCGAAGGGGATATGGGAGACAGTCATGTTGGTCTGCAGGCAAGATTGATGTCACAGGCATTGAGAAAGCTGACACCGGTTATCAGCAAGTCAAACTGTATTGTGATCTTTATTAACCAGCTGCGTGAGAAAGTTGGAGTAATGTTTGGAAATCCAGAGACAACGACAGGAGGACGTGCGCTGAAATTCTATGCATCTGTGCGTATGGATGTCAGAAGAATCGAGACTTTAAAGCAGAGTGGAGAGATGGTAGGAAACCGTACAAGAATCCGTATTGTGAAGAATAAGATTGCTCCGCCGTTCAAAGAAGCGGAATTTGATATTATGTTTGGAAAAGGTATTTCCCGTGCAGGAGATATTCTTGATCTCGCAACCAATATTGATCTTGTGAAGAAGAGCGGTGCGTGGTATGCATATGAGGGAGAGAAGATTGGCCAGGGAAGAGAGAATGCAAAGGCATATCTGGAATCACATCCGGAAGTGATGGAGACACTGGATCAGAAGGTGAGAGCACATTATGCATTATCCGGGTCAGAAGAAGCAGAGAAGGAGCTTCCGGATGCTGAGAAGAAGACAGGAGCATCGAGTGATCTGAAGCTGACACCGGCTTCTAAAGCGGCTGATGAGGCAGAAAAGAAAGAATGATTGTTACCGGGATAGAGGAGCAGACAAAGACGAAGTTTAAAGTATATTTGGATGGAACATTTGCATTTGTGCTTTATAAAGGTGAGTTGAAGCGTTTTGGTATAAAGCAGGGAGAAGATCTCACGCAGGAAAATTATGAAAAGATTCAGAATGAGGTACTGTTGAAACGCGCAAAGAAGAGAGCAATGCATTTGCTGGAGGATATGGATCGTACAGAGTCTGCATTAAGGAAAAAACTGAAGGCGGGACAATATCCGGAGAATGCAATCAGCGGAGCAATTGAATATGTGAGATCTTTTGGATATCTAGATGATGCAAGATATGCGGAAAATTTTGTTATGAGCCGCAAAGATACTAAAAGCAAACGGGAAATCAAGGCACTGCTGTCGCAGAAGGGAGTTTCTGATGATTTGATTTGTCTGGCTTTTGAACAGTGCTATAGTGAAGATTCAGAGGAAGAGGCAATCCGAAGGATACTGCGAAAAAAGAAGGTTGATCCGGAAAGAATGGAAGAGCAGGAATATCAAAAGATATTAGGATATCTTGCACGAAAAGGATTTCGTTATGAAGTGATCCGTCATGTTATATCAGATTATGATAAACAGAGTAACTGACACGGGAGTGAATAGTAACCCGGGGTGTGTCATGTGATACAAAATAATAATTACAATGCTTGACATTGTTGTTGAAACAGTATAAAATTTAAGTGTTGTATTTGAGTAATATGTACAATGAAAATCGAATAAGGAGGTGCTCCTGTGCAGATAAGTCTAGGTTTATTTATAGGCGTTGCCGTGGCCCTCGCGTTGATAGTCGGAATCATTACTCACTTTGTTACAGTTTCCAATCTGAGAAAGAATGCGGAAAGCAAGATTGGGAATGCAGAAGCAAAAGCAAGAGAAATCATTGACGATGCTGTAAAGACTGCAGAGACGACGAAGAAGGAATCTCTTTTGGAAGTAAAGGAAGAGTCCATCAGGACAAAGAATGAACTTGAGAAAGAGACGAAAGAAAGAAGAGCGGAGTTACAGCGTTATGAGAAGCGTGTACTCGCGAAAGAAGAATCGGTCGACAAACGGTCAGATGTACTGGAACATCGTGAGAACAAACTGACAGCGAAGGAAGAACATCTTCGCCAGCGTGAAGCCAAAGTAGAAGAACTTAGCCAGAAACGTGTGCAGGAACTGGAACGAATCTCAGGACTTACCTCCGAACAGGCAAAAGAATATCTGTTAAAAACTGTTGAAGATGACGTCAAGCATGACACAGCCAAGATGGTCAGAGAACTGGAAACTCAGGCAAAGGAAGAGGCTGACAAGAAAGCAAAAGAGTATGTTGTGAATGCAATTCAGAGATGTGCAGCAGATCATGTTGCAGAGACTACAATTTCTGTAGTTCAGCTTCCAAGTGATGAGATGAAAGGAAGAATTATCGGTAGAGAAGGAAGAAATATCAGAACACTGGAAACATTAACCGGTGTGGAACTGATCATTGATGATACTCCGGAAGCGGTTGTATTATCAGGGTTTGACCCAATCCGCCGAGAAGTTGCAAGAATTGCACTTGAGCGTCTGATCGTGGATGGACGTATTCATCCAGCAAGAATTGAGGAGATGGTTGAAAAAGCTCAGAAAGAAGTGGATACAATGATCCGCGAGGAAGGAGAAGCTGCAGCTCTTGACGTTGGAGTTACAGGAATTCATCCGGAGTTGATCCGTCTTCTTGGACGTATGAAGTTCAGAACAAGCTATGGACAGAATGCATTGAAGCATTCAATCGAAGTGGCTCAGTTATCAGGCCTCATTGCAGGAGAAATCGGACTGGATGTCAGACTTGCAAAACGTGCAGGACTTCTTCATGATATTGGTAAATCAATTGATCATGATGTAGAAGGATCACATATTCAGATTGGTTCAGATCTTTGTAGAAAATACAAAGAATCAGCAACAATTATTAATGCTGTGGAGGCACATCATGGCGATGTGGAACCGCAGAGTCTGATTGCTTGTGTTGTTCAGGCAGCGGATACTATTTCAGCTGCAAGACCGGGAGCAAGAAGAGAAACCATCGAGACATATACAAACAGATTGAAACAGTTAGAAGATATTACCAACCAGTTTAAAGGTGTAGATAAGTCTTTTGCCATTCAGGCAGGTAGAGAGATTCGTGTTATGGTAGTTCCGGAGCAGGTATCTGACGATGATATGGTGCTTTTAGCAAGGGATATTGCAAAACAGATTGAGTTTGAATTAGAATATCCTGGACAGATTAAAGTAAATGTTATTCGTGAGTCACGAGCAACAGATTACGCAAAATAAGAGAATCATAACAGAAGATGAAAGTTGGCCCTTGTCGAAAGACAGGGGCTTTTAGTTTACTGAGAAAGCTATTACAGGTAAGCGTAAAAATTTTTGATATAGAATGCATACGGTGATGTAAGGTAAAAGAAGGGAGAACAGAATGAGCGAGAAGATTAAAAGAATTAACAGAGAATTGAAATTTAAAGGAAAGATTCTTGACTTTTATCAGGACACGATAGAAGTGGACGGGGATCACACCGTAGTATGGGATTTTATAGGTCATAAAGGAGCAGCAGCGGTAGTTCCGGTTACAGCAGATGGTAAGATTTTGATGGTGAGACAGTATAGAAATGCGCTGGATCGATATACATTGGAGATTCCGGCAGGAGCACTTGATGAAGTGGGAGAACCTGGTATAGAGTGTGCGTCTCGCGAATTAGAGGAAGAGACAGGGTATCGCAGCGAGAATCTGGAGTGGCTGATCACCTTGAGGACAACAGTAGCATTTTGTAACGAACGAATTGAAGTTTATGTGGCACATGATCTGATACCGTCAAAACAGCATTTAGATGAAGATGAATTTATTGAACTTGGCGCTTATACAATAGAAGAATTGAAGGAAAAGATTTTTTCAGGTGAGATTGAAGATGCGAAGACAGTTTCTTCTTTGATGGCTTATGCTGTAAAGTATGGAAAATGATTGAATGCCGGCAATAAGTAGCATTGCTGCCGCATGAGAAAAACCAGACACTCATATAATGGTGTGGAAGATTGAGGATAAAAATATATCCGCAGAACATTTTTATAGGGTGGGAGGAATACTTGTGAAGGCATTTCGTACAGGACATTACTTTCTAGCTCTGTTTTTTACAGGCTTTTTGACAGGAATCTTGATTGTCAATTATATATGGGGAGAACAGCTAAGTCTGATCGGAACTTTTACAGAAGTTTATCTTATGAGATTAAAGAATGAGACGATATCTTTTCAACAGTACATTTGGTATTTGATTCGGGTACGGGGAGTCTTTTTCCTGATTCTGTTTTTGGCGATGGGAATCCGGATCAGAAAAATTGTGGCAGCGTTTTTTCTTCTGTGGACGGGGATGTCAGGAGGAATTTTATTGTCAGAGGCAGTAGCAGAATTAGGAATGAAGGGAAGTATTCTTTGTGTGGCAGGACTATTTCCACAGTTCCTTTTTTATGTTCCGGCAGTTCTTGTGCTTTTGCGCTTTTGTTGGAACTATCCACAGAATCAGTGGAACAGACAAAAAACGTTCTTTGTATGCGGTTTGTTTTTAATTGGGATTTTTTCAGAATCCTGTCTTAATCCGTGGCTGATTCAAAAGATTGTAAATATTCTTTTTTGATTTCGTGGGAAAGTGTAAGTAATGCAACAAGGCAGACAGCTAATTGACTGATGAAAAGCCCCCATAGGTATCCTGTGATTCCATAGTGAGGGATTCCAAAATATACACTAAGAATGCGGATGGATAATCCAAGAAGATTGATCATCAGCGTCAGGGTTGTAAGTCCCAGTCCATTGATTGCACTGAGAAGAGCGGAACTTGTGTACAGGAAAGGACAGATCCAGGCAAGTGTTACGATGAAATTGCCGGCTAAAGTACTGTGAAATAAGAAATTTCCGAGGAAAGAACCAGTAAGAAGAAAGAAGACGGAACACAGAAGACCAAGGGAGAAACACCCTCCAGCAGCCTTTTTTATAAGGAGTAATGTCTCTTTTGAAGAGCTTTCAGCTTGCTTTTGTGCGACCGCTGGAATTAAAAGCAGGCTAACTGAGTTAGTGAGTGCACAGGGAAAAAGGATACATGGTAATGCCATTCCGGTCAGTACCCCATAAATACTGAGAGCTTCAGAAGCACTGTGAGATGCAAGCTCAAGGCAGACAGGGATTGAAGCTGCTTCAATTCCCTGCAAGAATGTAATTGCTGTGCGATTAACTGTCAATGGAACAGAGAGGCGTAGCAATTCAGAACAAGATTTTGAGATAGAAAGATTATATGGAGAATCAGCATCAAAACCCTTCTTCTTCAGTGAAAAAAGCGAGTAGCCTGCTGCTGCAAGTTCTCCGAAAATAATACCTGATACAGCCAATGGAATCTCAGGGTGAACTCCACTGTGTATAAAAATAAAATATAAAACAAAAACAGAAGAAATTCGAACAAATTGTTCGAGTAACTGTGAAATAGCCGGGACAGAGGTTCTTTGCAGACCATAGTGATAACCACAGATACAACTGTGGACAGAAGCCGCCGGAAGTGCAAGAACGATCAGATATAATAGTGTTGCACATCTTGGATCTCCAAGAAAACGATTTGAAAGAAAAACGGAATTCTTCTGTACCAGAAAAGTACAAATCAGTGAAATCAGAACAGAAAGAATCAGACCTGTCTGGAAAATCAACTTTCCGTCCTGCGTTCGGCCAAGGGAGTGAAAGCGAGAGACACTTCTGGAAATGGCAGTTTCAAGACCGGAAGTACTCAAAGACAGGCAGAGTGCGTAGAAAGGGAAAATTAACTGATAAAGTCCGACCTGTTCTTCTCCAAAGGTATGGCTTAAGAAAATACGGAAAAAGAATCCGAGAACGCGGCTTACAAGACCGGCAGATGTGAGAATCAGTGTTCCTTTAATCAAAGAATGTTTTTTTCTAAACATAATACCCTCATGTCAAAATGATTGCTGCCACGTGCAACGCGGACAGTAACCAGAAATGAACTTATTTTTAAACAACATATTCAAGAAATATCCTTGACAGAACGTAAGACTGGTGATATCCTACAAAAGGAAACCCTAGCATAATACTAGGAAAAGGAAAAGAAAAAGAAGGTGAAGATGTGAAACTGTCAACAAAGGGGAAATACGGATTGCGTGCCTTGATCGATCTGGCCCAATACAGTGAAGATTCTCCGGTTTCCATCACAAGTATTGCAAGACGTCAGGATATTTCAGAACGATATCTGGAACAATTGATGTCGAAGCTGAAAAAAGCAGGACTTGTCAAGAGCATCCGAGGTGCAAATGGTGGATATGTCTTAGCAAAGGAAGCAAAAGATATTTCTGTAGGAGATGTGCTTCGTGCACTGGAAGGGAATCTTGAACCAGTAGAATGCGCCGGACTTGATCCGGAAGGAGAATGCAAAGGCGCGGACAGCTGTGTGACAAAGTATGTGTGGAAACGAATCAATGATAGTATTAACCAGACAGTAGATGAAATCTGGCTGAATCAACTGGTGACAGAAAGTAAATGTCTTGGACATACAGACAATCATCTGGATTATACAAAGTGTAAAAACTGAAAAGAATCATTGTCTACAATTATTTGTGAACAGTAAGAAAACAAAGTAGATAAAATAAAAGTGAGGTAACAGGTAATGGGAAAATTAATTTATCTTGATAATGCAGCAACAACAAAGACAGCACCGGAAGTTGTGGATGCGATGCTCCCATATTTTACAGAGCATTTTGGTAACCCATCCAGTGTTTATGGTTTTGCGGCTGCGAATAAAGAAGTGATCACAAAACAGAGAGAAATCATAGCAAAAGCACTTGGTGCGAAGACAGAGGAGATTTATTTCACAGCTGGTGGCTCTGAATCTGATAACTGGGCGCTGAAAGCTACAGCTGAGGCTTATGAATCAAAGGGAAAACATATCATTACAACAAAGATTGAGCATCATGCAATCCTTCATACAGGAGAATATCTCCAGAAGAGAGGATATGAAGTGACTTATCTGGATGTAGATGAGAATGGTATTGTCAGTCCGGAAGCTGTTGAAGCAGCGATTCGTCCAGATACAATTCTGGTCAGCGTAATGTTTGCAAACAATGAGATCGGAAGTATTCAGCCAATCAAAGAAATCGGAGAGATTGCACATAAACATGGAGTACTTTTCCATACAGATGCTGTCCAGGCGTTTGGTCAGGTACCGATCAATGTAGATGAGATGAATATTGATATGCTCAGTTCCAGTGGACATAAACTGAACGGACCAAAGGGAATCGGTTTCCTTTATATCAGAAAAGGAGTGAAGATCCGTTCATTTATTCACGGCGGAGCCCAGGAGAGAAAACGCCGTGCAGGTACAGAGAATGTTCCGGGTATTGTAGGATACGGAAAAGCTGTAGAGCTTGCTATGGCTTCCATGGAACAGAGAATGAAACATGAGACAGAACTTCGTGATTATGCAATTGCAAGAATTGAGAATGAGATTCCATATTGTAGATTAAATGGAGATCGTGTGAAACGTGTTCCGAATAACATTAACTTCAGCTTCCAATTTGTTGAAGGAGAATCTTTGCTGATCATGCTGGATATGAAAGGAATCTGTGCTTCCAGTGGTTCAGCTTGTACATCAGGCTCTCTGGATCCATCTCATGTTCTTCTGGCAATTGGATTACCGCACGAGATTGCACATGGTTCACTTCGTATGTCAATTGGTGCTGATACAACAAAAGAAGATATTGATTATACAATCGACCAGTTGAAAGAGATTGTTGCACATCTGCGCAGTATGTCTCCGCTTTACGAAGATTTTATGAAAAAGCAGCAGAAGAATGCATAAGCCAGAATGACTTAAAAGAAAAATACAAACTAATTTTTGAATAAAAAGATAAACAAAATGGAGGAATTATATAATGTATACAGAAAAGGTAATGGATCATTTCCAGCATCCAAGAAATGTAGGGGAAATTGAAAATGCAAGTGGCGTAGGAACAGTGGGAAATGCGAAATGTGGAGATATCATGAGAATTTATCTTGATATTGATGAAAATCAGATCATTCGTGATGTAAAGTTTAAAACATTCGGGTGTGGAGCAGCTGTTGCAACTTCCAGTATGGCAACAGAGATGGTTAAAGGAAAAAGCATTCAGGAAGCAATGGAGGTAACAAACAAAGCCGTTATGGAAGCTCTTGACGGACTTCCGCCGGTAAAGGTTCACTGTTCACTTCTTGCAGAGGAAGCAATCCATGCAGCACTCTGGGATTATGCAGAGAAACACGGTATCAAGATTGAGGGACTTCAGAAACCGAAGTCAGATATTCACGAAGGTGAAGAAGCAGAGGAAGAGGAATATTAATGAGCAAAGGCAAAGTTGTTGTTGGAATGTCCGGGGGAGTAGATTCCTCCGTGGCAGCCTGGCTTTTGAAAGAACAAGGCTATGATGTGATCGGTGTGACGATGCAGATCTGGCAGGATGAGGACAATGAGGTTCAAGAAGAAAACGGCGGCTGTTGCGGGCTCAGTGCGGTAGACGATGCAAGACGTGTTGCATCGTCTATTGGTATTCCGTATTATGTGATGAATTTTAAACAGGAATTCCAGAAAAATGTAATTGATTACTTTACGGAAGAATACCTGAACGGAAGAACACCTAACCCGTGTATTGCCTGCAATCGTTATGTGAAATGGGAAGCACTTTTGCAGAGAAGTCTTTCCATCGGAGCAGACTATATCGCAACAGGACATTATGCGAGGATTGATAAACTTCCGAATGGAAGATACGCAATCCGAAGATCTGCGACGCTTGCGAAAGACCAGACTTATGCACTTTATAACCTGACCCAGGAGCAACTGGCGCATACGCTGATGCCGGTTGGAAATTATTCAAAGGATAAGATCCGTGAGATGGCAGAAGAAATTGGACTGCAGGTTGCTAACAAGCCAGATAGTCAGGATATCTGTTTTGTTCCGGATGGAGATTATGCAACCTTTATTGAAGAAAATGCAGATACTCCGATCCGTCAGGGGAATTTTGTAACACCGGACGGAAAGATTCTTGGAAAACACAAAGGAATCATTCATTATACGGTAGGGCAGCGTAAAGGGCTTGGACTTGCGCTGGGATATCCGGCATTTGTACTTGAGATTCGTCCGGAAACAGATGAAGTTGTGATTGGAACATACGAAGAATCTTTAACGCATACGCTGCGTGCGAATGAATTGAATTTCATGAGTGTAGAAGATATCACAGAACCCATCCGGGTGTTTGCAAAGATCCGTTACAATCATAAAGGAGCCTGGTGCACAGTGGAAAAGACAGGGGAAGATGAAATCACCTGCACATTTGATGAACCAATCCGTGCAGTGACACCGGGACAGGCGGTTGTTCTCTATGATGGTGAGTATGTATTAGGAGGCGGCACAATATTATGATAGCATGTGATGCGCATATGCATACAAGATTTTCAGAAGATAGTGATGCATCTGTACATTCCATGCTTGATGCAGCGGTGAATAAAGGAATGCAGGCAGTCTGCATCACGGATCATCTTGATAAAGACTTTCCGGAAACACCGGATTTTCCGGCGGGTGCATTTATGTTCGACCTGGATGAATATTTCAGCAGACTGACGCAATTAAAAACAGAATATCAGAAGAAACTGGAAGTCCGGATTGGTGTAGAGATCGGACTTCAGCCACACCTGGGAGAATATTATAAAGAACTGACAGAAAAATATCCGTTTGATTTTGTGATCGGTTCAATACACCTTATCCATGGACAGGATCCGTATTATCGTGGATTTTTTGAAGGACGAAGTGATGAGGAGGCTTATCATGAAGCATTTCAGGTGGCAATTGAAAACCTGAAAAAAATAAATTCCTTCGATAGTCTGGGGCATTTGGACTATGTTGTCCGTTATGGCGCACATCAGGCAGAAGAATATTCTTACAGAAAATATGCAGAAGAGATCGATGAGATACTAAAACATCTGATCAGTCATGGAAAAGGACTTGAGATGAACATGGCAGGAATGAAATATGGACTTGGATTTCCAAACCCGCATCCGGATGTTATCAGAAGATATAAGGAGCTTGGTGGTGAAATTGTCACAATCGGAGCAGATGCACATAGGCCGGAACATGTAGCTTTTGACTATAAACAGGCAGGAGAGATACTTGCAGGCTGTGGTTTTAGTTATTATGCAGAATTTAAGGGGCGGAAACCGGTGTTTAGGAGAATTGTTCCATAAAATTAGAATTATATGGATTTAAGGCTTGAATTTTTGTTCTTGTTTTAGTACAATGAATCTAGTTGATGAATATTTAACAATTATCGCTTTGTTAAATTCATCGCCATGGCTGGAGATACAGCCATAAATTTTTTAAACTTTTTAGGAGGAATTAATCATGGCAGTAAAAGTAGCGATTAATGGTTTTGGACGTATCGGACGTCTTGCTTTCAGACAGATGTTCGGAGCAGAAGGATATGAGGTAGTAGCAATCAACGACCTTACATCTCCTAAGATGCTTGCTCACTTATTAAAATATGACTCAACTCAGGGAACATACGCTCTTGCAGATACAGTAGAAGCAGGAGAGGATTCTATCACAGTTGACGGAAAAGAGATCAAGATCTACGCAAAAGCTAACGCAGCTGAGCTTCCTTGGGGAGAGATCGGTGTTGACGTTGTTCTGGAGTGTACAGGATTCTACACATCCAAAGCAAAAGCTCAGGCTCACATCGATGCAGGTGCTAAGAAAGTAGTTATTTCTGCTCCAGCTGGAAATGACCTTCCGACAATCGTTTACAATGTAAACCACGAAGAACTTACAAAAGAGGACAACATCATCTCCGCAGCTTCTTGTACAACAAACTGCCTGGCTCCGATGGCAAAAGCTCTTAACGACCTTGCAGCAATCAAGTCCGGTATCATGTGTACAATCCACGCTTACACAGGAGATCAGATGACACTTGATGGACCGCAGAGAAAAGGTGATCTTAGAAGATCTCGTGCAGCTGCAGTTAACATCGTACCAAACAGCACAGGTGCTGCTAAAGCAATCGGTCTTGTTATCCCAGAACTGAACGGAAAACTTATCGGATCTGCTCAGCGTGTTCCTACACCAACAGGTTCTACAACAATCCTTACAGCAGTAGTTGAGGGAGAAGTTACTGTAGATCAGATCAACGCAGCTATGAAAGCAGCTTCTAACGAGTCCTTCGGATACAACACAGATGAGATCGTATCCAGCGACATCGTAGGAATGAGATTTGGATCACTGTTTGATGCAACTCAGACAATGGCTCTTCCAGTTGGTGATGGTACAACAGAGGTTCAGGTTGTTTCATGGTATGACAACGAGAACTCTTACACAAGCCAGATGGTAAGAACAATCAAACACTTCGGAACACTTCTTGAGGCTTAATTTTATATTAAATACTCAGAATTAATCTGAATTATTGACTCACAATGGGGTCCGGTCTTATTGTAGGACCGGATCCTTTTTAATGTGATCGTTAAATATCTGCTGGTGATAATTCACACGGAATTTATGAGACGATCAGGAAAAAGACAAGATACAGGAGGCTATGAAAAATGGCAGCACTTAATAAAAAATCCGTAGATGATATCAATGTAAAAGGAAAAAGAGTTCTTGTAAGATGTGATTTCAACGTACCGCTTCAGGATGGAAAGATCACAGATGAGAACCGTATCGTGGCAGCTCTTCCTACAATCAAGAAGCTGATCGCTGATGGAGGAAAAGTAATTCTTTGTTCCCACCTTGGAAAACCGAAGGGAGAGCCAAAGCCGGAGCTTTCACTTGCACCAGTAGCAGTAAGACTTTCTGAGCTCCTTGGACAGGAAGTTAAATTTGCAGCTGATCCGGAAGTAGTTGGACCAAACGCAAAAGCAGCTGTTGAAGCTATGAAAGACGGAGATGTTGTTCTTCTTGAAAACACACGTTACAGAGCAGAAGAGACAAAGAACGGTGAAGCATTCAGCAAAGACCTTGCTTCTCTTTGCGATGTATTCGTAAACGATGCATTCGGAACAGCTCATAGAGCACACTGTTCTAACGTAGGTGTTACACAGTTTGTTGACACAGCAGTTGTTGGATACCTTATGCAGAAAGAAATCGATTTCCTTGGAAATGCAGTAGAGAATCCGGAAAGACCATTTGTTGCAATCCTTGGAGGATCTAAAGTATCCAGTAAGATTTCTGTAATCAACAACCTTCTTGACAAAGTTGATACTCTGATCATTGGTGGTGGAATGTGCTACACATTCACAAAAGCTCAGGGCGGAAGCGTAGGAAATTCCCTTCTTGAGGAAGATTACTTACAGTACGCACTTGACATGGTTAAGAAAGCAGAAGAGAAAGGTGTAAAACTTCTTCTTCCAGTTGATGCTGTAGCAGCAGACGCTTTCTCTAACGATGCAAATACACAGGTAGTAGCTCAGAATGAGATTCCAGAAGGATGGATGGGACTTGATATCGGACCAAAGACAGCTGAGATGTTTGCAGACGCTGTTAAATCTGCGAAGACAGTTGTATGGAACGGACCAATGGGATGCTTCGAGATGCCGAAATTCGCTGATGGAACAAAGGCAGTTGCAGAAGCACTTGCTAACACAGATGCTGTAACAATCATCGGTGGTGGAGATTCCGCAGCAGCTGTTAACCAGCTCGGATATGGTGACAAGATGACACACATCTCTACAGGTGGTGGAGCTTCTCTTGAATTCCTTGAAGGAAAAGAACTTCCGGGAGTAGCAGCAGCTAACGATAAATAATTATTTCTAAAGGAGAAAAGAACAATGGCAAGAAAGAAAATTATTGCAGGAAACTGGAAAATGAACAAAACTCCAAGCGAGGCAGTAGCACTTGTAGAGGAGTTAAAACCACTTGTAGCTAACGAAGAAGTAGACGTAGTATTCTGCGTACCGGCTATCGATATCGTACCAGTTGTAGAGGCTGCAAAAGGAACAAACATCCAGGTTGGAGCTGAGAACATGTACTTCGAGGAGAGTGGAGCTTACACAGGTGAGATTTCTCCGAACATGCTTGTAGATGCAGGTGTTAAATATGTTGTTCTCGGACATTCAGAGAGAAGAGATTACTTCGGTGAGACAAATGAAGACGTTAACAAGAAAGTCCTCAAAGCATTTGAGCATGGTATTACACCAATCATGTGCTGTGGAGAGACTCTTGAGCAGAGAGAGCAGGGCGTAACAATGGACTTCATCCGTCAGCAGGTTAAGGTTGGATTCCAGGGTGTTACAGCAGATCAGGCTAAGACAGCAGTTATCGCTTACGAGCCAATCTGGGCAATCGGAACAGGAAAGACAGCTACAACAGAGCAGGCTGAAGAAGTTTGTGCAGGAATCCGTGCTTGCATCGCTGAAGTATATGATGAAGCTACAGCAGAAGCAATCCGTATCCAGTACGGCGGATCTGTAAACGCAGCTACAGCTCCTGAGCTTTTTGCACAGGCTAACATCGATGGAGGTCTTGTAGGTGGAGCTTCCCTTAAAGCTGACTTCGGAAAGATCGTAAACTACAAATAATAAGATCTCAAAGCTGTTTTAATAGAACAGATGATTAAGAAAGGTCATCTGGTCAGAAAGATATCTATATTGCCGCGCACAGGTAGTGCGGACAGTAGCAATAGAGATAGTAATTCTGACCGGATGGCCTTTTTTCTTGACTTTGAAAATCATTTGAGTGTATCATAGAGGAGATTGATAAAATAAAGTAACAGCTTAATGAAGAAAATAAAGCAACTAAGAAAAGGGAACAGAAAAGATAGGAGATTGAGAAGCTATGGTAGGAATTATCGGAGCAATGGAAGAAGAAGTCCGTGAGCTGATCGAGGATATGACAGAATGCGAGATGCAGGAGAGAGCATCCATGAAGTTTTATAAAGGTATGCTTTATGGAAAAGAAGCAGTTGTTGTACAGAGCGGAATTGGAAAGGTGAATGCTGCAATTTGTACACAGATTCTTGCAGACTTTTATCAGGTAGATCAGCTGATCAATACAGGTGTAGCCGGTTCTCTGGATGCAGAGATCAATATCGGAGATATTGTTGTATCTACAGATGCAGTAGAACATGATATGGATGTCAGCGCATTGGGAGATCCTGTCGGACAGGTGCCGCGTATGGATGTATTTGCATTTCCGGCAGATAAAGAACTTGTGAGAAAAGCAGTGGAAGCAAATAAAAAGGCGAATTCAGATATTCGTACATTTACAGGAAGAGTTGCAAGCGGAGACCAGTTTATTTCTGAAAAAGAAGTAAAAGAACGTATTGTTAATAATTTTGGTGCGAAATGTGCTGAGATGGAAGGAGCAGCAATTGCTCACGGTGCATATCTGAATCACGTTCCATGTGTGATCATTCGTGCAATCTCAGATAAGGCAGATGGAAGTGCACAGGTGGACTATCCTACATTTGAGAAACAGGCGATCGTTCATGGTGTAAAGCTGATGAAAGAATTGCTTCCGACATTATAAGATTTTATTGTAGTGATTTTCACATGAATTCAGGCGAAAATCTGCTTATTTTCAGATATATTTGACCAGAGCTCTGACTTGCAAAATTGTGCTAAAACTAGTACAATAAAGCGTAGAGTTAAAAAATAGACAATCTTAATGCAAAGGAGATATTGAGATGAGCAAAAAACCAACCGTATTAATGATTTTAGATGGATATGGATTAAGAGATAAGACAGAGGGTAACGCAGTAGCCCTTGCGAATACTCCTGTTATGGATAAACTGATGGCAGAGTATCCGTTTGTAAAAGGAAATGCAAGCGGACTTTCTGTAGGTCTTCCGGATGGACAGATGGGTAACTCAGAAGTAGGACATATGAATATGGGTGCCGGACGTATCATTTATCAGGAACTTACAAAGATCACAAAGTCTATCGAAGACGGAGAATTCTTTGAGAACAAAGCTCTTCTTGCAGCTTGTGAGAATGTAAAGAAGAATGATTCTGCACTTCACCTGATGGGACTTGTATCTGACGGAGGAGTTCATAGTCATATTACTCATATTTATGGAATTCTTGAGCTCGCCAAGAGACAGGGAATCGAGAAAGTATATGTTCATTGTTTCCTTGACGGCCGTGATACACCACCGGCATCAGGTAAAGAATATGTAGAGCAGCTTGAAGCAAAGATGAAAGAGATTGGTGTAGGTGAAGTTGCATCTGTATCCGGACGTTACTATGCAATGGATCGTGATAACCGTTGGGATCGTGTGGAGAAAGCTTACAAAGCATTAGTTGCAGGAGAAGGCAATACAGCGGAATCCGCAACAGCAGGAATCCAGGCTTCCTACGATGAAGATGTAACAGACGAGTTCGTAGTACCATTTGTTGTGACAAAAGACGGTGCTGCAACAGCTACAATTAAAGAAAATGATTCTGTTGTATTCTTCAACTTCCGTCCTGACAGAGCAAGAGAACTCACAAGAACATTCTGTGATGACAGCTTTGACGGATTTGAAAGAGGGGACAGAGTGAAGACTACATTCGTATGCTTCACAGAGTATGATGCGACAATCGAGAATAAGACAGTTGCATTCGTAAAAGAATCTATTACGAATACATTTGGACAGTTCCTTGCAGATAACGGACTGAAACAGGCTCGTATTGCAGAGACAGAGAAATATGCTCACGTAACATTCTTCTTCAATGGCGGAGTAGAAGAGCCGAATGCGGGAGAGGACAGAATCCTTGTGAAATCCCCTAAGGTTGCTACTTATGACCTGAAACCGGAGATGAGCGCTTACGAAGTATGTGACAAGCTTGTTGGAGCGATCAAGTCTGAGAACTATGATGTGATCGTGATCAACTTTGCAAACCCTGACATGGTAGGACATACAGGTGTTCAGGAAGCTGCGATCAAGGCTGTAGAAGCAGTTGACGAGTGTGTAGGAAAGGCTGTAGAGGCTCTGAAAGAAGTAGACGGACAGATGTTCATCTGTGCAGACCATGGAAATGCAGAGCAAATGATAGACTATAAAACAGGAGAGCCACATACAGCTCATACTACAAACTTAGTTCCATTAGTATTAGTGGGAATTAAAGATGTAAAATTAAAAGAAGGAAAATTAGCAGATTTAGCACCAACAATGTTAGAAATTATGGGATTAGAAAAGCCAACAGAAATGACTGGAGAAAGCCTAATAATAAAAGAATAAAAAATATACTTATGGGGGGAAATATAGTGTCAACTTCTGCAAGGATGAAGGAGTTATATAAAGAAATACAAAATAGTTTATTTGACATGATACCAGAAAAATGGAATAAAATATTTTTATATGCATCTGTAATAGATGGAGTTAATAGTTTAGAAACAGGAGAAATGTATTTTTATTATATTCCAAAAGGAATACTAAAAAGAGAGCCAGTTAATGTGTACGAAGTACCAAATAAATTTAATTTAGAGGAATCTTCTTATTTTAAAATGGCAGATAATTTGTATGGAATTATAAAAAAACTAAGAAAAGAATACATTGCAACAAATGGAAGTTTATGGACTAATATAACAATTTCAATA
>OOAO01000017.1_pt1 | contig 179302 bp, 148 predicted proteins | sample 1671821 | NCBI WGS metagenome assembly OOAO01 (sample SAMN06348196, study PRJEB24527) | human gut metagenome | biome: human gut; feature: ankylosing spondylitis patient; material: feces | host: Homo sapiens | place: China | collected 2015-10 | reverse complement strand
GGCCGCCTGCCGAAGGGCGGCGGCAGCGGTTTGCAGGTCGTTCACCGGATAGGTGAATATAAAGACGGTGGTGCGCTGAGGATCCGCACCGAGCTCAAGAAGAAAATCCTTCTTTTGCAGTGCAAATGCCTTCTGACGTTTTTCATAGTCGTCTTCAATCAGTACGCCGCCGGTACGGTCGGTGACGCCGGGGAAGAACCAAAGTTTCGGCAGGTCCAGACGCGGATGAAGACCGACCACATTGTGGCTGCCTTCCACCCAGTCTTCTGCGGAAAGATAGTCGAGATTGAAGTAAAAGGGCGGTTTTTGGCGCGCAGCAAGACGCTGAGCCCGCAGTTTGGCCGCCGCTTCGTCATAAGCTTCGGGGAGTCGGCATCCGAAGGTTTCAATGATGAGTTCTGACGGCTGAAAGCCGGGCTGAGCGGCTGCTTTTGCAAAATCATCCCAGGCGGCAATTTGAGCTTCCTCTGCGGCATGAGGGGCAATAAGCTGCAGCACGTCCGGGCGATCTGTGATGAAGCGCACGGCGATGCCGAGGGACTTCAGTCGGCAAGCCAGGCGCCAGCAGACGCCGGCATCGCCGAAATTGTCAATTACGCGGCAAAAGATGTCGGCGGAGGGAAATCGAAAGCTCATGGCAGGAGTTAAAAAGGTTTTCGGGGCCTCAGCAGCCTTTCAGCGGAAGATGCCTCGGTCCCGAGGAGCGTCAAATCAAGAATGGCCGGACAACTTATTCCGCGCGCCGGGCAATGGGTTCCCCGTTGGCGTTAAGCAGCCCGGCAAGAATACAGCTGCGGCCGAGACAGCGGAAATCCGCTGCCGCCGCAGGTTCATAGCGATGCGCTTCGCCGGACGGAAAGAACCACCGGCGCGGGACTTTGGGTTCGCCCGCCAGTGCAGCGAGCTCCCACTGTGTTCCCTTGGGACAGGCCGAAACGGTGCCGTCGCGGCGAAGTTTGGCGCCGAGAATGACCCATTGATCCAGTTTGCCGGCGGTTTCCCCCGGATTCAGCGCAGAAGCATCGTTCGGCGGGTTTTGAGTGTTGCGCATGCTGAGGCAGAAGCCTTCGACGTGTACTGCCGCCTCAGCTGACTGTCGCACCTGCAGGGCCTCATCATCAAATGCGTAGCGCAATGCCATGAAATCCCCAAGGAGCATGTCTCTCGGGTCGGCAGGCACCAAACGCACAATACGGGACTGGCCATGCTCGAGCAGGTCAATGCGGTTCAGGGCGGTGAAGGCGACTGCGGCTGCGGTGATCATCAATGCAGCCAGAGCAAAGCCCTGCTGCAGGCCAAATCCAAACATTTTGACGCTTGAGCCGGAGAATCGGCGCAGGCAGAGCGCCAGGCTGCTTAATGCCAATGCCAGCCCCATGACGCCGTAGATTTTGGCCGCTTCCAAGAGCGGATTGATGCCGGGGGCTGCAGCCGTCCAGAAAAGATCTGCTGCGCAGAATAAGAGGCCGCCGGTGGCAATGAGCGCTGCCGCAGCGAGTCGTTTTCCGACAAGTGACAGAGCGGCCAAAATGGCAGCAGAAAGAAGGAGTAAATCGGCTGCTGCCGGCAGCATCCAGACTGCGGCGACGGCGGCTATAAAAGCGGCGACTCGCTGAAGCGAAAGAGAGCGATGCCGGCCTGCTGTCAGGCTGCGCAGACAGACAATAAGAAGAAGTGCGGCGGCCGCCACAAACCCAATAGAGGGCATTTGAGCAAAGTGCCCTGCCGGTATGGGCTGATGCACAAAACTCTCGGGCTGCAGCAGCCCGCTCGTCCAGGCTGCGGCAAGGAGTGCCGGAAGCAGAGATTCAGCGCGCTGCGCGGCAGACTTTCCGAAAAGCACGCTTAATCCCGTGAGGAGCGTGAGCAGGAAGAGCACATCGCTCCAGGCAGCGTTGCCGGGGAGCGGCATATGGACGTAAAGCGGAGAGAGAAGCGCCGCAAAAAGCACCGCTCGCCAGGGGAAAAGCCAGGCGCACAGGAGTGCTGCCGCCGGCATGATCATGGTCCATGGGCTTTGTCCGCTCAAATCAGAAGCAAGCATCAGCCAGCCCACAGCGGCAAAGAACAGTCCCGCAGTCTGCAGTGTGATGCCCAAGGTCGACAATACCTTGACGGCATTGGTTTTCTGCGCGCGCTGAGCCTGTACTGCCGCCCAGCCTCCCAGCGTCAGACCGATGACCAGAAAGAGAACCTCAACGAAAAAGGTGCTGACATCGAACATGAGGAGCGTCGATATCGCCAGCGTAATCGCGAGCGCGCCGAGAATGCCAGCTGCAGCCGCTGGGGCTGAGGCCGCGGCTTTTTCCAGAGAAGCTCGCAGTGAATGCGAAGCCGCGCAGGGTTTTTCAGAACCCGTGTCAGGCTGTGATGATGCGTCCTGAGCCTTCGCCTGCATTGTCCGCCGGCGGGAGAAACGAGCCGCGCTCAAGGTCCCGGCGAGACAGACTAGGCCGTTGAGGAGCGTGAGGGCATATCCGAGACTGGCGCTCGAAAGATGGCCCAGATACGGGTGCATGAACAGGATGAGGAGTGCGTTGCCCCACCCGGCCAATGTCAGCATCGCCAACGCACGAAGTTCCGGCAGCCGTGCGCTCCAGAGTGCAGCGGAGCCGATCAGTGCGCCGGCAAGAAAAAGCAGTGCCAGCCCGGCGAGCGATTCAAGTCCGGCATTATCCAGAGCGAAGGCAACTGGCGGCAGCAGGCCGAGGAGCACTGAGAAATTAAGTGCTGGGAGGAGCGCTGAGGCACGAAGTCCCGGACTTGGCCGCAGCCGCAGACTCAGACCAAGCGCCGCGGCAGCCGCCGAGGCAAAAACCGCGGCAATGAGCATCGGCGTGAAGATATCAGGGGCTTCGCCAAAGCGCTCAAAGCCCTTGAGCCCCAAACCGATCGCCAAGGCGGCGTACCAGAGCGTAAATATGAGCGGCCGCCGGATAACGAGCAGCCAGGGCGTCAAAAGGGCTGAGAGTCCAAGGAGCAGGCTCGCGGCATCGTCCCCGGTCTGCCAGGTTTGCCCAATAACAACGAATAGCAGCGCCGTGAGGAGACCGCCCAGGGCTGCAGAGCAGTCCTGCAGCGTGCGGCTGATGTATTTGCAGCAAACGGTTGGGAGGAAACTCAGCAGTGCGGCGCCGCCAAAGATCGTGAGCCGCAGCGTATCGGACCAGACGGTCCAATTTGCAGCTGCAAATGCAAGCAGTGCGCCCGAGAGCAGAAGGATTGCCCAGCTCCCGATGATCATCCCGAAGGGACGAAGTGACCGAGCATGGTCTAAGTCCGAAGCAGGCGAAGCATTCTCTTCGTCAGCAGTGTCTTTTTCTGCGTTCGCTGCAGCAAGCGGAGCCGGTTCCGCGGAAACGGTCGGTGTTTCTGCAGGTGCCGGTGCACTTGGGCTGGTGTCGGCCGTTCTCCTCTTGCGTTCGACAGCCGTTTCCGGCGGCGGCGTTGCCGCCCCTAGAACAAAGTTCGGCGCTGCGGAGGACACAATGCTCAGGGCGGCGCCGGAGACAGCGTCTACGCCCGCGGTCAGGTCCGTCTCTGGAGAAGCGACGATTGCAGAGCGCTCGTCCGCTTTTTCTTCTTTAGAGAGCTCGCCAGCAGCCGTTTCCGCAGGCTGTTCCGCAGCGGCGGTCACAGCCGCCGGTTTTGCATCCGTTTGCGCTGATGCGTCGGATGTCAGGCATTCCTTGGGCGCCGATGCTTCTGGCTCCTCCAAAGCGCCATGGTCAGTCGGCGCGGCAGCTTCTGCTCTCAAAGCTTCGGCAACCGCAGAAGATATCGGCGCTTCTTTGAGGAAAGGCGCTTCCGAGCGCAGATGGCCGTCCTGATTTTGTCGGCGGGTGTTTTTGCGCTTGGACTTCTTTTTCTGGACGTTTCGCTGAGCGGCCATAGGATCAGTCTCCGCAGACAAGAATGGAAGGAATCATAGAAAAAGAAAAAGGTGCGCTCGGCGAATCGCGTCAGGCGCACCTTCAATATATGTGTTCTGATTCCTGCTTGTCGGCGTTCAAACGGTTTACTGATGTTTAAAATCAGCGCTTGCCTTGAGGACGGCCGCCTGACGTTCGGCTGCTCGGCGGGCACGTTCTTCATCAAAGAAGGGAACTGCGGCTGAAAGATAGACATACATCGAATAAATCGTCAGCACCGCCGCCAGCCAGATGAGCCCCGTCCCGATCAAGGCAATATCGATGCCGAAGATCGGGTCGTTCCAGAGAAGACACGGGATAGCCGTCATCTGTGCAATCGTCTTTGTTTTGCCGTACCAATTGACTTTGACGCGGCCGGATTCACCGATCTTGGCCATCCATTCGCGAATGCCGGTCACCGTGATCTCGCGTCCGATAATGATCATCGCAACGGCCATGTCGAGACGATCGAGCCCGACCAGAGCCACCAGGGCTGCTGACACAACAAGCTTGTCGGCAATCGGGTCAAGGAATGCGCCCATACGGGTAGCCCAGCCTTCGTAGCGTCTGGCCAGGAATCCGTCGAGCGCATCTGTCACGGCGGCGACAACAAATGTGACGCAGGCGATGACGTTGACCCAATGCGGCGCAAGCCATGTTTCAGGGATATAGAAAACGCCGAGAACCACGGGGATCAGCGCAATGCGCAGCCACGTGAGGACCATAGGGACGTTGATTTTGAAAGGCGGCTTGAGCTTCATTATTTTGCCGTTGGGCCTGAAAGGGTTTGAAATAATTAAGAATTTTCAATCAGGGCTGCTCGCCTGAATCGGTTGACAGAGGGGCGCCCGTATTCACCGGGACTGCCGTATGCAGCTGACTGTAGATTTGTTCGGCAAGTTTGCGAGAAATGCCGGGCACTTGAGCAATATCTTCAGCTGAAGCATTTTTGAGCTGCTTCATGCCGCCGAAGTGCCCGAGTAGTTTAGCGCGGCGTTTGGGTCCGACGCCGGACAAATCCTCTAATTTAGATGTATTTCGAGTCTTAGCGCGCTTGGCCCGCATGCCTGTAATCGCAAATCGGTGGGCTTCGTCGCGAATTTCGGCGATGAGCATCAGGGCGCGAGACATTTCGCCCAGAACGAGCGGTTCGCGCCGATGACCGTCGATGACCGGGAAGACGAGTGTTTCAAGACCGGTTTTGCGTCCTTCGCCCTTGGCTACCCCAACGATTGCGCCGACATCGAGCCCGAGATCTTCGAAAACTTCTCGGGCCATCTCTACCTGGCCGCGGCCGCCGTCAATTAATACAACTGTCGGGAGCTCTGCTTCTCCGCGTGCTGCAGGCGCATATCGGCGAGCAAGCACTTGCTTCATGGCAGCATAGTCGTCACCGGGTTCAATGCCCGCAATATTGAAGCGCCGGTAGAGCGACGACTGCATGCGGCCTTCTCGGAACACCACGCAGGACGCTTGTGTAGCTTCGCCCTGCGTATGCGAGATGTCAAAGCATTCGACGGAGAATTCCATGGGATCGTCATTCTTCGGTGCAAATGCGGGGCCGAGCACCGCCATCAAATCATTGAGGCGCGCGGTCTGTGTGCCGGATTCGGCGAGCCTTCGGGCAAGCGCTATCTGCGCGCCCTGTATGCACATCTCAAGCCAGCGCCGGCGGGTTTCCTGCGGTTCGCTCACAACGGGCACGCGGCGGCCGGCAAGGTCCGTGAGCAGTGATGAGAGGCGGGCCGGGAGCTCCGGGTCGGCAGGATCGGGTTCAACGATCAGCAGGGCCGGAATGGGCAGTTCGGCGTAGTGCTGACTGACAAAGGCTTCAATGACTTCACCCTTCGAGGGCATCAGATCCTGAGCGGTCGGTGCTCGGTCGCCGGCTTTAGGAAAAATGGCGCGATCGCCTAAATGGCGGCCGCCGCGCACCATGGCGAGGTTCACACAGACAACGCCCTGAGCTATCGCTGCCGCCACGATGTCGGCGTCAACATCTCCGCCCGTTGTCTCAATGGCCTGCTGATGACGCATTTGAGTGAGCGCAGCGATGCGGTCGCGCAGATGGGCGGCTTCTTCAAACTGCCAGGCATCCGAAGCAGCCCACATGCGTTTTTCCAGATCGCTCAGTACGTCAATGGAGCGGCCTTCGAGAAACTGTTCGGCACGACGACAATCGGCCGCATAAGACTCTTTGGTGATCAGTCCGCAGCAGGGAGCCGTACAGCGCCCGATCTGTCCCAAAAGACAGGGGCGTGATCGGTTTTTAAAAACGGATTCTTCGCAGGTGCGCAGCTGAAATGCTTTTTGCAGCATTTCGATGGCGGTTCGCGCCGCGCTCGAACTGGGATACGGTCCGAAAAATTTCGATCGTTTATCGACGCCGCCCCGGTAATAGGAAAGGCGAGGGAAGTCGCCCGCGCCAATGCGGATGTAGGGGTAGCTCGCGTCGTCGCGCAGCCGGATGTTGTAATGCGGCTTAAGCGTCTTGATGAGATTGTTCTCAAGCAGGAGCGCTTCGGCTTCGGAACGCGTAACGGTGGTTTCAATCCGCGCAATGCGGCTCACCATCAGCGCTATGCGCGGTGAGAGTCCGGTTTTGCGAAAGTATGAGGAAACGCGGTTTTTCAGGTCTCTGGCCTTGCCGACGTATAGGCAGGTGCCGTCGGCGCCGAAGTACCGGTAGCAGCCCGGCAGATGCGGCAGCGTACGAACCTCTTCGCTGGGATTGAAGGTGTGCACAGCGGGGACCGCGCTGCAGAAAGTCCCTTCAGCCTCGGCTGAGGCGTTCTCCCAAGGCGCAGGTGCAGATGCAGACTGTTCATCAGCATTGGGAACAGTCTGCTCTCGCTCATTGGTCGCTTTCGTGCTCATCAAAGCAAAAGCTGAGCGGCGAATTAATTTTTCTTCTTTTTGTCGTCGTCGCCGAGCAGTTCGTCAAAATGCAGCGTAATGCCTTTATATTCCCGCTCGACCTTTTCGGGGCTGGCGCAGCGGAATTCGAGCCAGGCCTTGGCAGGCTGACCGTCGGCAGAGGCTGCCGATGAAGAACCCGTGAGCGGCATCATGCCCATGCCCTTGTCGGTGCAGAAGGCCTTGGCGCGCTCGTAAACGAAGTCGGCGATGCGGGCGGAAGATTCAACCTTTGGGCGTTCCGCCGAAATGCGCCAGATAGATCCGACGACCGGCTCAATATTGACGCGGCTGTCGAAGGCTTTTTCAAGCTCTTGAGTCGCAGAGGAACAGCCCGAAAGCAAGAGGGCAGCACCGGCAGAGGCGCAAAGAAAAAGGGCAACAGAAGACTGACGGGGCATGAGGACAAAGAATAAGTTCACCGTGAAGACGGCGGAAAAAGAAAACCTTCACATTATATGAATGGGCATGAATGAGCGACGGATAGGTTAAGACTCGGAGCGCTTTTCTCAGCCTCGGAACTGCTCCTTTAGAAACGGGCTCCCAAACCATGCGAATGAATACAAATCAATGTGTTGGCTGAAGATAAAAATAATCAAATCAATCAATAGATTGCATACAGTCACAGGCTGTAATTTCTGTAAGGCGGCCTTAATTTGCGGTTCCTAAACTGCCCCGCAAAATAGAACTCAAGCGTCCTTAGGCCCTGGACGCAAAGAACGCCGCTCATGACAACCCCAAGCTCGATTACCCAGCCTCTTATTGAAGTTCGCGGACTGACCTGCGAGCGCGGCGAACGTACGCTCTTTACGGGCATGTCGTTCACTGTGGCTCCGGGTTCGCTGGTCCGCATTGCGGGATCAAACGGGGCGGGAAAAACCACGCTTTTGCGTCTCTTGACGGGACTGATGCGGCCGGCCGAAGGTGAGATCTTCTGGCGCGGCGAACCGATTCTCAAGGCGGCTCAGGATTTCTGGCGCGAGCTCTGCTATATCGGCCACCGCAACGGCGTGAAGGATGATCTTTCCGTGATGGAGAACGTCCTCATCAATGCGCGCATTGCTTCGCTGAGCTGCACGCCCGAAGCTGCTCGCGCAGCATTGGCAGCCGTGGGCCTCTCAGACTACGAAGACGTTCCTGCCGGCCAGCTCTCGCAGGGACAGCGCAGACGCGTTGCGCTGGCGCGTCTTTGGCTTTCAGAATCTGTGCCGCTTTGGATTCTGGATGAGCCCTTTACTGCGCTCGACGTCAAGGGTGTCGCCCGGCTGGCGGACTTGGTTTCCAAGCATGTTGCCGAGGGCGGCGTGGTCATGCTGGTGACGCATCAGGAAGTGCCGGTGGATCCGAAGCACCTCTTTGTCATTGAACCGGAGCGTTGGGCTCCCAAGCGCCGATCGGCGGTTGAGCGGGCGATGGCGGATGCGGCAGCTGCCGAAGCCGAAAGCGCTGCCAGGGACTGAAGAGTGGAGACGCCAAGATGTTTAATCTCTTCATGACGATTCTGAAACGCGATCTGACGCTCTCACTTCGCCGCAAGTCTGACCTCGCTCAGGTGATTTTCTTTTTTGCGGTGGTTGTAACGCTCGTGCCTTTGGGCGTCGGTGCGGAAACCAATATCCTGCGCAGCATCGCCCCGGGCGTGGTTTGGGTTGCGGCGCTTCTCGCGGCGCTCCTTTCGCTCCCGCGCATGTTTGCGACCGACCATGAGGACGGCACGCTCGAACAGATGCTCGTGGCTGCAGAGCCGGTTCCGGTCATTGTGGTGGCTAAAGTAGCCGCGCATTGGATCGTTACGGGGGTGCCCATGACCATCTTTGCGACCATTTTCGGGGTGATGTTCGACTTGGAGCTCGATGTGACGCTCGTCATGGTAGCGAGTCTCCTGATTGGTACGCCGGTGCTCTCTCTCGTTGGTGCGGTCGGCGCTGCGCTGACGCTGGGACTTCGTGCCGGCGGCGTCCTGACGTCGCTTCTCGTGCTTCCGCTTTATATTCCCGTCCTCATTTTCGGCTCGGGAGCGGCAACTGCCGCTGCTATGAGTCTCTCACCGGCTTCTCACTTCATGATCGTCGGCGGGCTTTCGCTCTTTGCACTCGCATTGGCGCCTTTTGCAGTGGCTGCAGCGCTGCGGATTGCCGAACAGTAAACCTTCATTATTCAGAACAAAAATAATTCATCGCAGGAGAACAGAACCTGATGAGCACTTCAATTACATTGGAAGGCTTCTATCGCAAGGCCGGGAAGCTTATTCCATGGTTTATGAGCGCAGCACTGGTGCTCTTTGTCGTCGGCGTTTATCTCGGGTTCTTCGTCTGCCCGATTGAGGCGCGTCAAGGCAACTCTTACCGCATTATTTTTATTCACATTCCTGCGGCGTGGCTCGCCATGTCGCTTTACCTGCTGATGGCCGTTGCGAGCATCGTGGGACTGCTTAAAAACTCCCGACTTGCTTTCATTCTGGCGCAAGCGATGGCGCCGACCGGCGCCCTCATGGGCTTTATTGCGCTTTTTTCGGGTGCATTCTGGGGACGGCCGACGTGGGGCACATACTGGGTGTGGGATGCTCGCCTGACATCCATGCTGATTCTCTTCTTCCTCTATCTCGGCTTTATTGCGCTCCATTCGGCCATTGACGATAAGCGCCGCGCTGATCAGGCTGCGAGCGTCATTTCCATCGTCGGCGCCGTGAACGTCCCGATTATCTACTTCTCGGTGCGTTGGTGGAACACCCTTCATCAGGGAGCCTCCATTACTTCGAGCGGCTCTTCGATTGCGCCGATCATGCTCAACACCATTTTCATCATGCTGGCTGCCGGCACGCTCTACGGCGCAGCCGTCGTGCTTTCGCGGACTCGTACGATGATTCTTGAACGCGAACGCAAGAGCGATTGGGCGCAGAAGGCTGCGCTGGAGGGGAAATTATGAACAACTGGAACTCTCTGGCTGACTTCATTTACATGAACGGCCACGGTTACTACGTTTGGTGCGCATACGGCGCATTTGTGCTCGGTGTTTTGTTTGAGCTTTACGGCCTGATTACTCGCCGCCGAGCGATCTGTCGGCGCATCATGCGCGAAGCACGTGCAGCGCAGTCGACGCTGGAAAGCTGATCCCCCTGCGATTGAGACCCCAAGGAAAAAAACATGAACGCCAAAACTAAAAAACTTGCCTTGATCGGCGCAGCCGCCGTAGTGCTCTGCGCAGGCATCTTCATGGCACTGCAGGCCTTTAACGAAAATCTGGTCTTCTTTTTCTCACCCACTCAGGTAGCCGCTAAAGAAGCGCCTGTGGGCCGCACGTTCCGCCTCGGCGGCGTGGTTGAGAAGAATTCAGTCGTTCGGGAAAAGGACGGCGTAACCGTCCACTTCCGTATCACCGATACGGCACAGACGGTTAATGTCGAATATAAGGGCATTCTGCCCGACCTCTTTGCCGAAGAGCAGGGCGTTGTTGCGCAGGGCAAACTCAACGAAGCCGGTGTGTTTGTCGCGAGTGAAGTGCTCGCCAAGCATGACGAAAATTACATGCCGCCTGAGGCCGCCAAAGCGCTCGAAGATGCGCATAAGGCCGGCGTAGCCAAGGCTCACGCTCAGGGCATGGACTCGAAGAGCCACGCCGAGGCGGTCAAATCGGGCGCTCCGATGCCGGCCAACCATCCGTAAGGATTAAGGGACATTATTCTTCGCGCTGCGAAGCTGCTCTGCGCCGTTTGACTCGGAACAACGGCAAAGAACGAACTGCGCAGCGCCTTCACCAGCGGCGGACAACATAGAAGGCCCGTCCATTTACATTAGAAGAAGCCGATGACCGAGCGAGGCTCTGCAACAGAGCATCCCGGTATGTCAACAACGGAGAAATCAAGTGATACCTGAGATTGGTCACTTCGCACTGATCCTGTGCCTTGCGCTCAGCATTGTCCAGGGCGTTCTGCCGCTCGTGGGCGCAGCCCGCGGCAGCGGTCCGCTCATGGCAGTGGCGCGGCCTGCGGCTGCAGCCAACGCATTATTCGGCACGATCGCCTTCGGGTGCCTTGCGTACTCGTTTTATATTTCCGACTTCAGCGTGCTCAACGTTGCCAACAACTCCAACTCGATGCTGCCCTGGTACTACAAGGTCGCAGCGACTTGGGGTTCTCATGAAGGCTCGATTCTCTTCTGGACGGTAACGCTTGGCTGGTGGGGAGCTGCAGTTGCATTCTCGGCGAGGAAGCTCCCTGAGGATATGGTGGCTCGCGTGACGGGCGTCATGGGGCTTGTCGGCATGGGGTTCCTGCTCTTCATGCTCTTTACCTCCAATCCGTTCCTGCGAATCTTCCCAGCACCGGCCGAAGGTGCGGACTTGAATCCGCTCTTGCAGGATCCGGGGATGGTCTTCCATCCGCCGCTGCTTTATTTGGGCTACGTGGGTTTCTCGGTTCCCTTCGCCTTTGCGATTGCTGCGCTCCTTTCCGGACGTCTTGATGCGGCCTGGGCGCGTTGGATGCGTCCTTGGACGACGGCCGCCTGGATTTTGCTCACGCTCGGTATTGCGCTCGGTTCCTACTGGGCCTACTACGAACTCGGCTGGGGCGGCTGGTGGTTCTGGGATCCGGTCGAAAACTCGTCCTTCATGCCCTGGCTCACGGGTACGGCGCTGATTCACTCGCTTGCAGTGACTGAAAAGCGCGGCTGCTTCCGTATTTGGACAGTGCTCTTGGCGATCATCACGTTCTCACTCTCGCTCTTGGGGACCTTCCTCGTCCGTTCCGGTGTTCTCACGTCGGTGCATGCGTTTGCTACGGATCCGGAACGCGGCCTCTTTATTCTGGCTTTCCTGATTCTGGTGATCGGGCTTTCGTTCCTGCTTTTCGCTTGGCGTGCGCCAACGGTGGGTTTGGGCGGCAACTTCGCACTGATCTCGCGCGAATCCATGCTGCTGGTCAACAATGTTTTGCTGGTGGTGGCGATGGGCGCCGTCCTTTTGGGCACGCTCTATCCGCTCTTCCTCGATGCGCTTAATGCCGGCAAGATTTCTGTTGGGCCTCCGTACTTTGATGCGGTCTTCGGTCCGCTGATGCTCCCGCTGGTGTTCCTGATGGCAGTGGGGCCGATCGCACGCTGGAAGGAAGCCGATCCCATGACGCTCGTGAAGCGCCTCGCCTGGTGCTTTGTGGTGGCGATCGCGGTCGGCATTGCCGTTCCGCTTCTGATGGGCGCCTGGAGCACCTGGGTCTTTACCGGCACGACGCTGGCTGTCTTCGTGATGTGCGGCATCGTTGAGGAAATTCGCGGCGAACTGAAGTTTGCCCCCGCCGGCACCGGCATCTTCGGTCGTCTTGCCCGCATGACGCGTGCCACGTGGGGCATGCACCTTGCACACTTCGGCGTAGCAGTGTTCATCATCGGCGTGGCGCTGGTGAAGGGCTATCAGGCTGAGCGCGATGTCCGCATGTTTGAATCTGACGTCGTGCATGTTGCGGGCTATACCTTCACCTTCAACGGCGTGAGCTCCGCTCGCGGTGCCAACTTCACCGCCGACCGAGGCGATTTCACGCTCTCGAAGGACGGCAAGGAACTTCAGCACCTTTATCCGGAAAAGCGCAAGTACTTCAGCTCCAATTCGATGCCGATGACAGAGGCTGCCATTCTCCATTCCATTACGGGTGACGTGTATGTGAGTCTGGGCGTGCCGAGTTCGGACGGCGGCTGGGTGGTTCGCGTGTATTCGAAGCCTTTCGTGACTTGGATCTGGTTCGGCTGCATCATCATGAGCGTGGGCGGCCTGCTTGCGATGCTTGATCGCCGTTATCGCCGCCGCCGTGAAAAGAAGGCGGCGGATGCGGCCAAGTCCAACAGCGCCGGCGCAGCGCCAGCCGTTTGATCGTCTCGGAGAACTCAGAAAATGATGAAAGCGAAATTCCTTATTCCGTTTGCAATCTTCGTGGTGCTCGCGGGGTTCCTCTTCAAGGGGCTCTACCTCGATCCCCGCGCTCTGCCTTCCGTGCTGATCAATAAGCCGCTGCCGACTTTTGAACTGCCGACGCTCTTTGATCCGACTCAGAAATTCAGCACCGAAGAGATGAAGGGCAAAGTCTGGATGCTTAACGTTTGGGCAAGCTGGTGCCTGCCCTGCAAGGAGGAGCACCCCTATCTTGTCGGGCTGAAGCGCTCGGGCCTGAAAACCCCGATTGTGGGCTTCCTCTATAAGGACACGGTCGGCGCCGGTCGGCAGGTGCTCGAAGACACAGGCAATCCCTATGACGTTGTGATCTTTGAAGAGAAGAACAAGGTCGGCATCGATCTCGGTGTTACGGGCGTGCCGGAAACCTTCATCATCGACAAGAAGGGCGTCATTCGCGCCAAGGTGAGCTATCCGATTCTGGATGATCTTTGGAACATTCAGGTGAAGCCGCTTATCGAAATCCTGGAGAAGGAAAAATGATTAAACGCTTCATTCTTGCCGCCGCAGCCTTAGGCGCCGCTGCGCTTCTCGCACTGCCGCTCGCTCAGACCGCTCAGGCGGCTCCGCGTGAGGCTGCGCCGACGGCCTTTGATCCGGTAGCGCACAAGCGCGTCGTTGAGGTGTCCGAGCAGCTGCGCTGTCTCGTCTGCCAGAATCAGTCGATTGCGGAGTCCAATGCGGAACTTGCCGTTGACTTGCGCAACCAAGTGATCGAACAAGTCAAAGCCGGCAAAACCAATCAGGAAATTGTTGACTACATGGTCGACCGCTATGGGGACTTTGTGCTTTACAAGCCGCCGTTCAAACTTTCCACGGCAATTCTGTGGCTTGGACCGCTCTGTCTGTTCCTGATCGGCATTGGTGCCTTCTACATCAACCTTCGCCGACGCAAGCGCCTTGTGGCGGAATCTGTCAAGCCATTGACGGCACAGGAGAAGGCGATGGCCGATGACCTCCTGAGCGGACGCAAGGAGTAATCGAAAGTGACGATTTTCATTATTCTCTGTGTACTCATGTGCGTGGCAGCGGTTGCGGCCGTCTGCCTGCCGCTCTGGTTCGGGTCCCGGGCCAAAGCGGAAAGTGACCGCCGCAGTCAGGTGCTTGCTATCCTTCAGCAGCAGGCCAATGACCTTGAGGCGGAGCGAGCTGCCGGTCGAATCGATCAGGATGAATACGAAGAAACGCGCAGCGAACTTGAACGCCGCGTTTTGGAAGAAGCCAAGCACGAAGAAGAAATCAAGAGCGGGCGCAGCATGATGATGCCGCGCGTGCTCGCAGTGGTGCTTCTTGTGGTTATTCCGGCTTCTGCAGCAGTCGCCTACTACGCGCTTGGCCGCTATACGGCCATGGATCCGGCCTTTATCGAAATGATGGAGCGCCAGAGTGCCAATTCGCGCGGTCACTCGCAGCGCGATATGCAGAAGATGCTCGACGATCTGAAAGCCCGATTGGCTGAAGATCCGAGAAATGCTCAGGGCTGGTTCCTGCTTGCCCGTACGGCGGCCTCGATGAATCGTTTCGATGATGCCGTGGAGGCTTTCAAGAAGTTGAATGCACTGGTGCCCAACAATGCCGACATCATGGCTGATATGGCCGACATGATGGCTGCGGCCAACGGCAAGGTCATCACGCCTGAAGTCGAGAAGCTCCTGCAGGATGCCCTCAAAGTGGATCCTAATCAGTGGAAGGCCTTGGCGCTGCTGGCCATGCAGTCTTGGGACCGCGAACGCTATGCTCAGGCTGCGCAGTATTGGGAGCGTCTGCTTAAGGTCGTGCCGCCGGACTTCCCCGACCGCGATCAGATTGCTTCTAATATCAATGAAGCCAAGCGTCTTGGCGGCGTGAATGACTCGATCTCGGCCGTTTCGCCTAATGCCGGCGGTGCCGGCGGCAAGTCAGCGGCGGCGCCTTCTTCGACGGCCGTTGAGCCGGTGCCGACAGCATCGCCCGCGACCATGAGCGCTGTGGCCGGTACGGTGACGCTTGACGCTGCGCTCAAAGATCAGACCTCGCCAGACGATACGGTCTTCATCTACGCGCGCCCGGCTTCAGGAAGCCGCATGCCCGTAGCGTTCACCAAGGTGAAGGTGAAGGATCTGCCCTACAACTTCGAACTCAATGAAACCATGCGCATGGCCATGGGGGCGGAGACACTTGCCAACACAAAGATTGTGGTGGTGGGTGCACGCATCTCCAAGACCGGCAATTTCATGCCGCAGCCCGGTGACCTGGAGGGCGAAATGGATCAGCCCGTTGAGGTAGGCGACCGCGGTCTGATTGTGACGATACGCAAGGTTCGTCAATAGCACCAAAGTCTTCACCGAAGAAAAAACAGCGGCCCGTTGATGCCGCTGTTTTTTTTGAGCCATTGCTGTCGGCAAGCTGTCATCAAATATTCATGACGACGTCAGATGAGCGTTACAGCCTCGTCACATGGAGTGCTGAAAATAACAGCTGTTTAGTTTTGCTCATCCCTCACACGTTCATGCTTGTTCTCGAGAATATCGCTAAGCGCTACGGCGACAAGTCCATTCTTTCTGAAATTTCACTCGCCATCCCCAAAGGCAGCATCGTCTCCATTTTGGGACCGTCCGGCTGCGGCAAGACGACGCTTTTGAATTTAATTCTCGGGCTGGTGCCGGCAACCTCCGGACGCATTCTGGTTGACGGCGAGAATGTGACGAACGTTCCGATGGAAAAGCGCGGCTTCAATATTGTCTTTCAGGACTATGCGCTCTTTCCCAATCTCAATGCCGAAGAAAATATTGTCTACGGTCTGAAGAATTGTCCGGGCCGATCCACTCCGGAAGAAGTACGCGATCTCATCCATTTATTGGGACTTAAGCCGCATCTTAAAAGCCGCGTGCAGGAGCTTTCCGGCGGTCAGAAGCAGCGCGTGGCGCTGGCGAGAACGCTGGTGATGAAGCCGCGCCTTCTGCTCCTTGACGAGCCGCTTTCTGCGCTTGACGGATTGATTAAAGAATCCATCAAAGAGCGCATCCGCACCATTGCTCGGCAGCTCAAACTAACGACGCTGATTGTGACGCATGATCCGGAAGAAGCGCTGACGCTTTCGGACAAGGTGCTCATCATCAATGGCGGCCGAATTGCATAGTTCGATACGCCTCAGGGCATTGTGCACCGGCCGGCGGACGATTTCGTTCGCCGCTTCATTCTTTCGCAGCTGACGATCAAGCGCGACAATATTTATCGACTGTTTGGGCAGCCCGCAGCCGAGCAGTCGCTGATGCCGGCAGCGAGCTGAGAGGATGACGTCCATGACGACAGCGTCTTCGGGCAGTACGCTGCTCGCGGGGGTATCGGCGTTCCTCATGGGCGCCGGCACGGATGAGCGCAGACATTACCGAGTGCTCTATGGGGCGGTAATGATTTTCTTCGCGCTCTTTTTAGGCGTCCCGCTCGCCTTGATCTTTGGCCAGTCGATTTTGGAGAAAGGCACGCTGACGGCCGCGAACTGGCTCTCGGTGGTCATGCGCCCGGGTTTCTGGTCGATGATGGCCAACAGCTTTGCGGTGAGTACTGCCGCAGCGGCTGTCGCTACCCTTTTGGGTTTCTTCGCTGCCTACGGTCTGGTGATTTCACAGCTGCCGGCTTGGGTGAAGAAAGCGGTGCGGATTCTGATGCTCCTGCCGCTCTTTCTGCCTTCGATCACCTATGGCTTTGCCGTCATTTACTCCTTTGGCCGTATGGGGCTTATCAGCCAGTTCTTTGGTCCGCCGCCGTTTTCGATTTACGGTTTTTGGGGACTGCTGATTGCTGACGTGGCTTACCTGCTGCCGCCCGTTTTCTTGATCATCAGCAATGCCTTTATTTACGTTGATCCGCGCTACGCAATCGTCTCGCGCGTGATGGGCGACGGGTTCCTGAGACGCTTTTGGACTTCGGCGCTTCGTCCGGTCGCCGGTGCCTGCGTTTCCGCCTTTATGCTTGGCTTCTTCTTGGCCTTCACGGATTTTGGCATTCCGATTTCCATTGCGGGTCAATATGATGTGGTCGCTACCGAACTCTATTCGACGATGATGGGTGCCGTGCCGGATTTCGGCCGCGGTGCTGTGGTGGCGATATCGATGATGGTGCCGGCAGTCGGTGCGGTGGCTTTGCTGCGGTGGAGCGAAAAACTCAATTTCCGCAGTACGGACATTGTGCGGCCGATGCTCATGCCGTCAGCCGCAAGAGACGGAGCATTTCTCCTCTTCTATGCGGGATTGGCGGCAGTGCTGCTTTGCATCTTTGCCGTGATGTTCATCGTGCCCTTTGTTGAGAACTGGCCTTATAAGCCGAACTTCACGATTCAGCATTTCATCGACATTTTGGGCGAAGACGATATCGGCGGGATCTATCTCCGTTCGATCGGCGTGGCAGCTGCTTCTGCGGCCATCGGTACGTTTATCTCCTTTGCTGCGGCGCTTATTCAGGCGCGCTCCAAGCTGCCTCGCGTCTGTCGTTCCGCCATGGATGGATTGGCCATGATGACGAGTACTTTGCCGGGCATGGTGATTGGCGTGGGCTTCCTCTTCGCGTTCTCAGGCACGATTCTACAGAACACGATCGCCATTCTGATCCTCGCGAATCTGGTGCACTTCTTTGCTTCGCCTTACCTGATGGGGACGGCAGCGCTCTCACGCATGAATGCAGGATGGGAGACCACGGGACTGCTGATGGGTGATACCTGGATTCAGACGATCCGCCGTGTGGTGCTCCCGAATGCGCGGGCGACGCTCATTGAAATGTTTGAACTCTATTTCATCACTTCAATGGTGACCATTTCAGCGGTGGTCTTCCTCTGCGGCACGTCGACGATGCTTCTGACTACGAAGATCAAGGAATTTTCCTATTACGAGCGGTTTGACGCAATCTTCGTGCTGTCGCTCTTGGTATTCGTGACAAACGTCGCCGCAAAACTCATTCTCGACAAGTTGGCAGAGTGCTCGCGCACTGATCAAAAGGCCGGCTCAACTCGTTCATAACGCTTGCTGCTGAACGCACTCCCGCAGTGACCGACTCCCCAGCGGCATGAAATTCAAACACCTCTCTTATTTGTCATTTACTTGTATTGGATAAAAAAATGAAGCAAATGTTCACTCTCGCGGCTGCTGCCGCCGCAGTATCTCTGCTTGCCGGCTGCAATGGTGAAAAGCCCGCTGAGCAGAAAGCTGCCCCTGCGGCTGAGGCCGCGGCTGTCATCATTTATTCGAATGCTGACGAAGAGGCACAAAAGGCGATGAAGAATGCCTTGGATGCCAACGGCATGAAGGGGCTCTATAAGATTCAGGGGCTGGGCACCTCCGAACTCGGCGGCAAGCTCGCTGCCGAAGGCAAGAATATTGAAGCCGACGTGGTAACCACCGCTTCCTACTATCTTGACAGTCTCCAGAAGAGCCAGAAACTTTTCCAGAAGCTTGCGTTCACGCCGGACACGATCAATCCGACACCGGATTACTATGCGCCGATCCTCGGCAACTGCGGAGCGCTCTTCATCAATACTCAGGTGCTCGCTGCGGACAAGCTGCCTCGTCCCACCCGCATTGAGGATCTTGCTCAGCCCATCTATGCCGGTCATATTTCCGTGCCGGACATTCTGGGTTCTTCCACATCGTGGCTGATGACGCAGGCTGTCATTGCCGATAAGGGTGAAGCCGAGGGCGCGAAGATTCTTCAGGCGATTGAGAAGAATGCCGGTGCGCATCTGACGAAATCGGGTTCCGCTCCGCTCAAACTCATTCGTGCGGGTGAGGTGGCTGTAGGCTTCGGGCTTCGTCATCAGGCCGTAGCGGACAAGGCCAAAGGACTTCCGGTTGACTTTATTGACCCGGTGGAAGGCAACTTCATGCTCACTGAAGCGGCTGCAGTTGTCGACAAAGGGGATAAGACCAATCCGAATGCACAGAAGGTGGTCGAAGTGATCATCAAGAATGCTCGCCCGGAACTGCTCCAGTACTACCCAGTGGCGCTCTACAAGGGTGAAACGGTATCGGCCGAAAACAAACCGGCCAATCCGAAGCAGTTCCCTGAAGCCTTGACTGTGGAGCTCCTCCAGAAGCACCAGAAGCTCGTCAAGGGTGAGTAAAGACTCACAGAGCGCGCTTCTTCAGTTCGAACCCCTCGACGAGACCTGTCTGATCGAGGGGTTTGTCTCTCAAAAAACACCCGTGCGGGCAGCCTTCAGAGGCTGCTGTGCATCGGGTGTCTAAGCACACTAGAAAAAATACTGCTGGCGCATGCTTTCATGCGCAGCATTTTGAATGATGCAAATGTCCAATATTGCTGATCCCAATACCTACAAACTTTTAACGCCCGGCCCGCTCACTACGACGCTCGCCGTCCGCGAAGCCATGCTTGTCGACCGCTGCACTTGGGACGACGACTACAAGGCAATGACCGAATCCATTCGCGCTTCGCTCTTGGAACTGGCCGAAGCAAACCCTGCCGAGTACGGCGTCGTGCTGATGCAGGGCTCAGGCACTTTCGGCGTGGAATCTGTTCTCTCAAGCGTGCCGGGTGCAGCCGACCGCGTACTGGTGCTTGTCAACGGCGCTTATTCAGAGCGCATGTGCCAGATTCTGACTTATCACCGCATTCCGTTTGACCGCATTGACTGCGGCTGGGATGAGACGCCTGATGCTCAAAGAGTTGCCGAGTGGCTGGATGCGCACCCCGAAACGACGATGGTCTCGATGGTGCACAGCGAAACGACGACGGGTATTCTCAACGACATCGAAAGTGTGGCCCGCGTCGTAAAGGCGAAAAATCGCTTGTTCATCGTGGATGCCATGAGCAGCTTCGGCGGGGTGGAAATCCCGGTGGAGTCTCTCGGCATTGATTTTTTGGTTTCCTCGGCCAATAAGTGCATTCAGGGCGTGCCGGGCTTTTCCTTCATCATTGCCCGCAAATCTGCGCTGCTTGCCGCTAAAGGCAATGCACGTTCGCTCTCGCTCGATTTGACTGCGCAGTATGAAACGCTCGAGAAGGATCACGGCAAATGGCGGTTCACTTCTCCCACGCATGTCGTGGCGGCATTTGATGAAGCGCTCCGGGAGCTCAAAGCCGAAGGCGGCATTGCAGCTCGGCATGCCCGCTATGCTGCGGTCAATGAGGCGCTGCGTGAAGGCATGGCCGAACTGGGCTTTAAAGCCTACGTGGCAGCAGATCGGCAGGGGCCCTTCATCACGACTTTCCTTTATCCGGATCAGGCCGGTTTCGATTTCAAGCACATGTATGCGGTGCTCAAGGCCGGCGGATATGTCATTTATCCGGGCAAGCTCACGGAACGTCCGAGCTTCCGGCTGGGCAATATCGGCGAAATTCACGGTGACGATGTGCCGAAAATTCTCGGCCTTTTCCGCGGCTATCTCGCATCACTCTGAACATCCATCTCAGGCAGATCATTATGAAGCAGACCATTCAAGGCGTTATTTTCGATTGGGCGGGCACCACGGTTGACTTTGGCTGTTTTGCGCCGGTTTCAGCGTTCGTTGAGGCTTTCCGCAAGGCAGGCATTGATGTGACGCTCGAAGAGACGCGGGCGCCGATGGGCAAACTCAAAATTGAGCATATCCGCACCATGCTGGCGATGCCCGCGGTCAAAGCACGCTGGACAGAGCGTTGGGGACGGTCTCCGGAAGAAAGCGATGCGCAGGCGATTTATCACGACTTTGAGCCGGCTTTGTTCGCTGTGCTCGATCGTCACTGTGAACTGAAGGACGGCGTTCTTGACTGTGTGAAGGAGCTGCGCAGCCGCGGTCTGAAGATCGGCAGCACCACCGGCTACACCCGCGAGATGATGAATGTGGTCGAAGAGGCCGCGCGTCAAGCGGGTTATGCGCCGGACTGCCTTGTCACGGCGGATGAGACGGGCGGTTTCGGACGTCCTTGGCCCTACATGATTTTTGAGAACATGCGCCTGCTGAAGCTCCCCGCCGTGCGTACCGTTGTGAAAATCGGCGATACGGTGAGCGACATTGAAGAGGCGCGTGCCGCCGGCGTCTGGGCTGTCGGCGTCGTCGACGGTTCATCCGTCATGGGACTTTCGCACGCTGAATTCAGCGCGCTCACGGATGCGGAAAAAGCTGCGGCACGCATCCGTGCTCGTTCAGTCCTCTTGGCGGCCGGCGCTGATTTTGTAATTGATTCGCTGAGCGAACTGCCCGGACTCATTGACGGCATCAATGCTCGTCAGGGCCGGTGACCGCTGCTGCCCTGAAAGGGCAACGGAGAAACTGTCTCCGCCACGTTTCCGCTTCTCAGCGGGAGAGGAGTGAATTGAACGCTCATGCATCCTTAGGGTGCATGAGCGTTTATCAAATGATCAAGCGCGGCAGCTCTTTTATTTGCCCGTTGTGCTGTCGACGAGATTCATGCGCATGATGGCAATATGGCGCGAACCGGGCTGGCGTTCAATATCAAAGCAGTCCCCTTCGATCTGCGGGAAGAGCTTAAGGAACTCATCCATCTCACGGCGTGCGTCTTCGGGGAAGGTCTTCCCGATGAGTCGGCAGGTGTCGGCAACATGACGGCTGTTGCGCGTTCCCACCACTGCCGCTGCGGCTTCGGGCTTACCGATGGTGTAGAGAGACGACAGACCGGCAATTGAAAGACCAGTCGATTTGCCCAAAGCAGCAAGGCGTTCGAGGAGTTTCTGATAACCCGCCCAGCCGAGCGTATCCTCAATGACCAGCAAGTATTTGACGAGAGAACGGTTTTCGAGGCTCTGAAGGTCCGGTTCAGGTTTGCCGAGCCACTTGTCGGAAAGAAAGCCCCCGGCGACCGTGCCGTAAGCGATGAGCTTGACGCCGCTGCGGCGGCAGAAATCCGTCATGGCCTTTTCCGGGCGGCGGTCGAGGAGCGAATACTGGCACTGATTGGTAACGACGGGAATGCCGGCATCCACAAGCTTTTTGAGGTTGGCGGTGTTGAAATTCGTCGTAGAGATGCAGCGGATGAGTCCCTTTTCTTGGAGCCGCATGAGTTCGCCGGCCGTATCAATCATGCCGGGAACGTCGTAGTCCCACCAGTGGAACTGCACCATGTCGAGACGTTCAACGCCAAGACGCGAAAGTGAGCGCTCAATCACGCGCTCAACGTAGGTGCGGTCGACATGAGCGAGATCCTTAAGATCGGGGACAAATTTGGTGTGAATCTGCGGCAGCGACAAGCCGGCGCGTCGCCGTTCGGCAATGATTTGGCCGTAGAACGCTTCAACCCCCGTATAAATGTCTGCGCAGTCAAAAGTATCAAAGCCGCGGTCGAGCAGTTCGGCGAAGGCATTGTGGGCGTCCTTCATGTCGAGCGCATGTGCGAGCGCATGACCGGTGGCGAGCTGCCAGCCGCCGTTGATGATTTTGGGAATGCTGTAGTCGGCAGTGAGCTGCGTACGGGCAATGGATGGCGTCATGACGGAGGTCCGAAAAAAGTTCAGTTTGAATTAGGGATGTTTGTCTGTTTTGGCTGGGAGCGGCACGACGGTGCATTCACCGTGTCGGAACCGCCGCAGCCCCGTGCGTGAAATGCGAAAGCGGGCGCCGCAGTTGGGATCCGGACAGGCAATGAGCGCGTCAGTGGTCATCCAGTCTGCCGCGGCTGTCGGCCGCTGTTTGGCAGGAATCAGCGGCAGCAGCGCGGCCATGGCATAGAGGGAAAATCGGCCGCCTTCGGGGAAGACCAGATCTTCACCTTCGACTTTGAATCCTTGGCCGAGATGATGACGGCAGACGAAATTGCCGCCCTCCACGGTAACGGTAAGGTCAAAGAGTTCAAACTCATCCGGTTCGAGTTCTGAGGATGCTTTGGGCAGGGAGTTAAGGGGGGCAGTCATAGTGTGTCTCAAAGGTGCGCCGCATTCCGGTTCTCTCTGATGAAAGCGGAGTCAAGTCTTATGCCTTGTCCGTGGCCTGAGGTTCATCACTCATCTTAGGACGTCCGATGCCGGTGGCGATCGATACTGAGAATACGACGAAAAGCGCAATGGGATAGAACGTGGCCGTCATCAAAGAAAACGGCGTGAGGAACGGGTCTCCCAGCGCCGAGGCGGCTGAAAGCGTAATGAGTGAGAAGGCCGAAAACGGCAGAACCACCGGGATGCTGTTGGCAAATCCAGCGAGCAGATAAGCGCGGCGGTACGGATCGATGCTGCTGCGCAGCAGTCGGTCGGCCAGCTGTCCGGCCAGCGCCACAGCGACGCTCGTGACGGCGGCAAGGCAGGTGGAAATGAAGACCGTGGCGACGGCCAGAGTCACTTCGGCGCGGCGCGGCGACTGATTTTCGTTCGTGAGGAACTTGGCCGTGGCATCGGCAAGCCCGGCGTGTTCAATAACGCCCGTAAAGCCAAAGAGTGCAAGGCACATCAGCATGATGCCTGAGACGTTGGCGATGCCGCCCGTCAGAATGCCGGAAATGGAACCATTTTCTACGCGAACGATCTGCGAGGGTTCAATCACGCCGGTGAGCAGACCGATGATCAGTCCGGCAACGGTTGCCATCGTGACAGCGTGGAGTGCGTCGCGCATCTTTATCGCAATGTAGATGAGGAGCACCACCGGGATCAGCATCAGGAGACGCATCGGATCTGCGGCGGCATTGAGCGCTGCGGATGGTTCTGAAGCGCTGCCGCCGAGAGCGTAGAAGGGGAGCGCAATGATGAGCGCAATGACGGCAAACGGGAAGCGAGTCTTGACAACGCGGCCGAGATCAAGGGGCTTGCCGAACTTATCCGTCTGCGTCATGGCCGAGATGATGGCCACGTCCGAAACCGGCGCGAGGTTGTCGCCGAAAATGGCGCCCGAAAGAATGGCGCCGGCCATCAGCGGCACATCGCAGCCGAGCGCAGCGCCGAAAGGCAAAAAGATGGGGGATGCAGCCAGAATCGTGGAAATGGAGCTGCCGGTGGCTGTGGCCAAAAGCGATGAAATGAGAAAAACGGCTGGGGTGAGCAGCGGCGTTCCGGCAATTGCGCCGCCCGTGAAGGCGGCGAGGGCTTCGGCGAGCCCGGCGGCCTTCATCATGGCCGAGAATACGCCGGCAGCCATCAATAGCAGCAGCACGGTTGCCGTCATTGGCGATGCGGCGCCTTCCAAGACCGCCTTCCAGTAGCGCATCGGCTTTTTGGTCAGCAGCGCGCCTGCTACCAGCGCCGTGAGACCGGCACCCGCAAGCGCCATCAGATCGAATACTTTGAGGACGACAAAAAGGTAGACCGAAAGCAGCGCAAAAATGAGAAATGGAATGAGGAGCGATGCGGGTCCGAAGAAAAAAGGAATGCGGTTTTCGTCAAGCGAAGCGTCAGAGGCGCAAGCCGGTGCAGGGGAGGTCATGGTGAATTCTCGTGAGGGCATGAAGGAGAAAAACTGCAAATCGTCTGCGGCGGGACTTCTTTTGTTTTTTTGAGATACGGCTGAAAAACAAAACCCGCCGGAAGGCGGGTTGGACTGAGAAACTGGGGGAAAGCACATCAAGTGCGCTGCACGATCTTTCCTTCTCTCAAACCGGCGCGCAGGTCTGCGCACCCGCCATTGAACTTGACGGGAGTCGCCACCACTGACGGCGAGGCTGCAGGCAGGAGAGAAAATTTTCCGGCTTCATAGTGATTTCATCGTACCTGCCGTCACTCGAAAAGGGCTTGGTAGGACTGCAAAACCCAATTGATGCATATCAATCACTTGTTTGTCCAAATTCAAATGCTCCACTTGATTTTTTAGAAAAATTACGCGAAAAAATATGAATTTTTCAAGCGGAATCCGTAAGGAAGCTGAAATTCATCGTTGTCATACGGCGAATTTCGCGGTTTTGCCGTTTTTTTGCATCTCGTGCTATGGTGCTTGAAACGCGTTGCGGCAGTAGACCTGGTAGGTATACAGCTGCGGCCGATTTCTTCGAATGTTTTCATGAGCCAATAGGAAGCATTATGCAGGTGTACATCCGCACTTCTTGCCGAGCTGCCGACGTCCTTCACGGCCGCCGCTCGAATGCTCTCCGCACCAGCTCTACATCCTCTACATCCGCGTCTCGCAGCACAACAGGCAGCGAGACGCTTGACGCCTTGCGGATGCACGTTCGAAGAGACTGACAGGCATTCGGAGAAACCGAATTCCACCAGCACCCAACAAGCGGGAACTTAAAAAGGGTTCCCAAAAACGAACGGGAAGCTCCGAAAGGCGCCTCCCGTTTTTTTATACCTCTTCCCTCTTTAATTTAATTACAGCCTCAACCGCCGAACATCGAAAAAAAAACGGCTTGCCAAGCAGTTTTAACCGGCGGAAGGTTTTTGGAGACGCTCATGGATCTCATCCGGAACTTCAAAATTCACGCGGCGGCACTCATTATTGTGGTGCTCGCGGAACTGGTGGGTGTACAAAAGTTCGGTCTAGTCGTGCTTTTGCCGCTGCTTTATGCACTCGTATTTGGTGCATTGGTGAGCTTTCCGCGCTGGAGTGTCGTGAGGCTCGATGAAATGAATCGAGCCGGCAAGATGCTCTCCGTGGGCGTTCTTTTGCTGATCACGAAGATCGCGCTGGACATCGGTCCGAATATTGAAATGATCATGCAGTCCGGCTGGGCGCTGATCATGCAGGAATTCGGCCACTTCTTCGGCACGCTGATCTTCGGTCTGCCGGTGGCGCTCCTCGTCGGCATGAAACGCGAAGCGATCGGCGCGTGCTACTCCATTGACCGAGAACCTAACGTCGCCATTATTTCGGAGCGCTTCGGCCTGGACTCTCCTGAAGGTCACGGCGTAATGGGCATGTATGTCTGCGGAACGGTCTTCGGCGCGCTTTGGGTGTCGGTTCTGGCCGGCGTCATTGCTCAGATGGGTTTCTTCCATCCGCATGCGCTTGCCATGGGCGCCGGCATCGGCAGCGCCTCCATGATGGCCGCAGCGACGAGCTCGATCATCGTCGTTCATCCGGAATGGGAAGAAACCGTGCGTGCCTATGCAGCGGCGGCCAATCTCCTCACGTCTGTGATCGGCATCTACTTTGCGCTCTTTATTTCGCTCCCCGTTACGATCAAGGTTTATGAGTTCTTTACGGGTGACAAGGGATCGGCGAAGCCTAAGGTCAACGACTGATCCTCTTCCATGGCAACGAATACAAGCGAACAAGACAAAGGAAACGAAAAATGGAAATCCGCAAACTCATGGAAGAAATGAAGGACGTGCTGTTCATCCTTCTGGTGACGGCCTTCTTTACCTGGATCGCCAACTGCATCCAGCTCCCGAAAGTCAATATGGCCGAAAGCTCGATTGGCGTACTGCTTCTCGTCGTGATCACGGCCTTCGGCATTCTGGTTTCGCACCTGCCGGGCTTTCGTATTCTCCCGATGGTCTTTTGGGTATCGATCATCGCAGTGGTTATCTCGCTGCCGGGCTTCCCGGGCGGCGACTGGGTCATCCACTATACGAAGCAGGTAGGGTTCCTGCCCATCACGACGCCGGTGCTTGCTTACTGCGGCCTGTCGCTCGGCAAGGATATCGACGCCTTTAAGCGTCTTTCCTGGCGCATTGTTCCGGTGGCGCTGGCCGTCGGTGCGGGCAGCTTCATCTGCGCAACTGTGCTCGCTGAAATCATTCTGCATCTTGAAGGCATCTTCTGATGCATTGAGGCAGCTTTATTCGCCCGCTCAAGTCCGGACTGTTCAAGTTCACTGGGCGGGCGCAGAATTTGTCATTGACAGGTAAGAGGAGTCTGCGCAGCGCCAAACCGATCCACCCGGTTCCGGGCGATCGGCTGAAGATCTGCGCAGTCTCTTTGAATTTTTTTTGAGCTCCATCGGAGTCGCTTCATTTGCAAGGTTTTTTCCAAAATGAATAAGGAAGAACTGAAAGCGCGGGTCTGCGAAGTTATTCGTCGCCGCAACCCCGACATTGTCCGTCTCGGGCATGCCATTTTTGCCGAGCCTGAACTCGGTTTTAAAGAGCAGAAAACTTCTGCCAAAGTTCGTGCCGCCTTTGATGCGCTCGGCCTGGACTATGAAACGGGCTGGGGCATCACTGGCGTGAAGGCGCGTCTTGCCGGCAAGGGACACCGCCGTACGGTTGCCGTTCTGGGCGAGCTCGATGCCATCGTCTGCCGCAATCATCCGCACAGTGATCCGGCGACGGGCGCAGCGCACTGCTGCGGACACAATGTGCAGATCGGCAATCTTCTCGCTGTTGCCTATGCAATGAAAGAATCCGGCGTCATGGATTATCTCGGCGGCGATCTGGTTTTCTTTGCTGTGCCGGCCGAAGAATATGTCGAAATTGACTACCGCAGCGGACTGCGCCGCGAAGGCAAGCTTCAGTTCTTAGGGGGCAAACAGCAGCTTATTGCCGAAGGCGCCTTTGACGACATCGACATGGCTATGATGATGCACGTCAACGCGACCACCAATCCCGAGGGGGAATTCACCGTTGGGGCAAGTTCGAACGGCTTTGTCGGCAAACTGATCGAATATCACGGCCGTGCTGCTCATGCGGCTGGTGCTCCGGATCGCGGCATCAATGCACTCAATGCGGCAATGATGGGGGTGATGGGCGTCAATGCGCTGCGCGAGACCTTCCGCGAAGACGACTGCGTGCGCTTCCATCCGATCATCAATTCCGGCGGCGACCTTGTGAATGTCATTCCTGACTACGTGAAGATGGAGAGCTACACGCGTGCGGCCAACGTCGAGGCGCTCGCCCGCTACAACCGCGACATTAACCGCGCACTCAATGCGGGCGCCATGGCGCTGAACGCTAAGTGCGATATTACGGATCTTCCGGGCTACCTCCCGCTTAAGCCCGATGAAAACTTCCGTACGCTGCTGCGCGAAAACGCCAACCAGATTTTCGGCGCAGCAAACGTTGAGGAAGGCGTTCATTCTGCCGGCAGCACGGATATGGGCGACGTATCCCATCTCATGCCCTGCGTGCATCCGTGGGTGGGCTGCGTTACCGGCACGCTCCACGGTGCAGACTACGTCGTTTCGGATGAGGAGACGGCGTATGTGAAGACGCCTGAGGTGCTGGCCATGACGCTGATTGACCTGCTCTGCGACGATGCTAAGGAAGCCGATCGCATCTGCCGTGAATTTAAGCCCGTATTCACGAAGGAGACGTATCTGCAGTTTATGGATGATCTTGTTCGTCAGCATTGACTGAAGACGCGCTCTGCCTGATCGTTTGCCAAAGTTCGGCCAGGCACATTTGAACGGCTTCTGTGGAATATTGCTCACAGAAGCCGTTTTGTATGCTTGCAGGACGTTCATACGGTCTGCTGTCGGTCAATGCAGTCAACAGGGAATACACGCGCAACGCTATGAAGCGTTTGACTTAAGTCATTGACATTGCCCGCGCGGATGATTGGTTTTGAGCGAATGTCTCAATTCTGTGTAGGATTATGGGGTCCGAAGCGCCCGTGAAGGCGAGGAGGAACGGGACGGCCCCTTAGGCCGGATCCGCGGAAGATGCCGACCATCAGGCTGATGCACTCAAAGGAAAACGTGCCGCCCGGAAGGCATTGACCAAGGCTGACGGAAAAGATCCCGTCGGCATAAATTCACCACTGACTGGAGGGCGCTTTGTGTCCGTCACTCAGTCAGAAGCCAACCCGGGAGGGTCCGGCAGTTCGAAAAATCCCCGCGGAGAGCAGGCCCTCAGCGCCTGAGACTCGAAGCATGTGAACGATAAGAAGAGGGATCACGTTCTGCTGCACAATCCGCTTCATAAATATGAGGCCCTCTGATGGCTATGTTCAAAAAAATGGCTGCGGCTGCCGCAGCTGCCGCCGTTGTTTTCTCTTTTTCAGCCGCCGCTGATGCTGCTCAGACACTTCGAGTCGGCAGTCTCACCGTTTATGCGCCGTTCGAATATGTGAATTCGCAAAACGGTGAATACGAAGGCTTTGACATGGATCTGATCCGTGAAATCGGACGCCGAAAAGGGTTCGATGTGCAGATTATTTCCATGACGCTCGACGGTCTCGTGCCGGCGCTGGTGAGCGGCAACATTGATGCGGCTGTTTCGGCGCTGACGATTACGCCGGAACGTGCGGAAAAGGTCGATTTCACCAAACCGTACCTCAACGCCGGTCTCACCGTGATGACCACGAAGGATAACGCTCCCAAGATCAAGAGCGTCAAAGACCTTGAAAATAAATTGCTTTGCGCCGAAATCGGCTCAAGCGGCGCATTGGTGATGAAGCGTATCCCCGGCACGACGGTGCGTACCTTCAATTCTGCTGCGGATGCCTTTTTGGAACTCAATAAGGGCGGCTGCTTCGCAATGCTCAATGACGGTCCCGTCAACAAGTACTTCCTTACACAGAAAGCTTCTAAGAGCATGAATCTGACGGCGCTTGATTTTGTCGTTTCCGACGACTTCTACGGCATGGCCGTCCAGAAGGGCAACAAGAAGCTGTTGAAGGAGCTCGATGACGCATTGGACGAGATGCGTGCTGACGGTACTTTCCAGAAGATCTACGACAAGTGGTTCGGCGACGTCAAGTGACTGTTCTGACGCTGTCGAACTAAGTATCGGCAGATTCTTTCAGAGCCTCCAGAAAAATCTCGGCATTTTCTGGAGGCTTTCGTTTGATTGGCAGCGTTAAGCGCATTCGGGCTCAGACTGAACCCCTGCCGGCCGGAGTTTCAATCTCGGGCATAAAGTGTTTAAGGGTTGGCTGCGAGTGCATGCGCGGTCTGGAGCACCGTGCGGACAAGCGCCTGAGTTTCCATTTCGGGATCGAGCCGCTCAACCACAAAGGCCGGCCCATGGAGAGAGGCGCCCATGGAGGTGAGCGGGGAAGCTGAGGCGTCTCCGTGCAGGTCCGAGCCGCAGAAAATCCAAAGCCCGGCGTGCTGATCCTGAGGCCGGATCGGCCGGATGGAAAAGAGATAGCGGAACACTAAGCTCATCGTCTGAGAAGCGATTACGGTCTGCATGCGGGAGAATTTAGCGTCAGCCACAAAGTAAACCGCCCGTGAATGGTCGGCCGAGTCGGCGTCGTGCTTCAATGCGGCACGAAGGATAAAGTCCGGCGTGTAAAAGGGCTTGTCGGCGGTTCTCAGCGTGTTGGGAGAGTCGCTGTTTTGCATCAGGGACCAGTCCGAAGTGCGGGCGAGTCCAAGCCCGTTTTCTCCGGCATACATCCCGCCGCTCACGACCGGTTGGTACCAGAGTGTGAGTTCGATGCCGTCTTTCTCAAACGTGAAGGTATTGGCGTGGGGACGTTCGTCACTGCCCGTGGTCAGGCCTTGCGCTCCCTGATAGTCATATCTTGAGGCCGTCGTCTGCAGGAACCCGTTGGCGGAGAATGCGTCGAGCAGCGCTGTGAGAACGTAGTATTCGTATAAACGGCTGTTCGCCATGCAGGTGAGCAGCATCTCGCCTTCCTCCAGACCGGGCGGCGGAGCTTTGCGCCAGTTGGAAACCGCCTCAAAGATTTCTCGATAAGGCGTAATGGCGAGAAAGACCGGCGTTGGGCGCAGCGGCCATGGATGCATTTCGCCTTCAATGCCGAGGGTGCGCACATAGAGCTCGCGCAGTTGAGTCAGGCGCTCTCGAAACTGCAGAAAGCGGCTCGCGGCAAGCTGAAGACGTTTGGCGGACTCCGCAAAAATGGCGGCGGTGGAAGGCACATAACCCTCAGGGACATTGAACTGCGTGTGCGGAAGCTGCTCGGCCGCTGCCGTGAGTTCCGCAGATTCCGTGTCGATTTCATGGGCAAGCGAGGTTAAAAACCCGACCAGCGCTTGGTTTTCATAAGTATTGAAGGAGGGCTGTGCAGAACGAATCAAGGACCTGCGCGGCAGCCAGGCGGGTCCTATGCCGTTCGGGCGTATGCCGATGCCGCCGGGAGCTGGTTCGAGCTCTTCGGGATGGCGAACAATAAATTCGAGGGTTTTCTGTGTAAAGCTTTTGAGTTTGGCAAAGGCGCCGACCTCTTCACGTTCGCTCAGACGGCTGCGTGCATTCGTACGAAAATAACTGAAGTGCCGTTCATAGAGCTGAATAATGCGCTCGAGCGCTTCTTCCTGATTGCGAATCGCTTTTTCCGAAGATGATTCGTCGCAGTCCTCTTTCGTTCGATCGTGCGAGCACACTTTCGGGAAGAGTCTGTCGCTCGCTGATGCGACTCGTACAGCCATTTTAGATATGGCTTCGGCGCGTTCCCCTTTAGGCAAAAGCACATGGATGGGCGGTGCATAGAAAAGCTCCGGGACTAGAGCGTCGGGTCTGCGAAGCGAGACGGAGAGTCTCGCAAGACCAAATACGTCCGCAAAAAGATTCGGGTCAGTCGGCTGAGCAAAGAACTGCAGGCCGTCACGGCTCGTCGATGAACATAAAACGACATCGTCATTGAGCTCAATCGTGACCGCAGCGAGCCGCTTGAGCATGGCGCCTTCACATTCAATGCGGTACGGCCGATCTGCAAAAACCGTCGGCAGCGTCCTCACGAGCGTGTCTGCGCAGAGGTGGACGGGCGCAGACTGGAGCGTAAGCTCCACCGTTTCGCCCTTCCAGCTGAGCGGAACGAGACGCAGCCGGTTAGCGGCGATTCGAGAGATGGAGTGTGAATCGTCGCTCACGGCTGCGGCAGAGGAATGAATCGCGTCGTTCACCACTCAGGCTCCTTGCGTGATGCTCTTGGATATCGGTCGGCAGCTTCACAAGAAGCTGAAGTATCCGAGTGCACGGTCGCCGCGGCTGATCATCGTTTCGAGCAGTCCGGCGGTTCGCACCAGCCGCCGCCGGTGAGCCGCATCCAACAGATTGACGAGCGCCGATCTGTAGTCCGGGCCATTGCCGGAAAGATGCGGGAGCAGCCGGGAGGCTGCGGCGCAGTCGAGTGCAGCGTCTGCCGCACTTTGCCCCAATTTTGGATCTTCACGGAAAACAGGCAGACCGCCGAGCACGGCTTTTTCAAAAGCGAGCTGCACACGAATTGACATCGGCGTTCCGGCAGCAGCCGTAAGCGAAATAAGCTCTTCCAAGCCTTCCCCCGCGGCGCCGGTGAGAGGTGTTGTGCCGGCGGAAAATAATGATGAAAGTGCCGCCCAGCTGATGATCTGCGGCGTAAAGCTCCGCGGAGTGCGAATCAGGGCTGCGCGGTCTGCGGCCGGCAGGGTAATGACGGCAGCGCGATCGACGAGGCGAGGCGAGAGTGTTTCAGTCGTGTGGTCGTTGTTGATCGTAGCGAGAAAACGAAGCGCAGGCGAAATCTTCAGTCTTCTGTGGTCGCCGAGGCTGATGGAGGCGTGACCAGAGGCATCGTCGCAGACATTCATGAAGTCTGCCCAGTAGTACTCCATGGGCGAGAGGTTGGCTTCATCGAGAAGCATCACCGCAGGGAGTTTGGGCGCTCCGAGCCGAGCTTCAGCATCGAGAGCCTGGAAAGCATCGCGCCGGCGGTCATCAACGCTCTCAAAAGTCTTGGTGAGCGGATTCCAATATCCCACGAAGTCGCGTTTGGAGGTCCAGCCGCGCTCCACGGAGATCGGCAGATAGCGGTCGGCAAATTCCGGCGACGGCCAAAGCGCGAGCGATTCGGGCGACTGACGGCCGAGCGCCTCCGATACGAGGTCGAGTCCAAGGACGTGCGCAAGGATGGAGCAGATCGATGTTTTGCCCGATCCCGGCGGCCCGGAGAAGACGGTCAGGAAGTTCTGCGTGAGGGACAAAAAGAGGTTGAGGATGTCGTTGGCACTGTAGCTGCGAACGGCTGAGACGCCCCTTACCAGATAATCGGCAAGTTCGGCGCCCGAAAGCGCAGAGGTCTTCAGACGGCGGATGGTCTCGGCACGGATGACAACGGATTTCTCAGTTTCTTCCCGGCGAAAGTCGGCTGCTGCTTCCATGAATTTGGCTGCGGCACGGCCGTCGAAAATATAGTTCTGTGCGCGCTGGGCAGCTTCGGAAACGCGGGATTCGAGATCTTCGGCAGACTGTGTGAGGTCCTCAATGCGGGATTGAAGCGCCTCAGCATCCTGAGCGAGTGTCTGACGTTTGGCGTTGACGGCCTCCAGATCAGCAAGCGCTGCGAATTCGGCTGCTGTGTGTTTGCGCTGAGCTGCGAGTTTGGCTTGTTCGTCCTGGAGCGCCTGAAGGGCAGCGGTCTTTTCTGCCTCAGCGGCAGAAAGTTCAGCCTGAGCACGGATGCGTTCGGCTTCGATTCGCTGGGCCAGCTGATCGACCTGCCGCTCTTTCTTTTCGAGAATACTGACGAAAGCAGAACTGGCACCGAGCTGCTTGAGCGTTTTGGCATCCGAAAAGATGCGTTCGAGCACGGCCTCAAAGAGCGGGCCCTTTTCAAGCGCCTGCGCACCCATCGAAATGCGGGCAAGATCGGCTATTTCACGAGTGAAAAGGCTGCTGCGGCCGGATGTTTCCAGGAGTTTTTCCAGACGAGCCCGGCGGCGTTCTGAAACCTCAGCGACATCGGGAAAGAGTTCATTGGCAGAATGCTCGGCCGCAAGCCACGATTCAATCTGCCTTCTGCCCGCATCCGTTCCGGATGAGTGCGGAGCGGCCGAAGCCGACAGTGCTCTTTGAGCGGCCTGAGCAGCTTTGGCGAGGAGTGCTCTGTCGCTCAATATGTCAAAGCGCCCGGCCTTGAGTCCTTCCGTGTCGAGCACGGCGCTTTGGCCGACGACAATTTGATCAACGGCGCGATAGCTTTCGTGCGTTTCAAGCAAATCAGGGGCGGTGCCGTCTGCTTCAAGCCCTGGCGCAAGGCCGTCGGCGAGGCCTTCGGGCGCAGCCAGATAGGGATGGTGGCCCGCATCTTCCTTGAGGGTCCACGGACCGAGGAATCGGCCTTGGTAAGCGAGCAGCACCGGCACGGAAGAGATCCCCATGCTTTGCCAAACTTTATTGTTTTTGGCGGCCTTTGTGCCTTTAGGCGGTTCAACGGTTGGATCGAGCGAGAGGCGCACCGGAATGGTCTTGCTGAAGTCGACTTCGGCAGATTCCGGAAAGACGATTCGATAGATGCCGATGTCGGAAGCACGGCGCATGCGGCCCTGCCGCGTCAGCTTATCGAAGTCAATACGGTATTTGAAGTCCGGGCGCGGAGCGCCCGTACCCACGTCAAGATTGATCTTCAGATCTGCAGAAAAATCGATGTCGGCAGCATAAATGGAGCCGTCGTTGACGGCTCCCGTCGAAACGCCCTTCAGATTGACGGCGCCGAGGCTTGGGAAACGCGTGCGAAGGGACTCTTCAGAAGCGGCTTCAAAACGCTCCTCAAATGGGTTCCATACGGCAAAGCAGAAGAAGTTGACAAAGGTTCCGGTGCGGTGCACGAAGCCAAGCCACCGTTCACAGCCGGGCGTTGGCTCTCGGTCGGGATTGCGCAGCGGCGCTTTCAAGGGCGCGGGCGATTGGACGGGTTCGGGATGCTGCCCAGCTAATTCGCCGGTCGGCTTAGAGCCGCTGACAGCACTTTGTGCTGCGGATGCAGGTTCTGCGGCAGGGAGCACATTGTCTGCGGCCGGCGTTGGCGCGGTGACGGAGGCTTCGGCGCTGAGGGCGTCAACCGTATTCGGGTCACTTTTGAGTTTGGCTCTCTGAGCGGGCAAAACCGCTCCAGTTTTTTTCTGTGCGCCTCTTTTTTCCACGGGGTGTGCGGGAGCGGCTTCCTGAACCGTTTCATCGTCCTCAGCAGCGGCCGCCAGCGCAGCTGCAGCCGTCTCAGCTTGTCTGCGCTGAGCGGAGCGAACCGCCTCGGCCATTTCTTGCTCTCGATGCAGCGCTTCCGCACGTTCAGCGGCGCGGGCTTCTGCTTCGCGGGCTCTGGCCGCGGCGTCTTCCGCGTGACGGATCATGTCGGACAACGGGACAATGCCGGCATCGTCCATCTTCTTGAGAATCAGCTGTCCGGCGAGCGAAAGTGCGTCAGCATCTGCGGGCGAATCGCCGTCATCCTGAAAGAGCCCGCAAGGCCAGGCGCCGGCCAGAAAGGAGGCTGCTTCTGCGGGCTGAACTGTCCCTGCATCGTCGATGTAGTTTTTCAGTTCAGAGAGATAAGGCCGCCGGCCTTCTTTATTGCGGTCCAAAAAACGACCCTGCGCGAAGGATGGGTAGAGCGCCGAGCATCGCTCAAACATCTTTTCTCCGATCGCCAGCCGTAAAACAGAAAGCAATCCGGGGTCGGAACGGTCTGCCGACAAGATGCGCTTCATCAGCGCATTGTTGCCGCGCACGCGGGTGATGCGCACGCCTCGCGTAATCGGGGAGCCGCGCAGCGTTTTTGACTTGAGGAGCCTAATGATTCGAGATTCGGCATCACTGTCGATGTGCTCAATAATCCAGCGCAGAAGAAGCTGACGAACCGCAAGGGTGCCGTACGGCTGAGGGGCCTCGCTCCGCTCCTTTTCGTCGGCTTGAGCCAGGTCTGGCTGCGCTGAATCACTCTCCGGGGCGGCAGCTTCGCTTTTTTCAGCGGAGTCTGCAGTATCCGGCCGTTTCGTCAGATCGCCCGCTTCGTTGCTAAGCAGGAGATCCGGATAGAGCGCAGAGAGATCAAAATCAAGGAAGCCGAGGTGCAGGAAATGCTGATAGGTTCGGCGTCCGAACAGCGTGAGACGTCCGTCGGGCGAAAAAAGACCGCAGCGCCAGATGCCGGCCAGCAGTTCGGGAACTCGGGATTTGGAAATGTCTTTGGCTAACTCTGCCAAAGCAAGGAGCGCCGCTTCGCGTTCTTCGTCAGCGTCTGCAGCATGAAAATGCGCGACGTTTTGAGCAATCTTGGTATGGAGCGGGCCGCAGGAAACAGCCAGCATGGCTTGTTCAAAAAAAGCGGGCGTCTTTTCTTCCGCAGCGAGCAGGGCGATTTTCAGATCCTCGCGGGTGCGCAGTTTGCCAAGCGGAGCGCCTAACGCGATGGCTTCTGCGGGCTGCGGTGTTTTTAGAACGGCAGCCACGCGTTTTTCGGCCTTGCCGGAAAAACTTTTCAGCAGTTCGTCAAAGAGGATGGGTTTAATCACCGGTCCGGCCGCAGTGGCAGGATCCCATACGGTTAATTCGACTGATGCGCTCGAGTTTCTCTGGCCGTCGGCAGTGCGTGAAGTCGGGACAGGCTGAGCTGCGGGGGCTTCTTTTGGGGGCGCAGAGGCCGGCGTCTGCTCTTCTGGGTCTGCATTGGCGTCAGGCGTGCGTTCATCGGATTGGCAGTCCTCATCTGCCGGCACGTCGTACTTCGTTCTGAGCGCAGCAATCAGTGCTCTGCCGAAATCAGTAACTTCATTGCTCACCGGGGCAAACATACCGCACATCCACCCTGCGGCGAGAATGCTCGCTGCCATGGCTTTGCTCGGACACGTTTTGGCATAAGCGATGAGAGAATCGCGGAACTCAATGAGCTGCTCCTCCTTGCCGTCTGTAGGCGTGAGCGTCGACCAACCTTTTATGTCGGGGAAAATGTCAAAGAGCCTTGGTTCCCAGAGCTGAATTAAGCAGAATTGAAATTCAGAATGAAAACGAAAGTCTGCACTGAACTGCAGAAGCCGGCGCTTGAGCGTACTGTTGTATCGAGCAGAAGTGAGGTCCAGATCCGCAAAGTATCGCTGGTTTCGCAGTGCCGGCTTTTTTAAGGTATTGAGCAGCCGCTTTTCTGCGTCCGAACTTGCGTTGTCAATAAGGTAGTCGAATATACGGCGGTAGAGCATGGCTGTCAGACGAAGAGGATGGGTGTTAGCCCAAGCATCTTAGCGCCTCAACTTGATGCTCTGGCCAATAAAAAAACGCGGCGGCCTTCCGGGGAAGCGAAAACTACGGCAAAGGGACGCCGAGCTGACGAATGATCAGGCGGGCATTCGTTTGGGAGCGCTGACGGCAAAAACAGATTCAAAGCGCCTGATTAATTCAATGAGACGAATGGGGAGCAAAGCATCGACTTTGGCTCGAAGATCTTCAGGAACGCCCCAAGCGGCCTCAGCGGCTGCCCCGGCAATAGCGGCGATGGTATCGCAGTCGCCGCCGAGCGCTACGGCCCGGCGCACGGTCTCCTCATACGATGAGCTTCCTAAGACCAGTGCAGCTGCCACAGGAAGCGTCGCTGAGCACCGTAAGTCCGTGCGAATCGGACGAGACGCCTCCAGAACGGTCAATTGAGGCAATTCGCCGAGCGGCTGGCCCCACAGACCATTCCATTCGCGGCGAAGGTTTTCGGGATCAGCGCCTTCTCGCAGGCGATAGATGAGCCACACGGCAGCCTGAGCGCCCGCAACGCCTTCCGGGTGATTATGCGTTGGGAGCGCCGAAAGGGCTGCGAGTTCAAGCGCTTCGAAGAGCGATCCTGCTGCCCATGCGCATCCGGATGCGCGCATGGCGGAGCCGTTGCCGAGACTCCCGGTAGGCGCTTCGGTGTCGCTCAGCATCCAGCGCATAAATCGACTGCCGTAGCCAGCCTTTGGGAATGCACAGCCCCAGTCGCGCAGAGCCCCTCTCACTTTTCTCTGAAATTGCACTGGGTCAACGCGCAGTGTATTCTCGCTTACATCGTCACGAACCGCAGACGCAATCAAGGCGTCTGCGACGGCACACGTCAGGACGGAGTCGTCTGTGGGATGGGCGTCCGGCGGAAAGATCGGGAGCTCCTCAGGACTTTTGAGCCAATTGTTGAATTCAAACGTACTCCCGAGCACATCTCCGATAACGGCGCCGTACAACATAATGAAATCTCCGATTCGCCCGGTCTGTTCAAACGCCTAAATGAAGCCTTATTCCCGAACTCTGAAACGGCTAATAAGTCAAATTATGACGCATCGGCCTCAAGTGTATCGCGGCAGTTTAGATGAGACGAAGCGAAGGATAGCAGGTTAAGCGCTTGAAACCTTAGAAGAGCTAAAAGCAATGAATATCAATAAAGAAGCGTCTGTTTGCCGTACTCGCCGACAGGTGCTTATCAGCACAGCATCAATCGTTTTCAGTACGGGGTTCCTGGCATTTCTGCCCAAAAGCGTTTGGGCTGCCGGAGAGCCTCAGACCGCTCCGGCAGACTGGAGCGGCCATGCGGTTAGAGCCGCCGAAAAAATCCTTGAGGCTTGCTGCCGTCATCCTTTCACACAGGGTTTGGCTGACGGGACTTTGCCAAAAAAGGCATTCCTCTTTTACGTTGTTCAGAATGTTCACTATCTCGCGGGCTACGCAGCTTCGCTGCATGCCCTGGCCGGACGCGTGGCGACGATGTCTAATCTCCCCCTTGAAGAGCGCAAGCGCATTGCCAAGCGTCTCCATGGATGGGCCAAGGATACCGATGCTGTCCGGGAATCGCTCGATAGTGTGTATGCCGCACATGCCGCAGGGAAACATTTGGCCGATGATCCGCTTTTCAAGACGATTGAACCCGCGACGCTGCTTTACATTAATTATGAAGCGCTTTGTGCCAAGACATCGCATCCGGCTGTCGGCATGGCAGCGCTTCTGCCTTGTTTTTGGGTTTATGACGGGCTGGGGCAAGTCTTTGTGAAGGCGCAAAAGAAAAGCAGGCTCCAAAAGAATCCCTTTGCGGACTGGATCGCTGGTTATGGGTCGCCGGAGTATTCGGCGGAGGTGCGTCAGGCACTCGGAATTGCTGATGAACTTGCTGCGGAAACGGATGAAGCTGTCAAAGCGGAAATGACGTCAGCATTTCTGACAGCTTGCCGGATGGAGCTTCATCTCATGGAAGCTGCCTGGCGCGGACTGACGTGGGAACCTGTCGCCATGCCGCGTTAACCGCCTCTCAGCCTGCTGCAATCGCCTCGCTAGACATGCCCGTCGGTACAGAGCCAGAGCTCATCTCGGCGGCACTTTTTTCGAGTGCCGTCGTGTGAGCTCAGCCGCTGCGGGGCCTGCCGAGCGGAGTGAAGTTTTGATCATCGATATAGTTTGTGCTTTATGAGAAGAGGTTTTATTTCCGCTGAATAAAGAAATGAAACGCATGCAATTCGTTCATTTTCGCGTCTCAGACTGCAGGGCATACACTTTTTGCGCCTATCAATAAGATTTTTTATTCGTGACGAATATTCACCACATGCGGTTTTTCCGAACGTTGGTCTGGGAAGAAAGCAGTGATTGCTTTTACAAGAAAACCGACCAAAATGGCCGAGACTGCGGTTCCTTCCCGTAACCCGACCAAACTGCCCAGCACCGCAACTGAAAGAATGCCGGCAATGACAACCAGTACGGTATCGTTTACGATTTTGACGGTGCCGAATGGGCGATGAAATACGGCCGCAAAAGCGAGCACAATGCCTTCGCCTGGCTGCACAATTGTTTTGGAGCGAACTTGCAGGATGATTCCTACAGCAAGTACCAGATTGCCGAACATACTCATTGCCATGCTCAGCCACCAATTGTTTGGGCTGTATGGCTGCAAAAGGTGCATGTTGAGGTCGATGAATGCGCTGAAGACGAGTACGGCAGGAATCTGTAATAAATTGAGGATGGAAAAGCGGCTGCGCAGAAGCAAGGCTTGAAGGACAACGAAGAATACGTTGAGGATGAAGGTAGTCGTTCCGAATGAGAGCGGAAAGATCTTGGAAAGCACATACGGAACTGTGCTGATAGGCGTTGTGCCGATGTTTGAAACTGCTGTCAGAGAAATACCAAAGGTGGCAAATTCCATGCCGATAACCAGCATGGCAATGCGGCGGCAGAGATGGGATAAACGATCTGAAGTATTTTTTAGTTGATTCATCGTGGAGTCAGTGCAGAATGTTTGATTCTAACGATTAGAGCCGATTCCTGCGTACGGCTGTGATGAAGCAGCTGATCCGAATGGAATGAGACTGTCGCTGCTGTAAATCTTCACTGCGGCATAAATCAATTTTTGGATGAATGGGTTTGAAGTGAACCGAGTTGAAATTGCAAACAGCCGGCCGTTCCAATAGTCCATGAGGCGTGCGGGCTCATGCAGTAACAAAAGCGCCGACAGAAGTGTTCTCTCCTGCCGGCACTTTTTCGGGCAAACGTCCGGAAATTAGCGCTGTATGCCTCTTATGCGGTAAAACGGAAGTTCACCTGTGAGACAAAACGGCGGTGGCCGACGAAACCGCGAATGTAGGTGTCCATGAAGCAGCCCGGTACTGCCCAGCGGGCGACTTCATTGGCACGGAAGGAAAGCGTCCAGCTGCCGTCATCATTCTTCGCTGATGAAATGGGCTTGGCCGGGGCGAGAACGGATTCCTTTTTGCCTGAAAAACCCAGACTCCACAGCACGCTGTTCGGATCGAGATCGAGTTCGGAAGATTCAACCGCGGGCGTAAGCGTAATGGCTACCAGTGCGTTCGGGTCGCTCACGGAAATATCTACGGCTTCAGCGTCTGCGAGCACAACATCAGCGGCATCAATTGTGAGTGCATCGCGCAGTTCACGATACGTTTCATCCGCCTTGGCGCACATGCGGCACGTGAAGTCGCCCAAGAGCTTCTTAGCTTCAGCATGCGGGAGGGCTTCGGCTTCATGCTTAACCTTCTCCGCTGCGCCGATGAACTCAGCCTCAAGTGAATCGCGCACCGGCCAGATGCCGGCCATCAGACCGCGGTTGAAGTTCACGATTTCGCTGAGCGAACCGTAAATGAACCAGCTGTGATCTTCATTGAAGTCGAGCATGTCAGCGGGCATGCTGAAATGGAACCGGCGGGCGTCCTCGAGCGTTGACCATTGGTAGCCCTGCGGGATTTCGCCGGCCATCGGGAACCAAGGCACATAGGGATTCGGGTCCTGAGACGACGAGCAACGCCAGAGCACCGTATAAAGCGGGTCATCGGCTATATCTGCCACCCAGGATTCGCGCGTATGGGCGCGAGAGATGTCTTGTGCACTCGCGTGGAAGGCGTCGGCCCGGCCGTCGCCGCGGGTGCGGTATGTTTCTTCAGCCGTAAGACGAAGAACCGCCTTCACGTCCTCAACGCTCATTTTATGCGGAGGCGTAACCATTTCCGGATAATGGTTCGGATCGTCGAAAACTTCTCCCGTGATGTACTGCCAGCCCGTGCGCATGCGGATGCTCTTATTGGGGTCGAGGCGGATTTCGTCGGGCTGATAGGCGACGGAGAAATCAAACTCATGGTAGTAGCTGCCTGCGGCCGGCGAGAAGCGGCCTTTCTTGACGGCGTAGTCAATCAAGTCAGGCGAGGCAATGACGTTTTCCGTATCGGAAAAGTCCACCACACGGATGGCTAAGTAATTAGAAATCAGAACGACTTTGTCGTCTGGCACGCGGTGTGCGACGAAGTGCTTGCCCTTAACAACATTGAGTACCCAAGCTTCCTGAGCGTCGGCAAAAGAGTAGTTTCGTGCGGGACTCCAGTAGCCGTATTTGCTGATCAGCTCGCCCGCAATTTCAACGGCTTCACGGGCAGTATGCGCTCGCTCCATCACGCAGCGGCGAAGGAGGAACCCAATGCCTCCTTCGAACAAACCGACTTCTTCGTCCGAGAGGTGACCGTCATAAGAGTCGCCGCCGGAGTTTGAGCACATGACGACGCCTGCGTCATTGGCCATGCCCTGATCAAAGGAGGAGCCGGGGGCCGGCGCAAGCATATTGCTCCAATAGGTGCCGAGCGTGACAGGCGCCTGAGGAACGCGGGCGCGGCCGGGTTCTCCTTCAACGAATTCACCTGCCGAGTGCGAACCGCCGGGCACCCAGAATTGCTGATGCATGCAGCGTCCGCCTGAGTCCTCATTGTGGCCGAGGATGACGCGACCCGTGGTCGAGGCCAGACGACCGACAATCACCGTTGTGCACATACCAACTCCTTTTCTTTTCGAGCGTATTCAGAAGAGACGAAAGGCGCAGAAGTGAGCGCCGTTTTTCGTCCATGAATGATTGCAATTTAAAAAGAGACCCAGATGCAAAATCTGGGCCTCCCAAGCATGGAACTATTTTATGGCTGCGTCTCTTGCTGAGGCACTGACTCATTCCATAAGTCAATGTAAATTTTGTCCATTAACGCAATAGCATTATTCTTTGCTGCCTTCCGCAGCGACCTTGCCTTCGACCGGCGCAATGCCGCGGGCTTCTGCGCGCTTCGTGATGATGGTGGCGCCAATGCCTGCCGTCGTGATCAGGAGCATGCCGCAGATCGACATCAGCGTCGAGGGCTCATCAAAGAGGAGCCAGCTGATGATCGCGGCAAAAGGAATGGCAGAGAATCCAAGGCATGACGAAAGCAGCATGTTGCCATAGGCATAGGAGCGGGTAGTGGCGATTTGACCGAGCGTGGCAAAGGCGCCCATGGCAAGCACGGCGAGCGCCGCTTCGGGACTCGGCATATGAAGACCGTCTTCGAGCAGGTACGCGCCGATCAGTCCGAAGCAGGTGCCAAAGCACGTGAAGTAAAAAACAATTCGCCAAGAGGGTTCCTGCAGTCGGCCGAGTTCTTTCATCTGCCAGTAAATTGCCAAATCCAGGAGCGCCACAGAAAGCGTCAAAAGCGCCGGCCAGAGCTGGTCGCTTGAAAAGCTCGGCTGCAGAATGATCGTAATGCCGCTGAAACCGGCGATGATTGCAGCCGCCAGTCCCCAGGGCGCCCGCTGATGCCGCAGCAGCGCCAGGATGATGAAGTTTACCGACATGAAGAGCGGTGTCGTATAGACGAGCGTCATGTTAGTGCCGAAGGGCAGCTGTCCGAGCGTGAAGAACCAGACGGAAATACTGAGCGTACCGAGAATAGAGCGCGTGATGTTGCCCATCAAATGAGGCGTTTTAAGCGACAAATGGTTGCGCTTCACAAAGAGTCCGATGGTAATGACGCCGAAAAGGGATCGGTAAAAGACCATCTCCAGCGTCGTCAGCTCACCGTTGGTGAGTTTCACGCAGGCGGCCATCATTGAGAAGAAGAGTGCTGCAGCGAGCGCCCAAAGAGACTGCTTCAACATGAGAGATGTGGCGGGGAAAAGTTATGTCGGGAAATGATTGATAACAAACCGCCTCGATTCCGCTGATCTGTGCGGAACCGAGGCGCGTTCGGGAGCGGTGCCTGACCGGCCGTCGATTTAATTATTTTTCGGCATCAGGCCGAAGTTTTCAAGATGTTGCGGTAGCGATAGGGCAGCTCAACCAGTTCGAGCGGCTGACCGTCGGGGGTAAGCGTGATGCCAGTAAGGAGTGAGCCGATCGTAGCGGAGAAAAGCACGAGCGTGCGTTCGCCCAAGGTCACAGCACGCACAACTCTGCCGACCTCTTCACCCTTAGCGTAGACGGGAGCGCCGGCCGGAGCGGCCGCTTCTGCGGAAAGAATGCCGACGGCGGCACGACGGTTCGTTTCGCCGAGATGCTGCAGGCGGGAAACAACTTCCTGACCGGGGTAGCAGCCCTTGGAAAAACTGACGCCGTCAACGAGTTCGAGGTTGACAGCCTGAGGCACAAACGTTTCGCGCGTGGGCGGAAGCACCTGAGGAATGCCGGCGGCAATGGATGAGGCGAGCGCCCAAGCTGCAGGTGCCGGCGTCAGTCCAAAGTCTGCGGCAGTCTTTCCTGCGGGCAGGATCACCAAGGCGCGGGCACCGCCCGCACAGAAGCCGGGAACCGTTTGAGACGGTTCAATGCCGAGCAGCGTAAAGCCGTTCTTTTCAATGCAGACGCCGTGGGCGGGCATTTCAAGGCCCAGCGCAGAGAGTGTCTTCGCACCTTCCTCACCGACCGCGATCAGCATGGCAGGTGCGGGGTCAACAACTTCGAATGTGACTTTGGAGCGCAGCACATACATATGCAGGCGCTTGAGAAAACCTTCGGCCATTTCCGCGGGCAGCGCGAGCATCACGGCATCACCGGGAAGCCAGGCGCGCAGGACGGCAAGCAGGCGCCCTTTGGGAGAGCAGTAGCCGGCAAGCGTTGTGCGGCCGGCGAGGTTCTCAATTTTCTGGGTGAACTGGCCGTGGAGGAAATGCCGGGCGTCTTCGCCCGTCACACGAATGAGTGCAGTGTTCGGTGCGCAGGCAATGCTTGGCGGCACTGCCAAAGAAGTGGTCGTCTGTTCCATGGTTTGATTTGGGGTCAAGGCCGTTCCTAAGCGGCTGCGGCCGACCCTCGCAGTTTTAATTGAGTTCTTGTGACGTGAAAGCATAGCCGTTTGAGGAAAAAGATGCTTGTTCTTTGACGGCTGGCGCGATGCATATTGGAGGCCGCGTCAGCGAGGCGCCGGCCGATTCTCTGAAGCGTCATGCGCTAGACTCAGGCGTCCTGATGATTTCCGTTAAGTGCAGAGAATTGAAGTGAAGAACATTGAGACGCCCAGCAATGCGGCTTCAGATGAAGCCCCTCTTGAGAAGCCGGACGAGGCGCCTGGCCTCGATACTGTTTCGGGGTCTGAAGCTTCAGCGGTTAAGAAGAGTGAAGAGGAATGCAGTCAGACGGGGGCGCAGCACTCAGCGGAAAACTCGGCCGGCGAGCCGACGGATTCGTCCGAAAAGACAGTGCATTCTGCTCACAAACCGCATTGGGGGCGCCGACTCTTGATGCTGGCTCTTCTGGTAATGCTGCTTGCCGGAGGCGCTGCCGTAGCCTGGCAGCAGGTTCGTGCCATGCTCTATGAAAAACCCGCGGTGATGACCTGTGACACTGTCGTGGTGCCTGTGCTTGAAGGCGACAGCGTGACGCGAGTGCTCGGCCGACTGGCTCAGGCGGGTGTGGAGGTGCCGATTTGGCAGGCGAAACTTTTAACAAGGCTTGAACCAACGCTGGTGCGCAAGATTCATGTCGGCCGCTTTCGTTTTACCCGCGGCATGACGCCCTACAACGTCTTGGAGACGCTTTCCGGACCGGCGCTCGTTGATAAACAGCTGCGTATTCCGGAGGGCGCCGCTTTATGGACGGTTGAGGATATTCTGGCTTCGGCGGAGGATCTCTCTCCCGAATCTGCCAAACTCACCGATGATGTACTGCTCGAGCGTTTGGGCGTTAAATCGATGGAAGGCGCTTCGGATACCGCGACGCTCGAAGGTTTCTTAGCGCCCGACACTTATCGATACGGCAGCGGCACGAGTGATCTCATTGTTTTGGAGCAGGCTGCCGCTCGGCAGCGCAGACTCGTCGATGAGGCTTGGGCAACCCGCTCGGAGCTCTGTGAGGCCAAAACCCCCTATGAGCTTCTGATTCTCGCCTCCATCATTGAAAAAGAAACGGGCGTGAAGAGCGATCGGCATCTTGTGAGTTCTGTCTTTAACAACCGTCTAAGGATCGGCATGCCGCTGCAGACCGATCCGACGGTGATCTACGGACTCGGACCGATGTTTTCCGGCAATCTGACGAAAAAGGATCTGCAGCGGCCGGGCGACTGGAACACTTATCTCAATAAGGGCCTCCCGCCCACTCCAATTTCGATGCCTTCGGCTGCTTCTATTGAGGCGGCGGCGCACCCGGAACCTTCCAAGTATCTTTACTTTGTTTCCCGCGGTGACGGTACGAGTGAATTTTCAACGAACCTGCGCGATCACAATCGCGCGGTAAATCGCTTTATCCTCAAGCGCGGTGCGCCGGCCAAGTCCGTTCAGGCAGATAAGCCTGCCTCGACTGCCGAGGCGCCGCAGAACGCTTCGAAGCCCGCATCGGTAGAATGACGGCCACAGGCAGGCTTGCTTTCAGGTTCACTATTCAAAGCGGAGTATTCAGGGCATGTTGGGGCGCTTCATTACGATTGAAGGCATTGACGGTGCGGGCAAGTCCACGCAGACGGAAAGCCTCCTCAAGCATTTGGCCGATCAAGGCGTCAGCGTCCTCCACACGCGTGAGCCGGGCGGAACGCCTTTGGCGGAAAAAATCCGCGCCATGCTCCTTGCCGACGATATGGCGCCGGATGCTGAAACGCTCCTCTTCTTTGCCGCCCGCGCCGATCATGTTCAGCGGGTCATTCGGCCGACTTTGGAGTCCGGCCGCTGGGTGCTTTCTGACCGCTTTACCGATGCTACTTATGCCTATCAAGTGGGCGGCAAGGGGTTTCCCGGCGAGAAAGTAGAGGCGCTTGAGAAGTGGACGCTCGGCGGTTTTGCGCCGGATCTGACACTGCTCTTTGACATTGCTCCCGCTGTGGCCGCCGCACGGCTGCGTGCCCGGGCCGGAGATCAGGATCGATTCGAGCGTATGGGAGAAGCTTTCTTTACCCGCGTGCGGGAGGCTTATCTGGCGAGAGCAGCTGCTGCTCCGGAGCGCTTTCTGATTATCAATGCGGATCGGCCGGCAAAGGATGTGTCAGCAGACATTTTTGCGAGGATTTCGTCATGGCTTTAGCGCCTTATCCGTGGCTCGAAGAGCCCGCACAGACGCTTTTGGCGATGCGTGATCGGATGCCCAATGCGGTGCTTTTGTACGGTGCCCCGGGTGCGGGGCTCTATGAGCTCGCACTCGCGTTTTCCAAGTCGCTCTTTTGTCTTTCGCCCCATTCGGACGGCACCCCCTGCGGGCACTGCACCGGCTGCCGGCTGGCGCAGGCCGGCACCCATCCGGACTTTAAGCAGGTGCTTTCGGAAGCTCAGTGCGCACGCTATGACGTGGCGTATGAGCCCGCGGAAAACGAACGCAGCGATGCCAAGAAGAAGCTCTCCCGCGAAATCCGCATTCATCAAATTCGTGTGCTGGGCGATTTTTTGTCGCTTAACGCCAATCAGGGCGGCCGTCGTGTGGTGCTCGTGCATCCGGCCGATAAACTCCGGGCTGAAGCGGCAGCGTCACTCCTTAAATCCATGGAGGAGCCTCCAGAAGGACTGATTTGGGTTCTTACGGCTGAAAAGCTCGATGATGTGCTGCCGACGATTCGCTCCCGCTCTCGGCTGGTGCGCGTGCCAATGCCTGATCATGAGGCGGCGCTCGCTTTTTTGAAGTCCAAAAAACTCAAGAAACCGGAAGAGGCCCTTGCGATGGCGGGCGGTTCGCCTCTGGCAGCGCTTGAACCCTCTGCAGACGATCGGCTTTCCGCTAAAACGGAGAATGCCGTGCTCGAATTTTTGCGTGCGGGCCCCGAACTCTCGGTTGATGCCCTTGTGCGGCTTTATGCCCCCGATCTCACGCTCCCGGCTTTCTCGCTCCTCGTGTCGCGCTGGGCGCACGATCTGATGCGCTCGGCGCTTGGCCTTGAGCCGCGGTACTTTATCGACGAAAACGCCGCCATTGAACGCTTGGCCTCGCACACGGATGCTAAGCGCGCAGCGGGGTTCTGCACGCAGGCGCTCTCGTGCCGCCGAGCAGCTGACCATACGCTCAATCCTAAGCAGACCGTTGAATCGGTGCTGCTTCGCTATAAGCAGATTTTTCAGTGAAAAAGGCTGCAAAACGCGGTCTTCATCACCGATCCTCGCAGAATAAGCCCGCAGCGGGATGGCGGAGCACGGGCTCCGGCGTTTCCGGAGCCGTCAGGGCGCTGACCGGTGATGAGCTGCGTCAGAAAAAGATTCAGAGCGGGCGCGGCAGCCGCCCGGACTGAATCAAATTCCCGTCACTTCCAAGATGGGGCGCTTTAGAGCGCCTTCATGTGACTCATCGCTTCGCCCATTTCTGCTTCTTCGGGCGAGAGATACCGGCCGGTGGTTGCAACAGAAGCGTGTCCCATGGCGGCCTGAACGACATTGACGCTCATTTCCTTTAGGGCCGAGACCGCAAAGGTGTGGCGCAGCCAGTGTGTGGACGATGCACGCAGTTTGGCGGCGTCAAGCGGCGCGCTGAGCGCCACCTCATCGGCTACGCGGTCGAAGAAGGACTCCAGCACACGATAGAGGCCGCTGCGGCTCATGGGGCCGCCAGGATTGCGGCCGCGTCCGAGGTTTACGAGGAGCGGTGTATCCGGAGGCGTCTGAGCGGCTTCGGGAATGCCTCGTGCTGCGAGTGCCTGATTGATGATGCTGAGCTGCTCAGCGGTGAGCGGCAGCCGTCGGACTTTGCTGCCTTTGCCGATCACTTCAATGGCCGGACGCTCACCGCCGCCGAAGCTGCGCCGGACAATCCAGCCGGTACGGGCTTCAAGCATTTCAGAAGCCCGCAGACCGAGTGATTTGCCAAGCATCAGGATGAGCTTCATACGTTCACGCGGCTGTCCCTCCGGGATGAGCGACAGGTGCCCTGTGATTTCACTCCACTGTTCGGGGGTAAGCGATCGATCGGCAAATGCCTGCGGCGCGCCTTCGCCCTTCAGAAGCGGTACCTTGGGGCTCACTTGGTCGAAGGGATTGAAGATGAGGTAGCCCGTGCGCTTCAGAAAATTAAAGAGCTGGCGCACGACGACGATGGCGTTTCGGCGGCTTGCCGGCGAAAGCGGGCCATTGTAGGGCCGCCAGGCTGCGGATGATCGTTCGGCATTTTTTTCGCCGATCCAGAATGCCTGCGGAATCCGCCATTTTCGGCTGAACGTCTTGTCATCGGTTCGCCCGAGATCTTCGAGCCAGCGCAAGTACTGAGAAGCTTCATCGGCGCGAATGTCCGAGAGCGCCGTTTCTTTTTCGACCAGACTCCAGAGCAGAAAACGTTCAGCTTCCTTTCGATAGCTCGCATGCGTATTGGGATTCCCGGCTCGAGCGTTAAGCCAAGTACGGATGGCTTCCAGGTCATCGCGGGCAGAGAGCGCACAAGCCGCGGCCGGCGCCCGGTTGAGTCCCTTTTTGCCCGAGAGCGCCTCGGGGAGTTCAATTTGTTCAATCGGGCGAATACGCGGGTCGCCCGGCGCAGAGAGCCCGCGTGAAGCATCGGTCTGACGCCGGCTGGCCGATGTACGCACCGCCGGGAGCGAACCGGGCGGAAAGAAGCGCGGCGTCACTTCACCGACGGATTTGCCCCAGCGCGCCAGCCACATCATGAGTTCCCCGGCCAGAGCGGCATCAAGCCCTTCAATTCGGCGAAACCAGGTATTTCCGAGTGCTGCTGCGCATTCGTAGAGATCCTCGACAGTTTCAATGCCCGCTGCCGCCATCGGCAAGGCAACAGTGGGCGTCAGCAGCCGCGCGAGACGGTCGTCGGGAGAAAGCGTGCGTTCAGGAAGGGATGGAAGTTTGGCCATAACCGACAAGGAAAAATGGGGAGGGTTGAGGCGGCAGTATTGCTTTAGGAGACCTCGCCTACTAAACCGCCTGCGAGGCAAGGCTAATATACGTTGGAAGCTTATGGCGCACTCAAACGCTTTGCGAGAGTGTGATGCTCCTCTCTTTCATTTCATCATTTTTGCGCATCATGACGAAGATTCGCCGGTTCCCTTTTTTTTCGGCCGCCGCCGTCCTCGCGCTGACTGTTCCGCTTTCAGCCTTGGCCGACTATCCCGACCTGCCGCCGGAACCGCCGCGCGCGGCTTCGTCCTTCATCGGCATGGGAGCGGCTACCGGCACGCCTTCAGGGGATGTTGCTCAGGCTGTGAAGCCCGTTTTGCGCTCGCTTCCTGTGCCGACAATGGTACAGTCGGCGCCTTTTAATAAAAGCGATCTTTATGCGGTGCCGGTGACAACCAATTTCCCGCGCCCTTTGAAGATCGGCGTGCAGGCTTCTTTAGGCTTGTCGTCTCGAGCGCAGTGGCTGCGATTTACGCTCGAAGAACTCAAGTACGTTCTGGGCGAGGCGAATCTAGAAATTCTCTGGTTTGACAATCGGCAGCTCGAACTTGGCGTCAAGAGCCGTCAGCTCGACTTCATCCTTGCCGATGCGGATGAAGTCGCGCTGGCGCAGTCGACTGGATATTACGAGGCCTCCGCAAGTTTTCTGCCTAATGCGGCGATTCGTGCCGAAGATGCGCAGGCCGCGGTCATTTTTACGCGCCGCGGACGTGAGTCGACAGCGTTCAGTGCTTTGGCCAATCCCAGTACGACGTTTGCCGCCACCAGCCGCGACTCCTTGGCCGGCTGGGACGCGGCGGTAGTGAAACTCTTTCAGAACGGTATTTCTCGAACCGACATAGAAGATCGAACAACCTTTTACGGGTGGTCCTCTGCCTCAGTGCTTCATGCCGTGCTTTCAGGAGCGCAGACGGTAGGCATTCTTCCGGCATGCGAACTTGAAAAGCTCGAAAACCGCGGGAAGGTCGGCATTACGCATGACCTTTCAATCTTTTCTCCGCAAAGGGACGACACGCTTTCCTGCGCCCACTCGACGATTACCTATCCGTCCATCACGGTGGGCGTGCTGCGTACGCTTGATCCTGCTTGGAAAAAGGCTGTCAGCACGGTGCTTTATGCCGCGGCAAGCCAGCGCTACGGCGGCGAGTGGGCGCTTCCGGCCGTCAACCGTACGATTTACGATTTGTTTTACGAATTGAAGCGCGGTCCGTACGAAAACCTCGGGTCATGGAATCTCAACCGTTTCCTGCGTGAAAATGCCGAGTTCATTGCCTTTGCGCTCTTGGCGGCCTTCATCATCATTTCGTATGCCGTCAGTTTGTCGGTATTAGTTAAGCGCAAGACTGCGCAGCTGCGCAGAGCCCTCGAAGAGCGTGAAATGATCGAGGCCGAAGCCGTTCAGTCGCGTCAGCATATTGCCAACCTTGAACGCACCGGCATTGTCGGACAGATGTCCACGATCATTGCGCATGAGCTCAAGCAGCCGCTTGCGGCTATTGTCAATTTCGCGGGCAGCCTGAATCGCCGCGTGCAGAAGGGCAATTACGACGAGAAAGCGTTTGGCTGGGCACTGGGGGAAATTCTGGATCAGGCCGAGCGCGCCAATCAGATTGTCAACCGAGTCCGAGCCTACGCCAAACACGACTATCCGCCGCGAACCATTGTGGATTTGTACGGCGTCATCGGGAATGCCATCACCAACTTCCGTCGTGCGCGGCAGACGGCTGCGGAAGTGATCGTGCGCGTGAACAAGCACTCTATGGCGGAGGTGGACGCGTGGGAAATTGAACTCGCGGTCTTGAATCTCATGAAAAACGCAGCAGACGCCATTTCCGGCGTTGAACACCCGAAGATCATCGTTTCTCTCACGCCCATTGACGAAAAAACTTGGGCGCTTTCTGTGGAGGACAACGGTCCCTACATTACCGATGAGGCCTTTGACAATCTTTTCAAGCCTCTGCAAACCACTAAAGGCGCTGACGGAATGGGGCTGGGACTCTCCATTATTGCAAGCATCGCCGAGCGGCACGCCGGACGCTGTACGGTCGAACGGGCAGGAGCGCAGGGGCTGCGCTTTACGCTGGTGCTCCCGAGGATCGTCGGCGGCAATGAACCTGACCTTGCCGAGGACGGACTTCCGCCGAAGATGACGGTTTATAAGGAAGGAGAATTGGCTTCAGCGAGAGGGGCCGACGATTTCCGCATTGAGAATGCCAAACCCAAAACGCGCGCGGCAACGATGGATCCTAACAATACGAACGTGAGCGGTATCTAGGCGCTCACATACTCTGTCAATGAGGGCATCTTCGGCAGACAGAGAATCCAAGTACGGGCAAGCCCGCGGCAGCCGCGAGGCTGACTGTAATTTCAAGGCTCAAGCGTTGACTAAAGACGTTTGAGCCTTTTTTCTCCCTAGGGCTGTCATCCGTACGGGCGGTTGCTACGCGTCTCTGAAGCGCTTTGAAAGACACTCTCAAATAAGGTTTGGCAGTACTCAGAATGTACGAAAAAAATGAACGTTCAGATCGAAGTCGTTAGGCAAAACGTAGCTATCGGCAACTAATTATCCATAAAATATTTCTAAATTCAGGGTCGGTAATTTCCCTAAATACCTAGGTTTATCCTATAGTTAAATGAGAACAATTCTCAGTACCAATCAAAAAAGACAATTATCAGATTTGATATTGTCATATGGGAATTCGATAGTAAAAATCGATAAACAAAACTATACGTTCCGAAAATCGGAATCGTATATCGTGTCAACCTAAAAAGGGTGACAAAATATCTCTAGAGAGGTATTTATGTTCGATATAACAGCCTGCATCGTTCGGAAATGACGAAAGTCGAGCAAACATTTGAAATATATCGAAATGATCCATTAAGACATCCTGAAGAGTACCTAATTCTGAGTATTTTTGACTATTCAGAAGGTTGAGAACACTCCCCAAAAGGTTTTGAGTCTTAAGAAGAAGTTAAGGGAGTAAATTGATGTTGCGCCGCCCGTGAGGGATGCGCATTGACCTCAAAGAAGCCGATCGAAAGATTCGAGCTATTTAACAACATCTATATATAGAGACCCGAAAGGAGCTAGATATGACCAAGCAGCACAAGCTTCTGTCTCTCGCCGCCTGTATGTCGGCAGCGCTCGTCGCTTCGTCAGCCATGGCAGCTGAAACCCCGGCGGCCCAGACCTCCGCCAAAGAAGTTCTCCCGCGTACGCTTGAAGGCTATGTCTCTCAAGATAAGGCTTTCTGGGACTACCTGAAGGCTAATCACCCCTACTTCAAGTATTTGAAGGAAGGCCGCGTTGTCGGTAAGTTCACGATGTCCGATCGTGAAGAAGAATGGGTGAATTTCGGCGGCGGCGACAAGTACCGTGAAGACACCGGTCGTACGACCGCTGTGACGTACCGCCTCCCGTACGAATCCTTCCTCGATCTGCCGAACAATTTCGTCGGCCCGAAGAAGTGCGGCGAATGCCACCCCTCTCAGTATGAAAAGTGGGAACGTTCGCGTCACAACAAGATCGTTCGCTTCCCGGAAGAAATGACCGAAGCCGTGGTTCAGGGCGACCTGAAGCGTCCGCTTTACGGCTCGAAGGCTTCCGTCCTTCCTGAAGGCATCAATGTCGAGGACGTCTACGTCCTGATGGGCACGCCGCGTACGAAGTACGGCTTCGTCGATAAGTGGCTCGTCCGTGGTACCTACCACATCGAAGACGGCGGCAGCCTCTCCCAGGCTACCGGTAAGATCGTTGCCGGCGGCAACCAGTTCTCCCGCAACTGGGCCGAACACATCACCCCTGAAGTTGCCAAGAAGATCAACGCATGGGATCCGACCTTCCCGACCAAGCTCGAAGACTTCGGTGCTCAGAGCTCCAAGGTCTGGGGTATGAACTCCTACGGTGCTTCGAACCGTAAGCAGGCCATGTTCCAGCCGGGTTCGTCCTACTGCGAAATCTGCCACACCTGGAAGTTCGACTTCAAGAGTCAGGATGAACTCTTTGCCGCCCTCGGCGACGGCGAAAAGCTTCGTGCGCACACGATCGCTAAGGGCGTGAGCTGCGAAGAATGCCACGGCGCAGGTGCTCACCTGTACGGCGCCCGCGGTGCCGGCATGCCGTCCGACTGCGAACGCTGCCACCAGCGTTTCGTCTACAACCGTGAAGACGCTAAGGCCAATCCCAAGGCTCCGTTCACGTCTTACTTCAAGAGCTTCTGCCCGGCTTGCGGTACCGAAGGTTCGCAGTCGCACTACACGAAGCACTATCAGAAGGGCATGCGCTGCACGACCTGCCATGATCCGCACGAAGTTACGTCCAACGACTGGACCAGCCAGTACACGGTTCCGAACCTGAAGAAGAACTGCCAGGACTGCCACACCACGGCCGCCTACTTCTTCTCGCAGGGCGGTACGCACAGCCGCAACAGCTGCGAATCCTGCCATATGCCGAAGATGGGTTCCTGCGAAAACTTCGCCGCGATCCAGCGTCCTGACATGGCCGGCTTCGACAACGTCCGTGCGTCCCACATCTGGCGCATCCTCGTTGATCCGGAAAAGAAGTCCATCAACCCGCCTGAAGGCGCTGACCGCAAGCTCGTGTCGCCGAAGGGCTGGCACCTGACCAAGGACGAAGGCCGTCCGTACCTCGACTTGATGTGGACCTGCGGCCGTACGGCTTACCAGGATAAGCACGTCGTCGACGCGATGGGCTGCCACAGCCCGATCCAGTCGAAGTTCCCGGAAATGATGCGCTTCAAGGATCAGAAGACCATCTATAACAAGGTCATCGCCTGGCAGACCCCCGTCAAGGAAGGCTATGCCAAGGTCATCGCCGACATGGCCAGCATCCAGGATCTGCTGAAGGTCACGAAGCTCTCGACGGCCGATCGCGCGCAGGTTCAGCTCTATGCTGAAGAAGCCCGCCTGAATGCCGCCAAGATCAAGGACGACGGCTCCTGGGGTGTCCACGCTCCGAAGTTTGCCAAGCAGCTCGTTGACGAAGCCACGACGTACACCACGCAGGCTCTCGCCATCCTGAATGCCGCGAACAAGACCGCCAAGAAGTAATCCTTCCTGAGTGATCTTTCCCGAAGAGGACTCTGCAAAGAGTCCTCTAGGAGCAGGATAGAAAAGCTCGACAGTTTCGACTGCCGAGCTTTTCGTGTTTTTACTTTGATTTATAAGGATATTTCAAGTATTGCCATAACAATTGCTTAATCTTTTCCTGTTAGGGTTCGCCATAAATCCCTATGCATTGCCGAACCCAAAAAAGCAATGCATCAGCAGACCCTTCACGAAGGAAGAAAAATGCAGAAGAAGTCCTTTGCCGCGTTCAGCACGGCGCTTGCCGCGGTCCTGATGATCTCGACCGGTTCTCCGGCTTATGCCGCCGATGCCGCTGACGGCTCCAAAATGACCGTGCAGCAGATGCGCCAGCCGATTCCGCTCTCGCTCAACAAGGTTTCGAAGGTGCTTGGACAGCCTGACGTCTATGTCTACGACTGCAATCCGGAAGACATTTATGAAAAGAGCCATTTGAAGGGATCCATTCATGCCAACAAGGCCGATTGGATGAATCTGCTGCCGAAAGACAAAAAGAATTCCTTTGTGATTCTTTACTGCATCAACCGTATGTGCACCGTCTCGTTTGAAGCGGCACTGGAGGCGATTAACGCCGGCTACGAGAATGTGTACGTCATGCCTGACGGCATTCAGGGGTGGGTCTCCAACGGCTATCCCTTTGAAGGCACTTCTTGGAAGCCGTACGAAAGCAAAGCACCTGTGCTTTTGCAGCGCAAGGACTGAAGCATTGCTCACCCATTGCGGCAAAGAGCAGAATGCTTGCTGTTTGATGCACACTAAGGTGTGCATGCAGCATTTCGTCTTAGCGGAGATTAAACAATGAATTCCAACCATCCCGCGCTGATTTCCGGCGGGTTATTTTTCGTCATCGGCCTGGCTTTGGCCGCCGCGCTTTTTACGGGGCTCTTGCCGCATTGCTGGCACAACGGTCCGAGCGTCTGCTATTGGATGACTAGAGCAGCAGGCGGCGCATCGGCGGTTGTTGCATTTCTCGGTCTCGCCATGATGTTCTCTCGATCGGCCGGTGCGGGATTCGGCATGGCTGTCGGGGTCTTCTTAAATGCAATTCTGATTGCCGGCGTTGCGGGTCCGCTGATTGGGCCGTGCCCGAGTCCGATGATGCACTGCCACAGCATCACTCAGCCGGTGCTGATTGTTGCCGCAGCGGTCATCGCAGTCATTGCGCTGATTGAGATCCGCAGATTGGCCTGCCGCTGAAGCGGTTATTCACCCAAAATAAACAGGATGCTGCCTTCTCGGAATTGGCCGGCTCTGCCGGCCAAGCACAGAAGGAAAGATTTAGAGAGCATGACGAATCCTCAGCCTTCACAGAACGTTGCAGGTCAACCTGCAAAAGCGGCAGGTGAATATAAGCCGCTCACGACGTTCACCATCGCCGCCGCGAACGTTACGCAGCGGCCGCTTCGTTCGATATTGCTCGGACTGATCGCCGCGGTTTTTACGTTTCTGCTCTTTTCGAGTGCGATGGTAACGGCCAATCTGGAAGCCGGCATCAGTTCGCTCGCTGCCCGAATGGGGGCTGACGTGTTAGTCGTCCCACAGGGACAGGGCAAGAAGATCCAAAGCGTGATTCTGCGTGCTGAGCCTTCAACGTTCTATCTGGACGGAAAGCTTCTGGATGTCGTGCAGAAACTTCCCGGGGTGGCCAAGGCTTCAGGGCAGCTCTTCATTTCGTCTTTAGACGCGCAGTGCTGTTCGGTCAAGGTGCAGCTGATCGGCATTGACGAAGCCACTGACTTCGTAATCGCTCCATGGCTTAAACATGCTGCGGATAAGCCGCTCTCGGGCAATGACGTCATTGTCGGTGATTACATCTATGGTGAAATCGGCAGCACCCTGAAGTTTTTTGATCAGGAGTACCGCATCGTCGGCCGTCTTGCGCCGACAGGCATGGGATTTGACTCGTCCATCTTCATGACGCTTGATGCGGCTCGCCGGGCCGGCAGGGCAGCCTCGCCGGACAGAGCAGACGAAATGGCTCAGAGCCTCTCGGCCATTCTTGTGCGGGTGAATCCCGGTGTTGATCCGATTACGGTTTCTGACGAACTGCTCGATCAGCTCGGGCTGAAAGCGAATGTCAATTTCGTGTTCGCCTCGAACATGATGAGTGACACGTCTGCGAAACTGCAGAAGGTCGTGAGTGTTATGTACACCGCTGCCGGCGGATTTTGGGCCGCTGCTGCCGTCATCATGCTGATTGTTTATTTCTTTGCCTTCAGCGAGCGTCAGCGGGAGTTTGCGACATTGCGGGCCCTGGGGGCTTCCCGCGGCAAAGTGGTCGGCATTGTGCTCGCGGAAGCTTTCATTATTTCAATGCTGGGATCCGCCGTCGGCATTGGTCTCGCGGCGTTGGTGGTATCGAATTTTTCGACGGTCATCGCTCATGCGATCGGACTGCCTTATCTTGCTCCGGAGACCGGCAGCTGGCTGCGGGCGCTTGCAGCGAGCGTAGCGGCGGGCATTCTTACGGTGCCGTTGGCGTCGCTGCCGACTGCCTGGCGGATTGGCCGCAGCGACATCTTCACGACCTTGCGCGAGGACTGACGTCATGAAGCTTTCTGCCAAACAGCTTGGCCGCCGATATGAACGCGCCGGACGTCCTTTCTGGGCGCTGCGCCACGCGGATCTGTCGGTCGGTGCAGGAGATTTCGTCACCGTTTTGGGACGCTCGGGATCGGGCAAAACGACGCTGCTGACGCTCCTTTTGGGTTTATGCATGCCGACAGAGGGCGAGGTCGCTTTTAACGACAGGGCCCTCTCGGGAATGTCGGACGAACAGATTTCCGCGCTTCGCAATGCGCACATCGGCTATGTCCCGCAGCATGCAGGACTTGTGCCGACACTCACCATTCTGGACAACATTCGTCTGCCGTGGCATTTAGCCAATCGTCGGGGGACTGAACCAGCAGGCCGCGCTGAAGAGCTCCTCACTGCCGTTGGTCTTGCTGATCTGGGCGGACAGTATCCTCGAGCGCTTTCCGGCGGAGAGCTTCGTCGAGCGGCGTTTGCGAGAGCCCTCATGAATTCGCCCGAGCTGATTGTGGCTGATGAACCCACTTCCAATCTGGACCGCGAAAGCGCTGAGGTTGTGATGGGGATGTTGATTGAGGCCCGCCAAGCGGGCGCCGGCGTTTTGCTCGTGACGCACGATACCTTAGGGATTGGGGCGTCCAATGCGATTTACGATATGGTCAACGGCGAGCTCAAGCTTCGAGCAGAAGCGGTGCAAAGCGCTGATCCCAAATCTAACCGCTAATATTTAAATAACCATCTGGAGATCCATGTCATGCAGAGACGCAATTTGATCGGAAAGGGGGCTGCACTTGCGGCTTTTGCTGCGCTTCCGGGCGCATCGCTGCTTGCGGCTGAAGCTGCGGCAGACGAACCGGCACCAAAGAAGAAAGATAAGGACAAGGATCTTCCTTTCCCGGTGAAAGGCAAGGTAACGGTTGTTGATTTCGGAGCGCCTTGGTGCGCGAGCTGCCCGGAAATGGCCAAGCTGATGGAAGAAATGCAGAAGGAATATGGCGACCGCGCCGCCTTTATCGTCATCAATATTGATGAATGGAACGGCATTGAAAACGATTATCTGATCGAAGAAATGCCCGCACAGATCTTCTACGATGCATCCGGAGAGCCGATTTGGCAGCACCGCGGTCCGGTGGATGCAGAGACGATGCGTGAACGCGTCAACATTCTGTTGAAAGGCTGATATCTCGCTTTCGACTCAAATAGCAGCCAAACAAAAGGCGCAGAGGCATTACGTTTTCTGCGCCTTCGTTATATCTGTGACTGAAAGATTATTCCGCAGGCTGCGGGAGCGGGCTGCCTAAGAGGAATCGGGTTCCGTTAGGCACATTGTCAAAAGTGCAGCCGGGCACGAATACATTGACTGCGGAAGAAATCTGCATTTCAGGCCAAGGACCGAAATGCGCGCCAAAACCTTTAAGCATGGCAAGCCCGGTGGGGGTCACCAGCTCCCCAATGCCTGACGAAGGCCGCACCGCAACGCCCGGCATCATGGCAAACATTGCGGGCGCCGGGTAAGGCACCGTGCCGTGAGCACAGATCACCTCGCCGTCGCTCACAGGAATGGGGCTTGCAGCAATTCTTTCGAGCTCGAGCGTCTCGAGAAACTGTGCGCACAGACCGACAGCGAGAATATTGCTTAAGCGGCCGACTTCATGGAAGTGAACTTCATTTTCCGCAGTGCCGTGCACTCGAGCTTCGGCGCACACGAGTTCGTGCCAAACAGCTCGGGCACGCTGCCGGGCGCCCGCGGAGAGACGGCTCGCGGCGTAAATGGCTTCGATGTCTTCGGGATGCCGGTGACCGTGTCCGGTTTCGGTAGGCGTGAGGAACTTCACCGTCCACCCGCTGATGCCGCGCACCCAGGCGGGTTTGAGTTCCAGTCCGATGTCAAGGCCTGGAAACAGGCTTCGCAGATAGGCGCCGGCAGTGCCGGAGGTTTGTTCGGTCAGTGCCAGAAGCCCTGCCGTGAAGGACGATGCATTAAAGCCCGCATGAATGCGGATGGCGAGAATGCTGTCGGGCATAGTGGTGTCCAAAGCGGAACAAAAAGAAAGGGTCAGCGGGCGGTTTCGGACGGCGCCTGCGGATAAAGAGCCGCCAGGACTCTGGCGGCCGCGCATGCCGCGCCGTAGCCGTTGTCGATATTCAGTACGGCGACGCCGGGCGCGCAGGATGCGAGCATGCTGCGCAGTGCGGTTTCGCCGCCCTGAGCGATGCCGTAGCCGATGGAAGTCGGCACAGCAAAGAGCGGACGCATGGTGAGGCCGCCCAGCACAGAGGCGAGCGCAGCGTCAAGACCGGCAGCGCAGATGACCGCATCGCAGGCGTTGATTTCAGGGAGTGCGGCTTCAATGCGCCAGAGGCCGGCTACGCCGCAGTCGATGAAGGGCTTGACTTCGTAGCCGAGATATTCAAGCGTTCGAGCCGCTTCCATGACGACGGGGGCATCGGCGCTCCCCGCAGAGACTACGGCGCACACGCCGGGCCGGCGGGGACGCACGGCGTTCCAGGCCGTGCGCGAAAGCGGGTCGAAGTTGTATTTTCCTGCCGTATCCGGATCAATTTTCGCAAAAACCTCGGCATCCAGACGCGTGAAAAGAACGGGCGGCGCATTTCGGAGGGCAAATCGTGCGAAAAGACCCGCAAGCGTGTCAAAAGGTTTGCCTGCGCAAAAGACAGCTTCAGGGAGCCCGATGCGGCGCTCGCGGTCAAGATCGAAGCGTACGGCGGAGTCAAGCATGTGCGGCCTAAAACGTTAGGAAGTGGTGAGATGGAGCATATGAGAAGCTTATGCCGCGGTGCGGGTTCCGTGTTCGACGCCGACAAGCTTAATGCTTTCAGCCGTGCGGCCAAAGTCTCGGCGCTTGCGGACGTCGCGAAGCGGTGAATCGCCAAAGAGGCGCTTATAGTCTCGCACGAACTGAGTCGGGCTTTCGTAACCTACGGCATAAGCTGCGGCAGAGACTTGTGCGCGCTCGGCAAGCATCAAATGCTGTGCTTCGCACAAACGAATTTGCTTTTGGAACTGCAGCGGGCTCATGCCGGCAACGGCTTTAAATTGGCGATGAAAATTCGACGTCGACATGCCGTGAAGCTTCGCCAGAGCTTCAATGGATATGGGCTTATCGAAATTGCGCCGCAGCCACCCAATAGCACGAACGACGGTGTTCGCCGGGGCGCTTTCACGTAGAAGCGGCAGGAGCCGCGCTGCGGTAGGGCCGGCCAGCAGAAGGCTGTGAATATCGCGAATAATGCAGGGGGCTCGCAGCGGTGCAAGCTCGGGCGTTTTGAGCAGCTTGATGAGCCGCTCAAAGTCAAAGAGCAAGTCTTCAGTCGGTTCAAACACAAAGATGGCTTCGGGCGGCAGCTCCGCGTTCTCTTTCTGGTCGGTTTGCGGCAGGTGTTCGGCCAGTTCGATCAGCGTAGCGCGGTCAAGCGCCAAAGAAACCGATAAGAAAGGTTCTTCGGGGCTCGCGTGCATCGCTCGAAAAGTACTTGGCAGCGCGGCGCCGCAAAGCAGTCCTTCCCCGGCACCGTAGGAAAAAAACCGGCCTCCGACCGTCACGGTCTTGACGCCCGAGAGGATGAACGATACGGCGATCTCGCCCGTGGAACAGGAAAGCGGCACTTCGGATTCAAAACGATGTGTGCGGAATCCTTCTGCCGGGGTCGTGCTGACGCCCAAAGGCGGATTGGCCGACATTAATTCCCGGCGCATGTCTGCCAACATGTTTTGAATCGTGGTCATTTGTAAATTTTCCTATGTCGTCAGTGGACTTCGAGTTGACGGAGGTAGTGCGGCGTATCGAGAGAAATAGGTTATTTTCCACCCGAAAACGTTTCTCCGAAGTCTGCATCAAGCAGTTTCAGGCAATTTTCTCTGTCTGTCGAGCGTTCTTCCCGCCATTGATAGAAATAGGCAGGAAATTGATTGTCCGAGACGATTTGGCAGTTTTTCGTTCAAAACGGGCATAAAGAATGGCGTTGACATCGGCAGAATGCAGACTGTTGAAAACTGTAATTTTTCTCGAACTTTTAAAAATAATTGAATACATTAATGTAACCGTCGTTATAGCTTTTGATCTATCTTTGGACTAATTCGATCGGTGAGAACCCTATCTCTTAGGGGGAACGCTAGAATCAATAGGAACCAGTAAGGAGAACCCCATGATGTGAACGGAACGGCCAAAGAAGCCGTCCGGCATGGGGTGGGCTGGAGGACCCCTCGGCGGGCGGCGTGGACCAAAGGACGTCGCCCGCAAGACTATCCATGCCCGAAACAAAAGAAGAGAGCGCAACAACAATGCAAGCCGCATTCAGCTACGGGCACTGGCAGGGACGCCGGCTCGACAATCGTTCGGCCGTAGATTCCTGCGACCTTCCCGTCGGTTTCCCGCTTGAGGAGGCCGCCGCCTTTAATCAAGGCAATCCGTTAACCAGCGTGATCGGTCCGCAGGGTTTTCTCGTCTTTGAGAACGCTCCGCACCTGACCGTTATTCTTTATGCCTATTACGAAGATGCACGCAGCTTTTCCTGCGGACGCTGTACGCCCTGCCGCATGGGAACAGTGCTGATTGCTGAGGCACTGAAAAATGCCGTTGAAGGGCGCGGCAGCACCGTAGACTGGGACGAAATCGCTGAAACTGCCCGCCATATGAAGGTGTCGAGTCTCTGCGGCATTGGGCTGCAGTCAGCCGAACCGATTCTGGGGGCGATCGAAAACTTCCGAGCAGAGCTCGAAACGACGGAACCGGTAGCGGGACTCCAGGGACTCAAAGACGCCAAGCAGTATGTGAGCACGGCGACTGCCCCCTGCATTGAAGCCTGTCCGGCGCATGTCAATGTGCCGCGCTACATCGATTACATTCGTGACGGGCGGCCGGAGATGGCCGAAGGGGTGCTTCTCAAGCGTTATCCCTTGGTCGGAACGTGCGGCCGCGTGTGTGTGCGCCCTTGTGAAGCCGCCTGCGCCCGCCGCTTCAATGAGCAGCCGATTGCCATTCGCGATCTGAAGCGTCACGCCGCTGATGAGCTCGGCGTGGGCTCCGCGGAACTTTTTGACGATGCCATGCTCAAGCACCCTGCGCCGGGGGTTGATCCCCATCAGCGCATTGCCGTAATCGGTGCAGGGCCTGCCGGCATTGTCTGCGCTTATCATCTTCTGCGCCTGGGGCGGCCGGTAGATGTGTTTGAAATGGAGCAGGAAGCGGGCGGCATGGCTCGCTGGGGCATTCCCTCATACCGCCTCCCGCGGGCAGAGCTGGCCGGTGAAACGGATATTGTGAAGACGCTGGGCGGCCATTATCGCTATGGTGAAAAACTCGGCCGCGATTTCCATTTGAATGACTTGTTCGCTCAGGGCTATGACGCCGTTTTTCTCGGCATCGGCTGCGCACGCGGTCAGTTTCTGGGGCTTCCCGATGAGGATCAGAACGCTCAAGGGTACCTGCGCGGGCTCGATTTTCTGCTCGAGGTCGAGCACAGTCAGGGAACGCCGGAAGGTCCGAAGCCCTTAGAGGGAGATGTCGTCGTGATCGGCTGCGGCAATGTGGCAATGGACTGCTGCCGCACCGCGCGGCGCATCGTCAAGCCCGGCTGTCAAGTTACGGTTGCGTATCGTCGAATTGAAGCATCTGCGCCGGCCGATCCTGAAGAAATTCACGCTGCCCGGGCCGAAGGCATTCGATTTGAGTTCCTCTCGGCACCCAAGCGCATTTTGGTTGAGAACGGCCGCGTTGTCGGCATTGAACTCGTACGGATGCATCAAACAGAACCCGACGCTTCCGGCCGCCGAGCAGTGAAGCCGCTGCCCGGTAGCGAGTTCATTATCCCTTGTTCGTACGTTATTGCGGCCATCGGTCAGAAGATGGATCCGACGGTTTTCATCCCTGAGGACGGCATTGCACTGACTCGCTGGGGCACCATCGAAACCAAAGAAAACTTCACCACATCGCGTGAAGGCGTATTCGCGGGCGGCGACGCCGCCACGGGCCCCAAGACGCTTATTCTTGCGATGGCGCAGGGTGAGGCGGCAGCAAAGTCGATTGACCAATATCTCAAAACCAGAGAACCTGCGTTCTTTCCGAGAACACGGCTCTCACAAATCATTGCCAAGGCCAAACTGGTCGGTGCCTGCAGACCGACGAGACCGCTGCCGATTGAAGCGCGCTATACGTCGAAGTTTCTGGATCCTGAAGCGCGCAGTGCCAATTGGGAAGAAGTCGAAGGCGCTATGACGATTGAGGAGGCTCGTCAGGAGTCTCAGCGCTGTATGCGATGCATGCGTCTCATCGCCGTTACAACCCGCAACCCAGTGGTTGAACACGAACCTACCGCTCCCAATGCGGCGACTTTCTAACGGTTGAACAGGATTCCGAGGAGACTCCGACAATGGCTTATCCCGACAAAAACGAAATGCCGGACCTCAGCCGCCGCGCCTTTATCAACGGCCAGACGGTCGCGTTCGAACCCAACGACACGATTTTGGAAGCTGCGCGCCGTGCGGGTATTTTCATTCCGACGCTGTGCGAATTAGCCGCGCTCAATCACCGCCCCGGCACCTGCCGAGTCTGTTTGGTGGAGGTAGAGCTTCCCCAGGGCGGCCGTGAGATCGTAACGTCCTGTGAAACCAAGATTGAGCCCGGCATGCGCATCCGCACGCGTACGGCGGAAGTCCGCCGCCGCCAGAAAATGCAGGTTGAACTGCTGATGGCGGATCATGACGAAAACTGCTCGTCATGCAAGCGCCACGGCAAGTGCGGACTGCAGGATGCCGCACTTTGGACCGGTGCGGACCGTCTGGGACTTTCCGGGCGGTATAAGCCGATTCGCAAGCTCGATATGTCCGCACCCGCCATGCGTTTTGACGGCGGAAAGTGCATTCGCTGCCTGCGCTGCATTGAGGTCTGCAGGCAAGTGCAGGGTGTTTCGGCGCTCTGCCTCACCGGAACGGGCACGAAAGCCGAAATCGGCTTTACCGGCGCCGTCAATTGGGGGTCATCCGATCGATGCATTGAATGCGGGCAGTGCTCGCTCGTTTGCCCGACGGGGGCGATCAGCGTGCGTGATCAAGGGTGCGATGTCTTCGACCTGCTCGACGACGATTCAATCACCACGGTCTTTCAGTTTGCGCCTGCTTTGCGAGTGGCGCTTTCCGAAGAGTTCGGCTTGCCCTCCGGCATGGATGTGCAGGGCAAGATCGTCAGTGCTTTGAAGCGCATGGGCGCAGACTACGTGATGGATACCAATTGGTCGGCCGACGTGACAATCATGGAAGAAGGCACCGAGATGCTCGCCAACTTCGAGCGTGCCAAAAAGGCCGGAACACTCCATTCCAAGCCCTTCACTTACTTCACGTCCTGCTGTCCGGGCTGGGTTAATTATGTCGAGAAGATTGCCCCCGACATGATTCCGCATGTGTCGAGCACACGTTCGCCGCAGGCGATTTTCGGGGCTTTGGCCAAGACTTGGCTGGTTGAACATGCAGGCATCGAGAAGAGGGATATGCGGGTCATTTCGATCATGCCCTGCACCGCTAAAAAAGGCGAGGCCAATCGAGATACGCTCAAACGCGCAGACGGCTCCTGCGACGTTGACGTCGTGCTGACCATCCGTGAGTTTGCCAGACTGATTAAGCGCTCCGGCCTTAATCTGGCCGATCTCCCCGATATGCCGTTTGATTCCCCCATGATGTCGCTCTCTTCGGGAGCGGGCCAGCTCTTTGGCTCAACCGGCGGCGTGATGGAGGCGGCGGTACGCACGATGTCGGCGGTCAAGAATCAGGATCCGCGTCCAATGCCGCCGCTCACGCCGGTGCGCGGCATGGAATTCATCAAAGAAGCGACGGTTCGTCTCGGCGACCTCGGCGACATTCGCATTGCAGTGGTTCACGAATGTGCCAATATTGCCAAGGTCATCGAAATGGTCCGCAACGGAACGTGCCCATACCACTTTGTTGAAGTGATGGCTTGTCCGGGCGGCTGTGTGGGCGGCGGCGGCACAACCCGCGGTGTATGGGGCCGCAATACGGCCAAGCGTCAGCAGGGGATTTATGCGATCGACAAGGTCAAGAAGATCCGCGCGTCCTACGAGAACCCCGAAGTGATTCGGCTGTATCAGGAGTATCTGGGGAGTCCCGGCAGCGAACGGGCTCATGAGCTGCTCCACTGTGAATACAAACCTTGGAAAAAGCGCGAGCGCAAACTCACTGGACCGGAGATTCTCGAAAGCGTCGAGCTTTCGCCCGAATAAGGAGAGCTCTCCGCTAACGCAGCTCCGGAACCCCTAAACCGCCCGGCCGCAAGGCCGAGGCGGTTTTTTATAAGGTCTTGCTGTCCATGTGCGGCATTGAAGAAAAAAAAGAGGAGGCGATTCATTTCGAATCGCCTCCTACAGGAGACCCCAAGGCGCTGCTGCTCCATTAAGGGAGAACTTTGCGTTCTCCGGAGCGGCTGGACCGCGGAACCGACCCCTGGTTCCCTGCTGCGATCTCAGCGCCTTGCTTGAGATGAAGTATGCGCTGATTGAGAACAATTCGCAATAGCGGATGGAAAAATAATCCTGACAAGATACGTAAGGATTGATGCCAGTCAATCCAGATCCCCCTAAGGAGTAGATCAAAGGGCTGACGTGGAAACCCGAAATTTTTAGCGATATTCAATTTACTGCACTAAGCAGTTTTATCGATATCTGTTGGAAATAATCATGAAGTCGTGCATATATAAGGAAACTGTGCAGTAAAAAATAGAAATCTGCATGCGCGAATCATTGCTCTGCGGTAAATTTTGCAAACACCGACAGCGAGAACAAAGCTTTTGTTTCAGATGCCGTCGGTTCCCAGTCCACTTCATCAATTGAGGCTTGCGTTTGAAAAAGCGCACTGCTCCCGAAATGAAAACCTGGTTTAGCAACCGCACAACACCCCGAGGATCGGCACGCCAATAACGTGCCGCTGTGAGAGACATGATGAACACCTTCTTGATGATCAGCCGCTTCATGAACAAAACGTTTGCCCTTTGGGTCGTCGTATTCGGCGCCCTCGGCTTCGTTTTCCCCCAGGTCTTCAAACCGGTAGGTGCGTATGTCTCGATTCTTCTCGGCGTAGTTATGTTCGGCATGGGGCTCACGCTGACGACAGCGGACTTTCGTGAAATCTTCCGTCGTCCCAAGGATGTGGCGGTCGGGATCCTCGCTCAGTTCCTGATCATGCCGCTCGCGGCTTTTGTGCTCTGCAAGGCGTTTGATCTGCCGCCTGACCTCGCTGTCGGTCTGATGCTCCTCGGCTGCGTTCCCGGCGGGACGGCGTCGAATGTCGTTACCTTCCTTGCCCGCGGCGACGTGGCGCTCTCTGTGACGGTGACCTCCTGCACGACGCTGCTTGCGCCTGTCGTGACCCCGGCTTTGATGTATGCCTTTGCGAGTCAGTGGCTCTCGATTGATCCGACGGCGATGTTTATGTCGATCGTTCAGGTGATCCTTGTTCCGATCGCCGCCGGCGTGATCGTGCACAAAATCTTCGGTGCTAAGGTCGAACGCGTGGCTGCGGTGCTCCCGATTGTGTCTGTCGGCGCGGTTGTGGTGATTGTCGCGGCAGTGGTGGCCGCTACTCGCAGCCAGATCTTGACTGCCGGCATGACAGCATTTCTTGTGGTGGCGCTGCAGAATGCCTTCGGGATGGCCCTGGGTTTTGCTGCCGGCAAGGTCTTCAGAATGGATCTTCCTAAGTGCAAGTGTCTGTGCTTTGAGGTCGGCATGCAGAATTCCGCTCTGGGCGTGGCGCTCGCCAGCGTGCACTTCGCTGCTTCTCCCATGACGGCCCTGCCGTCAGCCATCGGAGCCTTGTGGCACAACATTACAGGACCTGTGGTGGCTACGTTCTTCCAGAAATGGCGTGCAGCGGATGAGAAGAAGTCCATTCTGGATCTGATGGAAGAAAGCATCGCTAAGGCGCGTGAAGAAAAGACTGCAGCGGTTTAATGGATTTAGCCTAATAAAATTCTCAAAAAGGAGACGGCGCGGATGGTCCCGCCGTCTCCTTTGTGTTTTTGAGGCCTCTTGGGGGTTTCTGTGCCGATGGATTCGGGCGGCCGCAAGCTTTAGCCCAAGGACGGGCGAGCGCAAGAAAAACGGCGCCCCTTGACGTCATTGTCAATGCGGCCGGCAGCGTTTCATTGGTTTCGCTGCAATTGTGAGACGCCTGATCGGGTCAAGTCCGAGAGGATCACCGCGCCAATGGCGCTGAGACCTTGAACATTCAGAGGCCATGGCGGCCCTGCGCGAAACCTACGATTTTTGCATTAGGTGTTTCCGGCAATACGGCTTGGAAAACGTCAGAAAGTGATTCAAAAAAAATGAATACAACCTGCTCTACGACAGATGCCGTAGGCGCCAAAGCATGCACGCTCGTAAAGTTTTCTGACGCCCGCGCCGTTGCTGAGTCAAAACCAGAACTCCCGGCAGCGGGTTCCAATGTTTCCTGCCATGAGGCGGCGGATCCGAAAGGACCGCCGAGCAGTTGATGAAACCCTGGTTGCAATCCACAACATTTAGGGAAGCGGAGCGCCAATAACGCGCCGCCCCAATCTGCCAATGATGAATACGTTACTTATGCTTAGCCGCTTCGCCAACAAGACCTTTGCGCTGTGGGTGATTATTGCGGGGATACTGGGTTTTGTTTTCCCGGACGTGTTCAAGCCCATTGGCAGCTGGATTGCGATTCTCCTCGGCGTCATGATGTTCGGCATGGGGCTCACGCTCACTACGGCCGACTTCCGTGAAATCTTCCGCCGCCCCAAGGATGTCTTCGTCGGCATTCTCGCGCAGTTCCTCATCATGCCGCTGGCAGCCTTCGTGCTCTGTAAGGCTTTTGCGCTGCCGCCGGACCTGGCTGTCGGTCTGATGCTCCTTGGCTGTGTTCCTGGGGGTACGGCTTCGAATTTGGTCACTTTCCTCGCCCGCGGTGATGTCGCGCTGTCGGTCACGATCACTTCGTGCACGACGCTGCTTGCGCCGCTCGTTACGCCGGCTCTGATGTACTTCTTCGCCAACCAGTGGATCGCCATCAATCCGACGGCAATGTTCCTTTCGATCGTACAGGTGATCCTGCTCCCGATCGCTGCCGGCGTCGTCGTTCATAAGGTTTTCGGGAAGAAAGCTGATCAGGCCTCTGTGGTTCTGCCGTTTGTGTCTGTTGCTACAGCAGTGGTGATCATCGCCGCGGTCGTCGCAGCAACGCGCGGTCAGTTCCTCTCGGCTGGGCTCACGGTCTTCGCTGTGGTGGCGCTGCAGAATGCTTTCGGCATGGGACTCGGTTTCCTCGCCGGTCGTCTCTTTGGAATGGATGTCGCCAAATGCAAGGCGCTCTGCTTTGAAGTAGGCATGCAGAATTCGGCCTTGGGCGTCACGCTCGCTACCGTGCACTTTGCGGCTTCGCCGATGACGGCCCTGCCGTCGGCGGTGGGTGCGCTCTGGCACAATGTCTCCGGCGCTGTGGTTGCAAGTTTCTTCCAGAAGCTTCGCGGCAACGGCGAAAAGAAGACTTTCTTTGAAGTGCTCGAAGAAAATGCGGCAGCCAAGAAGCACGCTGCAAACGCTTCGCACAAGGCTGCGGCCTGAACCTGACATTCCCTGCGGGGATCCTTGAACGAACTGAACGGGACTGCCTTCCTCATGGGCGGTCCCGTTTTGCGTCTTCTCTGCGCTCAGACCAGATTCACAGAAAAAAGGCAAAAAAAGGGGAGGCCGCGGACCAAGAAACGCGCGGCCTCCCGTAGTAGCAAGGAACGAACCGGACAGGAGAGTTCCGGATAATCGAAGCAGCACCACAAAGTTTCCCCGCTTTGTGTAATCGGTGCTGCTGAACCGCCAGAGCCGACCCCTTGGCTCATCAATTGGCGGAATTCGTTCCGTGTTGAGATGAACTTTAACGCAAATGAGAAACATTCGCAAGCAGGAAACTATAAAAAGTTATTCGGAGAAACGCTTAGGGCAGGCGGCCTAAGCAGTTAATGGTAGCGGTTTATTGATTGAGTCAAATTCGATATTTTGCAAAGTGAAATGCATAAGTTTCATTCGCTTTGCTTCGATAAAATCGAAAATCAGCAATGAATACAACTGCGCGGACTGCTCTGAGACGGCTCACCGGGTCTGTTGAGTGCCGCTCAAGAGCTGCCGCCAAGGAGAAAACATGCAAAGCGTTCCCGACAGTCAAAATGCCGGTTCAATATCTCATGCCCAATGTCCGAGCGGCCTGCGCCGGCGGCTGATTGCCGCGGCTGCTGCCGTGACGTTTTCTGGATTGGCCGTTTTGGGACCGGCCTTTGCAGCCGCCGAAGCGCCTCTGATAGGTGTCGTACAGCTTGTTGATCATGAAGCTCTCAACGATTCCGTGCGCGGCATCACCGACGGCTTGAAGGCGCGGGGACTCGCCGGGAGTCTTGATCTGCAGAATGCTCACGGAGACCAGTCAACGCTCAAGACGATTGGCGACCGGTTTGTGCATAAGGACGCCAAGCTCATTTTTGCCGTTGCGACCCCTGCGGTTCAGGCTATGGCGCGCGCTACCAAGACCATTCCCATTGTGGGGGCTGCAGTGACGAGCTACACCGCAGCCAAGGTCATTAGAAGCAATGAGCGTCCCGGCGGCAACGTGACGGGTGTTTCCAATATTGGCCCGGTGGCTGCCCAGCTCGATCTCTTCATGAAGCTGGTGCCGAACGCCAAACGGGTCGGCACCATCTATAACGCCGGTGAAATCAATTCCGTCGTGCAGATTGAGCTCCTGCGAGCCGCTGCGAAGGCGCGCGGCATTGAGCTCGAAGAAGCGACGGTGACGAATCTCACGGACCTTCAGTCAGCCGTCGTGTCCATGAGCAAAAAAGTCGACGGCTTTGTCTTTCCGACCGACAACGTTGTGGTCGCCGGCATGGCGGTCGTTTTGCGCACGACGGTGCCGGCTCATCAGGTCACAGTATCGGGGGATATGGGATCACTTGCCGCCGGCTGCACGGCGGCGATGACGGTGGATTATTACACGCTCGGGCTTCAGGCCGCTCAGCTCGGCGCCGATATTCTTGAGGGCCGGAGATCCGCCGCAGAAACGCCGATCGGCGTTCAGGACGTGAAAAATCCCACTTTCAACGTGAAGGCTATGAAGCGCCTGGGATTGGAAATTCCAGAGGACCTCAAGGCTGGAGCTCTTTTGTGGCAAAAATAACGAGTGACGCTTAAGCGCACTTAACACACTGCCGCAGCGTGAAAGCTGCGGCATTTTTTGTTTGTCTGCTGCGGGCAGGGGTTTCGAGGAGGGCAGTCTCAGCTCTCTTGATCAGGGCTTTGCGAGAAGTTTGATAGCAGCCGCTGCGAACTAGGTAAAATTAAAAGATCTGCCGGCACAAAAGGTCGTGAGATCGACCCCAGCGAGCCGTCAGGAAGCAAAGAACAAAATAAATCAGAGCGAACCGTTCCAGCCACCAGCAGAGCATACGGTTCGCGCCGAGGTCAGCCATGCACGTTTTGAACATCGGTTCACTCAATATTGACAATGTATATCAGGTGCCGCATTTCTTGCGCGGCGGCGAAACTGTAGCGGCATACCGCCGTACGCTTCACGTCGGCGGCAAAGGACTCAACCAAAGCGTGGCGCTTGCCCGCGCCGGCATCGCGAGTTCTCATGCCGGGATTATTGGCCGTGACGGCGAGGTGCTGAAGAATTTTCTGGAAGCTGAAGGCGTTAATGTTGCGCATGTTGAAATGCGTGCCGATGAAGCTTCAGGTCATACGGTCATCCAGATTTCTCCCGAAGGCGAGAATGCCATTCTTTATTACCCGGGCACCAACACCTGCCTCACGCGTGAGTTCGTGAAGAATGCCGTTTCCGATCTCAAACAGGGTGATGTTTTGCTTTTGCAAAATGAAACGAACGCCATTCGGGACGCGATTGAAATCGGCCTTGAAAAAGGACTTCGCATCGTGTTCAATCCGGCGCCGTTCGACCGTTCTGTGCCGCTTCTGCCGCTCAACCAAACGGCAGCTTTAATTCTCAATGAAGGTGAAGCCCGCGGGCTTTATTCCATGGATGAAGCGGCGGCGGAAAATCTCGACGATCTTGAGCTCCTCACGGCGCTTGGAGAACGCTATCCGAACACGACGCTCCTCATTACGCTGGGCGCCCGCGGCGTGGCCGTGCGCATTCCGGGACAGTCTCCCAAACTTTTCCCGGCCTACAGAGTTGATGCAGTGGTCGATACTACTGCGGCCGGAGATACCTTTACGGGGTACGCTGTCCGTGCGCTGACGCTCGCATGGAATGCGGAAGAAAAGGGCGAAGATCCGGCTCGCTGCCGCGCTATTTTGGAGGACGGGATCAAATATGCCGTGACGGCGGCAGCGCTTTCTGTGACGCGCGCCGGAGCAGCGGAATCTATTCCGCATTTTGAGGTTGTCGACGCGGTGGTGGCCGACTTGTGGGATACCGAAGGGAATCTGCGCTAATGACTGTTGAAAATATCCTCCTTGACTGCGATCCTGGTCTTGATGACGCAGCTGCTATTTTTTTGGCAGCCGGATCGCCCCGCATTCATGTGCTCGGCATTACGACCGTAGCGGGCAATCAGACCATCGAGCGCGTGACCAAGAACGCTTTTTTCGTGGCCAAGATGGCAGGCATGGGGGATGTTCCTATTGCCAGGGGCTCGGCACGGCCGCTTCTGCGTCCGCAGGTGCAGGTCTGCTCAGAGATTCACGGCGAAACTGGACTGGGGGTTCCGGTAGCAGAGCCTGAGCGCGATCCGGATCCGCGGCCGGCGGCTCAGTTCATCGTCGACGTTGTCATGCGGGAGCCCGAAAAGTCGGTCACGCTGGTGGCCACGGGGCCCCTCACCAATGTGGCTCTGGCCGCTCGGCTCGAGCCCAAGATCGTTGAGCGCGTCAAGCAGGTGGTTCTCATGGGCGGCGCCTGCCACACAGGCAATGTTGGCCCGGCGATGGAGTTCAACATTGAAAACGATCCGGAAGCAGCGCATATTGTTTTCAATGAACCTTGGCAGGTGGTGATGGTCGGGCTGGACCTGACGTATCAGGCGCGCGCTGATAAGTCTGTGCGCGATGCTTTCAAAGCGATTGGTACCCCGGCAGGCGACTTTATGTACCAAACGCTCGAGACCTTTGCCGAAAACTACAAGGCATGGCGCGGCTTTGATGCTCCGCCGCTTCATGATCCTTGCGCGATGGCTTACGTCATTGATCCGACGGTTATGGAAGTGGTTCCTGTCCCGATCAATGTTGAAACGAAAGGCGCGCTGACGACCGGCATGACGGTCTGTGATTTTCGCCGCAGAGCGCCTGAAGGCTGTCACACCTTTGCTGCGCTCAAGCTCAACGTGCCGCAGTTTTGGGAGATGCTCATCAGCTCGGTCAAAGCAATCGGGTGAAATGCACTGGGGCGGGTTCCGCCCAAGATGTCTGCTCCATTGCTGCCGCTCTTGGTTTTTTGCAGCTTTTGAAGGCATGAAACTGCAAAGATGGACGCAGACATTCAGAGCGCTGACGGAGAGGCCGCTTAAGGCGGCAGCTTCCGTCAGCTGCACCGACCAATTTTCATCCAAAAGCTCTGCATGCGACGTTTTTCTCAAGAATGGTTTGACGCTCTCAGCCGCTGCCGCTTTGCCGGGCAGTGGCCTGACTGGAGCGGGCCTCGGGCTGCACCGGTCATGCCCTGGATTACCGCGCCGATTCATCCCTATTTACGAAAGGCTTTTGATCACATGGGCGAGGTGCGGGAGCTTAATCCCGGCGACTGGCTCTATCCCCATGTCCAAGTGCGCAGCTATATGCTGGTGGAGGCGGGACTGACCGGACGCATTGTCGCAACGGCCGACGGACAGTCCGGCGCCGGGGCAATGGCGCTCTCCACTCCAATGCGCAATGCCGCAGGGAACCTGAATTGGCTCACGCATCGTTCGGCTATCGGACGTTATCAGGCGCTCTCTCACGTGCGTCTGCGAGAAATTCCGCATAGTGAAGCGCTCGCTTTTCTGATGCAGGCAGACAAGGATTTTTATCTGGCGCTTTACGCGCAGATGGAACTCATCAATCTTTCTGACCGGTTCGGTTTTGCCATTTTGGCGCTGCTGCCGGCCATTGACCGCTTCAAGGCGCTCCTCACTGCCTGGTCGCTTTTTTACGGTGAGGTTTCTGAGGGGCCTCGCGGACTGCGGATCCGGGTGCCCATACCGGGCCGTAAAAACCACATTGCTCAAGTCATCCGAACCTCGAGCGTGACGCTCGACGGTATTCTGCGGGAGCTCAAAACCGCAGAGAACTGGGAGCGGGAGGGCGACTTTGTCACCTTTAATGCTTCAACGCTTCAGAGCGTGCATGAATGGATGCGTCATGCAGAAGGCAAGGATGCTTATTTGGCAAGGCCCGCACGCGTGGAAGATATGCTGCTGGCGGCTCAGGCAGAAGCTGCTGAGATCATTCATTAGCTAAAGACAACCTTCGGCCCAAGCATTTCTGAAGGGCAAAAAGAAGCCCGAACCTTTCAGCAGAGGTTCGGGCTTGTCTTTATGAGGAGCGCTGTCGGCAGGCGGTGCGGTGTTTTGTCGAATTCACGAAATAATGTGAGCCGATTGGAATTCTTCAAAACATTTTAGAGCGGGACTGCCGACAGGTCTTAAGCCTTAAGCTGCAGAGCGTTTGGCCGTTTTGGATTCTTGAACTTCGCGTTCGATACGATCGAAAAAGGATTCTTTTTCGCCGGCATCGCGCCACTTCTGAACCCAGGAGGCAACGGCGGGGCTAGCCACATTGTGCCAAAGGGCGGCTACGGCAGCCGGCAGGGCGGTTGCAGGGGCGGCAGCGAAGTGGAGGGTGGCAAGCGCTACAGCCAGGCCGGAGTTCTGCATGCCAACCTCAAACGCAAGGGTTTTGCGCTTGGAGAGCGACATGCCCATGAAGCGTGCTGCATACCAGCCGAGCAGCATGCCGACGGCATTCTGCACGGCAACCGCGGCGAAGATCAAGAGCCCGACATTGAGGAGCTGGGCACGGGTTGCGGCAACGACAGCAGCGGCGATGACCACGATGGCGCCAACGGAGACGATCGGAAGCGCAGCCACGCACTTTTCAACGTTTTTATCCCCCGCGAGCTTATGGATGACGACGCCGGCGGCGATCGGCAAGAGGATCATCTGGACGATCGAAAGGAACATCGAAGCCGGATCGATGGCAAGCCACTGATTGGCAAAAACGTACATCAAGGCCGGCGTTACGATCGGCGCGAGCAGCGTCGTGCAGGACGTCACCGTCACCGAAAGCGCCACATCGCCGCGGGCGATGAAAGTCACCACATTCGAGGCGGTGCCGCCGGGCGCGCAGCCCAGAAGCATCATGCCGACCGCAACATCTGCCGGAAGGTTGAGCAGAACGCAGAGCGCATAAGCCGAAAGCGGCATGATCGTGAACTGTGCCACGACCCCTGTCAGTACTTCTTTCGGACGGCGGACCACCTCACGGAAATCAGCCGTCGAAAGCGTGAGGCCCATGCCGAACATCACCACACCGAGGAGCACCGGAACATAAGGACCGACCAACTTGAAAATCTCGGGGAAAATGAATCCGAGAATGCCGAAGATAATCACCCACAGGGCGAAGGTCTTGTTCACAAACTGGCTCACTTTCACGAGATATTTCATATCGTTCATTCAATGCGTTTTTAGCGCATTGACTCCTTAAATGCCCAAAGGCTGACAAATGTCTTCATAGTGCAGCGGCGGGAAGAACGGAGTCACCGGAGTGCTGAAGTCCGAAAACTGCTTCCCTTGCAAAGAAGTGTTTGAAGAAGAAATGACCTTAGCTGGGGTCATTCCGGCCGCACTTTTTTGTGCGGGTTTGTCTACTCTACGGGCAATGCGCTTTGTTTTGGGGCGCTGGGGGAGCGAAGACCGTCAGTTCTGAAACATTCCCTGAGAAATGTTGACTGCAATAACGTTTTCCCCCTAAACGAAAGCGCTTAGTGAGGCATTGCGAAGGATGATGAACCGAATTTGAGCGGAGCAGCAGGCCGTGAAAGCAGCCTGTCTCGGCTTAAAGCAAAGATTCAATCTGCAGCGCATAGCCTTCCGGTTCATTTTCGATGGTAATCATCGAACGTGATCCCATCTGGGTAATGTGGGCGCGTAAAAGGGCAGTGCCCTCGGACGAGAGTTCACGGATTTCGGTGGGACCTTGACGGCGACTCGAAAACTCAAAGCCGCTGGGGACGGCGGCCGCAATGCTTTGTGTCGGCCATAAAGTGAAGGTCAGGTCACGCAGAAGCCGTTCGGCCGAGATGCGTTCATCCAGACGCGGACTCCGTGCTTCGGTGATCGTACTGCCGTCCCAGGTGATGCGCCAGACCGTCATGCTGAGCGCGGAGAAAACCGCATTGACGCTGCCTGGAGCAGAGAGCACTGTCGCTCGAAGGGGCGGAACCGCAGCCGGAGCGCCATGCTGGGCGGCTTTGGGGCTGAAGCGAATGACAATCTGCTGGTCGAGGGAGAGCTGCGGAGCGTCAGCAATTGCCGGCAGAAAAACAGGTACGAAAGAGCGTTCCTTGGCTGCAGCCGAGGGCTTCTGAGGCTGAGGACGTTCAGCAGTCTTGCCGGATTGTACGGAGGGTTTCCTCTGAAGCGGCTTAGCTGTCTTCTGCGAAGTTGTCTGGCTGCCTTCAGCGGCCTTTTTCAATGCACAGCCCGAAAGCAGCGAAACTGCGAAGAGCGCGGTAAGGAAAAGTCGGCGTGAGCGGACGGGCATGAAAGCCTCCGAAGAAGTTAAGGTTCGGCGGCGGTTTCCGTCCGATATCAAATGTTAGCGCATGGCAGACTTTTGCACGTTTATCGATGCCATCGAGGATGGTGCGGCGGCAGCGGACGAATGACGGGGGCGGCGGGTCTGGGCTTTGGCGGCGGGGGTGCACGGTGCGGTGCAGCGACGCAGCCCGAGAGCGTGAGCACCCCGGCGATGCCGGTGAAAAAAGCAGACCGCAGAAATGTTCGGCGTGAATACGGCATAACAATCTCCTAATCGAATGGAATCCGCGCAGCCGCCCGGAACCTTCGCCCCCAAGGGCGAGATATCGCTGACAGATGCTTGCTCTCATCTTAGGCATGAGGAACTTAGGAGAGACTGTGGCGGCATATACGAGAGAGACGCACGACCTCAGCGCTTATCAGCGGCCGGACGCAAGAGGGGCGTCGCTGCCCAAACAATGCTTTGACCCACCAGCACGGTAATGCCGAAAGCGCGGAGTGCAGGCGTAGCGGAAAATACCAGCAGTCCAAAAGAAAGGAGCGTCGTAACGCCCGAAAAAAGGACGGCGGCAGAGGTGCGGCCGTCGCTGGGGCTCCCTGTGAGGAAGATGCCGTAGTCAACGCCCAGGCCAAGCACTAAAACGAGACCCAGCGCGGTGAAAATGGTGACTGGCGTTCCCGTCCAGCCAAAGACGGCCAGTGCGGCAAGAATGCCTAGGGCCGAGGGCAGTACGGCGCGCCAGCTCTCACGCCCGAAACGAAGCGCTAAAAGCGCCCAGAGGAGCACGATGCCGGCGGCGAGCACCATGAGAATGAGGTCTCTGTAAAGCGAGAGCCCCTCGCTCATGCCGCGCGTGATGTCCACAAAATAAGCGCCCGGCACCGCTTCAGCGGCCTTCGTTAAGAAGGGAAGGTGCTTAGGCTCAACGCCGGCGAGCATCAGGACCGTGACGGCGCGCCCGGGCTCGTTCTCGAGCACGAAGCGATGAGTGAGCTCTCGCCACGGCGTACTTTCTAAGTCATTCAAGGCCATTCGCTGGGCGTCAGGCCCTTTTGGCGAAGCTCCGAGGAGCTCAAGCAGCCGGGGGGCGGCGGCAGCCGTTGCCGCGGCAACGAGATCTCTGTCAGCATCCTGTTTGGCATCCGAGGGCAGCAGCATGGAAAGCCCGGAAGGCGTGAGGCTCTTGAGTTCAGGTATGGCCTGCAAAGCAGACAAGAGCGCTTCTTCGTGTTCGAGCGTTTCACTCAATGTCGGGCCCTGCAGGACAAAAGCTTGAGCCGGTGACGGGAGCGCCAAGGCGCGCGACACTGCCAGCTGGCTCTCGAGGAGCTTTTGGGGCGCTCCCTGCAGGTCTCGGATGCCCGCGTCAAATTGCATGCGCGAGAGGCCAAAGAGAAGCGCTGCGGCAAAAAGGGCGAGGCCGAAGAGAACCGCAGGACGTCTGAGTGCCGAGGCGTCTAGTCTCGGAAGCTTCGGGAGCGCTTGGGCGATGAGCCGCATCAGCCGCGTCTGGTCTTTAGGCACCCAACGCTCCAGTCGAGGAAGCACCGTCAAGACGGTGAAGAGCGTTCCCACGACGCCGCAGGCGGCGAGGACGGCCATCTGCCGAAGGCCGGGCAGCGGCGTGAGCGCAAGCGTGCAGTATGCGGCGGCAGTGGAAAGCGCTGCCGAGAGGAGCGCGCCGGCCATGCGGCGGCGGCGCGCTTGTGCGGATTCTCCGGCAGTCTTGAGGGCAAACCAATGCGAAGAATAGTCAATCGATACGCCGATCAGCGTTGCGCCGAAAACGAAGGTAATGAGCGAGAGCGTGCCGAAGACGGCAAAAGAGGCGCCCAGCGCAAGCGTGAAGCCGAGGAGAATGGTTGCAGCCATCAGCAAGAGCACGACGGGACTGCCGAAAAGCGCCCAAGCCAATGCAAAGACACTGATGGTCGAGAGGGTGCCGATAAAGGTGAGCTCGCGCTGTGCGCGGGCAGCGATCGCATCGGTAAAGAGCGGCACGCCGGCGGCTTCGATCTGGACGGAGGCTCCGTGCCCCGCCGCATCCTGAGCGGCGTTTTGAGCGTCTTCGAGCGTCTGCGCAAAATGTGCTTTCCCGGCTGCCGCCAGGTTTTCGTCCGCGGTGAAAAAAAGCACGCGGACGGTTTCTCCTGTCGGCACCGTCTTTAATTCGATATCCGTGCGGCCGTTATTTGAAGAGACGCGCCAAGGGAGGCGCTTAAGTTCTTCGGTGAGCCAATGGTCATAGGTGCAGAACGGATCATTGGCAAAGCCAAGAATCCTGAGCGACACGGCGCTCGTGAGACAGCCGACGGCTCGCTCAGTCAGCCGTTCGCTGCGGCTCGGTTCCGGGAGGCCGATGAGGCTCCTGAGCGCACTTCTGTCGGCATCCGAAAGCAGTCGGCCGGCGGCATGCGGAATTTTGGGGACAGCACCGGCCCCAAAATGCTCCGGAGAGCGCTCTGATAGGGCGGGTGAGGCGAGCAGTACGTTCCGTACTGCCGCTTGAGCGGTCTCGGCGAGCTCACTGAGTTTTTCTGCCGCCGCAGCTGTTTCGCCCTTGACGCGAAGGAGCACGATGACATTGCCGGCTTCATCCTGACTCAGGCGGGCGCGCAGGGCGTCTTCAATATCGTCGGGCAGTTCCGGGGCTAATTCCGCTGGAATAAGCGACGCGAGACTTGTATCAAAAGCGCGGTGCGTGAATCGGTCGCAAAGCACCCATGAAGAGAGTGCAAGCAGGACGATGAGGCAGCCGAGCGCAAGCCGACCGCGTCCGACTTCCAAAAAACTGAGAAGTCCGTCAAGGATTTTTTGGGCGCGGTGCTGTACGGTCAATGTGAAAACTTTTTTGAAAAAGAGAGGAAGTCGGCGTTCGAGTCGATTCGCCGAAGGAGAAAAGCGAATGAATGAACGGGAACGCCGCGAAGAAGATGCCCGCGGCAATGCGGAGCATCTCGCTTCAGTCAGAGATCAAAGCGCCTTAGGCCGGATGACCGCAGGTGAAGCAGAAGACAGGTTCATAGGTGGCCGGCAGCTTCATGCGTTTGCCGAGCTCGGGACCTGCCACGGAACCGCGCGCAACGCCGCCGAGACCGAGTGCGGTGCCCGCCAGATACGCGGCTTCGACCATGGTTCCGGCATCGAGATAAGCCCAGTGCGGCCGAGCCATCTGCGTGCGGGGGGGCGCCTCAACGACAAAGACGAGTGTTACAGGGGCCGTATCAACAAAAGCGTGCTGTCCCATCGTTGACGCTGCGCGGAGATCTTCCGGGGTCAGAAGCTCGAGCGTATTCTTGGACGCATTCCAGCGCAATGCGCCGTCAGCGCGCAGAACACAGACCGAGACAGTGCGCAAATCGAGGCAGGAGGGAACGGTCCGCTTTCCGTCAGGACGCGTGATGCCGGCCGTGCACCAAAGGAGCGTTGAAAGATCTGCGTCGGAAATGGGCTCGGTCGTAAAGGAGCGAATGGTTTTGCGTGCCTTCAGAGCTTCCGTGAGCGTCATCTTCAATTCGCGCGGAGCGGGCAGCTCAATTGTTTTTGTTGTCATAAAACCCTCCAGAGTTAGACGGTGCCTTTCAATCAGCAATGATTGTAGTTCCGCAGTGTGACGCTGTTTGTATTCCGGCTTCGTCCGGGGAAAAAAGCGGCGGACTTCACTAAAGAGGTCCGCCGCTCATCGCTCTCACGCAGCGTTCGGCTGATTAACGATTGGTGTCGACCTTCGGGTCAAGCGCATCGCGCAGACCGTCGCCCAAAAGGTTGAAGGCAAGCACCGTGAGGAAGATCGCAATCACGGGGAAGATCGCCGCGTGCGGCGCGGTGAGCAGGTCAGCGCGGGCTTCGTTAAGCATTGCGCCCCATTCAGGCATCGGCGGCTGAGCGCCGAGACCCAGGAAGGAGAGCGATGCCGCGGTGATGATTGACGTGCCGATACGCATCGAGAGATAAACCAGAATCACCGAGATCGTGCCGGGGAGAATATGGCGGAAAAGAAGCATCGTGTCGCTGATGCCCAGGCTTCGCGCCGCCTCAACATAGGTCTGGGTCTTCAAACTCAGCACATTCGCGCGGACCAGACGAGCAAAGGCCGGAATCGAGAAAATCGCCACGGCTGCGACAACGTTGAGCATGCCGCCGCCGAGAATCGCCACAATGCCGATCGCGAGCAGAATGCCCGGGAAAGCAAAGAGCACGTCCGAAATACGCATGATGATGCGGTCGGGCCATCCTTCATAGAAGCCGGCAATCAGACCGAGAATCGTGCCGATGACAGCACCGGCGAAAACGGACGAAAAGCCGCAGACGAGCGAGATGCGGGTGCCGGCGACGATGCGGCTGAAGATGTCGCGCCCGAGGGCATCAACGCCAAACCAATGCACGGCCGAAGGACCTTCATTCAGACGGTCGTAGTCGAAGAAGTTTTCCGGATCAAACGGCGTGATCATGGGGCCGACAATGGCGACGATGATCAAAAAGAAGACGAATCCGGCAGCGGCCATCGCCACCGGCTGCTTCTTAAACTTGCGCCAGAACTCGTCCATCGGGGTGCGCAGCGCATCGTTGGACTTGGCAATGCGCGGATCCACTGCAGTTTCAGTACTCATTTATTCACTCCGATTCTTCTTTTACTTGTAGCGGATCGACGGATTGATCCATCCGTAGAGCACGTCGACCACGAGGTTAATGACGATGAATTCAAGCGAAAAGAGCAGAACGCTCGCCTGAATCACAGGGTAGTCGCGCATGTCGACGGCGTCGACGAGCAGACGACCCATGCCGGGCCAGTTAAAGACCTTTTCCACCACGATGGAGCCGCCGAGCAGGAAGCCGAACTGCAGACCCATCATCGTGACCACGGGAATCAAAGCATTGCGGAGCGCGTGCTTGGCAACGATCTTCGTTTCCGTCACGCCCTTGGCGCGGGCGGTGCGGATGTAGTCGTCATGGAGCACTTCCACGAAGGAGGCACGCGTGAAGCGGGCCATCACGGCGGCAACCGCTGCGCCGAGCGTGATCGACGGGAGAATGTAGTGCTTCCAGGATGAAGCGCCTACCGTCGGCAGCCAGCCGAGCTCAACGGAAAAGATTTCCATGAGCAGGATGCCGAGTGCAAAGGCCGGGAACGAAATACCGGAGACGGCGAGCGTCATGCCGATGCGGTCAGGCCACTTGTTGCGGTAGACCGCGGAAATCACGCCGATTACCAGACCGAAGATCACCGACCAAACCATGGAAGTGAGCGTGAGCCAGAGCGTCGGGCCGAAGCGTTCGCCGATTTCCTGAATCACCGGACGCTGGGATCGAATGGAGGTGCCGAAGTCGCCCTGACACGCGCCCACCACAAAGTTCACGAACTGCTCAGGGATCGAGCGGTCCAGACCCAGACTGTGGCGGATCATTTCCACCGTCGCTTCGTCAGCTTCCGGGCCGGCAGCCAAACGTGCCGGGTCGCCCGGGAGCAGGTGAATGAAGAAGAAGACGCAGACCGCCACGATGATGAGCGTGGGGATCATCCCGAGGAGTCGCTTGATGAAATATCTCAGCATGGAACTTTCTGCCTGCTTGTTTGTTGTTGATTTGTTCCTGAACTCGTCTTCAGGGCTTCATGAGGGAAGCCGGCTCTAAGCTGGCTTCCTCGAAGTTAAAGCTCGAGTCGGGCTGAATGTAAAAACCGTGGAGCGCTTTGGAGCTTGCCGCGATGTTCTGTTCACTCACGAGGAAGATCCACGGCGCATCTTTCCAAATCGTTTCCTGCATCTGGGCATAGATCGCTGACTTCTTCTCGCGGTCGGTGGTGCCGAGCGCATAGAAAAGCGCCTGATCAACCGCGGGATTGGAATAGTAGGACTCGTTGGAGCCGCGGGGCGGGAAGCTTGACGTTGCGAGGACTGGGCGCACCGCGTAGTCGAGTTCGCCCGTGGAGCTCGACCAGCCGATGTAATAGAGCTCATGACGGCTCTGCTCGGGCTGGGGCGTTGACTCTACAAAACTCGTGCGTTCGCCGGCCTCAAGCGTGCGTACGCGAACTTTAACGCCGACCTGAGCGAGCTGCTGCTGCAGGAACTGAATGATCTTGGAGGCCGTCGTATGGTTGTAGCCCGACCAAAGTTCCACTTCAAAGCCGTTCGGGTAGCCCGCTTCTTTAAGAAGCGCCTTGGCCTTCTGCGGGTCATAGGGCCAGGGCCCGAGCTTAACGGCATAGTCAACCGAGAGCGGCGCAATGCCTTCGGCCACATCGGCGTATCCGGCAAAGGCCACCTTGACGAGCGCCTCTTTGTTCACGGCGTAGTTAAGCGCCTGACGAACGCGGACATCCTTGAAGACGGGCTTCGTGAGATTCATTTCCACAAAGCGAAGCATGATCGAAGGCGTGACGTCGACGCGGAGCGTGCCTTTGTCCTTCACCATTTTGACCTGCTCGGAAGGCAGCGGAAACGCATAATCGGCTTCCCCCGTGAGCGCCATGGCCACGCGCGTGCTGTTTTCCACTACAGGACGCCAGGTGATGGCATCGAGCTTCGGGTATCCCGCGCGCCAGTAGTTCGGGTTCTTCTCCACCCGCAAAACGTCGCTCGGGTTGTAGTTCTTCATGACAAAAGGCCCGGTGCCGCAAGGATGGAAGGCAATGCTGACTTCCTTTTCGCTGAGGCTCTTCGGGCAGATCATGACAGCCGACGGATGCGCAAGACGGTTGATGAAGGCCGAATTCGGGCGCTTAAGCGTGAAGCGGACCGTGTAAGGATCGAGCACCTTGAGTGAAGCGACGTTTTCAAAAAGGAAAAAGCGCTTGAGCGTGCTGCCGGGCGTTGTGATGCGGTCAAAATTGGCTTTGACTGCTTCGGCCGTGAATGTCGTGCCGTCATGGAACTTCACGCCGCGGCGCAGGTGCACGACATGCTGCATGCCGTCGGGGCTCGATTCGGCCGATTCAGCAAGGCTCGGAACCACGTTCATTTCTCGGTCGAATTTAAAGAGCCCTTCATAAAAGGACTTTGCCACGGCCTGAGAGAGCGTGTCCGTCGCGTTCCACGGGTCCATCGTAGTGAAGGTGCTCGCTACGGCGACGGTAATTTCATTTTTGGCTTCAGCTGCGCCGGCCGGTGAGAGCACGGCGGCGCAAATGAGCGCAGCAGGGAGCAGTTTGGTGAGGGTTTGCCGTTTCTGCATGTTGTTTCCCTTTGCTTTTATTTATGACCTTCCATCGTGCCCACGACATGCTTGGCCACGAAGTGTCCGGGTTCAACTTCAACGAGCGGTTCGATGACGGGATCGTCGCCCACTTTGCGTACCGGGCTCGGGAGGTCTGAGAGATTGAGCAGCTTCAGAAGGTTGCGCTCCTGCGGGTCGGCAATCGGAACGGCCGAGAGGAGCTTTTGCGTATATGGATGGAGCGGATTGCCGAGGACGGCGCGGCGCGAGCCCATTTCAACGATCTGGCCGAGATACATGACGGCCACGCGGTGGCTGATGCGCTCAACGACGCCCATGTCGTGAGAGATGAAGATATAGGAAAGTCCCATTTCCTCCTGCAGTTCCATCATCAGGTTCACCACCTGAGCACGGATGGAGACGTCGAGCGCGGCAACGCATTCATCGGCCACGATGATCTGGGGTTTGAGCGAAAGCGCACGGGCAATACAGATGCGCTGACGCTGACCGCCGGAGAATTCATGCGGGTAGCGGTTAGCCATGTCCGGGGAGAGTCCCACGCGCTTAAGGAGCAGCGCTACGCGGTCGTACATCTCCTTTTTGGAGCAGTAGTTGTGGATCATCATCGGCTCGGCAATCGAGTAGCCCACGGTCTGCCGCGGGTCGAGCGAGGCGTAAGGATCCTGGAAGATCATCTGCAGATTGCGGCGCTCTTCCTGAAGTTCGTGCCGGGTCATGCGCAGCAGCGACTTGCCGCGGTGGAGGACTTCACCGCTGTCGACATCGAGCAGCCGCAGAACGGCGCGGCCAGTGGTTGACTTGCCGCAGCCCGATTCGCCCACGATCGAGAGCGTTTCGCCTGCGCGCAGATCAAAGCTCACATGGTCGCAGGCGCGTACGACGTAGGTGGGGCGCCCCCAGAAATCGGTGCGGACCGGGAAGGTCTTCACCAGATTCTTAACTTCAAGAATCGTTTCTCCCGGCGGCGGGAGTTTGTCCGAGGGCGGTTCGATGACTTTGCCGTTGTCCGGATCAATCAGCCGGAAGAAGCACGGATGTTCAATGTCTTTCAAGGCACCCAGACGGGGTACGGCGGAGAGCAGCGCCTGCGTATAGGGGTGCTGCGGATGCGCAAAGATGGCTTGAGCAGTGCCGGACTCCACAATTTCACCGTAGCGCATGACAGCGACGCGGTCGGCGATCTGCGCCACTACGCCCATGTCGTGCGTGATGAAGAGCACTGCCATCCCGATTTCTTTCTGAAGTTCAGAAATCAGGGCAAGAATCTGTGCCTGAACCGTGACGTCAAGCGCCGTTGTCGGTTCGTCTGCAATCAAGAGCTGCGGCTTGCAGGCAAGCGCCATGGCGATCATGACGCGCTGACGCATGCCGCCCGAGAGCTGGTGCGGGAACCGCAAAGAGATCCGTTCAGCATCGGGAATGCGCACGAGTTCGAGCAGATGAACGGCTTCCTTGAGCGCTTCCTTTTCATCCATGCCGCGGTGCAGGATCAGACTTTCGGCAATCTGCGCACCGACCGTGAACACCGGGTTCAGGGAGGTCATCGGCTCCTGAAAGATCATGGCCACTTCAGAGCCGCGCAGATGCTGCAGTTCAGACTTATTGGCATGACGCAGGTCAACCACGCGGCCGTCGCGGCAGCGCAGTTTGATGGAGCCGTTGACGATCTTGCCGCCGCCGTGTTCGACAAGACGCATTACAGAGAGGGAGGTAACGGACTTGCCGGATCCCGATTCGCCTACCAGCGCAAGGGTCTCGCCGGGGCGGATGGAGAAGGATTCATCGACTACTGCCGTGGTAGTGCCCGAGTCCGAAGTGAACTGCACGCGGAGGTGTTCAACCTCCAATATGGGGAGCTCTGCCTGCGGCGTGATGTTTGTTTCTTTAGCTTCCATCATTGTTCTTGTAAATTGGTTGGCTCAAGCGGAAAGAATGCGTTGCGGCCGTGTTGATCCCTTGCGGGCTTTTGACATCCGAACTGCCCGTCGGGGCAGAGATGTTCTGCGCCGATCACTCTTTATGGGCTTAAAGCAAAGCACATGCCACGAACTCTTGCCGCGTCATGCAGAAAACCCTTGCATTCGGTCAGCGCAATACTGCCGGACGCAGTGTGCATTGTTGAGTTCGTACCATAGCGCCTCGTTTTGTCGGCGGCTTTTTCAGTACGCACAACGATCGGCAGATTCACTCGATTATTGATTTGTTCGACGTGGGGTAAGGCAAAGTACTCAGGGTTTACGACAAGACGCCTTGAATCGGATCGGGACGTTGCAAAATTGTGCGCAGCGCACTGAATTGATGCATTTGCGTCACGATTGGGGCGTCGCCTGATGTTAGGCCGTTTGCAGGCGTCTCGAACCAGCCGACTGGGCGGCAGCAATGACTGCATTCATGCTCAATTCATGTGCTGGAGGACTGCCGCATAGGGAATTTGTTGAGGTCAGCTCTTCAGAAGTCGGCGGCATAATGCTCCAATGCCGTGCAGTCGGAGAACCCTGTCGACAGAGCCTAGAGAGGCATGCAAGTCTTCGGGTGCACCGCAAGGAATACAAATATAAATTGGAGATACATCCATGCAGCCCATTCTTGCCGACAAGGCATTTCCTGAATTGGTTCAGTGGGCGGACGAGCTTGCCGCTCTGCGCCGTGACATTCATGCTCATCCGGAACTCGGTTTCGAGACGCCTCGTACGGTTGATCTGATCGTCAAAACCCTCAAAGGCTGGGGACTTGAACATGTGGATCCCGATGAGGTCAAGGGCGGCGTAGTGGTTGTCATCAATGGAGCGGCGCCTGGAGCAACAGTGGCGCTGCGCGCCGACATTGATGCGCTTCCGATGCCTGACAATTCGGCAAATCCATGGAAAAGTCAGACAGAAATGCGCTGCCACGCCTGCGGTCACGACGGTCACGCTGCCTGGCTTTTGGGGGCGCTGCGCTATCTGCACGAAAAGCGCGCGAGTTTCAAAGGCCGCGTCGTCGGCATTTTTCAGCCCGCTGAAGAAATCGGCCGCGGGGCGCTCCGTGTTGTCCAGTCCGGCGTTTTTGAGCATTGGGGCATTCAGGAAATCTACGGTGCCCATGATGAACCGACGGTCGCCAAGGGACAGTACGGTTTGTGCGCGGGCCCCGCTCAGGCGTCAACCGACTTCTTCTACATCACGGTGAAGGGGCGGGGTGTTCATGCGGCTCGCCCGCACCTCGGCGTCGATCCCATTACCACTGCCGGCGTGCTCATCGGTGCTCTGCAGACAATCGTTTCACGCAAGGTCAATCCCATTGAGACGGCCGTGCTCTCCATTTCGTCGGTGAACGGCGGGAACTTCCATACCCCCAACGTCATCCCTGAAACCGTCACGCTGTCGGGTACGGTGCGCACCTTCAATGAAGATGTACGCAATCAGATTGAAGCAGAGATGGCGCGCATGGTGGAGCGCGTGGCAGAGGCCGAGAACTGCACGGGCGAATTCCGCTACGATCGTTTGGTGCCGTCGCTTTTCAATACGCCCGAAGCCGTCGAGCACATTCGCAGCTTCATCACGCACCAGTTCGGCGCGGAGCATGCCGAAGAGATGCCCATCTCAATGGGCGGAGAGGATTTCGCTGAATATACGTTTAAGGTGCCCGGCTGCATCATCCGCGCCGGTATTCGCGATGACAGCCATAAAGCCGCGCTGCACCACCCGACCTTCGACTTTAACGACGAAGTGATTCCCGCTACGGCTACTGTTCTCGCCGGAACCGTGCTTGAACGTCTGGCGGCGCTTTCATAAACTCTGAAAGTCATGCGGCCGAGAGCCTCTGCGCCCTCGGCCGCATTCTGTATTTCAAGCGCACAAACCTATGCCTTTCGGTATCTTAGCCACCTTCGCCGCGTATTTTCTCTGGGGTCTTTTCCCGTTGTACTTCCATGTCTTACAGGGCATCGGAGCCTTGGAAATTCTTGCCCACCGCATCATCTGGTCGCTTGTATTCATCACGATCGTGGTCGTCGCTATGCGCCGTACGGCGTGGCTCAAAGGCGCACTCATGACGCCGAAGGTGCTCGGTGTCTTCTGTCTCTCCGCGCTCATCATCGGCGCCAATTGGGGCATTTACGTTTATGCCATTGTTTTCGGCCGCACCATTGAGGCCTCGCTCGGCTACTTCATCAACCCGCTGGTGTCGATTGCTTTAGGGAGCTTATTTCTGCGCGAGCGGCTGCGCCGGCCTCAGCAGGCAGCCGTTGTGCTCGCGGGCGTTGGGGTGCTTTGGATAACCTGGACCACAGGTGTTGCCCCCTGGCTCGGGCTGATGCTTGCCGTGACATTCGGGCTTTACGGGCTTATCCGCAAGATCGCTCCGCTCGGCAGTCTTGAGGGCATGGTGCTTGAAAGTCTGCTCCTCACTCCGGCGGCTGCGGCTTGGTTATGGTTTCTGTGGTCTGATCATGAGCTCGCCTTCATTTCGGCCGATCTGACGACGCAGATTCTGCTTGTCGCTGCCGGTCCAGTTACCGCTGTGCCGCTCCTCTTTTTTGCTTCCGGCGTGCGCCGGATCCCTTATTCCACGTCGGCTGTTATTCAGTATGTCAGTCCGACGATGGTTTTTCTGATCGGTGTTTTTGCGTTCGGCGAGCCTTTTTCAAAGGGCATGCTCGTGGGTTTCCTGATCATTTGGGCTGCCGTGGTGCTTTTCTTGGGAGAAATGCTTCTCTTCGCGCGCCGGTGCCGCAACGAAGCTCGTGAAGCCGCCGACCGGGTCTGACGCGTGAAGCTTGGGCGCAGGATATTCCCTGCAGCGCAAATGAAAGAGCCTCCGGAAACATTCAAGTTTGCGGAGGCTCTTTTCGAATTCAGGCGCGAATTATTTGACGGTCAGCTTCACGTCTTCCGTAATCGTGCCGGTGTAGCGGGCGACATATTCGCCGCGTTCAAGGTGCGGCGGCACAAAGAAGGTGCCGCTTGACACGACCTGACCGGCTTTGAGCTGACGGCCGCGTTTTTCGAGTGCGGCGACGAGCCACTTGAGCGCATGGATCGGATTGTCGAGCACTTCCGTCGAATTGCCTGCCTTGATGAGTTTGCCGTCCTTGAAGAGTTCGCAGCGGATGGCATTGAGGCCGGCAACGGTGAGCGTCTTGCCGTCAACGGGCGTGCCGTGAATGATGCAGCCGCCGACGGCGCAGTCGGCAACCACCAAGTATTTGTTGAGCGTCGGGAACCAAGCTTCAAAGCGGGCGTCCGGAACTTCAATGCCGCCGGCGACGGTGATGTTTTCAAGAAGTTCTTCGTCGCTCATGCTGCTCGTCAGATCCACCTTGGGGATCATCGAGAGTTCAACCTCAATGAGCGGTTCGTTCATGTGGTCAAGTTCGAGCGTGCAGGGCGCTGCAAAGATATGCGACTTGGTTTGTTCGCCAAAGAGCGGTTCGGTGGTGCCGAACATATCCTGCGTCGTTTTGCTCGTGAGCGAGATCTTGTAGCCGCCAGTCGGTTCGCCCTTTAATTCGGCAAATTTGCGCTGAACGGCGTAAGCGCTTTCATAGTCATTCAAAACACCCGAGCAGGCCTTCATGTCAAGCGGCTTGTTGGTGCAAAAGGCGTTGTAGAGCGCCTGTGTAAGAGATGCTGCGTCCATCTGTCAAAATCTCCAAAACGGATTTACTGCAGAGAATAGATTCTATTTTTCAACGGATTGATGCTTTATTCCTCAGGCATTTGTCTTAGAGAAGAACTTTAAAAGCAAGGGGCGGCGGTTCACTGTTGACGCAAAAGAAAAGACCGCCGACTCAAAAGGTCAACGGTCCTGAAGGTGATTCGAAATGAATCGGCTGACTTTTTTAGAGCATCTGAATTTGGGGTCTCGCGCCCTCGAGGAAGGTGATGGCGCCGCTCTTGGCGGTGCCGTCCGGGCCGTCGAGCTCCCAGTCGGGAATCACCCAGCGTTCATAGCCGTTCTGCATGTGCGCGGCAGGCTTATGGGTGTGGCCGTGAATGACCAGATCAACGCCTGCGGCTTTGACGGCTTCGGCAACGGCAGATTCGACAACATCCATGTCAGCCATGCTCTTTTCGCCCTTTTCAGAATCGGACTGCGCGCGGGCCTGTTTGGCAATGGCCAGTCGTTCCTCAACAGACTTCATGAGCATCATGGCCTGCCAGCGAGGATCGTGAGTGAGGGCGCGGAACTTTTGATAGGCCACATCGCGCAGGCACCACTGGTCGCCGTGCGCAAGCAGAGTTTTGCGGCCGCAAATGTCAGCGACGATAGGGTCGCGGATCAATTCGGCGCCCGCGGCGCGGGCAAATGCAGCGCCCAGCATGACGTCACGGTTGCCGGCCATCACAATGACGCGTCGGCCGGTAGCGGCGTGGAGCTTAAGCAGCGCGATCACAGGCTGTGCTTCAGGATGTGCGTCGTCGCCGATCCAGTAGTCAAAAAGGTCGCCCAGAATAACGAGCTCCGGGTAGCGCGGCGCAATGGTCTTCATGAAGCGTACGAAGGCCATGATGGTTTTGGGCTTCGTAGGGGCAAGATGAAGGTCGGAAATGATGATCGGGTTCGTTAGCGGAGCGATCTCGGTAAGTCCGGCTAGTGCGGGCGGAGGAAGCTGATTCTGGGTGTCCATGACGGTTCTCGTGCGTATGCGGGAGGCGGGAGCCGGCCGGAGCGAAATGTCGTCCGACCGCGCATTCGCCGCTCTTTAGATGATCTCGGCCTTTTCGATCACAACATCTTCAACAGGAACGTCGCCGTAGAAGGAGACCATGCCCGTACGGACCTTGGCGATCTGGTCGACCACATCCTGACCGGCCACAACCTTGCCGAAGACGGCATAGCCCCAGCCCTGCGGAGTGGGAGCGGTGTGGTTGAGAAAGTCATTGTTGGCCACGTTGATGAAGAACTGAGCCGTTGCAGAGTGCGGATCCTGCGTACGAGCCATGGCGATCGTGTACTTGTTGTTTTTCAGACCGTTGGCTGCTTCGTTTTCGATCGGAGCATTGGTGGGCTTCTGCTTCATGCCTTTTTCAAAGCCGCCGCCCTGAATCATGAAGCCGCGGATAACGCGGTGGAAGATCGTGCCGTTGTAAAAACCCGACTTTACATAGTTTTCAAAGTTGGCGCAGGTAATGGGAGCGTGTTCCGGGTCGAGTTCAATATCAATGACGCCGAGATTTGTGGTGAAGCGGATCATGAGATTTGTTGTTCCAATTAATGATTCATATGCAGTCGGGCTAACGCTCCGAGTCGGGATGCTTCAGCATGACTGCTTTAAGGTAAATCCAACATTTTCGCACAGCCCATGGATGCTGAGCGAAGTGCTATCGGAATTAAGGCAGCACTTTGACGTCAAGGATCTTAACGACGTCAACGGGTACATCGTTCATGCCGCGGCGAGTGGTTGTGCGCACAGCGGCAATCTTGTCAACGACGTCGGCGCCTTTGACGACCGTGCCGAAAACACAGTAGCCGTTGCCGTCGCTTGCCTGATCAGCGTTGAGGAAGTCATTGTCAGCAACGTTGATGTAGAACTGAGACGTAGCCGAGTGCGGATAGCTCGTGCGGGCCATGGCGATCGTATAGCGTTCGTTTTTCATGCCGCCGCGGGCTTCGAGCGGAATGGGATCATGGGTGGGCTTCTCACGAAGCTGCTCGGTAAAGCCGCCCCCCTGAATCATGAATCCCGGAATCACTCGATGAAAGATGGTGTCTTTGTAAAAGCCTTCGCGCACATAAGTGAGGAAGTTCTTGACCGTGATGGGGGCGCGGTCGGGCGCGAGGCGCACAACGATATTGCCCAGAGTGGTGTCGATTTCAACAAGCTCTTCTTTGCCGGCGGCAGCGGCAGGGAGCGAAGTCAGGGCGGCAGCAAAAGAAGCAAGCGGCAGCAGGATGCGGAAACGATTCTTCATGTTGATTGGGAAATGTCAAAAGGGAAAACGGCGGATCCTGATTGGAATCCTCGAAGCGGGGTGAATGACGAATGCGTTCAATGCATCGTCAGTGTGCAGCGAGACGGCGCAGCGTCTTCAGGCGCTGCTGCAGTTCGGTGTTGGAGGTGAGGCTCGGTGCGGCAGCTTCGTAGCTCTCAAGAGCCAGCGCAAGGTACACGTCGCCGCGGTTTTTCAGAGCCGTTGCAAAGTTGGGGTTAAGGAGCAAGGCGCGGTCAAGGAGCTTCACGGCCTCTTCAAGACTGCCCATGCCGGCTTCAATCACCGCCAGGTTGTTGTATGGCTCCGGAATTTCGGGATATTCGGCAATGAGCGAACGAAGGGCTTTGGCGGCTTCCTCCGTGCGGCCGAGCCGTTCGAGCGCGACGGTTCGGCTGAAGCGAAGCTGGGCGCTGCGGGGATTTTTTTCCAGGCCAAGGTCGGCAAGTTCAAGCGCTTGTGCAGGGTGTCCGGCCTTGAGAAGCTGATCAACGCGGGGAGAGAATTCCGCAGAGTGCAGCGTTGCGGCGAGTTCCTGCATTTCAGAAGCGGCCATCGCGGAGCCGGAAGCGGAGGTGAGACCTGCCGCAAGGGCGGAGCAGATAAGCGCGGAGAAAATGTAACCGCGCAGCGGGCGGCGGAGACGGAAAATGGGCATCGCAGATCGCTTGAATAAAAATGTTTGCGCAGCAAATTAGGGAGCTTTGGAGCTTCTCAATGCCGCGTCTTCGATCGTTCGGCTGATACGCACTTGCGGGGCGCATCAGCCTGAAGCGGTCTTTTCCAGAGGTTAGAGAGCCCAAGGCAGCCGCTATACTCTCGAAGATTAGTCAACTGTTGATTTTAGCGGCTCTCAGCACATCCACATCTCTCTTGGTCTTTTAGGACTTGTATCGAGATATGGGACGGCGCTGATTGTCTCGTGATTTTTTCGTTCGAGCACCATGCTTTCGATTTATTCGACTCTCACGCGCGAGCAGCGCCCTTTCGAGTCTCTTGAACCCGGCCGCGTACGTATGTATGTCTGCGGCGTGACGGTCTATGACTACTGCCATATCGGCCACGGCCGAACCTTCGTTGCTTTTGACGTTGTGCGCCGCTGGCTTGAGGCGTCGGGCTACAAAGTCACTTTTGTGCGCAACATCACCGACGTTGACGATAAGATCATCCGCCGCGCGGCGGAACGCGGCGTCACAACCGATGAGCTTACCGATGAATTTGCCCGCGCCATGCAGGAAGACATGCTGGCACTGGGCTGCCTTGCGCCGACGTTCGAGCCGCGTGCGACGCAGTACATCCCGCAGATGCTTAATCTGATCGGCAAGCTCGAGGAAAAGGGCTTCGCCTACCACGCTGCTGACGGTGATGTTGACTATGCCGTCCGCAAGTTCCCCAATTACGGAAGACTTTCCGGGAAGTCCATTGACGATCTGCAGTCCGGCGCTCGGGTGCAGGAGCGTGAAGGCAAGCATGATCCGCTCGACTTTGTGCTCTGGAAGAGCGCTAAGCCCGGTGAACCGCAGTGGGATTCCAAATGGGGATGCGGGCGCCCGGGATGGCATATCGAATGCTCAGCCATGGCGATGGATCTCCTTGGCGAAACCATTGATATCCACGGCGGCGGCCCGGATCTGGTGTTCCCGCATCATGAGAATGAAATTGCCCAAAGCGAAGCGGCGACGGGCCATCAGTTCGCGCGCACTTGGATGCATTCGGGGCCGCTGCGCGTGCGTTCGGCCGACGGCAAAGAAGAAAAGATGAGCAAGTCGCTCGGCAACTTCTGGACGATCCGGGATGCGCTCAAGGAAACCAATGCGGCCTACGGTGAAGGGTGCGGCGCTGAAGTGCTTCGCTTCTTCCTGCTTCGCAGTCAATACCGCAGTCCCATTACGTTCTCATCTGTTCTCATTGAAGAGGCGCATAAGGCGCTTGTTCGCCTTTATACGGCGCTCAAGGGGCGTGCAGCCGACCGAGCTGCGCTCGATTGGAATGAACCCTTCGCTGCGCGCTTCAAGGCCGCAATGGACGACGATTTCAATACGGCCTTGGCCGTATCCGTGCTCTTTGAGCTCGCTACTGAAATTAACCGCACGGGGTCGCCTGAACTTGTTCGGCAGCTCCTCGGCCTCGGCCGCATTCTCAATATTCTCGGCATGGACCCAGAGAAGTTCCTTCAGGGCGGCGCTGAAGCCTCTGACGACGCTTCCCGCATTGAGGGTCTCATTGAAGAGCGTGCTCTGGCAAAGAAGGCGAAGAATTTTGCGCGGGCAGATGAAATCCGCAAGTCGCTCCTTGCAGAGGGAATCGAGCTCCAGGACGGAGCAGCAGGAACGACCTGGCGCCGCATTTGAAGCCTGCGCCGCTGAGATACAAACCCAACAAAGATGACGGAGAAGAGTGGGATGGCCAAGAAGGTTTTTCTCGAATTTGAGCATGATATTGAAGCGCTTGAAAAGAAGATCGACGACCTTCGTGAGCTTGACGAAAGCGAAGCGGGGCATGCGGTTTCCGTAGCAAGTGAAATCGCTTCGCTCCAAGCCAAGGAAGACGAGCTTGTCAAGAAGATCTACGCTGAGCTGACCCCCTGGCAGTGCTCGCTTGTGGCTCGCCATCCTCAGCGCCCTTACACGCTCGACTATATCGATGCGATCTTTACGGACTTCCATGAACTCCACGGAGACCGTGCTTTTGCCGATGATGAAGCGATCGTGGGCGGTCTGGCACGTCTGGCCGACATCAACGTTGTGGTGATCGGCAACCAAAAGGGCCGCACGCTTAAGGAACGCAGCCGCCGCAATTTCGGCATGGCTAAGCCCGAGGGCTACCGCAAGGCTCTGCGTCTCATGAAGCTTGCCGAGAAATTCGATCTGCCGGTCGTAACCTTCGTTGATACTCCGGGTGCTTACCCAGGCATCGACGCCGAGCAGCGCGGACAGTCTGAAGCCATTGGCCGCAATCTCTTTGAAATGGCTGGACTGAAGGTTCCGGTGCTGACCTGCATCATCGGTGAAGGCGGCTCCGGCGGTGCGCTGGCACTGGCTGTCGCGGACATGGTGATGATGCTGCAGTACGCCACCTATTCGGTGATTTCTCCGGAAGGCTGCGCGTCCATTCTCTGGAAGGATGCTGCACAGGCGCCGCGCGCGGCTGAAGCGCTCGCGCTGACAGCAGATCGCTTAAGCCAATTCGGACTGGTTGACCGTGTCATTTCCGAGCCGCTGGGCGGCGCTCATCGCGATCCGAAATTGATGGCTACGAGTCTGCGTCAGGTTTTAATCGACGAACTGCGGGCGCTCCTGAAACTTCCGCTCAATACGTTGATGGAGCGTCGTTCAGAACGTCTGCGCCGCATGGGAGATTTCGAGGTGGTTGGGGAGCCCGCAACGGCAGCCAAGTCTGATGAAGTTGAGGATGCTCATGAGGTCAATGCCGCGAAGTAGTCAATAAGATTTGCGGTTCTGGCAGAGGATATGTAGAATTCAACGCTCGATTCACCGCGAAGTTGAATTCAGGAAGGATGGCAGAGCGGTTTAATGCACCGGTCTTGAAAACCGGCGGAGCTAATAACTCCCGAGAGTTCGAATCTCTCTCCTTCCGCCACGCACGATAAGAAACGTTGCCGCGCAAATAAAGCGAATGCATACGATTAGCCTGAAGCTCCTACTGCCTCAGGCTTTTTTATTGCATCATGCGTCCTGCGATTAGTCTTTATTTAGCTTTGAAGACGAACGAAACCGCACAACCAACCCAGAAAAACGGCGCTACGGAACCGTTACGGAACCACTTAGTTGTAAACGATGTGGTTCCGGAACCATTTACGGAACCACTTTCTGAGTGTTTAGTGAAATGCAGGAAAAAATAACAGTTTCAAATTTTGCTAGCTTGCCGCCCGGATGCCACAAGGACAGTCAAGCTGTGGGGCTGTACATTCGTGTTCGCGAAGCGCTAGCTGTCAGAAGGTGTTAGCGGACAGCATAAGATACCCCCGTGCGGACATTTCCTGATCCCTCTTCAACGCAAGATGTCAAGCGAACGATAAATTGACCTATCTAAACGAACGACAAATTGACCTACCTGTTGATGTTCGTTTTTTACGTTTTTTCGGCTCACAGCGAGGAGTTCGACGGGGGTATGGCCGTGACATCAGGAGTTGAGCCTTCAAAGGCATGGCGAAGACAATGTTCCCAGAGTCTTGGTCACAAGCAAAGGTGAAATTGAATACCAGCAATTCCGGATCGCGTTTGGCATGACCGTAGGCGACATCCGCGATAGCGGCGGAATATGACGAAATCACTGTGTTGTCTAAGGCATTCAGATTGAGTGTGTGTTGCCGCATCAATAAAGGTAGCCTTTGAATGTATGAGGGTACAGATGTCTCCTTCTGCGAGATTTTTTCGCAGTGCGTCCAATAGCAGGAAGCTTATTCGTCCTTTTCTTCCAACTCGCCAAGCAGCGTACCGTCTGCATCCTTCCATGCAGTGCGTCCATTGACAGAGCAGTTCAACACATAGCTGCCTGCCGTCGAAGGACTCGCAAACAGCACATCTTCTGTCAATTCCGCCGTTGCTCCATCGACTTGCTTCAACAGCCCGGACCCCAAATCCTTCTTTTTGCGCTTGATTAGCGACTGACTTATTCCTTTCCGTTTCGGCAAGTAGATTTGGCTTCCCTTGAGCACGACAACACCATCCGTAGTCCACAAGCCATCCGCATGAATGTGTCCGTAGACATTCACCTTCCTGTCAAGTGACAGCGGCACGGATCGAGGCTTCTCAACCACAACGGTGCGTTTCTCGGGTACCATCGGGATAAATAACTTGTGTCCAAGAGCACTCATGAGAATTTTGGCATTCTCGATATAGAGATTAAGCTCCGCTTCCTTGGCTTCCGTCACAGTGCCCGCACTCGGTGCATTTCCGTTCGTCAATCGGTACCGACCGGCATCTTTAGCCAACTCATAGAAACGGTTTTCCAAATAACAAAGCTCTGTCGGCCCAAAGACATTCGTCGAGGTCGTGAAGAAAATCACTTCATTGACGAAACTCTTCGAGCCGCTCTTGGTGTGTTCAGAGAACCTAGCAAGAAGGGATTCGCCGTTCTTTCTTTCTCTGACCTGACCAACGTACGCGATCGGTGTTCCAGTCAATTCGTCCTCGCCAAAAAGGAAATAGACGCCACAGTGCTTCAACTCCGATCGCTCTTTGCATTCCGAAAGCAACAGCTTTGGAATTTTGTAAGCAACCCCCGTCCAATTGTCGAGCTGTGCTTGAATACGACCAGCGCCATCACCATCGATCAAAAGAAGCTGAACCGTTCTCTTCATTCTCCGCCCCATTCTTCGAACGCACTTAGTTTGCTAACCTATCGACTTGCGCCATCAGTTCTTCGACTTTGGCAACGATGCGGCGTTGCTCAGTCAGAGGCGGCAACGGTACAGGAATACTAAGCAACTTCTTTTGCGTTAACTTCGGCTGGGCAGAACCTGTTACATACGGATTCAGTGACATTGAATTGATGACTAGCCTCAAATAGCTGAGTTCTGCGACTTCATTACTCTCAAAAATATGGGCATGGTTATTTAGCCAGAACTTTCCAGAAACCATAAAAGCATTGTCCTTTGCTTTTGACAGAAGGTTTGCACCATCTTCGCCGATCAAAAGATATGTTCCGTCAAAAATGTAATTCTCAACATAGTCAATGATCCCTGTTGCGCCGTAGTAAGGGAAATTTCTTGCTTGCTTTTTTCTGTCTGATTTTTTGACAGGCACCCTCTTTCCATCAAGACTTGAACAGGTACTCTTGAATTGAACCCACTTCCATTTCTCGGGAATCGCGAACGGTACATCCTCTGGTGCGTCACCGATCTGTTCTACTGCCGGTTCTCCATCTAGCTGCGGGACGAGCTTCCCCATCACCGCTTCCTGAAGGATCTTTTTTCTCAGTACAGCGGTGAGTGTTTGCAACTCCCGATAGGCTTTCTCAGCACGGTTAATCTCAGTGAAGGATTTTTCGATCTTCGTAACGATACGGATTTGTTCAGGAAGAGGGGGTAACGAAATCCAGGTTTCCCCCATTCCTTTTCCTGAGATTTCCTTAAATGTTGTTCCGCTAGCGCGCGATTGAATATCGCTCGTCCGCGCAATCAACATGTAATAAGCCCATTCCGTCGAAATGCATTTCGACTCAGGAACAAAAGACTTGCATCCCTGGTTCGTGCAAAGATCATTCCCTGCAATAGCAATGTGACCAATTGGTGCGCGAGAAGAGTACACAATGCTTCCTTTTGGCATCAGCCTAGCGGCACTTTCATCCAAGCCCTTTTGAGTAATCAACTTTGCTCCAGAGCAAATAATTTGATCATGGTTCTTGCCCAAATCGGCAGGGGTAATCCATGGAATGTCACCGTTCCAATAAGCAGAGACTCCCGTCTTTGGCGTTCCTCCACCTATGACCTTTCCGACTGCGTTAAGTCGAACCCATTTCCATTTTTTCGGAATCGCGAACGGCTCTATCTTTGGAACTTCACCGATCTGCTCAACGGCGGGTTCGTCTTCCAGTTGCGAAACGAGCTTTCCTTGAACAGCCTGTTCCAACAGCAAAGCTCTCATCCGATCAAAGTTCATGATGAAGCTCCTTCTTGAGCTTGGCGAACGCGTCCTGAATGGTCGCCACGCGCTCTTCCATACGCTTGAACACCTCATCCATTGTGAGCATCTCTTCTTCAGTCTTCGCTTCGGTCATCCACTGGATGTCAAGGTTGACCTGATCGCGCTTGAGCAAATCTGCCGCGTCGTACTTCCGCCAACGGCCGTTCGGATTCGAGTCCGCATCAAACGTCTCTTTTCGCTTTGAGAGATCCTCAGCGTGGTAACACGTCACGAAATCGTCAAGGTGCTTGCGGGTCAGAGGATTTGAAACGAGCGTGTGCTTCACATCGGTTCGGTAGTCGTAGTACCAAACGTCCTTCGTCGGTTCACCCTTCGTAAAGAAGAGCACGTTCGTCTGAACCCCCTGGGCGTAGAAAAGGCCGGTCGGCAAGCGAAGGATCGTGTGCAGATTGAAATCCGTCAGGAGCTTCTTACGGATCGGTGCACCTTCACGTTCAAACAGAACATTGTCCGGCAAAACCACACCGGCACGCCCTCCGCGTTCAAGCATCGACATGATGTGCTGAACGAAATTCAATTGGTTGTTCTTCGTTTCGATGATGAAGTCCGGACGATTGATCTCAACAGAACCGGACGGCCGCGCACCAAAAGGCGGATTTGCAAGGACCACCCGTGAAAGTTCCGACGGTTCCCGCAACAGCGAGTCTTCGCACTTGATTGGGCTGCTGTTCATACCAACGCCGTGGAGGTACATGTTCATCGAGCCCATCGTGACGACGAGCGGGGTGATGTCACTACCATGCAGAGCATTGTTTCTCAGGAACGTCTGCAGTTTTTCGTCCATGGACTGGTCTTTCATGTGCGAGAAGGCCGAAAGCAAAAAACCGCCGGTCCCGCAAGCCGGGTCGGTCACTGTCTCACCGATGCGTGGTTGGACGACATCCACAATGGCATCGACGAGCGGACGCGGTGTGAAGTACTGTCCCGCCCCGCTCTTCTTATCCTGACCGTTTTTCTGAAGGATGCTTTCGTAGAGTGCCCCCTTCAAGTCACCGTCCATCAAGAGCCACTGCTGCTGATCGATAAAGGAGACAAGCTTCTCAAGATACACAGCGCTTTCGATTCGGTTGGCTGCTTTCGTGAAGATCGTACCGACGAGGCCGGAACGACGGCTCAGCACATCGAGCGTACGTTCGTATTGGTAGAGCAGGTCTTCACCGGTTTCCTTGAGTAAGTTTTCCCAACGGTAGCCTTCCGGAACGGCAGATTTTTCCATAAAGAAGTCAACACGTTCGCGATCCATCTTGAGAAAGAGCATGTAGGTCAACTGTGTCAGGTAGTCGGTGAACCCGACTCCAGCACCGGCCATGATGTCGGCCAATTGCCAGACCTTTTTGATGAGGGATGCTTCGGTGACTTTGGTTTCAGCCATTTCTTATGCTGCCTTGAGGATGAATTCGTTAAGAGAGAAGAGTTCTTTATTTGCTGCGTCCGGCGAACGGCAGAAGCGAAGGAGACCGCCCGCAAGCTCCGGCATGATTCGGATCAGACCTTTAAGTTCGCAGCTGCCGTTCTGTGCAATGTAGAAGGCGATTTTACGGAATAGTTCTTTCTGCTCAGTTGTGATTGAACGCTGAACCTGACCGCACCAAAGTTCAAAGCGTTGGGCGGTGAGTGATGTGAGCGTGTAAAGCGAATCGATCATATTGAAGGCGTACCGCACCAACTGAATCAAGTCGGTCACAGCCTGTTGGCCACTTCGCAAGGGCGTCACTTTGTCTGGGCAGATGAGGGCATAGTCGTTCCAGAGTCGTCCGACGTGGAATCCGGGCAACGACATCGAAAGGTGTTTCGCCAAATCATCGATGGCGGCTCGTGTGAGCTTCCCAGACTCCTGGTTGTAAATCAGTCGCAGGGCCTCGATATCGTCGCGGTGTGCACGCACGTATTCCTCGAACGCCATCGTTGAAGCCTTAGCGTTTTCCATCGAGAACCCAGCGGAGACAACTGAATCGGTCTTGCCCAGAATTTCCTTGACGTAACCCTTGGCAATTTCGACCAACTTCTTTCTGGCCGGGATATTCGTGAGCAAGTCACGAACAACCGCCATGCGTTCGCGGTTCTCATGTGATGCCGAGACAAATGGCGGCAAATTGCCTTTGTCCAACGCATCCATAATGGTCTTCGCCCACGTCAGCGGCGAAATTGGCGAGAATTCTGCGTACTCCTGCAAGTCTTCAGGATCCGCTCGGTTGCCAATACAGCTGAGTTTTGAAGCCAACAAATGGAAGTAATCGTCCGGCAAATGACCTAATGCCATCTGTTCAAAGAGCGCCTCAAGCGTCGGATTGATCGGATGCGGTCCGTCGTTACCGTCCAAGCTGGGGACGTACTTCTCGCTCTCCGTCACACCGACCGCGTCAACGATATAAAAGAGTTCCTTGCTCTTGGCGTTCGGCGTGACAGCCTGCAGCTGCGACGGCGTAATGGTGCGGCAACCGCGTCCCTTCATCTGCGCGTAAAGCGTTTCAGAGTGCACGTCGTTAAAGAAAATCAGCACTTCGAGCGGACGCACGTCAGTCCCGGTCGCCACCAGCGTCACTGTCACGGCAATGCGAAAGTTCACGTCGTAGCGAAATTGCTTGATGCGTTCGTTGGAGTTCCCAATCGAATAGGTGATCTTTTGAACAAAGTGATCGTCCGTCCGATTGAAGACTTCTTTTGCTACCTCCACAATCAACTGGGCGTGTGCGTCCGACAGGGCAAAAATCAGCGTTTTCGGCAGATAGTCGAAATTCGGTTCACGTTCCGGATAAAACTGCGTGTAGACCGCATCTTTATATTCCTGAAGCACTTTTCGGATCTGGTCGCGAACGACAACGCGTCGGTTGAGGTCGGCCTTTGAGAACTCACGCTCTTCGATCGCAACTTGCTGATGCCTCTTGGCATCAAGGCGATTTGTCACTTCGAGCTTGTCCCCCGTTTCAATCGTTCCTCCCTCTTCAGTGAGTTCAGTCTTGATTCGGTATATACGGAAGGATACGTTCACGTCATCGAGAACGGACTGCTCGTAGGTGTAGTTCGCCACGCGGTTATTGTCAAAGAACGCCAGCGTTTCCGGGATTGGCGTGGCGGTCATCCCGACGAGTCTCGCTCTATTGAAGTAGGTCAGCACTTTCTGCCAGTCGCTGTATATCGAACGGTGGCACTCGTCAATGATGATGAGATCGAAGAAGTCGGGGGGCAACGTAGGGTTGTCCGGCAATTCCACCACATCCCCTTCGTGATGACCCATACCGGTATCTTCGTCTTCTTCGGAATACGAATCGGTGTTTCCAGTCAACAACGAATAGAGCCGCTGGATCGTACTGACGACGATGCGCGTGCGAGGATCGATCGGTCTATTCGTCAGCTGCTCGACCCAGAAGATTTCGGAGAGCGGCTTACCGCTTTCCGTCAACTTGAAGGTCTTGAGTTCTGTAGCGGCAGCCGTTCCAAGATTATTGCGGTCCACCAGAAAGAGCACGTGCTTCATCGGCGTGAAGGACAGCATTCGGTATGCCATCATGCACGCTGTAAAGGTCTTTCCTGAGCCGGTCGCTAAAACCATGACTGCGCGGCGCTTGCCGTCTTTGAAGGACGCTTCCAGATTGTTAAGTGCTTCGTATTGACACTTGCGAAGTCCCTTCGGGGACAAGTACGGCAATCCGTCAAACTCTCCGAGATGAAGACGCCGAACTAAATCCCACGGACGCGGGACCTTCGTGATGATTTCGTACTTCGCGTTCGGCTTGCGGCAATCCTTGAAGGCGATCTCCTTGCCGTTTGAGAGATAAACGAACGGCAGCGGCAAAAGCCACGTCGGGTACCAAGGCTTCACTTGCTTCGTGTAATTCTCGGCTTGAGCGATCAAGTGCGGGTTGCTGAGCGAAATCTCTTCGCGTTTAGCTTCGAGTACGGCAGCTGCCTTTCCGTTAATCAACAACAGGTAATCCGCTTCAAGACCGCCGCGCATGGCGGCTTCACGGACCGCGACGGCGGTCATGCCGGGGGCGTACTCGTCACGGTTGATGACTTTCCAACCCGCATCTTCCAACTTGCGGTCAATCCATTCCCGCGCTCTTTGTTCGGGTTTCAAATCGGTCATGACCTTTTTCCTTCTTATTCTTTGGACTTCCACATTCCAAATAGCGATATGCACTCGTTCGACTGATGCCAATGATTCGGGAAACTTTGGCAAGTAACACTCCTTCTTTGAGGAGATGCTTCATATGCGATACCTTTTCGTCGGAGATTCGGCACACGCCAAGCTTAAAAGCTCCGCGCTTCTTGGCGAGTTCGATACCTTCGCGCTGCCGTTCTTTGACGATGCTGCGTTCGAACTCGTTAAACGCACTGACGAGCGTCAGCATAAGTTTCGAGATGCTGGAGACGTTCTCCCCGTCCTCAAAGCGCAAACCTTCTTTCATAAATTGGAGCGTAACACCGCGATGCGTCAATTCTTCGCCCAAGCGGAGAAAATTGGCAAGACTTCGATCGAGGCAGTCGAGCCTGCAGCAGACGGTTGTGTCGCCGTACTGAACTTCGTCGAGGCGTTTGTCGGGCTCAGGCCGGCTGGGGTTTTGATCATCCGAGCTGACGCGGAAGTAACCGAAGATATGTGTCATGGATGTTCCATCGAGGTCAGCACCCAAAGATTGGTACACAAATGCACTGTCAGAGTCGACTTTAATCAATAATGGCAGAAATTGTATGCATTCTGGGTTGTGCCCACTCGGGGCATGCTGATGGAGCAGAAAACGGTCATGGAGATTCAGGTACTTTGTTTCGCTGCTTTGTTCTCTCAGAAATTCGGCTGATTCGTTTTATGCGAGCTCTGTGAAAAGGGACGCTTCGCCGGCAATGCTTGCATGACCGGCATTATTCGGAGGGAGATTGATTTGAAACGATCACTGTTAACATGGTTTCTTGTTGCGCTCATCTCAGGCTGCTCCGCTGCGATTGAATATCACCCATTCGTAGGAGATGAGCAAGTTCTTAAAGGCTCTGGCGGTGCGTGCGATATCGCTAATGGGGTCGAGATATGGATCAAGGGTGCACCCTCCAAGCCATTCACTGTTATTGGGTACATTGACGGTCAATACACCGAGGACATTGGGGAAGAAGCGGCTTTGAAGCGACTGATCGCAAAAAAGGTAAAAGAGGTTTCCGGTTCTGGTGTAATTCGTACGTCCCGCCATTCACGTGAGGGCGATTCGTACTTTTTCGGCAATGTCCTTATCACCGATACGGATATCAAAGACGAGTACATCGTTTTCCGCTACCAGTAGCGTACGTTGGCAAGTGCTCTCAGAGGACTTGCCATCGATTACCCATCACTGTTGGAGTTCGCTTGTTATTTGACATCATCGCGGATTGCTGCGTGTACCGCAGTGTCATTTCAATGGGTGCGAGGCAGGCCGAGATTAAGCGAACCGCAACAAAGAACCGCTGAAGGAATATGACTCATTTGCTATAATATCGCATATTCGTTTTATTTTTTCCTGCAATGAACTTTGCTACTCACACCTCCGCCATGGTCTTTTACAGAAAAGAGCATGGCCTGTCGCAAACCGAAGTTGCCCGAGCAATGGCCACGACTCAATCGGCGGTTGCGCGTCTCGAAAAACGTCTGCTTACAGGAGCAGACGTCACCTTATCTGCTCTCCAACGGTATGCGGAAGCAATCGGATTGAGCATTGAGTTGACACTTAAGCCGGTCAAACAACGATACGGAATTTTTCCCACAGCTGAAGCTGCAATTGCGGCCGCTGTCCATACATCGGCATGCGAAGGCCGAACGGTTCCTGCTAATGAAGTCGAAGATCTGTGGAAAATGGTTCGTGGCGAAATTTCCAGACAAGATCTGATCAAGAAATATGTCGCCGAGGCTCTCGCAAAGCAGGAGGCGCGCGACCGTGTCTGATGAGTACGATTACGATTACGAATACGATTCTCTGGAGGATCCTTACGTCTATCCTGGCACCAGGATATTGCGAAACAAATTCGGGATCAAACACCAGGACCTGCTATCCGAATTAGAGAGTCAAATCACAGACTCTAAGTTTGTTAAATCGAAGCAAAGTGACGACGATATTCCTACTGGGAATTTCGATCTTAAGCACCTTCAAGCTGTCCATAAGTATCTTTTTGGCGAGCTTTACGATTGGGCTGGTGAGATTCGTCAACAAGGGTTCATCAGTAAGGGGCAATCCGTCTTCTGCTTTGCTCCTATGATCGAATCGTATGCTCGCGGGATCTTTAGCAAAATGCAGCGAGAGAATTTCACCGAAATGGATGTCAAGCAATGCGCTTGTAAATTAGCCTACTACCTGTCGGAAGTTAACGCACTGCATCCATTCCGTGAGGGCAACGGGCGATCTACACGCCTGTTCTTCCAGATCTTTGCCAACGAGCACGGATGGAACTTGTCTTTTGAAAAGATTTCTCATGTTGCGTTGGTCGAAGCGATGATCGAAAGCATGAACGGATCCTTGGTTCCGTTAAGCGAGCTACTGGAGAAATGTCTGTCGCGACGAGCAAGTACATAACTATCAGCGGCTTTGTGAGGTCACCGGGATAGAGGTTAAAGCGAACTACCACAAAGAACCGATGAAGACGCCGATGCACCACTGTTAGCGGACAGCATAAGATACCCCCGTGCGGACATTTCCTGACCCCTCTTCAACGCAAGAGAGATTAACCGTGTGTTACGCGCAAGGATAAATTTCCACTTAAACGCAACGAGAACTTTCCACCCCAATCAATGAGGAAAGGAAATGAAGAAATCAAAGTGGAAGAATTTGACGAAGGGACTATCTCAAGAAAGGAGCTCTTCGAAGATGATCACGGAAACCCAAGATGGTTAGAACGGAAGCGCTGAAATACATTCAGCTCTTGCATGAACGCGGGGAGGGCTCGCTCAAGATCAGCAAGCGGCTCGGCCTCTCGCGCAACACGGTGCGCAAATATCTGGCGCTCCTTGACAGCGGACAGCCCATCGTTTTGCGTGTCCAGCGAGCTCGCGCTTTGGATCCCTATGAAGAAGTGATCAAGAGACTGTTTGTCGACTGCCGCGGTCATTGCCCCAATCTCCAACGTCGATTAAAGGAGCAGCTGGGTTTGGCAGTGCAGCTGCGCACGCTGCAAAAGTTTTGTCAGCCCTGGCGCAAGATCGTGCTCACGCCGCAGGAACGCGCGGTACGTTATGAGGTCAACTTACCTGACCGTTGACAAACGTTTTAGGCGCAGTTTAACTGGATGACTTCAAGATACTGTATTGCGTTGAGAGTTAATGAAATTTAAGTTAACCCGCATCAGCCAGAACATGGTCGCCATTGAAGTTCGGGATGAATTTCGCCTCGGCCGTTTTCCCCACCTGCATGAAGCCCTTGGTAATGCCAATTTCATCTGCGTGACGAATAACTTTCTGATATTCAAGTGTTGTCAAGGGGCGATTAATCTCCGGATGCAGGCATGCTTTATAGATCGGCATGTATTGGTTCATGACAGAAACGAAAACATCATCGCCGAAAGTTTCATGAATCCAATCCAGGCAGCGGCAGCTGTCTCTCCATTGCCAGGGAAGAACCAGATGACGGATGATCATGCCTCGTTTTAAGAGACCGTCATCGCCAATCCTGGCAGGTCCCGTCATCGCGAACATCGTACGGATAGCTTCGGAGGCATATTCGAAATATTTCGGAACGCCAGAATATTTTTCACCCAGTCGACTGTCGAAATACTTGAGATCCGGCAGAAAGATATCCACCAAACCATCGAGCATCCTGAGCGTCTCAGGGAGCTCATAAGCGTTGGAATTGTATACAACTGGAAGTTTTAAGCCCTGAGCTTTGGCAGAGAGAAGCGCTTCACGAATTTGGCGGGTGTAATGACCGGGAGTCACCAGCTCAATGCATGATGCGCCGCGTTCAGCTTCTTCAAGAAAAATATCGGTGAGTCTGGCTGTGGTGACCTTGAGGCCTTTGCCCCCGGCGCTGATTTCATAGTTTTGACAAAAGCAGCACCGTAAATTGCAGTGTGAAAAGAAAACGGTGCCGGCACCGTTTCCGCTCTCAAGGATCGGTTCTTCCCAAGCGTGGAGACTGACCAGCGCGATCTCAACGTCATCAGTGGCGCGGCAGATGCTGCGCTTCAGACCTTGGGGGGTCGAACGGTCCGCGCCGCAGCGGCGAGGGCAAAGATTGCAGATCATGGCAAAAATGCAGATTCGTTGTGCGGCTGAGCATAAGCCGCAATCGGGTTTCTTATTATCGACTTCCAAAACCGATTTCGACCGGAATGGTATTCCTTTTCGAAGAGTCACGTATCTCCGCATGGCACGGCTTTGCCGCCATAGTGAGAATAGAGTAGTACGTCTTTATTTAACTGCCTGACATCATGGACAGCGTTGCGCTCATCGCACCTGATTTTTCGATCATTCTGCTGGGATTGCTGCTGCGGCTGAAGTTCGAATATTCAGAAGATTTCTGGAAACAGGCCGAACGGCTTGTTTTCTACGTGCTTTTCCCGCCGCTGCTCTTCACCTCCATCTCTGGGTCCAGCCTCTCGCTCGGAGAGTCTGCTGGGTTCCTCGCCGCAGGCATCGGGGCGATGCTGATCGGCGTCTGCGCGTCTTGGTGCATTCGCTATTTGGTGAAGGCTGATCCGGTCACCCATGCATCGCTCTTTCAATGCGGCTTTCGCTTCAACACTTATATTGGTCCCAAACTCCCGGGGATGCACCTAGTCCCGGAACACCCGCGGGGGCAAGGGCAAACCTAACAGGGTAAAGAGATCTCGGATTTTTTTCGGGATCTCTTTTGTTTTCCAAGCGTTGCGATCAGTTGGTTTATTGGCCTTCAGATAACGCAGCTGCATGAAGGCCTTCGTCAAAGAATTGTTGGGCAAACGGTTCGCTGCCGTTTCGTTGCGTCGACATGCCTGGAGCTACCGCGAAATATTCGTCAAGTCCGGCCTTTGCGAGTCAATCACGTACGCGCACCTCGAGGAGCTTCGCGAGCAGGGCTTGCTCGGCAACACGGGCGCCATGATCCTCGACGGCTCGTTCGTTGAGGCCCCCAAGCAGCGCAATACGCGTGAGGAAAATCAACTCATCAAGCAAGGCCGGGGCGGCGAGCTGTGGAATGATCAGCCTGCCAAGAAGCGCCAGAAGGATGTTGACGCCAGGTGGACGAAGAAAAACAACGAGGTTCACTACGGCTACAAGATTCACGCTCTTGCCGACGCCTCCAGCAAGTTCCTGATCCACAACGTCGCCACGCCGGCAAACGTTCACGATTCAAAGGCTCTGAACTGGGTCCTGAACGAGGAGGAAGATGAAGGCCGAGTCTTGTACGCCGACTCTGCCTATGCCGGCAAGGAACTCGAAGAAATCGTCCGCTACTTCAACGTAACTCCCTGTTTCTGCGAAAAGGGCCGGGTCAACCATCCTTTGACAGCCAAGCAGAAGGCACACAATCGCAAAAAATCCAAATCCGCTGCCGTGTGGAGCATATCTTCGGCTACATTCAGACGGTCTTCACGGGCTCGTTCGTGCGCAGCATCGCTTCAAGCGGGCTGAGGCGCACAACTGGGTGACCATGCTGGGCTACAACCTGTGCCGCCAGGAGATGTACTGCCGAAAACTGGAATGAAAATGACACGGCTGAGGCGTCCGAGATCGCTTCAAATCACCCTCCCAGCAACCGTCTTACCCAAACAGCCTCGATGTCACTCGGACATGGAGGCTAGCTGTGTTTTTGTGAGCTCATACGCAAGCAGTTTCAGGCAGCTTTACTTCTGGGCAGATAATACTTGGCAGTTCCCTTAAGGTACAATCTTCCCTTGAATAAGACACTCTTTCTCTTTCCTTCAATGAGTCATAAGCGCAAGGGTTTTGCTCTGTTGAAGGAATACTTCACGACCACACCCTACGATGAATGCTTAATTGTGGCCGGAAGGCCTATTGATGGCGAGTACAAAAACATTCAATACGTGGGTTTTGTCAATGAGATGCAGGAGATGTACCAGGCCTGTGACTATTCAGTCTTGGCAAGTTTCTATGATCCTTTGGAAACCGTGGGGATGGAGAGTGTATGGAATGGGACGCCTTCACTGATTGCAGAAACAATCGGCAGTTGTGAATGTGTGGATCCTGAAGCGCTTCGGAGCTTTGATGCGTGGAGTCTTGAGTCCTTTAAGAAGGTGATGGACGACGTCCGCAAAGCGCCTTTAAAGATCACACCTTCTTACCAACGCTACGTTCATGTGCCGTTAGATTTGACGATTGATGAGCATGTGAGAGAGTTGATTGAATTGGGTAAAGGATTTAGTCAATGACGATACAGTCGGCATGACATTATGATCGTTCGAAATAGAAAGGTATGTAGGGATGACTAGTGAAAAACAATTAACAGTTTTAATGCCAGTGTACAACACGAGAAAAGAGTGGCTAGATGAAGCTGTTAAATCTATTCTTGATCAGACATATAAAAATTTTTCATTCCTAATTATCGATGATGGTTCCATAAAGGAGACTGCTGACTACCTAGATACTTTAGCAACGAAGGATAAAAGAATTACAGTCTTGCATAACGAGGCTAATCAGGGGTTAGTTTATACGTTAAATCGAGGGCTAGCGTTTGCAACAACACCTTGGATAGCACGGATGGATGCTGATGATTGGGCTTTCCCTGATCGTTTATCTAAACAAATGGAATATTTGAATAAACATTCTGGAATAACGGTATTGGGAACAGATGCTATTTATCTAGAAACGGGAAGACCAACAAGAAAAATACAACCATTATCTCATACGCAAATAGAAGCGTGCTTGCCTTTTTACGACTGCTTTGTTCATCCAAGTGTGATTCTTCGCAGAGAAGATATTTTAAAAATTGGAGGGTATCCCAACTCCCTTTATGCGGAGGATTATGCACTTTGGATCAAAATTTTATTTAAAACTGACTATAAGATGGAAATACTACCCAACACTTTAATGAAGTACAGGCGTGGGGAGTCCCGACCAACTTATAGAAGAATTCAAACGAAGTCTACATTTGAATTGCTTGAAAAGATAGCAAAATACCTTAATACTGAAGTACCTTATTATTGGAACCATTCTCAAGAAAAAGATTTCAGATTATCAAATGAGCAGGCTCTTGATTCCATCAAGACCCTAAGCTATATTGCTTCAATACTAAATATAAAATTCCCAGATATAGATAAAGATTTTTTAGATTTATCCTTGCTGAGAGAGAAAAAGAAGATTTATCGGTTAGCAACTTGTAGCGGAATCCAGGATTTCATAAAAAATCTTAATGTTCAAGTGAGCTATCTGGCCCTATGCTTAAAAATAAAGCTTAGCAGGCAAATGTCTTCAAGGGAATGATCACTCTGTATTATGTGTTTAGAGAAGTTTATTTTTGATGAAAACACCAATTGTTTTTGCTATAAACGAGAGTTACTATAAGCAACTGGAAACTGTCATAGTATCTATATTAGAAAATTCTCAATCAAATTTTGAGTTTATCGTTTTATCTAAGGGGCTTCCGGAATTTTGCAAAGATGCAATTGGAAAGACTATAAGCTTATACGGCGATCGCAGTTCGGCAAGATTTATAGATTTGTCGAAAGTTAAGAATATAAATATTGAGTCTTTGATGTCTCGGCGAGATGATTATTGCTATATTTCGGTGGAAACGTTCTATAGATTTTATATCCCGAGTTTGTTACCAGAATACGACAAGGTAATTTACCTTGATGCAGATATTTTGGTTTTTGATGACTTACAAAATTTATATAAGATCGACGTTGATCAGGTGTATGTTGGTGCAGTTAAAGACACATATGTAACGTCTATTGTAGGACAAAACAAAAAATCAGAAACTCGACCTAAAATAAGTTTTCGCGACTATTTGGCTACAGTATTGAATGTCAAGCATACGCAATATTTTAACGCTGGAGTGTTGCTATTAAATCTTAAAAAGATTAGACGAGATAATATCGAGCCGAAGTTGTGGAATTTTGCTATTGATAGATCCCCATTAGATTTTCAAGATCAGGATGTTCTTAATGCTGTGTTGGGCAATAAAGTTAAATTGATCCCTCCTCGATGGAATTTGTACAAAGATTACACTCATAAAACTATTAATAGATCGGATTGTCAAACGACTCCAGGGATAGTGCATTTCGCAGGCAGGGAGAAGCCTTGGAATACAAAAAATCCATCCTATCGGCACCTTATAGATTGGTTGGACGCGTATAAAAAGATATTCTCATGCGAACCTCAATTTGAAGATAAGTTGAGCAGGATAAAATCTTTAATCAAGCGCTATAAAGATAAGGAATTCGTTTCAATTGGAAAGAAGGGGAGGGAGATTGTTAGTATTTATCGCAGAGATGCGAGATATCGCATAGAAATATTCGGGAAATGCGTTTACAGTAAACGAGTTGAAGTGGAGATATTTTAATTTATGCCATTTTTTAAAATGATTGAAAATGTCAGCAGACATTTCTCTAAATCAAAGAAAATTCGTGTAGCACTTTTGATTGACGAATTCTTTGGTGGGGCTGGAACTGCATATGGCGGATATGGGTTCCTAGCTAGAAAGTTCATTGCAAAGTATATACCAGATGAAGACATAGAAATTGATGTACTACTGGGTAAAAGAGAAAAAAAAGGCGGATTACCATCCATTTTCGCATTAAAGGAACACTGCGATAATGTTGATCTCCATTGGTTGCCGAGGAGGAAATTTTTCTCATCACTGTGGCTCGCAGCAAAACATTATGACTTGTATTTATCAATTGAATTAACAGATGATTACGTATTGAAATGTGAGAAAAACGACAAAAAGAAACTAATTTTATGGATACAAGATCCACGGCCCAAACGTGTTTGGAAAACAATTATTGGGACGATGAAATCCATAAAAGATCCTTGTTTTTATAGGCAAGAAATTTATCAGTTAGTTCATGATATGAACGAAGAAAAGAGGATTAAATTTATAACACAAGGTAATTCACTCAACCCGCTGGCGTTGGAATTATACAATTTAGAAAATACCGTTCCAATTTCATATGTGCCAAATCCAATAGAAATTGATTTTGAATACAGGTTTAACTTAAATCAGAAGAACACGATAATATTCTTAGGCCGTTTAGAGGCACAAAAACGGTGCTGGATTTTCTGCGAAATAGCAAGGCAAATGCCTCAGTACAATTTTATTGTTCTAGGGAATTTCTTTCGGCATATTGACGATAATAAAAAAATGATGCGGGAATATCTCCCGCCTAATAACCCCAAAAATTTAATATTTAAGGGGCATGTTGATGGAGAAGAAAAGAAAGAGTTGCTAAAACAGGCTCGCATATTGATTAACACATCTATTTGGGAAGGCATACCCATTTCGTGGTTAGAATGTTTATCTTACGGAACTGTAATTATTTCGGCATTTGAAAGAGATGACCTAGTCTCTCGGTTTGGAGAGTATGTCGGGGAAGTTCCTGGAGATGGATTTGATTCTGTGAACAGATTTAAAATTGCGATTGATGAGTATATGAATAACGATGAACTTTATGTGTTAAAAGCCACGCAGGCAATTGAATACACAAGAAGTAATCACAGCATTAAAAAATTCAAAGAAACCATGAAGCATGTCATCCATTCTGTTGCTAAAGATTAATGACTATTAATTAATCGCTTTCATTTCAAAACCACCATGTTATTTTCAATAATTATCCCTGGCTTTAATTGCTCCGAGACAATTTACAATGCAATAAGTTCAATTGTTGATCAAAATTATTTAGATTTGGAAATTATTTACTGTGATGATTGCAGTGAAGATGATAGCGTTAACGTAGTAAAACGAATTGCCAATAAAAATAAAAGTATTAAGATTTTTCAAAGCGATAAGAATCGTGGGCCGGGGTATTTGCGAAATACGGGAACTAAGTTGGCGTCAGGTAGATTTGTGATTTACCTTGATGCAGATGATTGGCTTGAGATGGGAATTTTGGGGAAGCTAGCTAATGTTATTAATAGTCACCCAAGTATCGAATTAATAGAATATAGAATAAACATTGTAAAAAACAATGTCTCAGAGGAGGCAAACTGGTTAAACAGAGGCGAAAACGGGATACGATATACAGACAAAGAAGATATATTACTTGCGACAGGAAATGGTAATAAATGCATAAAAAAGGAGTTGATAGTAAATAATCTGTTGGAAAATGTAGTCAACAATAGATCTGGCGAGGAGGTCCCATTTTATTTGATGATATATAAACTAGCTGGGAAGTTCTATTATTTGAACGAACCCGGTTTAAATATATGCGTTTCCGATATATCGCTATCTAGAAATAATGCAACTAAAGACCTCTTTTTGCATGGTATATTTGTTGTTTTGGAAAATCTGAAATCAGAGCTCATACGGTTGAATAAGTATGATGAAGCGGAATATGCATCTATGTGTCAAAGAATATTAGGTTGGGCTCTTATAGAGAAAAAATCATTGGATGTAACGTATTTCATATTTTATTACAGGGCGTTTAATTTTCTGAAAAACTTCAATGCTGTTCCAAAATGGATGAAACCCACTTTTCTTGCTGTAATCAGATTGTTAATGTTTAGGAAACTGTGATGCATGTTGAAGCGCAGGATAGTTGTTTTGACTGTTATTTGTGTGAAGGGAATGTCCTCGTAATGCAATCAGTATGCAGTATGGAGCGGATGGATTTCTTGTGCCCAGAATAGACGCACGTCTTTGTAATGATTGCAATATATGCGATAAGCTATGGTGGGCCTGGACAAAAGCGCTGAGAAACACTTTTGTCGTATCAGGCGTCTGCAAACGCAGATGGGATATTTCTGCTGAAACAAAAATCCCTTAAAAATCATAAAAATGATAAAAACAAGTCATTCAATCATTTGATTTTTAAGAGTTTTCCAATGGAACAGCTATCTTTTACCGATCTTGAGATCGAGATCCGAAAAGTCGGCGGATACGGACTCAAGCTCACAAATCCTTGTCCTGCCGAGAGTAAAAAAGCCCGAAAATTCGGGCTTTTTTACTGGAAAATCATGAGTGTATATTGTGCAATATACGTACTCAATCACCGCCGCAGAGAAACCCATGTCCCAGTCCGAAACCCCGATCAAAACGCGCATTGTCCGCGTGAAGCACTAAAATGGCACGACGTACGTCGAGCGCCGTCAATTCCAATATGACCCGAAACGAAAGTTCAACGTGCCCGTGAAATCCGAAAGAATCGGCAAGATTTGCCCGGAAACGGGGGAAATCATCCCCTGCCGTCCCAAGCGAAAGGCGGAACCGGTGAACAATCTGAGGGCTGACATTGCGCCCGAGGCGACTGCCACTCGCACGAACACCGGCGGCACCGATTTGTTGGAGTGGGCCGGTCGTACATCGGGTTTGGACGCTAAAGTTCGCGCTGCTTTTTCTGGCTCAGAAGATCCTTTCGGCTGCCCGCTATTGGGTGATGACCTGGGTCTCGACGAGACGGGCATGCAGAGGCTGTTCCAGGCACTTGCCAACGATGTCGAAGACGGCTCTCCGGTGTTTGCACTTGACAGCACAACGACGTCGAGCCATTCGAGAAATCTTGACCCGTATATCCGTGATGGCTTCAACAAAGCGGGTGACAGCTTGGCTGCGTACAAGCTCGTGACGTTCTACTCAATCGCTTCCCGTCTCCCGGTCTCCTTTGAGATGCAACCCGGCAATATTTCCGACGTGTCGTGCGTCACCAACGCCATTAAACGCGCGCAGAGTTATCCTGGATTTTTCATGCTCGGCCCTGAAAGGACCGGGTATTTTTCGTTATCCGATTGATTTATAACGAAAAAAAAAGCGTGCCATCTGATAGAATTGCTATCGTCTAACAACAACCTGCCAAAAGCCTCGCTTCGAATAAATTCGACTCATATTCGCGACGGTTTCAACCGTCCCGTCAAAGTTAATTTTCAGAACACCGTTTCCTCCGTCGCCGGAATCATCCCCGCCTTTCACAAATTGCGGGATGTAAATTTTTTCGATCGCCTGCTTGAACCATTGTAAGCGTCCCATCGCTTCATGGACGGGCGCGGCCGCAGTGAAGAAACTGTGGAGACTCTCACAACCAAGGAGTTTCCAAGATGATCACTCTGTCCCGCCCCATCAACTGGGCCTATTACTACTACGGGTGGCGTAATTCCGGCCTGAGCTTTCTCGCGTTCTACGAACGAGTCTTCGAGCAAGCCTATCCTCCGATCAGCAAAGCCGAAGTCATTGCCGGCTTCATGCTGTACCACAGTTCTGACCAGCTAACCACGCATTCGAAACAGGACCGGCACTTCAAGCAAATCTGGGAATCATCGGCAGCTCCAGATTCCAATGCTGTTCGAATCATCATTTTTGCCCAATATCCGGCGGCGAAGCCACTGGCTGAAAATCCTCCCAAACGACTGTCCGCGTATGCCGTTCTGCCTGTTCGCGTTAAGCCGCACCGTGCTGTTCAGAGCACCTTGGATCTTCTTCGCTCTTCGGAGGAATCATGGCAATAGATTTTTCCGACAAACGGGTGACAATGGTGGTCTGTCCTGTTGACGGGCGGTATGGCTTTTATGCCCTCTCTGATCTTGCTTTCAAACTGCTGCACATTGATATCTATAAACAGGAAGACTATGTCGTCTTTGTTTCCCGATCCCGCGGCATTTGCAAAATCATCTGTACCGATGAGTGCGGCACAACGCTCATCACCCGCAAACTGCATAAAGGCCGGTTCGAACGTCTGCTGATGCAGGCACAGGGGCCGGCAGCAATGACTGTTACCCCTCAGATGCTGGCTGACTTCATCAACGGCAAGCCGCTGTTCGTGAAGCGTGAATCACTTTGGCAGGGATAGTTAAACGAGCAAAAAAGTGCGTTTGTTACTGTCTTGCATTGGCTTGCTGCAGAGGCGTTTATAGAACGGTGTAAAACGGCGTATTTTCCATAAATATCAGTTTGTTAAATGTGATATTTATGGTAAAATCAGAACCATAAAATCAAAGTTTTTTGGGGTTCTGAGTATGCTTCGCACCGCCTCCGACATCAGCGCTTTAACGCCCGAACAGCTGCGTGAACTCGTCGCATCGCTGCAAAAGGACGTTGCCTCGCTCGAAAGGAAGGTGAAAACTGAACACGAAAAGCGCTGCAAAGCCGAGTGTGATTTATGGGCACAGCGTGAAGCTGTTAAAGAAAATCTGCCTGCTCTTAAAGCGGCAATGCGAGAGTTTTCCCGTGAAGCAGGTCCCTACGGGGACTTGCTGAGCATGTCCATTTACGAGCAGGTCAGTTTTCTTTGCAGTGAGCTGATTCGGCTTGCCCGGGATGCAGCCATGTACCGGCACGAGCACTACGGGCATGGCCCGGACATGCCGGGCACTAAAGGTGCCGTCAGGGAAGTTACGCCAGACGATGTCCGCAGCGTCTTCAAAGGCACCCGCAACACCATGCAGAGCATGGCGCGGCAGTTTCAGGCACTGACCCGAGCCGCCGGCAGACTTGATGACGCAGATCCGGTGCGTATCGGACTCGAACATGCAGCCAGTCTAAGGGCAGTGAATAAACCCAATACGGAGCGGAAAAACCTTGGACGAAGACCCAATCCGCCCAAGAAACCGCCTAAACGCCAGGAAACTGTACCAGCCGAATCACTTCCTTGTACAGGACGAGACCCTAAAACCGGCAAAGTCTGCCGCGGGAAACTCAAGCCCATCAGCGAAATCGTGGCAAAGCTGAAAACCAAGCATACCCGGATGGCCGACCAGATTGAATTTCTGGAAACGCACAACCAGATCTACTATTGTGAAGCGTGCGGCGAGGTTTTTATTCCGACCGCAGACAATCAGGAAGTTCCGATCGTGCCCAACCGAGAGATCGGCCACAAACTGTTGGTGGAATGTGCTCTCGGGGTCTGCAGCGGCACCCCCATTTCCCGGGCCTCAGCTGAATTTCAGGATGCCTGCAGTCTGGGATCCGACACCATTCAGCGCAACTTCAATGATTTTGGCCAGATCTATTTAAAGCCGCTGATGCTGGCTCTCAAGGAGGAGCTCAAAACTCGTCCGACAGTAGTGGCCGATGAGTCAACGCTGGATGTCCTCGAGCTTCAAGGACGAGGACATCAAAGCGCTAAGACGCACGAAGCGGCAGAACCGATCAGCGGGAACTACTTTCTTGCCCTGACGACTCCTGCACAGACGGACTATCCCGTTGCCTGCTATGAATACATGGGCTCAAGAAGCCTTAAACGGCTCCGTGAGATGCTCGGTGATACATTCCGCTGTGAAGCGCTGGCTGCGGACGGATATGCCGCCTATGACAGCCTGATCGCCCAAGGCTTTGGCTTGAACGGCAAAGCCGTTCGCCAAAGCTGCCTGACGCACCTGAGGCGTCGCCTGTGTCAGGCTATTGGTGCAGAAGCTCTCAAACAGCAGGCCGAAGCATTCGCAGATGAAGAACTGGCATCCATCAATCTGGAAAGTTTAAAAGCCGGAGATCCGGATCGGGAACTGATGGCTGCAGTCGTCATTCTGGGGGCCGTCTACGCTGTGGAGCAGCGCTGTGCCCGGGAACCTCACGAAACTGAGGCAGACTGGCTTGTCCGTCTGGCCAAGGCCCGCAAAGAAAAGTCGACGGTATTGATGGATGACCTGGACCGCATCATGCTCAAACTGAGCTCCGGGCGAATAGAACCGACCTCCAACGCAAAGAGCTGGAGGAGTATCCGGAAGTCCGATCCATACGCTGCCGCCTGTATCTACTACATGAACGGCCGGCAGAAATTCCGTACGTTTTTGTCCGATCCGCGAATTCCGCCGTCAACGGATATCGTCGAAGGGCGAATACGCCCTGTAACAGTGCTGCGCAAGAACATCTATTTTATGCAGACGCTCCGCGGAGCCGAAGCCATGATGGCTGCTTATTCTCTGGTGCAGACTGGCAAACTCAACGGGATGGACGTGCGCACCTGGCTGAGCGACTTTGTCGCCGCCGCTTATATGCATTGTGTCCGCAAAGCATGGCGTTACGCCTTGCAGGAAGGCAAAGATCCGACAAGAAAAATCATGGACTACAACGTCTCGCCGCTCGCTGAAGTCAAGGCTGCTGCGCAGGCAGATCCTGACGACGACATGGCTAGAACCAGACTGGCCTACAACATGCATCACCTCATCGAAGACTTTGACTTTACGGCATGGCTCCCGCGGAATTGTGCTGAGCGTTACCAGAACGAGTGCGAAGTCGATTTCCATGACGTCGCCTGTGACATAGTGCAAATTGGTGAATAGGTCTTGAGGTTCCCAGTTAGGTTTCTTGTCCGCGTAGCGCCGACAGAACGACGAGTAGGAGTAGGTCTTCTGCCCGGCATTCATACGACAATATTCGTCGTAAACGAGCTGAAGCGTCATGTGCTTCTTCTGGAGAAGATCGTTGACGACCTCCCAGTTCGGCTCGCAGTGGGAGTTTGGGGTTTTGGGATACACCCGCTCGTAGATTTCCCCGTCCGAGAGTTTGAGAAACGCCTCGAGATCAGACCTGGCAGCCGATGCCAGTTTGTTGATGAAGCCGTTGGAGGCTCCCGTATAGTGACGGATTTTGGAGTAGCTGAACCCGCAGTTCAGCATGGCCAATACCGTTCGTATGATGGTCATAGCAATTTTCCGTGTCATAAAGGCTCCGTATATTGATAGGAACCTTTCGATTATCAATTGCTATGCAGAAACTGTTCACGTGTTTAGGAATTTTGTTCACGTAATTAAGAATCGGCTAGTCGGAGCACCTGTTCACGTAATTGAGAAAACTGTTTACGTACATGAGAATTGCTGTTCACGTGTTTTAAGAATTCTCAAACGGTATATTTCTCGCCGACTTCTTTGAGAGTTAAAGTCTTTGAGAGGATGTCGCGTAAAGCGGCTTCACGCAACTCTCGTGGATAACGTATTGTCATTGGATGCTCTATAAATTAACTGGCATCTATTTTGACATAGAGGGAAGGCGGTTCAAGATCAAACGGCGGCAGACAAGCTGACGATCTTATCCAAGCCTAAATTACTGATCATTGATGAGCTAGGGTACGTGCCGTTCTCTCCGGAGGCAACGCATCTGTTATTTCAAATGATGAGTTGGAGATACGAGACAAAAAGCACGATCATCACTACCAACCGACCGATTGCAGAATGGGGGCTGGTTTTAGGCGATCCGATGGCCGCAACTGCAATCATCGATCGTTTGATGCAGCACTGCACTGCCATTGCAATCAATGGCGACAGCTACAGGCTGAAAGAACACAAGCTAAAAAATTGCTTAACCGATAACCTACAAGCCGCAAAGGAATTAAAACCTGAGTGGCATAACTGTAGGGGTCAAGATTTGTCCACTAGGGGGTCAACTTACCTGACCGTTGACATCCAGGAAAGTCTTCGAAGGGCGGACGGAACCGTCAGGGAAGAGCCGACCGGCGTAGGCCTTACCTCCAAGTCGAGGCTGCTTCTTTTCGGAACCCAAATGTTGTAGGAAGTCTGGACATATTGGATCCCTGTGGATTTGTTTGTATCCAGATAGAAGTTCCATTTAGGTTCGACTGCAGCTTTACGGGACATGACTAGCTCATCAATTAAATTACATAGGAGCTATGTATAGCATAAAATTAAACCCCGCAACTTCAAATTTCTTGAAGATTACGGGGTTAGTAAAATAACTGACTTTATAGTTGACTCGGGTCAACCTTGTTCCGAGCTAGCCGCCGGGAGTTTGGCTATACCGCTCGAAAGCCCTTTGGAGAACAGTGTCAACGATCCGATTTCATCAGATCTCGTCGTTTTTCTGTTCCTTCTTGCGGCAATCGCCGCAGATGCCGTACAGCACCAGTGAATGATCGGTGAGCTCGTAACCCTTTCGTGCTGCAACCTGACGCTGAGCCCGCTCAATTTCCGGGTCAACGAATTCTTCAACATTGCCGCAACGCACGCAAACGAGATGGTCATGGTGCCGACCTTCCTGAAGCTCGTAGGTCGCTCGCCCTTCGTCGAAATGACGGCGCACAAGAATGCCTGCATTTTCAAACTGAGTGAGCACACGATAAACCGTCGCCAGACCAATGTCGCTGTTTTCCTCTAGAAGAAGCTTGTACACTTCTTCAGCTGACAGGTGGCGCTTACCAGCTTCGTGAGACTCTGAAAGCTTCTGAAACAAATCTAGAATCTTGAGGCGCGGCACTGTAACCTTAAGGCCCATGGTCTTCAGATCGGCCGACTGCTGCTGTTGGTTTTCCTTCACGACCTAACCATCCTGTCTTTGTTCAATAGAGTCTTTATGATACGCAGTTGAAGAGCTCGCGACGAGATCTTGCACTGAAATTCCAATTCTATTCGGTTTATGCTCAAACGACACATCCTTTCATTTACGACGGCGGCTGCATGCGCAATCGGCCTGAGCGGGTGCTCTACCGTATCGAACGTGATGGACACCGCCACGTCCTACGTGCCCTACATTTTGAAGCCCTACCGTGCCGACGTACATCAAGGGAATCTCGTAACGAGCGAGATGGCGCTGCAGCTTGAGAAGGGCATGACTGACGCTCAAGTACAGTTCCTGCTCGGCGTACCGCTCATTAAGGATCCGTTCCACGAAAACCGCTGGGACTATACCTACTATCTGCGGCGCGGCAACGGTGAAGAGCAAGTTCGTTCTCTCACTGTTTTCTTTAATGAAGACCGTCGGGTAGATCACTGGACATCTGATCCGCTCCCGGATGAACAGCAGGCCGACCAATTGATTCTGGGGACGATCGATACGTTTGAACCTCGTCTGCCTAAGACCGATATTCCGGCGGCCGCACCCAAAACTTCGACCGAACCGTCCCCATCCTCTGCCGAGTAACGCATGCCTACCATCCAGCAGGAAGTCGAGAGACTTCGCAGTCTCGTGACGCAGCTCATCAACCGCCTGCAGAACGAACGCGATCAGCGTCAACAACTCGCCCACCAGCTTGAAGTTCGCGACGCTGAACTCAAACGCGCTCGCCAGCAGCTTCATGAAATGAAGAAGAAAGTCGACGAGATGCTGTCGCAATTTCGTGACGCTGGTTCTGCGTCCTGACCGTTTTCCTTCGCGGAGACCACCATGTCCGAAGTCAACGTCACAATTTTTGATCGCAACTACCGCCTTGCCGTTACCACCGGCGAGGAAAAGATGCTTGAAGACTGTGCGCGCCAGGTCAATGAACAAATGCTCGCCGTACGTGCCGCCGGCCGCGTTATTGCAATTGATCAGATTGCAGTTCTTACTGCGCTCGAGTTGGCTTATGACGCCAAGAAGCGCGAGCATGACGCTAAGAAAACCGCGGCTGCGCCTCCGCAGCCGGTTCAGCAGCAAACTCCTGCGGCAGCTGTACCGACAGCGGCATCAACCCCAAATGAGGCTGATTCAGCGCTCTTTGCAGAAATTCATTCGCTTTGCAGTCTCTGCGAAGAGGCACTCTTCCGAGACGCAAAGATGGGATCGCTCTTCTAAGGTGATCAGCAGGAAGCCCCGCAAATGCGGGGCTTCATATTTCTCTTGGATCAAGTTTTATGCGGCAGTGGTTTTTGATCACTTGCGCGAAGTGTGATTCCAGGTAGAATGAACTTAAGTCCTGCAGCGGCAAGCATCCGGGCTCCAAGGTACCTAGAACCAATGCATCCTGCAATAGGTTGGCCTACTCGAGAGCCGATTGAGTGCCGGTCACGCGGTGTCCAGCCCGTTCCGCTCCGGAGCCGACCGCCCTGAACTCCCGGTTCAGGATACGTAGCCCCGCCCCGCTGCAGGTTCTTGATTTTCAAGGGCAGTCTTTCGCTGAGAGACTGCCCTTTCCTACTTTCAGGATTGGACCGCGTGATGGCCATAGACCCCAAAACAGCTGCCGTATGCGCCGAAGCATCCGGATTTTGGCTGATGAAGACGGAACCGTCGGAGTGTTCGATTGACGACGCCTTCGCAGCAACCAATCACGCCGTCTCATGGTTCGGCGTACGCAATTATCAGGCGCGCAACTTTATGCGAGACCAAATGAAGGTTGGAGACGCCGTGCTCTTTTACCATTCAAGCTGCCCCAACCCCGGCATCGTCGGCATCGCGCGCATCGCCTCGAAACCATATCCTGATACCTGCCAGTTCGACGAAAAAAGTGACTATTTCGATCCCAAATCCACAAAGGATGCACCGCGTTGGGTGGCGGTGGATGTTGAAGCACTCGTCAAATTTCCAGTCATTCCTGTCAGCATTTTGAGAGCTCAGCCAGAACTTGCCGACATGCTCATTCTTCGACGAGGCAACCGTTTGTCTATTACTCCGGTTGAAAAGAAAGATTTCCTATTCATCGTCGAGCATCTTGCCAAACCTCAGTCATAAACAACAAACCTAGATCACCTCGGAGATTCACCCAATGGAGATTCAAATCATCCTCGCTCTAGCGGCGCTCGGATGCTGCACCGGATTCCTTGCCGGACTGCTCGGCATCGGCGGCGGCATGGTGCTAACGCCTTTCCTCACGCTGCTTCTCGGCTATGCAGGCATTCCGATTGAGCACATCGTGCACGTAGCCATCGCCACCTCAATGGGCACGATCCTTTTCACGTCGCTCTCCTCTGTGCGTGCACACGCCAAGCGCGGCGCGGTTCTCTGGAATGTTGTGTTTTCGATGGCCCCAGGCATTCTCGTCGGTGCTGTCGTGGGAGCTCAAGTTTCCGGCGCACTGCCGACCTTCTGGGTTGCGCTCATTTTTGCCGTGTTTGTCTACACTTCTGCCGCAAAAATGTTCCTTAATGCCAAACCCACGCCTTCGCGCCATCTGCCCGGACCTGCAGGCATGTTTGGTGCCGGTACGGCTATCGGCGTGATTTCCGCGCTGGTGGGGGCTGGCGGCGGTTTTATTTCCGTGCCTTTCATGACCTGGTGCAACGTCAAGATGCATAACGCCGTTGGAACATCCGCTGCCTTTGGCTTCCCCATCGCGTTTGCCGGCACCATTGGCTATATCATCAGCGGCTGGCATTTGACGGGACTGCCCGGCTGGCCCTACACCATCGGTTATATTCATCTGCCGGCCCTTGTCTGTGTCGCCGCAACGAGCATCTTTTTTGCGCCGTTCGGCGCAAAGGTCGCACACTCGATTGATACGAAGCCTCTAAAGCGCATCTTCGCCAGTGTGCTTTTCCTGCTTGCAACTTACATGCTCTATAAGGCAATCAGCGCCTTCTAAGCAGCTTTTCAAAGCGAATTGTTTGATAAAAAATGAGCTTGGCTTCATTCCCGAAGCCAAGCTCGTTTTTTCACTTTTTCAACTGCAAATTCAGGTACGCCGGCGTCCCGCCCAGACCCAAAGCGTCAGCCCGGCGAGAATCAGCGGCAGCGTAAGCCACTGTCCGCGAGAAAGCCCCAATGCCTGCAATCCAAGAAACGCATCGGGTTCTCGGAAGTATTCGCTCACAAACCGCGCTGCCCCATAACCCAAGGCAAATAAAGCGGCTGTTCTGCCGACCGGTCTCGGCTTGCGGGAATAAAGCCAAATCACCACAAAAAGGGCCAGTCCTTCCAGACCTGCTTCATAAAGCTGGGAAGGATGACGAGAGATACCGCCGTCCTGCGCCTGAGGAAAAATCATGGCCCACGGAAGGTCCGGCGAAGCTGGCCTGCCCCAAAGCTCGCCATTGATAAAGTTCCCGATGCGGCCGAAAAAAAGTCCCAAAGGTACGAGCGGAGCCACAAAATCCGTCAGCTGCCAAAACCGCATGCCATGTCTGCGAACATAGAGCGCCATCACGATAAGCACTCCCAACAGACCGCCATGCGCACTCATTCCGCCCTGCCAAACCGAGAAGATCTGAAGGGGATGGGTCAAGTACCACGCAGGCTGATAAAAAAGACAGTAGCCCAGCCTGCCGCCCAGCACAACGCCAAAAACGCCCCAGAAAAGAAGGTTCTCAACATCGTCGGGCGTCACGCCCCTCCAATAATCCTGCGCTCGTCGACGACCGAGGAGCCAGAAAGCGAGAAAACCCAAAAGGTACATCAAACCGTACCAATGCACTCCCAAAGGACCGATAGAGAACGCGATGGGATCAAACTGCGGATGAATCAGCATGCGGCAACCACTGCAACTTTTTTATAAGAGCGCTCATTCTAACGATGCGGTTATTCACGAAGACTTCATTGACGTACTTGGACTCGTGAGATAGTGTGTGTCGTCGCTCTGAAAGCGATTTTCGCAATGCTGCAGAACGCTCGACCTCCATACAGAACCTAAAGGAGCCGCCTTTCATGTCGGTACAGACTGTTTCTTCAACTGCCGTAGCTCATGCGCTCACCGCACTTCGTGCCAATCGGCCGCTCGTACACTGCCTCACCAACGAAGTAGTTCAGGAAATCACGGCAAACGTACTGCTCGCCGCCGGTGCGTCGCCCGCAATGGTTGTCGCGATGGAAGAAGCACCTGTCTTTACGGCCATCTCGGGAGCTCTGCTCATCAACACCGGCACACCGTACCCAGAGCGTGTCGCGGTAATGAAGGCCTGTGCTCAAGCTGCCAATGACCATGGCGTTCCCTGGGTGCTTGACCCAGTAGCCGCTGGCGCAACCCCTTGGCGCACACAGGCCATTCGGGAGCTCCTTGCGCTTAAACCAACCATTCTTCGCGGCAACGCCAGTGAGATTCTTGCACTGGCTGGTTCCGGAAAGGGCGGCAAGGGCGTCGACAGCACAGACGACAGCCGAACCGCCCTATCTGCCGCTCAGCGGCTTGCCGAAGAAACAGGAACTGTAGTTTGTGTTACAGGCCCAGTTGATTATGCGACTGACGGTAAGCGAACACTCTCCATCGCCGGAGGCAACGTCATGACGACGCTCGTGGTGGGCACCGGATGCTCTCTCTCGTCGCTCTGCGCAGCTTTTGCAGCAGTGGAAAAAGATCCTGTTAATGCCGCCATTTCCGCTTGCACACTCGCGAAGTACGCAGCCGGCACTGCCGCAAAACATGCTAAGGGGCCGGGGAGCTTCCATGATGAATATCTTGATGCACTCTACCTCGTCCAGCCTGAAGCACTCACTGTCGGAGACGCGGCATGACCGTTAAGCCGCTCAATCTTACGCTCTACCTTGTTCTGGATCCTGATCTTTGTAGCCAATCTGTCGGCATTGTTGAAACAGCCTTGGCAGCTGTACAAGCTGGTGCGGGTATTGTGCAGCTGCGGGCACCGACCTGGAAAAAGCGCCGTATGACGGAATGCGCTCGCTCACTCAAATCTGCGCTTACACCTTTCCATGTGCCGCTCATCATTGATGACCACGCCGATGTAATGCTCGCTGCGAATGCCGACGGTCTGCACGTTGGGCAGCAGGATCTGACCCCGGCAGATGCCCGACAGCTGATCGGCAGCAATCGCATTCTGGGACTGTCTTTAGGTTCGCTTGAGGATTGCCGCCCTGACGAACTCGCTCTTGTGGACTACGTCGGCATCGGACCGACTTTCGTTACGCAATCCAAACCGGATGCGGGCGCGGCCATTGGTCTCACCGCACTGCAATCTATCGCTGCCAAGGCGCAGAAGCCTTCAGTGGCCATTGGCGGCATTCACATCAACAATGCTGCGCAAGTCGGCGCAGCTGGCGTTGACGGCATTGCTGTTATTTCAGCTATTTGTGGTCAGCCAGATCCCTATGCCGCTTCCGTCAGTCTCTTGAAAGCATTCCAAAGCAACCGCAAACAGTCTTAAAGAGACCGTAATGCCATTCCCCTCTGTCTTCGGGTCTTTGTGGACACCTCATCGAGCTGCCGCATGGACTGCACTGTTTCTTTTTTTGCTGACAGCGAGTGCTTACTTCTGCGGCGTCAATGCTAAACGCGCCTTGCAGCATGCCGTCTTTATCGTTCCGTTTATTGCGCTTTGGCTGCTGTCTTTGCCCGCCCGAAGCAACGAGTCACGAAGCGGCTGGCAAAAAGTGTGTCTCGCTGCAGCCGTTGTCGGACTGCTGCTTGCTTTTATCGACGCTGCTCTACGGGCATTCCTCTATCAAACGTACTCGGCCGAACCCATGTCGACTTTCGTATTGGAATCAGCAGCCAATACCAATCTTGACGAAGCTCTAGGCTTTTTGGCCACCGAATGGACCGGGGCGCTCTTGGGGACGTTACTCTGTCTCGCCGCGTTAACTGTTGCCCTATTCGTCATGCATTTGGCAAGCAAGACGTCTTCAGACAACGCGATGGCTTCCGGTTGGGGGCAGTGGCTTTGGCGATTCTGGATGCTGCTTTTTGCGTCCGTCTGCATCCTCAGCTGGGCCAAACCCTCCTGGCGAATTCACTATCCCCCTGTTTTTTGGTCTAAATGGATGGAATCCGTTGCAGGCATGCAATCGATCTGGATGAAAGCCGACCAGCATGAAGCCGCAGAAATTACCGAAGCCAGATCGGTTCTGCTGGATGCTTCACCGGCGCCACGCACAATCGTCTTGGTCATCGGCGAAAGCACTACTCGCGACGACTGGAGTCTTTATGGGTACTCACGCGATACCACGCCGAAGCTTAAAGCCCTCGAATCAAAAGATTCAAATTTAGGCACCTTCAGGCAGGCTTGGTCCGTAGACGCCTCGACCATCGCAGCCTTCCGTTCCATGTTCACCTTTCCCGTTCCGCAGTCTGCGGGCGACGGCCGCATCAATCTCTTTGCGCTCTTTAGCGCCGCTGGATGGACGGTGCATTGGATCAGTAATCAGGACGACATAGCCATTCAAACACAATATGCCGTCTTTGCCTCTGAAGCGCAGTTCATCAACCGCATGACCGGACGCTCAAGCGCATCGATGGATCTGAATGTTTTGCCAACCTTTAAACAAGCACTTGCTGATCCGGCTCCGAGGAAACTGATCGTTGTCCATCTGATCGGAGCGCATCCGCACTACGCGCTGAGGTTCCGCGATTCAGACGAAATTGACTGGGGACACGACCATGTGATGCAGAATCTGAATCATCTCGACCGATCCCCATGGGTGGTTGCCGCCCGCAATCAATATGACTGGGCTATGCGCTATCAGGACGAGGTGCTGTCAGAACTCTTTCACCTCTCTAAAAATGCTCAGGCCTCAGCCAAGTCCCCGTTAGACTGGATTTTTCTATCCGACCACGGTCAGGAGCTAGGAGATACGGCAAACCGGGCAGGCCACTCACAAACGGCGCCATCAAGCTACCGCATTCCGTTTCTGATCTGGAGCTCCGAGCGAAGCTTCAATCCATATGAAAATCGTCCGTTCCGCGCTGATTTTTTAAGTCCGCTCATGCTTGAACTTGCCGGCATCAACTGGAAAGGCGAAGATCCTCGGCAAGTCCTCATTGCCGACGACTATAGTTGGATAAAACCTCATTTACCTATCCAAGATCCGCAGATGCCGTCATCGGACAACCCATGAAGGAATCCACTCCCCCCGTACTGAAGGTCTCTCTCCCTGAAGCCGAGGAACTGCTTCAAGCAGAAGCGCTTGAAGCACATCCGCCGATGGGTTGGAGCGCTGCAGAAAGTGATGCCGCTTCACGCGACGCACTGGCCGTCGCTGGCAAAAGCGACATTCAGGCATTTCTCCTCACCCGTGCCAAACTGGTGCTTTCGCGCATGACGAAGCATGACCCTAGCCTGAAGCGGCCTCGGCTGCCGCAGACAGGGTGGCTTATAAAAAGCATTTCCTTAGGCATCATTTTTCTCGGCTTTTTTTCTGGGGCTGTGACGGATCAGCTCACCAGTGCTGGCGCGCAACTTAACCTCCTCTCTCCGCCGCTTCTGACTGTGTTCGCCTGGAACATCCTCGCGATGCTTGCCGCCATTGCAGGACTGGTTATCAGCTTCCGACGCAGCACCAGCCCTGCCGGTCTTTCGGCCGCACTTGCCAGAATCCTTGGATCTGCCGCGCATGTCATGCGCTTCGTTGCCATCGGCAAACCTACCGACAAGACCTACTTCAATAAACTCCTGCCGCTTCTCCTGCCTCAAACCGCCTGGCGATTCCGCGCGGTTCTGCATTGGGCAGCACTGGCCTTCGGCATCGGATTGGCGGCGAGCCTCCTTGTGCGCGGCATTGGAACCGCCTATTGGGCTGTCTGGGAAAGTACATGGTTTGCCGACAAGCCCGATGTGGTTGCTGCCATTCTTCAAGGACTGTACGGTTGGCTGCCGGATTTCCTCCCAGGCCTCTCACCGCTGCCGGATGCTTCTGCACTTTCTGCGCTGCGAGTTGACGGCTCTGCCCCAAGTGCGGCAGTGCTTTCTGCCGGAGCGCCGTGGCTTGCCCGCATGATCTGGAGCATTGTCGGCCTCATCATCGTCCCGCGCGCCGTTTTGGCTGCCATTTCCATGTTCTGTGCTGCTCGAGCAGCACAAACGCTCATCGTTCCCATAGACAGCTCGCGAACTGAGCAGCTTCTGCAGACGGCCGCAAACCATTCTGTCAAGACTTGGCTTCTCAACGGATCTAATCACCCAGCAGCAAACCAAGGAACGCCTCTCCTGTCAGTCAATCCATGGAGTGCCCCTGATTTTCCAGAGCTTGCTGCCTTTACCCCGCAAGCAGGGGACCGCACCGTATTGGAGTTGGATCCCTCAGCTACCCCCGAAGAAGATGTGCACGGACTATTGATTGACGCCATTCGAAAGCGTTGCGCAAATACGGTCCTCCATCTCGATTTCTCCGAACTCCAAACGCGCTTTGCGGACGTGCCCGAACGCATCCAAAGCCGCCGAGCGCTTTGGGAACACTTTGCCGCACAGCATGACATACCGCTTGAAGTGAATGGGCTCCGTTGAGATCATTCACCTCGGGCGATAATGAAGCTATTGGATTGATCAATGCTTTCACCATGGCCGACCAGCAAGATTCCCTGCGCATTCACCTGAGCCTTGTGAGCCACACGAACATCGGCAAAACAACGCTCGCCCGAACACTGCTCATGCGTGACGTGGGTGAGATTGCCGACCGTGCTCATGTTACAGAAACAACGGATGACTACCTTCTCGCCCGCGGTCAGGATGGCAGCGAGCTCATCCTCTGGGATACGCCGGGCTTTGGCAATTCCGTCGCTCTGGCTAAACGCCTTGAAGGCCGCTCCAACCCGCTCGGATGGTTCCTCTCTGAAGTGTGGGATCGCTTCACCAACAAATCTTTTTGGCTTGACCAGAAAGCAGTGAGACACATCCGCGATATTTCAAGTGTCGTTCTCTACCTCGTCAATATCGCGGAAACACCGGACAAAACGCCCTACATTCAGGCAGAGATGCAAATTCTCAGCTGGATCGGCAAACCGGTCATTGTGCTTCTCAACCAAATGGGAAAACCGCAGGCGCCGGACATTGAACATGCGCAGGTGGAGGCTTGGAAGACAGCGCTCAAACCTTGGCCGTTTGTCAAAAAAGTGCTGGCGATGGATGCTTTTGCCCGTTGCTGGGTACAGGAAGAAATGCTTTTCAATGCCATCGGTGACGTTCTTCCTGCTGAGGATGAGGCCGCTTACAAAGTACTGCAGTCTGTTTGGCGCCGAGGCCGCCAAGCCGCTTATGCCAATTCCATCGAAGCTATGGCCAGGCATCTGCAGCAAGCCGTGTCAGCACATGTTTCACTGCCAACACCTACGCTGAGGGAACGAGCGGTAAGTGTGGGACGGCGTTTAGGACTCTTTAGAGACGAGCGAGATGTGATTGCCGACGCTCAAGCAGCCATGGCATCTCAAGCCGCCGACAGTTTTTATGCCTTAACGTCCAAACTCATCGCCGACAATGGTCTTTCCGGCACAGGTGTTTCCAAGGAAATCTTCCAGCGCATGAAGACGGACTGGGATTTGGCTGTCTATTCCGTCGATCCGCAGAGTGCGGCGGCCGTCGGCACCAGTATTGGAGCGGCTTCCGGAGCCGCGGCTGGGCTTGCGATTGACCTCTCTGCCGCCGGCCTTACGATGGGACTTTCAACACTGGTTGGCGGGCTCATTGGAGCCGTGAGCGGCATGGGGGCCGCGCATGCTTGGAATCTTCAAAAGAAAAAATCCGGCGCTGAGCTTTTTTGGAGTGAAAAAGCGTTGACCGGATTTCTTCTTGAAACTGTGCTGCTCTATCTCGCAGTAGCACACTATGGTCGTGGCCGAGGAGATTGGAAGGAAAGTGAATCTCCAGAGTTTTGGAAGGATGCAGCGCTTCGCGCTATTCAGGAAGAAAAATTCTCCTTTGAACCTCTTCGCACAGAAGATATTGATACCTCTATTAGCACTTTGATAAATGCTATAGATCACATTATCAAAAATATCTTTAAAACACTCTATCCTTCAGACGAATATTAAACGTCTTGAATCAAATCATTTTGGAGCAGCCAAAACTCCCTCTCGTACTTGATAATCCGAAATGGCACGCTGAGCTCTAGCTGCATCAGCCATAAGCTTAAACTCTCCTGTACAAACATCAAGCAAGTCCAGCCGATCACCATTCCATCGCATACAAGTAACTTGCCCACCATTATTTAAACCAACAGCTCCCCAAGAACCAATGGCAAAACCCTTATCGCCAAACGTTGTAAAAGAAAGTGCCAAATCGAACGTTTCATTAGAAAACAGGTCCCGGCCTTCATGAATTTTAGGCGGCACTCCCAATACCATACCAAGAATCGACGGGAATATATCCCGATGAGAAACCCAACGGGTTGTATCAGCCTTAGCCCTCACATCATCCCAAGAATCTGGCAACCAGAACAGTAAGGGGACGCCTCGCATATGAGGCAAATAATCAATCGAATCATATTGCAAACGTGCATTATGATCGCCAGTAGCTACAACAACAGTATTATTAGATAAACCTTCTGAATAGATCGATTTTACAAAAACACCCAAAGCATTTGCCGCATACTGATAAGTTTCAAATGAAGGTATACATTTAGAGCGTTCATCCTTGACAAATGAAGGCAATAAATTTGGGTCGACGGGATTTACCAAAATTCCATCAGGAACTCTGAACGGTGGATGATTAGTAGTAGACAATATGACTAAACATATTTTTTCTCTTTTTTCATCAGCCTCTTTCAAAATATCCACTGCTTTATCAAACATCCATTTATCACCAATACCCCAAGTGCCCACCTCTGCTTCGGGGAATTCTTTAGATAAAGCTACAGAACCAACGATCTCATCAAAGCCTTGAATTGGTAAATTGTCATTAATCATACGCCAAGCTTCCGAACCTGACGTCAAGAATACCATTTTGTAACCTGCTTCTTTGAATGGCAGATAATTTGAAAATGGGAATCGTTTTTTACCATAACGACTTTGAGTCAAAGGTGAGATTGAAGTATCAAAAAGTATTCCCTCTAACGACGGGAATGTACCATTATTAATACTTACTCCATTTCTAAAAACAACTGCTCGCCCTAATTGATTAGCCAACTCCCCTAAAACATCATTCTTCGGCAAATTTTGAGTATCAAAAATATCACGCCCCATTGACTCCATTATAACGACTACAACATGATCTGCAGAATGACGCTTTTCTTCAATTACCGAACCTGTGATTCGAATTTTTGATATAGCCGCTTCTGCTTCGCCCTTATTTTTAAATCCCATTTCCACCAAAGCCATTTGAGATCCGCCATTAAATTTTATGGCATTCTGACCTTTCCATGCCTCATAAAATGCAGCCGCACCTCCGGGGACAGTAGCATTTATAAAGGCATTCGTAGAAACCGAAAAATCCTGCTGCCGAAGAGGAAACTTACCTAAACTACCACGAATAACACCTACCACAGAAATCGTTCCGATAAGTGCAATAACAATATAAATAAACAATGAATCTTTTTTCTGAACACACCCAACGCCAAATGACGCCGCACTTGAAATTATTTTTCTAACAGAAAAAACAATAATAATAGGAATGATCGTCAACAACACCCAAGCGATTAAATATGAAAAAATAGGCCAATCTTTCCACAGCGTTACTAGGATAGCTTCCGTATCATCCTGAAATAACCCAAAGACTAGCGGGCTAAATGGCGTTCCATAAAAACCATAAAACCCATAATTACCAAGCGAAAGACCAACCATAATCGCTTGACCAACAACACCAACAGCGATCGTATATCGCCAAAAATAAGGCCGCCAATAACTCAGCAATAATAATACCCATGCCGCCGCCATAAATATTAATAGCCATTTAGCATCAACTCTCATCCCCATTATTAAGGCCGGGTAAAAATCACTCCACACTAAATCGGGAGACTTGTAGTGATGAAAGAAGAATATACGGATTAGACTAAGTACAAACGTAGATGAAATCACGAATACCAATGAATTGATACACTTTTCAACCCACCGATCAGAAGCCACTTTCAACATTAACAAACCCATTAAATTAACGCATCATCAAGGCCTAAAAAAGGCTATCTCTGCACCACTGCATCAGAACAATCCATCGTAATGAACAATAAATTTCATAGAACCATCATTGCACAAACAATAGTAAGAATTATTTTATAAAAATTGTGCTTTGAATTAGGTCAACTAGATCAATCGACCAGAAAAAAAGGGTGTTACGCCAGCCAGTCTATGGCTTTTGTAACACCCTTTAATTAACTAACTCTTTTTAGATTCAACGTTACGGCACCATTTCCTCAACTTCGTCGCGCTTACGCTGCTTAACGAGATCCTCGCGCTTGACGCCGAGATAGAGGGCGATCGCCGCCGCCACGAAGACGGAGGAATAAACACCCAGCAAAATGCCGATCGTCAAAGCAAGTGAGAAGTAGTGAAGCGCAGGGCCGCCGAAGAAGAACATCGAGAGCGTCATGCAGAGCGTGGACGTATGGGTAATGACCGTACGAGAAATCGTCGCAGTAATGGCTGAATTCACAATTTCCATGCTGTCAGCACGGCGCATCGTGCGGAAGTGTTCTCGTACGCGGTCGAAAATAATCACCGACTCGTTCACCGAGTAACCCAAGACGGCAAGCACCGCCGCCAATACCGGCAGCGTGAACTCCCAGTGCATGACGGAGAAGATGCCCACCACGATCACAATATCGTGAAGGTTGGCGATGATGGCTGCTACCGAGAACTTCCACTCAAAGCGGAAGGCCAAGTAGATCATGATGCCTACCACCACCAAGGCAAGCGCCGTACCGCCGTCACGGGCGAGCTCATCGCCCACCTGAGGGCCGACAAACTCCGTACTCTTTAACTGCACATCAGGGGTTTTCGCCTGCAGCACCTTCATCACTTCAGCAGCAACCTGGCCGGACGTCTGTCCTTCCTTGGTCGGGACGCGAATCACCACGTCGCTCGCCGTGCCGAAAGTCTGCACGAGCACTTCCTTGGAAACCTGCCCGAGATCCTCGCGGATCTGTTCAGTGTTGGCCGCTGACGGATACTTAACCTCAAGCTGAGTGCCGCCAGTGAACTCGATTGAAAGCGCCAAACCGTGCGTGAAAATCCAATACACAGCGACGATGAAGCTGACGAACGAAATCGCGTTCAGCACATGGCGATAGTGCATGAACGGAATGGTTCGATGAATGCGGAAGAATTCCATTTTCTTGTCTCTCCTCGCTTACTTCGCCTGAACCTTCGCGGGGTCCGGACGCCAGATTTGGCCGATATGGACGCTCGTAAGCTTCTTCTGGCGGCCGTAGATCAAGTTGATCAGGGCGCGGGAAACGATGACGGAAGTGAAAATCGAAGTCCCAATGCCCAAGCAGTGCACCACAGCAAAGCCGCGAACCGGGCCGGAACCAAAGATCAAGAGCGCCAAACCGGCGATCAAGCTCGTTACGTTCGAGTCCAGAATCGTGGCAAAAGCGCGTTCATAGCCCTCACTGATAGCGGTCTGAGGCTGTCGTCCGATGCGCAGTTCTTCACGAACACGTTCGTTAATCAGCACATTCGAGTCAACGGCCATACCGAGCGTAAGCGCGATAGCCGCAATACCCGGCAGCGTGAGCGTTGCCTGCAGCATCGACAGAATCGCAATCAGCATCATGACGTTGCAGATCAGCGATATGGCACTCACCACACCAAAGACCTGATAGTAGACCGCCATGAAAACGGCAATCACAATGAAGCCGTAAAGCGTTGAGCGGAAGCCCGCCTCAATGTTGGCTTCACCGAGGCTCGGGCCGATCAGGCGTTCCTCAACGATTTCCATCGGTGCGGCAAGCGAACCCGCACGAAGCACCAGCGCTGTATCAGTCGCCTCCATGGTCGTCATCTGACCGGAAATCTGCACGCGGCCGCCGCCAATTTCCTGACGAATAACCGGAGCCGTCACGACCTCGCCTTTGCCCTTTTCAAAGAGCAGGATGGCCATGCGGCGACCAACGTTTTCGCGGGTGACTTCCTGGAAGATACGGGCACCGCGGTTATCAAGCTCAAGGTTGACGGTCGGTTCCTGCGTCTGACTGTCAAAGCCCGGCTGCGCATCGTTGAGATTTTCACCCGTAAGGATCACGCGGCGCTTGACCAGAATCGGACGTCCGTCACGGTCAGTGAAGCGTTCGTCGCCAAAAGGCACCGTGCCCTGCGCGAGCTGAGCCAAGGCTTCGGGAGAATCGTCAACAAGGCGCACTTCAAGCGTCGCCGTGCGGCCGAGAATGTCCTTGGCCTTAGCCGTATCCTGCACACCCGGGAGCTGCACCACGATGCGGTCGGCACCCTGCTGCGCAATGACCGGTTCGGCCACACCGAGTTCATTGATTCGATTGTGAAGCGTCGAGATATTCTGCTTCAGCGCGTAATTCTGTACGTTCTGAATAGCCTTCTGCGAAAGCTCCGCGTGGATCACATAAGGAGCCTTGGAGGCTTCGGGCAGCGTGAGCAGCAAATCAGGCTGCGTGTTGCGCAGGAGATCGTTTGCGCGATCGCGTTCTTCGGCCGTCGCAAAACTGACTTCAACATCGTTGCCGATACGGCTGATGCCGGTGTGACGGATGCGCTTGTCGCGAAGCTGCGTACGCAGATCGGCAGCAATGGCGTCTGCACGCTTGGTGAGCGCCGCACGCATGTCAACCTGCAACAGGAAGTGCACACCGCCGCGCAGGTCAAGACCCAGATACATCGGCAGAGCATTGATCGAAAGAAGCCATCGAGGCGTATTCGGCACCAAATTCAAAGCCACGATATGGCTCGGATCCTTCGGATCGGAATTGAGCGTCTTCTCAATCACTTCGCGCGCACGAAGCTGCTCTTCAGTCTGAGTCGGATCAAAACGCACGCGGATGGTATTTTGCTGTGCGCCTTGTTCAAAGAAGAGCCCGTTGGGCTTGAGGTTCGCGTTCGCGAGCGCAGTCTCTACCTGCGAGAGCGTCTGCTCGGTGACCTTCACCGTTGCCTTGCCGGAGGTAACCTGCACCGCAGGCGACTCACCGTAAAAGTTCGGCAGCGTATAAACGAGCCCAATAATGAGCACGATGCCGATCAGAATGTATTTCCAGAGAGGATAGCGATTCATCGTTCGCTGTCTCCAATTGCCAGTTTTGAAGGGTGGTCTCCGCACTTGCGGATGAGAGGGGCTGCGTCAAGGCGGCCCCTCAGCAAGCGCAGGCCCGATGCCGCTGAAAAAGCGGCGCCGGGCCTCCAAGAGAGCCGATTCCGACCGGTGAACCGGACCGGAAATACGGCGTTCAATTAGAACTTAACCGAGCCCTTCGGCAGAACCATCTGCACCGCAGAGCGCTGCATGCGGATAACGACGGGCTTGCCGTCCACGGAAGCGACCTGCAGAGCCATCGACTGTTCGTCAACGCTCTCAATGCGGCCGGAGATGCCGCCCATGGTCATCACTTCATCACCCTTGGCGAGCGCGTCGCACATCTTGGCGTGCTCCTTTTGACGCTTCTGCTGCGGACGGATCAGGAAGAACCAGAACACCACGAAAATGACGATGAGCGGGACAACCTGAACGAGGAAGCTTTCCATCCCGCCGGCGGAAGCGGCTTCGCCCGCTGCCAGGGCATCGCTGATAGGGAACAACATGAAGACTCCAATCAAATAAGAACGGATCAAGAAAACGTTCGGGAATTCAAGACCCACTTTGGAAGGTTGTGATTATAAGGAAGCGTTGAGCGGCATGACCTTAAGACATCGAGAACGTCTTATTGTCTTATTCAATGCCGCGCGCACGATCCGTACGAAATTGCACTTTCCAGGCTTCCAACGTGCCGTTTTCAATGGCGGCGCGAATTTCACCCATAAGTGTTAAATAGTAGTGAAGGTTGTGAATCGTGTTGAGCCGCGCACCGAGGATTTCCCCCACCTTGTGCAGATGATGGAGATATGCACGGCTGAAGTTGCGGCAGGTGTAGCACGTGCACGACGGATCAAGCGGCCGCAAGTCATTGCGATAGCGGCTGTTCTTTAGCTTCAGGTCGCCAAAGCGCGTGAAGAGCCAGCCGTTTCTCGCGTTGCGGGTCGGCATGACACAGTCAAACATATCGATGCCGCTAGAGACGCCGTCGACCAAATCCTCTGGCGTCCCCACCCCCATCAAATAGCGCGGATGGTCTTCAGGAAGCTTGTAGGCAACTTCGTCGAGAATACGCAGCATCTCTTCCTTGGGTTCACCCACTGAAAGGCCGCCCAACGCATAGCCGTGGAAGCCGATATCCTTCAGACCTTCGAGCGACTCTTCACGCAGGTGGTTAAACATACCGCCCTGCACAATGCCAAAAAGCGTATTGGGATTTTCCAAGCGGTCGAATTCATCCTTCGAACGCTTGGCCCAGCGCAGACTCATCCGCATGGAAGCGGCGGCTTCGGCTTCTGTCGCCGGACGGTTGCCGATCTTATAGGGCGTACATTCGTCCAGCACCATCGTCACGTCGCTGTTGAGCGTGTGCTGAATCTGCATCGAGATCTCAGGCGTCAGGAAAAGTTTGCTGCCGTTGATGGGATTAGCAAAGCGAACGCCTTCCTCGGTGATCTTACGCAGTTCGCCGAGACTGAAAACCTGAAATCCGCCCGAATCCGTGAGGATGGGCTTATCCCACCGGCCGAAACCGTGAAGGCCGCCGTGAGCGCCGATCACTTCGAGTCCGGGGCGAAGCCACAGATGGAAAGTGTTGCCGAGAATGATCTGCGCACCGACCTCCTTGAGCTCATATGGCGCCATAGATTTGACAGCGCCGTAAGTGCCGACCGGCATGAAGATCGGTGTCTCAACGATACCGTGGTTGAGTTCAAGCGTACCGCGGCGGGCTTTGCCGCACCGCGTCTTGACCGTAAAGCTGAATGCCATTGCGTTTAACTCCAGGAGTGCGGTCAGGCCCCGCGGGCCTTTTCAATGAAGCAGGCGTCGCCGTAGCTGAAGAACCGATAATGTTCACGCACGGCATGGGCATACGCCTCGAGAATCCGCTCGCGGCCGACCAATGCCGACACGAGCATGACAAGAGTGGATTTGGGCAGATGGAAGTTTGTCACGAGCGCATCGACGATGCGGAACTTGTAGCCCGGCATGATGAACAAGCGGGTATCGCGCGCGCCAGCCTCAACATGGCCGATGCGATCCGCAGCGCTCTCGAGCGTGCGCAGTGACGTCGTCCCCACCGCAATGACGCGGCGGCCCTGAGCCTTCGCCTCATTGATGCGGGCAGCCACATCTTCGGGCATGCTGAACCACTCCGAATGCATGTGGTGCTCGGACAAGTTTTCGACACGCACGGGCTGAAAAGTGCCCGCTCCCACATGGAGCGTCACGTATTCAATATCTACGCCCTTGGCCTTCAGACGATTCAGGAGATCATCGGTAAAGTGAAGCCCTGCCGTAGGCGCCGCCACGGCACCGGGATGACGTGCATAGACCGTCTGGTAGCGGCTTTCATCGGCTTTTTCCGGCGCATGTTCGATATAGGGAGGCAGCGGCACACGGCCAAAAGCTTCAAGCACCTGCAGAACAGGTTCGGCAAACTTCAGCTCAAAAAATTCACCGGCCCGACCCGTGACCTCGACTTCAGCTTTGAGGTCAGTGCCGGAGGCGGCAAAGAAAAGTTTCGAGCCCGGCTTCGGGCTCTTGCTTGCACGAACCATAGCGATGGCGGTGAATTCACCCGTCACGCGCTCAATGAGCGCCTCGACAGCTCCTCCCGTAGCCTTGGCGCCGAGAAGCCGCGCTTTAATCACGCGGGTATTGTTGGCAATGAGGAGATCGCCGGGGCGAAGGAATTTTTCGATATCCCGAAAAGTACAGTCTTCAATGACCTCTTCGGTAATATGAAGCAGCCGCGAAGCGGCGCGATCTGCCAGCGGATACTGGGCAATGAGTTCCGGCGGAAGCTCGAAATCGAAATCTGAAAGATGTTGTTCTTGCATGGCTTTACTGGCCACAAAGCGGATAAAAAAACAAAAGAGCCGGCATTCTAACGGAGTTCGCAGCGTCCCATGTCGTTATCATTGTGAGTTCTCTTGAAGACGAGGTCCTTATGCGCCCCAACCAGATTGAAGACGACGAAGAAGAAGAGTTCCGCGGCCCATCAAAATCGCACTTAAAGCGTGTGCAGAACGAGCTCCAGGAGCTTGGCCGCGTCATGACCGGCATGGGCGACGAAACGCTCAAGAAGATTGGACTCCCGGAAGCTGTCTACGACGAAATCATCGAATACCGCCGTATGCGTAATTTCGGCGCTCAGCGCCGTCAGCTTCAGCTGATCGGCAAGAAAATGCGCGACATGGATCCGGCCGCCGTACGTGAAGCCATTGCGCGAGCAACCGGCGAATCCCGCGCAGCAGTAGCACTCCAGCATCGCTGTGAAGCGCTCAGAGACCGCTTCCTCGCTGACGACGAAGCCGTCAAAAACTTTATTGACGAACATACCGACATCGATATTCGGCGGCTGCGTGAACTGGTGCGCAGCGCCCGCCGTGAACGCGAGCAAGCTAAGCCCCCAAAGAGTGCTCGCGAACTTTATCGTCTGCTCTATGCCTATTTCGATGAACCGCTCGACCTGATGATGGCCGAAGAAATTGAAATCGAAGAAAACTGATTTCCAAATTCTATTTTTGTGAGGTCTTTGATGAAGCCACCGCGCAGTGCTGACAACGAACTCATCCTTGGCCTCGTTTCGGTCTCGGACCGAGCGAGTCAGGGCATTTATGAAGACAAGGGCATTCCGGCTCTCGAGGCATGGTGCCGCAAAGCCGTCAAAACGCCTGTCAAGATCCATAAGCGTCTCATTGCCGATGAGCGTTTTGACATTGAAAAGACGCTGCGCGAACTCGTCGACATCGTCGGTTGCGACCTCATCCTGACGACGGGCGGCACAGGACCGGCTCGACGCGACGTTACGCCCGAAGCGACCCTCGCGGTTGCTACCCGCGAAATGCCTGGCTTTGGCGAACAAATGCGCGCCATTTCCGGTCACTTTGTTCCGACGGCAATTCTTTCGCGCCAAGTCGGCGTCCTTCGCGAAACACCCGATCATGCAGCACTGATTCTCAACCTTCCCGGCCAGCCCAAAGCGATTGCAGAAACGCTCGAAGGTCTGAAGGACGAATCCGGAAAAAGTCTCGTCAACGGCATCTTTGCTGCCGTTCCCTACTGCATTGATCTGATCGGCGGTCCTTATATTGAAACCAATGAAGACGTCGTAAAAGCCTTCCGGCCGAAGAGCGCCCGTCGTACGGTCTCTCAGTCAGCCGACTCCGTCAAAGAGGCCGCTGCGGCTGCACCTGAAGCGGAGTCAAAGGCTGAACACAAGCCGGCAGCCGCTGCCGCGCCTCAGTCTGCACCCCAGCCGCAGCCCAAAACGCCAGCTTTTGCGCCAAAAGACATTCTGACTGTAATGCCGCGCTCAGGAGCTCGTCCGCGCCTCACCTGCGTCTGGCTTCACGGCATGGGGGTTGACAACAGTGACTTTGCGCCTTTTGCCGACGAAATCGAGCATGTCGGCGGTCCTGCCTGCCGCTTTGTACTCCCCAATGCTCCGATGCGCACGCTCTCTCGCAGTCCTGACTATCCGCCGCTGCGTGCCTGGTACGATATTCCCGGCCGAAACATTGACGATGCCGAGGATGAGTTCGGCATTCGTGCGTCCTCCGCTCGTGTTGCCCAATTGATTGACGAACTTGAAGCGGAAGGTGTGCCTCGCCATACTATTGTGCTCGGCGGCTTCTCCCAAGGCGCAGCGATCTCACTCTTTACGGGACTGCGGCTGGCCAGACCCATCGGCGGCATTTGTGCGCTCTCGGGTTACCTGCCGCTTGCCGGCCGGCTCTTCTCCGAAGCTGCCCCGGCAGCTCGCCGCACGCCGATCTTCATTGCGCACGGCGACTTCGACTCCGTGGTGCCGGCCGTCATGGCTGAACGCAGTGCTGAAGTCATTGCGCAAATCGACCCCACGCTCATAACGCGCACTTATCCCATAGATCATGAAGTCTGTGCGAATGAAATGCGCGATATCGCGGCATTCCTTAATTCGATTGCGCAGCACGCATAAAGCATCGCCGAACAAACGAAAGCCCGAAGGAGTGTGCATACCTTCGGGCTTTCGCCTTTTATACGGCAATCGAACGAACTACTGGCGAGCGTAGTAAGCGTTGTATTCCTCGAGTACCTCACCCGAAGCAACGGGCACTTTGAGCGACTGCAGCTCATCGGCATTCAAGGCCCGAAGCTCGGCAAAAATCGGCGATAACGCCGGCAGCTTCACCTGCGTGTAGAAGAAGCCGACGACTTCAATATCAACGATCTCACCGCCAGAACCGCACCAGACATGAAGTTCCCGCTTTACCGTCGGCGTACAGGAGCTCCGTTTATCTTTGTCTGCGAGAAAACTCGGACGAACGCCAACCCACTCCCAGACAAACCCCTTTTGCGACGGGCGAGTATTGCTCTTCATCGTGCGTTCGGGATCACCATAAACCTGAATGGCTTCTCGAGCGGTTCGGCACTTTGCCAAATACCGTCTGGCACCCTCGGGCGTAAAAGCTTCGGCGGGCATATCCGTGTCCGCCCGTGTCTGTGCTGCACAGCCGGCGAGCGAAAGTACTGCCGTCGCCAAAGCAGCCGTCATGAATGTACGTCGCTGCATGAGTTATTCCTTGTCAGCGGCAGCTTCTTCCGTCGGATCCGCAAGACCGTCGAGCTCTTCCTGTGTGAGCGGGCGCATGCTGTGCGTGGAATTCGAACCGATCAGCGGCTTGCGATAAACATAAAAGACGCCTGAATATTCATGCTTCACAACGCGATCGTTGTCATCGATCCAAACGCGCAGGCTTTTCTTGGTCGTCGGGAATTCATCAATCGGATTAAGCGGAATGAAGTTCTTGGCCGAAGGACGCGAACGAACCCAAGTGTATTCAAGCACTTTGGTGCCATCGGCTTCCTGCTGCGTGGTATTCGGTTCACCAAGCAGTGCCACGACATCCTGACGATTCGTCTGGGTATCCACAATTTGCTCAGCAATCTGCTGAGAGTTCAAATTGCGAAGTCGATCATTCCCGGCGGCGCAGCCAGCAAGAATGGCCACAGCAGCAACGGCCGCAAAAATTACGCGAATTTGCATGAGAAAGTCCCTTTGGTTTGATTTTTTGCCTGTTGACACGTCAACAGTCCGCCAATCATAGGTGAAAACACACTTTATTTCGGCAAATCGAGATTTCTCGTATTCCGCCAATAACTAAAAATCGACGATTTTTACTGTGCGTCAGTCAAAGAGCGGTAATCTTCAAATAAAAGAGCTATATGGAATCATGTTGTATACGTACAACAATTCATTCCTCCCGGCATTTAGCTCTTGACTGCACCGCCTTCGGGCGTCGGTCTTAGCCATGCGCCAGCGGTCGCAAAGGGCGTCTGGTTCTGCATTCTTTCCAGTTTTTTGAGTACCCCGCGGAACAAAATAAGCACACATCAACAAAAAAGGACTCATGAGCGTACTCACCAAGAGCGCAAGCAGGCGAACTCATACGAACTCCCGTAAACAAAGTTCTCATCTAAATCCTTGAAATGTAAAAAATCCCGAGCCGTCAAAAACAGCTCGGGATCATCATTTGGTCCCCAGGGCGAGACTCGAACTCGCACGGTTTTACCCGGCGGATTTTGAATCCGCTGCGTCTACCATTCCGCCACCCGGGGAGGAAAGAAAGTATGCCACAAGTTAGGAAATTTTGCGGATGTGTTGAGTGGAATCTTTACGGATGACCTGCTCGATAAGTTCTGCAATGGGAAGGCCGGCAGGACTCCGCCAGTTTGGTTCAATTTCAGCGAGCGGCACCAGCACAAAGAGCCGCTCATACATCCGGGGATGCGGAAGCGTGAGCCCGTCAGTCGATCGTACCTCACCCTCATAGGCGAGCAGATCCAAATCGAGCGTTCGCGGTGCATTGCGTACGCCCGCAGGCCGAACGCGGCCATGAGCATATTCAATGCGCTGCAAAAGCTTCAGAAGTGCCTCGGGCGAACAATTCGTGTCCACTGCTGCCGCGGCATTCACGTAGTCCGGTCCGGAGGAATCCACCGGGGATGTGCTGTAAAAGCTCGAGAGCCTCAGATGAGCAATGCCTTCGCTCTGCTCAAGTGCTTTGGCCGCAGCGGTCAGTGTTGCTTGGGGGCGACCGAGATTCGCGCCAAGACTGATCCAGGCACGAGGCATTATTCAGAACTCCCGCTGCCGACATGGTCCACAGGACGACGGCTTCGCGAACGACGAGGACGACGACGCGGTCGACGGCGTTCTCGCTCCTCACCTGCCGGGGCATCACTGCCGGCCTGCAGCGCGGCACAGCGGCCGCGGCGAGCATCCTCTCCGGTCTGACGAGCTTCAATCTGGGCGGCCTTTACCATTTCAGCGCGTTCGTCGCTGTCGGCCTGCACAAAATGATCCCACCACGCCGGAAGCGCCTCAGGCACCTCTCCCATCTGCGCGCGCAAAAGCAGAAAATCGTAGCCCGCGCGGTAGCGCGGATGATTGATAACAGAATAGGGAGACTTGCCTGTACGTCTTTCAAGACGCGCCTGCAGAACCCACAGGTCATGCATGTCGCTCTGAAAACGACGCTGAATCGCGAGCGAATGAGATTCCGTTTCGAGCACTTCGACGGCTGCGTCGTGGAGTGCAGCCAGCCGAGGCAGTCCCCGCACCTCTTCGTTATGCTGCCAGCGCAGTCGTACCTGAGGCCAGAGCAGCGTCGCGAAAAGGAAAAAAGGTGAAATCCGCTTTCCAATGGCCAGACGCTCGTCGGTACGACGAAGCGCGAGCATCAGGAAAGCCTCTCCGTCCGGCGTCGCTAAAAGTCGGTTGAGCGTCGGCAGCACGGCTTCGGCGAGCCCTTCCTTACGCAAGCGCGACACGCATTCAACAGCATGTCCGCAGGTCAGAAGCTTAAGCGCCTCATCGACCAGTCTCGCTGAAGGCACATTTGAAAGAAGCTTTGCCATCCGAGCAATGGGACGTTCAGTAGCCGGTTCAATGGCAAAGCCCAGTTTTGCCGAAATACGCACGGCGCGAATCATACGAACGGGATCTTCGCGGTAGCGTTCTTCGGGATTGCCGATCATACGGAGCCGTTTCTTGCCGAGATCCTCAAAACCATGGTGGTAGTCATAGATCTCTTCGGTGGCAGGATCGTAGTAAAGCGCATTAATCGTGAAGTCGCGGCGAGCCGCATCCTCCCACATTTCGCCGAAGACGTTGTCGGAAATCACTCTGCCGCTGCTGTCTTTGCGCACCCCGGCGCCTTCGAGCGCTCGAAAGGTCGAGCACTCAATGATTTCCTGCCCGAAAATCACATGCACGAGACGAAAGCGTCGGCCGATGATAATGGCGCGCTTTTGCGCACGTTTAACTTCTTCCGGGGTGGCATCGGTGGCCACATCAAAGTCTTTCGGCGCCACGCCGAGAAGCAAGTCACGCACTGCTCCGCCCACAATGTAGGCGCGGTAACCGCGCCGCTGCAGCGCTTCACAGCAGCGTTTGGCCTGCCAGGCGACAAGTTCCGGATCAATCCCATGAACTTCCTTAGGGATGATGCGCGGTTCGCGCTGCGGCTCCACGTTGGCCGAAGTACCTAAAAAAGAGCGGACGCGGCTAACGATTGAATCAAACATGGGGATTCCTTTTTTCTTATTTTCGAAACACCGAAGCCACCTCCCATCCGCGCTCCAGCGCCAAACGCGCGAGCTGCGGATCAGGATTTGCGGCAACGGCCCGGCCGTGCGGCTGAAAGCCCGCGGCGAATTCTAAAAGAGGCTTGTCGTTGATGGAATCACTCCATCCTTCAAATGCCTCAAAACCGCCGCTCGGCGCATGGTTCGCCATCCAGTTTTTGATCAGCGCAAGTTTGCCTTCGCCATAGCTGTCGAGCCCCACGAGTTCACCCGTGAATTCACCGTCAGAGCCAATCTCCGGTGTTGCGGCAATAAGATGCTGAATGCCAAAGAGCGCTGCAATAGGCGCCGTAACGAAACGATGTGTTCCGGTAGCGAGCACCACCTCGTATCCTGCCAGTCGCCGCTGAGCAACAAGTTGCAACGCTTCCGGACGCACCGCGGGACGAATCACTTCGTCAATAAAGGATGCCCGCCAGGCTTCCAAATCTTGGCGCTTTTGTGCGGCGAGCAGTCCAAACTGAAAGCGAATGAAGCTCAGCGGAACAAAATGACCCGTTCGATACGCTTGCGCATAAGCCTCAATCTGAGCACCGATCTTCTCTTCATCCAGACCGGCTTTCCGCACCAGCCAATGCGACCAGGCATCGCCGGAATCAATCGGCAAAAGCGTATGGTCCAAATCAAAAACAGCAAGCTTCATTACGTCATCAATGACCTGTACCGAAGAGCGCAGTCGGCGCTTCACCCTGCTGCGCAATGCTTTCATCCTCAGCCATACCGGCCGCACGGGCAGCTTCCCGGATCACCTGCAGCGTCACCTTGCGCTGTGCATGCAGTGCAATCTGATTGGCAACATCCATTACCCGGGTGAGTGAACGCATATCGCGCGGCAGATGCGCAGAAATCCACTGCCCGATGTCGGGCGTGAGCAGTATGCCGCGAAGCGCCGCTTGTCGAGCCAGCTCCCGAATGCGATCTTCCTCATTGAGCGGCTCTACCGCATAGCAGAGACCGCCCAAAAGGCGGTTGATGACGCCGGCAGGAAGCTTAAGCTCCTTCGGGGGCAGCCTGCCGGCACAAACCAGACGTGCGTCAGGATCAACATAGACAGCGTTTTGCAGCTGCAGCAGCTGCCGCGCATAGCCTTCGTCTAAGGCGTCAATGTCGTCCACTGCATAACGTTTTACGCCCGGCTGGTAAATCGGTACGGGATAGAGCGCCGCGGCCGTTCCCGGCAGATAGGCCTCCAGGAGATGCGAAAGTCCTGCGCCGCGAGGACCATACAGATACAGGAACTTCGGTCCCTCATCAGCCGCCATGCGTGCGAGCGCAGCGGCAGCTTCGCTGTTGCTGCCAACCACGAAGTTTTCGAAGGTCGGCCGATCCCGTCCCTGCAGTTCCGGCAGATCGAGAAGGTATTGATCGGGATTTTGAGCGATCGGTTGCACGAGTGAAGAAAACGCGTCAGCTGATGAGTAAAGGGGCGGGGGAAATTCGGGGCGGATGGAAGTTTAATGTTTTTCGTCAGCATTCTCGAGCCGTTCGTCGGTTTCAATGCATCCATATCTTTGTGCGTCAGCGCAACTTCATAAGGCTTCTGATAGGTATTCAAGAAGGCGCTTGTCTTATACTCACGCCCAACGTTTTTCACCTGCTCCTGCGCCCTTCGTTTCCCCGGAGCCTGCAGTGCTTTTCGGCTTCCCGGCCGACCTGCTTTGCGCACGAGCGTTTTTCCTTTTGGATGAGCCCTCATGAGCCAACTCTCCTACGCGGCTGCCGGCGTTTCAATCGACGCTGGCGATGAACTCGTTGAACGCATCAAGCCCGCTGCCAAACGCACGCTGATCCCCGGCGTGCTCGGATCGATCGGCGGCTTCGGCGCCCTTTTCGAAGTAAGCCGTGACTACCGCAACCCGGTTCTCGTCACCGGCACCGACGGCGTCGGCACGAAGCTCATGCTCGCCTTTCAACTTGGCCGTCACGACACTGTCGGTCAGGACCTCGTAGCAATGAGCGTAAATGACATTCTCGTGCAGGGTGCCAAGAGCCTCTTCTTCCTCGACTACTATGCCTGCGGCAAGCTCGACGTGGATGTCGCCGAACGAGTCGTCAAAGGTGTGGCCAAGGGCTGCGAACTCGCGGGATGCGCACTGATCGGCGGCGAAACTGCCGAAATGCCGGGCATGTATCCCGAAGGCGAATACGATCTCGCCGGCTTTGCAGTGGGCGTTGTTGAAAAGGACGAAATCATCGACGGCACGACGATTAAACCGGGCGACGTTGTGCTCGGTCTTGCTTCAAGCGGCCCGCACAGCAACGGCTTCTCGCTGCTGCGCAAGGTCGTGGAAGTTGCCGGAGCCGACTGGTCGATGCCCTTTGACGGTGCGACCCTTGCCGACCGTGCGATGGAACCCACCCGCATCTACGTCAAGCAAGTGCTCTCTGTCATGAAGAAGGTGCAAATTAAGGGCATGGCCCACATCACCGGCGGCGGCCTGATTGAAAACGTACCCCGTGTTCTTCCTGAAGGCGTTCAGTGCTGCATTGACGGCAGCTCTTGGACCCGCCCGGCGATCTTCGAGTGGCTTGAAGAAAAAGGTCAGATTGACAGTCACGAGATGTACCGCGTCTTCAATAACGGCATCGGTCTCGTCGTCATCGTTTCCGCTGAAGACGCTGACCGCGCTATGGAAGCCTTCAAAGCCGAAGGTGAAAAGGCATTCCGCATCGGTGAAATCTCGACGCTTCCGGCGGGCGAAGCCCCCTGCGTCGTGCTCTGATCGGCCGCACCTCTGAACGGCATGCGTTTCAAAAAGCGCTCCGACCTTTACAGTCGGAGCGCTTTTTGTTTGATGAGCGGTCAGCCTGCCGGCACCAGCGGCTGCGCGAGCTTTAGGAGCGTCTCAAAAGCGTCCGGTGCAAAGGGTTCAATTTTGATAACGTCGGGCATTGAACGCAGCCATGTCAGCTGGCGTTTAGCGAGCTGACGCGTAGCGGCGATGCCGGCCAAACGAAATGCCGCATAGTTCGTGCGGCCTTCCAAAAATTGAACAGCCTGTCGGTACCCCACTGCCCGCATGGCAGGGGAATTGGCATCAAACCCCGGCTCCGCCATCAGCTGCCGGACTTCATCGAGCAGTCCTGCGGCGAGCATTGCGTCAAACCGCTCTTCAATGCGCTCATGCAGCGCAGCCCGATCTTCAGGCACCAATGCCGCAGTAAGCATCGGGAAAGCGGGATGCGGCGCTTTGCGATGAAAGTGTGAAAGGGGCTTTCCCGTCATGCGAAAGACTTCCAAAGCGCGGCCGATCCGCTGTTTATCATTTGGAGCCAATCGTTCTGCAGCGGCCGGATCAATCTTGGCGAGCTCCGCGTGCATCGCAGGCCACCCCTTGGCAGCACCTTCTGCAGCGACGGCGCTGCGAACCTCTGGAGAGGTAGAAGGCATTTCGTCAATACCCTCACGAATGGCCTTGGCGTAGAGCATTGTGCCGCCCACAATCAGCGGCAATCGGCCGCGAGCACGAATTTCACGAACAAGCCGGGAAGCATCCGCCACAAAATCTGCGGCGCTGTAAGGTTCGTTGATTGCGCGAATATCGATCAAATGGTGCGGCGCGGCTTGAAGCTCTACGGATGTCGGCTTTGCACTTCCAATATCCATGCCTCGATAAACCAGCGCAGAATCGATTGAAATGATTTCCACCGGCAGCAAACGGGCGAGCTCAAGTGCGAGCGCGGACTTCCCCGAAGCCGTCGGCCCCAAAAGCAAGAACGCCTGAGGCGCAGCTGCTTGACCCATGTTCATCGGCTGATCAGTCATCAGCGGCCCCGCATAAACAGTCGATCGAGATCCGTCATGGAAAGCGTTGTCCATGTCGGCCTGCCGTGATTGCATTGATCTGCGCGCTCCGTTTTTTCCATGTCGCGCAAAAGCGCGTCCATTTCCGGCAGCGAAAGTTTGCGGTTGGCCCGGAAAGCATTGTGACAAGCCATGGTGGAGAGAATGCGGTTTTTCAGCACATCCATCGCTTCTGAAGCACCAAATTCTGCGAGATCGTCGAGTACCTCTCGAAGGAGTGCTTCCAGTTCGCCCAACGGGGCCTCAGCGATCATGGCCGGCACGCCGCGAAGCGCCACAGCCCCTTCATCTGCGCCCGTGCAGATCAGGCCCAGAGCCGGAAAAACTTCTCCCTTTTCAAATTCCTCAAATGCCGCGTACTGTGCCGGCGTCACCCGCACAACCAGCGGCATCAAGAGCTCCTGTACCGCAAGCTTTGACTCCGCCATGGCCCGCTTCATTCGTTCATAAAGCACGCGTTCGGCAGCCGCATGCATGTCCACGATGACAAGACCAGAAGCGTTTTCGGCCAAGATATAAACACCGGCTACCTGCGCCAATGCACGCCCAAGGAATCCCCTGCCGTCTGACTGTGCCTGAAGCGGCGTAAAAAGCGCTGGATGCTCCTCTTGCTCCATTTGCGGCAGTTTCTGGGGCTCCAAAGATTTCGGTTCGGGTGCTTCCTCTGAAGACGAATTGGGGTCATAAAACTTCATGGCTGCCGCTACGGCAACGGGCGAAGGGGCTTTTGGACGCTCTCCATAAGCAGCGGGAAAACGCTGCAGCACCGGTTTGCCGGAAGCAGCCGACGCCGGACGCTCAGAATCAGCACGCTCAAATCCAGTGCCGGTTGGCGGAGCTCCCCAAAGCGCATTGGGATGGTCCGCAGGTACTTTTGTCGCAATGGCTTCTTGCGGTTCGGCGAGTGAAGAACGGCCAAAAAGCGCTGCTTCGCGGCGCGCTGGAACTGAGCCCAGAGACGCATCGGCGAGCGGGACAACGGCTGCTCCGCCGGCCGCCTGTGCGAGGGGCGGCGCAAGCGCCGCCTCAACCGCATGCAGAATGAAGCTGTGCACGCGGCTCGAATCCCGAAAGCGCACCTCTGTCTTTGTCGGATGCACGTTTGAATCCACCTCTTCGGGCGGAATGGTCAGAAAAAGGCAGTAAAGCGGCTGAGCCTGACCATGAAGCACATCAGCATAGGCTGCCCGCACCGCATGGTTCATCACTCGATCGCGAATGAAGCGGCCGTTGACAAATAGGTATTGACCGTCCGCGCGCGTACGAGAAATGGTGGGAAGCCCCACCAATCCCGTGAGCTTCCAACCGTCCGACTCAGCCGATACCGGACGACAAGCCTCTTTGAAATCCTTGGGCATCAGCGCCTTGATGCGGTCTTCCGCAGACTCGGCCTCAAGCTGCATGGCTCGTCGCCCATTGGCATAAAGCGAAAAAGCGGCCTGCGGATTGGCTAGCGCGATGCGTTCCATCTGCGCCGTCACATGCGCCGTTTCCGTACTTTCGGACTTCATGAATTTGCGCCGCGCAGGGGTCTTGTAAAAAAGATCCGTCACTTCTACACGCGTTCCGCCGGTCATCCCGCCCGCCGGCTCGACGGCTCCGCGCTGAATGCGCCAGGCTTCGCCCGCACCCGCGGCTTTTGACTCAATGATGAGTTCCGCAACGGAGTCGACCGATGCCAGTGCTTCCCCGCGAAAACCCAGCGTCGTTGCTGCTTCCAGATCAGCGAGTGTGGCCACTTTGCTCGTCGCGTGGCGTTTCACCGCCAGCGGCAATTCCGCTTTAGGAATACCGCAGCCGTTGTCGCTCACCAGAATCCGTGAAAGCCCGCCCCCGTCGATGCGCACTTCAATGCGGTCTGCTCCGGCATCCACTGCATTTTCAACAAGTTCCTTGACGACGGACGCCGGCCGTTCAATCACCTCACCCGCGGCGATTTGACTGATGAGCTGACTCGAAAGTTCTGCAATTGGACGATTTGGCTGCATGAGAAAAACGTATGCAAGTATTGCCGTCTTGGTCAGAACGGCAGAAGTCTGCGATATTCAAAGAGACGTCAGCCTATCAGAGTTAGTTGAAGCAAACGGCTATCATTGTCTGCCTACTTCTGATCTGCTCGAATCGCTGCGGTTCAACTCCCCTTAAGCCGCCTCCGCAGACAGCATCGAGTCCCTTCGACTCTTTCGCACAAAACAAAATTGTACTTTCAAGATCATGGACCTCTTCGGACTCATCGTCGAGCTCTTTACCAACGCCGACCACTTTCTAGTGTCAATCGCCACTGACTACGGCACGCTTATCTACATCGCAATGTTCGTGATCTTTTTCCTGGAGACCGGCATCGTTGTCATGTCGTTTCTGCCGGGAGATTCGCTTCTTTTTGTGGCAGGCACCGTTGCGGCAGCCGGCACAGCCAGCCCATGGCTCATCATGCTGGCAGTGATTTTGGGGGCAATCTTCGGGAATTCCCTAGGTTATGCGACTGGCAAATGGCTCGGCAACCGAATTTATGACGGCAGTATTCATTGGATTGATGCCAAGAAGCTCGAGCACGCCCACAGTTTCTATCTCTCACACGGCGGGAAAACAGTAGTTCTTGCCCGATTCGTTCCCATCGTGCGCGCTTTCGCGCCTCTCGTGGCCGGCGCAGCCCGCATGGATGGTCTGCGCTTTGAACTCTTCAGCGGCTTCGGCGCCATTCTCTGGGCGGTATCGATCGTTGGTGCAGGCTACCTTTTCGGCAACATCCCTTTCATTCAGCAGAATCTTTCAAAAATCCTCATTCTCGGAGTCGTTGCTGCCGCTATGGGCCCCATTCTTGTGGGCTACGTCTGGAAGACGTATCAGAAGATGCACGAAAAGCGCGAACACAAATTCTGAGACACTGACCTCACCGATCTTCAAAAGCCGTCATGGGAGCGCTGCCAGCGCTCCCATGTGCTTATTGGCCAAAGCGTTTAATGAGGTCTTTCCCTCTCTCTCGGACGCACTGCCGGTCTTCTCAAGATATGTCAGAGACTGCAGGTTCATCGTTTTGAAATGGTGCGCGCTTAGAATAGATGAGACCTGCTTTCATTCCCGGTGAAAACATTCGATGTCAGACAAACCAACCCTTAGCCGCAAAGCTGCTTCCGCACTCCAGACCGAGGGTGCAGAAACCGCAGCCAAAGAGTCGACAGCAAGGACCGACAAGCCTGCAGCTGTCCAGCCCGCAGGAATAGACGCCAAACCTGCCGAAGCTGAAGTGAAAAGCGAACACACTGCAGTCAAAAAGACCGCAGTCCGCCGCAGCACGGCGTCTAAAAAGACAATCACGAAGACGGTCAAAAGCGCGAAAAGCGTAAAAACAGTCAAAGCGGTCAAAGTTTCCGCTTCCAGTACGGCTTCGCTCGAATCTGCGCCGCCCCCGCTGCCGCCCGTAGAAGGCGTGCCAGACCTCTCCGATCCGCTGCTCTACATTAACCGTGAGCTCAATTGGATTGAATTCGACCGCAAGGTGCTCGAAGAAGCCTGCGATCTGAGCGTGCCGCTGCTTGAACAGCTCAAGTTCCTCGCCATTTTCCACAACAATCTTGACGAATTCTTCATGGTCCGCGTGGCCAACATTATTCGTCAGTACAAGATGGGAGCGGCGTCGACTTCGGCTGACGGCCTGCCGCCCGTGAAGCAGCTCGCCGAAATTCGGCGCCGCGTGCTCGGAATGCTCGCGAGAGCGCAGAACCACTGGAAAAACAAGCTTGCGCCAGAGCTTGCTAAAAAAGACATCGCCATCCGGCGGTGGAAGAATCTCTCGGCAAAGCAGAAGACCTTCCTTGAAGGATACTTTGACAACGAGATTTATCCCATTCTCACGCCGCAGGCCATCGATGCGGGGCACCCGTTCCCGACCATTTCCAATCTGTCGCTCAACTTTATTGTTGAGCTCGAAGCCGCTGACGGCAGCATGCGTTATGCGCGCCTCAAGTGCCCCAACAACATGCCGCGTTTCATCTTCGTGCCCCGCACGAAAGAATCTGCCTATGCTGAACTGGGCTTCAACTCCTCCGGGCGCGATGACGACATCATCCTGCTCGAAGACTTAATTCGCGAACATCTCGGCAAGCTCTTCCCCGGGCACAAAGTCGTCAAGTCGGGCGTTTTCCGCATCACCCGCAATACCGACATCGAAATTGAAGAGGATGAAGCTGACGACCTCTTAGCCGCCGTCAAGGACTTCGTTGACCAACGCCGCTTCGGCGATGTGATCCGTCTTGAAATTGAAGCCGGCACCGATGCTGCGCTGACCAACTTCCTGATGGATAAGCTCGAACTTTTGCCTTTCCAGCTCTTTCGCATCAAAGGCCCAATGGCCATGTCGGAATTCATGGCTTTGAGCGGTCTCGATCGTCCTGCCCTGAAGGATGCGCCGTATAAGGGACTTGAACCGCTGCTCTTTTCCGAGGGCGACATCTTCGGCACTATCAAAACCCGAGACGTGTTCCTCTACCATCCCTATGAAAGCTTCAGCGGCGTACTCGACTTTATTCGCCGCGCCGCTGCGGATCCTCAGGTGGTCGCCATCAAACAGACGCTCTATCGATGCGGCAGCAACAGTCCGATTGTCGCCGCACTAATCGATGCACGACGCCGCGGCAAACAAGTGACGGCCGTCGTTGAACTCAAAGCCCGCTTTGACGAAGAACGCAACATCAACTGGGCCGAGGAAATGGAAAAGGCCGGCGTCAACATCGTCTACGGCTTTGCCGGTCTCAAGATTCACGCCAAACTCTGCCTTGTCGTGCGCCGCGAGGCCGACGGCATGACTCGGTACGTTCACATCTCAACGGGCAACTACAACCCTTCCACCGCGAAGATTTATACAGACTATGCGCTCTTTACGGCCAATGCGGCCATCTGTGCTGACGTCTCCGACCTCTTCAACGTGATGACGGGCTACTCGGATCAGACGACATACCGCCGTCTAGTCGTTTCGCCTCACAGTACCCGCAGTTCCATTGTTGCTGCGATTGAGCGCGAGGCGGCAGAACACCAGAAAACCGGCAAGGGCGAAATCATCTTTAAGTGCAATCAGCTCGTTGACCGCGCCGTCATTCAGGCGCTCTATGCAGCAAGTCAAGCCGGCGTGAAGATTTCTCTGATCGTCCGCGGCATCTGCTGCCTGCGCCCGAATATTCCGGGCATCAGCGACAATATTCAAGTCGTCAGCATCGTCGGGCGCTTCTTGGAGCATGCTCGAGCCTACTGGTTCCGCAACAACGATGATCCGTTCCTGCTCATCGGCTCAGCCGACCTGATGCCGCGCAATCTCGACGGCCGCATTGAAGTGCTCGTACCGGTGCTCGATCCCGCCATCCGAAGCCGCATCAAGGCCACACTTGACCTGCAGCTTGCCGACAATGTGCAGAGCTGGAAGCTCCAGAGTGACGGCACCTATGTGCGGCTCGCTCCGCCCAGACACGGCAAAGCTGTGGACTCGCAGGAAGTGCTTGCCAAGCACTACGGACGAGTGGAATAGCGCGTCATAAAAAAATAGAGCGGGCGGCCTGAGCAAATCAAGCCGCCCGTTCTTTTAAAGCGAAACGGTCAATTACTTCGTCACGCCAGCGGCGAGTTCAACAAGCCTCAGCGTCACCGCAAGGCTCTTTAGCCACGAAGACATGGGCATGAACTCACAGGCACTGTGGAAATTGTGTGCGCCCGTGAAGTAATTCGGCGTCGGAATACCCTGCGTGGAAATGAAGGAACCATCCGTGCCTCCGCGCATGGCAATGTCCTTTGCCGTCACCTGTTCAATTTCCATCGCGCGGCGCAGCATGTCAATGCAGGCACTGTTCTCGGGTTTGATAGCGTCGGCAATATTGCCGTAGACATCCTCGATCGTCAGATTGATCTTCGCGCGCGGATAGCGCACGCGCAGGCAGTCGACGATGGCGCGGATAAGCGTCTTTTTTTCTTCATAGCGCTTGAGGCTGTGATCGCGGATCTTCAGCGACACGCGGCATTTGGCAGGACCGCCCTGAATGCCGTTCACCCATACAAACCCTTCAGTTTTCTCAGTAAATTCCGGCGTCTGACCGCGGTCAAGCATGCCGATGAAGTCGTGCGCGACCAGAATCGGATTCAAAAGCTGTCCCTTCGAAGACATCGGATGTGCGGTAATGCCCTGAATATCCACCCAGGCACTGCCGGCATTGAAGGTCTGCCAAACGATTTCACCGAGTTCGCAGCTGTCAATCGTGTAGGCAAAATCGACCGGGAACTTTGAAAAGTCAATTTTCTTCGCGCCGCAAAGACCAATTTCTTCATCCGGCACAAAAGCAACATAAATATCACCGTGAGGACGACCTTCCTCAACGATGATGTGGAGTGCCGTCATGATGTTGGCAATGGCAGACTTATTGTCTGCGCCGAGCACTGACGTGCCGTCGGAAAGAATCAGATCGTCGCCTACGTAGCGTTCCGCTTCAGGATGTTCAGCCACGCGAAGCCAAAGGTTCTTCTCTGCATTAAGGCAGATGTCACCCCCTTGATAGTTCTTCACAACCTGCGGATGAATGTCCGGGGAAAGTCCGGCGTCGACCGTATCCAGATGTGCGCACCAACCCACCTTAGGCGCTTGGGTCCCTGCCGGAAGGTTGGAGGGCAGCCGGCCAGTGACGACAGCATATTCGGAAACTTCGACATCCGAGAGCCCGAGCGCTTTAAGTTCTTCGGCAAGCATCTGTGCGAGCACGCGCTGTCCCGCCGTGCTCGGCACAGTTTTTGCACCCGCTTCGCTCTGGGTTGTAACGGCTGCGTAGCGCATAAAGCGCTCGAGCAATTCATTTGCACGATTAATCATAGGGTCCTCACTTCTGCTGGTGGTCCTGCACATTTTTTCTGCCGCAACAACAACCCGCTTCTCAGCTCCAAAGCCTCGTCAAACCCGCCAATGGTTTGTCTTGGCATCAAAGGGAGTCGGAGCTGAGCAGCGGGGCGTCGAGCGAATTATTGGTCTGCTCGTTCTTCGAGAACGGCGATGGCCGGGAGCGTCTTGCCTTCCAGGAACTCGAGGAAAGCGCCGCCGCCCGTGGAGATATAGGAAATGCGGTCTTCCACACCGAAGGCGTTGACGGCCGAGACCGTATCACCGCCGCCGGCGATGGAGAAGGCCCCCTTATCGGTCGCCTCGGCAATCGCATAGGCGAGCGCTTCCGTTCCCTTGGCAAAGGGCTTCATCTCAAAGACCCCCACCGGACCATTCCACACGATCGTTCCGGCAGAGCGCAGTTCGTGTGCGAGATGTTCTGCGGTCTTCGGACCCACATCCAGAATCATCTCGTCATCGGCCACTTCATCAACACTGCAAACGCGGTACGGTGCATCAGCCGCAAAAGCCTTGGCCGCCACGACATCGACGGGCATCGGCAGCTTTGCACCCTTCTTTTCAAGAATCTCGAGCACCTTGCGGCATTCATCCACCAGGTCCGGTTCAGCGAGCGACTTGCCGATCGGACGGCCGGCTGCGAGCAAGAACGTATTGAGGATGCCGCCGCCCACGATAAGGCGATCCACTTTCTCGGCGAGATTCGAGAGAATCGTGAGCTTGGTCGACACCTTTGAGCCGGCAACAATCGCGGCGAGCGGGCGAGAGGGGCTGCCGAGCGCCTTGGAGAGTGCTTCGATTTCCTTGGCCATCAAGGGACCCGCGCAAGCAATCGGAGCGTACTTCGCCACGCCGACCGTGGTCGCCTCTGCGCGGTGAGCCGTACCGAAAGCATCATTGACATAAACGTCACAAAGCGCAGCGTATTTCTTTGAAAGCGCCTCATCGCACTTCTTTTCACCCACATTGCAGCGGCAGTTTTCCAGCACCACCAGCTCGCCGGGCTTCACCTCAACGCCGTCGACCCAATCCTGAACAACCGGTACTTCTCGCCCAAGCAGTTCCCCCAAGCGATCGGCAACGACCTGCAGAGAATCTTCCGGGCGCAAAACGCCTTCCTTAGGACGGCCCAGATGACTCGTCACCATCACGGCCGCACCCGCGAGCAGCGCGGTCTTAATGGCCGGAAGACTCGCCACAATGCGAGCGTCATTGGTGATCGCGCCTTCATCATTGCGGGGCACATTCAGATCACTGCGGATCAGAACGCGCTTATCCTTCAAAACGCCCGAGGCGGCCAGGGAATCCAGAGTCTTCACTTGCATGGAAACTGCTCCTTTGCATTAAAAATACGTTGGATCTTCTTTAGACCGTGAGTCCAAAGAAAAAACCGCCTCGCGGGAGCATCCGGCATTCGGACGCTTCCGCGGGCGGCAGATATTGCTTCAGCCAATAAAATTGGGCTTCACTTTACGTCTGATTTTTTCAGAGCTTACTTGGCGGCCATCATCGCGCAGGCCGTGTCGAGCATACGGCAGGAGAAGCCCCACTCATTGTCGTACCAGGCCATCACCTTGACGAGGCGGTCGCCAGACATCTTCGTGAGCGTCGAATCGTAGATCGAGCTGCGCGGATCATGGTTGAAATCAATCGACACCAGCGGCTCATCGTTGTAGCCGAGAATGCCCTTGAGTTCGCCCTCGCTCGCCTCTTTCAGGATCGCATTGATTTCTTCGATCGAGGTCGCGCGTTCTGCCATGAACGTCAGGTCGACAAAGCTCACATTAATCGTCGGCACGCGGACCGCAAAGCCGTCCAGACGGCCCTTCAGCTGCGGCAGCACCAGCCCCACGGCCTTGGCAGCACCCGTCTTCGTCGGGATCATCGAGTGCGTCGCAGCGCGGGCTCGGCGCAGATCCTTGTGGTAGACGTCGGTGAGCACCTGATCGTTCGTGTACGAATGAATCGTCGTCATCAAACCGTGCTCGATGCCAATTTTGTCCTGCAGGGGCTTGACGAGCGGCGCCAGGCCGTTGGTCGTGCAGGAGGCGTTGGAAACCACAAGATCCGTGGCCTTAAGCACATCCTGATTCACGCCGTAGACCACCGTCGCGTCCGCGGTCTTGCCAGGGGCCGAAAGCAGCACTTTCTTCGCACCGGATTCGATATGCACCATCGAGGCTTCTTTCGAATTGAAGGCTCCCGTGCACTCCATCACCAGATCGACGCCGAGGTCAGCCCAGGGCAGTTCACGGGGATCACGCGTCTTGAAGACGTGAATGCGATCCCCGCCGACGATCATATCTTTGCCGTCCGTTTCAACAGGCGTAGCGAAGCGGCCGTGCACCGTGTCGTACTTCAGGAGATGGGCGTTCACTGCAAGGTCGCCCGGAGAATTGATGGCGACGATTTCAACGTCGTGCTGCTTGGCATACTCGTAATGAGCGCGGAGCACGTTGCGGCCGATGCGGCCGAACCCATTGATGGCAACACGGATGGTCATGTCGGAAACTTCCTAGATATTGAAGAAAGGGATGGGTAAAAAACAAAGGGATTTACTGGAGGAGCGCCTCAACCTTGGCGACGACATTGTCGACCGTAAAGCCGAACTTGATCCAAAGATCCTTGGCCGGCGCGCTCTCACCGAAGCTGTCGACGCCAAGCACGTCGCCGCGCCCCGTAAAGTACTTCCACCAAAGATCAGTCTTTGATGCTTCAATGGCGAGCACCGGCAGTCCCGGCGGGAGCACCGACTGACGATACTCCGTCGACTGGCGGTCAAAACGGTTCGTGCAAGGCATCGATACCACACGGGCATTGATGTTGAGCGCGGCGAGCTTAGCGCGCGCATCCATCGCAAGCCCCACCTCCGTACCGGTCGCGAGCAGCACGACCTGCGCCTCGCCTTCACCCAAGGGAGCTTCGGCGGCGACATAGCCGCCCATAGCGATCGCATCCGCATCTACTTCGTCACGGTCGATGAAGGCTGCGTTCTGACGCGAGAAAATCAGGCAGGAAGCGCCGTCTCGGCGCTCGATGGCACTCGCCCAAGCCACAACGGCCTCAATCGTATCGCAGGGACGCCAGACATCCATGCCCGGGATAAGACGCAGCGAGGGAATGTGTTCAACCGACTGATGTGTCGGACCGTCTTCACCGAGCCCGATGGAATCGTGCGTGAAGACGTTGATGGCGCGCAGATTCATCAGCGCGGACATGCGCAGGGCATTGCGCGAATAATCCGAGAAAGTCAAGAACGTCGCGCCGTAGGGAATGAATCCGCCGTAAAGCGCAATGCCGTTCAGAATGGCCGACATGCCGAATTCGCGCACGCCGTAGCTGATGTGACGTGCATGGAAGTCGCCCGTATTCAGGCTCGTCGAGCCCGACCAGTTGGTCAGGTTTGACCCGGTCAAATCAGCCGAACCGCCAAGGAGCTCCGGAAGGACAGGGGCCAGCGCATTAAGCGCCTTTTGACTGGCCTTGCGGGTGGCCACCGTTTCGGCCGCCTCGGCAGCCTGGCAAACGGCATCCATGACGGCGGCATCCCATTGGTCAGGAAGATCGCCCGCCAGCCGGCGCTCGAGTTCCTTGGCCAGTTCCGGGTAAGCGGCTTTATAACCCGCATACGTCTGCTGCCATTCTTTTTCGACCTTCGCCCCTTCAGCGCGATGATCCCATGCTGCATAAACATCCTGCGGAATCTCAAAAGGACCGTAAGTCCAGCCGAGAGCGGCCTTCGTCGCGGCGATCTCTTCGTCGCCGAGCGCTTCGCCATGCACCTTGGCCGTGCCTTGACGGTTGGGAGAACCCTTGCCGATTGTCGTGCGGCAGATGATAAGCGTCGGTTTCTCTGCGGATTCCTTCGCTTGAGCGATCGCCTGATCAACGGCGTTGATGTCGTGTCCGTCGACCGGACCAATCACATTCCAGCCATAGGCCTCGAATCGGCCGCGGGTGTCATCGCGGAACCAGCCGCGTACATCACCGTCAATCGAAATACCATTGTCATCGTAAAGCGCGATGAGCTTATTGAGCTTCCAGACGCCCGCCAGTGAGCAGACCTCATGGCTGATGCCTTCCATCAGGCAGCCGTCGCCCAAAAACACATACGTACGATTGTCGACGACCGGGAAGCCATCTCGATTGAATTCAGCGGCCAACAGTTTCTCTGCGAGCGCCATGCCGACACCGTTGGCGATACCTTGTCCGAGCGGGCCGGTCGTCGTTTCCACCCCCGGCGTGATATCCACTTCCGGATGTCCCGGCGTGCGGCTGCCAAGCTGGCGGAAAGCCTTCAGATCATCCATTGACAGATCAAAGCCCGTCAGATGAAGCAGTGCGTACTGCAGCATCGAACCGTGGCCGTTGGACAAAATAAAGCGGTCGCGGCCCGACCACTTGGGATCCTGCGGATTGAAGCGCAGATGACGCGTCCAGAGCGCCGTGGCGATGTCTGCCATGCCCATCGGCATGCCGGGGTGGCCGGACTTCGCTTTTTGAACAGCATCCATCGCGAGCGCGCGGATCGCGTTCGCCATCGTCTGGGGGGAGACCTGTGACATGTGTCTTGCTTTTGTGGAAGAGAGAAGGTGAGAGCTTGAGCGGGGAATACTCCGTCTTTAAGGAGCCCCTGCTGAAACTAAAGATTTTATCATTTAAGGGTGGTCGATTCGATGCTTAAAACAAACATGACGACCGAAGCCAATCCGGCTCAAACCATCTGACTCCGTGTCGGACCGTCCATTTCCCTCGTTCCTTCCGCTGTACTCCCCCATGCCGACGCCGCGCTTTTTCATCGACGCCCCTACTGACGCCTTCCAACTGGGCGGACGCTTTGAACTGCCTCCCAAAACCGCTCGTCATGCCGGTCGATCGCTCAGACTGGCCGCGGGTGAGATCGTTGAACTCTTTAACGGTACGGGAGCTGCCTGGTCGGGGCCCGTCGGTTTTTCGGACGCCTCGGCCTGGGTGGAGCTAGAGCACCGCACGGACCGCACAGCAGAGTCTCCCCTGGCGATAACGCTCCTTCAAAGCCTCGTTGCACCGGAAAAAGCGGACTGGATCGTCGAAAAAGCTGTTGAAGCCGGCATCTCTGAAATTATCTTCATGCCGGCCGAACGCAGCGTGACGAAGCTTGCCGGGGAACGCTTGGAAAAACGTCTGGCCCGTCTCACCGACATTGCCCGCTCGGCGGCTGAACAGTGCGGCCGCAATGTCGTGCCCCTCGTTCGGGCAGTCCCCTCTCTTGAAGCCGGCTTTAAGACTGTTTCTGGAGACGTCAAATTTGTTCTGGCGCCCGGTGCCGATGCCTCTGCGGCTTCGAGCATGCTGCCGGGGCTCCTCTCCGTCGCCTTTGCCGTCGGACCCGAGGGCGGGTTCTCTGCTCGCGAAATCGAGCTCGCCGCCGCTCACGGCTGGCGGCCTCAGCTTCTGGGGCCGCGTGTTCTGCGCACGGAAACCGCAGGACTGGCCGCGGCTATTTGGGCTCAGACACTTGTCGGTGATCTTCCTCGTGCCTGTTGAGGCCCATCAGGAAAAAAGAGCGCCGCATTCTGCTGCAGACACGCTCTTCTTCGTTTCAATATCAGCCGATAAAAGCTTAGCTTTCAGTACTGCTGCCTTCAGCTGAATCTGACGACCGGCGGTTTTCCGCCACTGCATCGCTCTCGGGCGCGAGGCGTTTCACACTGCCGCCCTGCTGCGCACGCGTTTCCAAGAGCTGCATCCATTCACCGTAGCCAAGATTGCGGGGACGATGTTTCGCGTTGTATGCGGGCCCCGTCCGATTGGCTCGCGAGAGCTCCACCGCACGGTCCGAGTCACCGGCTGCAGCGACCTGCAGACGGCTGCGTTCTTTAAACACCTTAGCGGCGTAACCGTTGTCGCTCGACTGATTGCCCGCGCCGTAGTAATGCTTGAGGCCCTGCGAAACGCTGCCTGTTCGGTCAATGAGACGCGCGAGAATGGAAGCGCCCACCACCATGTTGGGATAGGGTTCCATTGCGGCCTTTGCACCGCCGAAGGCTTTGAATTTCTCTGTATGCACGCTGGTCATGACCTGCATGAGCCCTTCTGCGCCAGAGCCGTTTTTGGCCTTAGGATTAAAACTCGATTCGGTAGCCGCTACCGAAAGAATAAGCAGCGGATCAACATCAAAGCCCTGTCCGATTTCCAACGCCCATGCCGTCAGCTGTCTGGCCTCTTCGAGCGGAACGCGGTAGCTGCGGTTGATATAAGCCGCCACGGACTCCTCTGAAGCATCGCCCGCCTCACTCAAGCTCGCCTCCGAAGCTGGAGACTTGCGTTCCCAATCCTCGACCAACGCTACAGCGTTCGCTTCTTTCTCTTCCAAAAACCGATTGAGCGACTCATGTACATCGGCCTCTTCAATCGCGACAATTTCTGTCTGCGTAGCCGCTTGGACGCCGGCCGGCCCCGCCAAACCAACAGCAGTAAGCCATACTGCAGCAGCCACTGCTGCCGAGCCCACTGCACCCATGGGCCAGAATCTCCCGTTTGTAATGCTTGCAAGAAGCTTCCCGGGAGTCTTTGAAGGCGTCAGGGGCGATACGGTAGGGGCAGAAATATCGACGTCTTGAAGATGCATTGAAACGAGCACAAGCCGTCCCGAAATCAAACAAGCCCTGCTAGGGTTGTCTGAGCTGCTGCTGCGGCTGTAATTTAAAATTTGATGTTTTCTGGACCGACAGCGTTAAAGCTTTGGGGTTAACGCGCACATTCGGCTATTGATTGGTTTGCAGATTAACAGATCTTCCACCAGGATGCGAGTACCCGCTCATTGCGAAAACGCTTGAAGACAATAAAATTTTGCTTTTGTTTTTGCTTTGTTTCAAAAAAATTGCAGTGAAACCATCTCACTATTGCGTCAGTATTCAACTCAGCCGACCTCTTGGCCACGTTTGTTAAATGCAATCTGTCCGCCATCGCGATAGGTAGAATCTAACCATCATTTGTCGTGCGCCTAGTTCCGCCGGCAACTTTCTAAAAAATCATCTTCAGAACGCTGTTGAAGCTTTAAAAAGAGGCATTCAGATGAAGCGCATTCCTATCCACCGCGGCGGCATCACTTCCGCCGGCTATGACCGCACCCGCCGCTGGCTTGATGTGGAGTTCGACACCAAACGGGTGCTGCGTGCCGAAAATGTGGGGTCAGAAATTGCGGACCGTTTTCTTCATTCCAGCGCGCCGCACGAATACTGGAAAGAAGAAATCGAAGATGTCTACACCGTGCGTGAAATTTCCGCCAAGGAAAGCGACGAGGAGAAGCCCGCAGCCAAGAAATCTATTGACGACCTGAAGCGTCTCTTCGGTGATCTTTAGCCGTCGCTAATCGCACCTATCAGATGGAATAAGGCCGCCCGGTGAACACGGGCGATCTTTTTTTCTCTCGTCAGCGGAAGAAAATGGTCGCGAGCCCGAGGAAGATCAGGAACCCGCCCGAATCGGTCGTAAAGGTCAGCAGCACAGAACCGCCCATGGCCGGATCGCGCCCCATCTTATTCAGAATGAGCGGCACAGCAAGTCCGACAGCCGCTCCCTGGACGATGTTGAGGAACATCGCAAGCGCCATGACCAGACCGAGCGTATGCCCCTGCGGCGAATCCCAATAAAGCGCCCAAGCACAGAGGCCGGCAATGGCGCCCCAGAGAAGGCCGTTGACAACCGCTACGGCAAGTTCCTTCTTCCAAATATCGATAGTATTGGCCAGCGTCACCTGTCCGGTGGCAAGCGAGCGCACCAAAAGCGTCAGCGTTTGATTGCCGGAATTGCCGGCCATGCCCGCTACGATGGGCATCAAAGCCGCAAGTGCCACCACGCGCTCAATGGTGCCGTCAAAGGCTGAAATCACGCGCGAAGCAAAGAAAGCCGTACAGAGGTTGACGCCCAGCCAGAGCCAGCGGCTTTTGGCCGCTCCCCAAACGCTGCCGAACAAGTCCTGTTCGTCATCCAGACCTACTGCACTGAAAGCGTCTTCGTCGCTTTCCTCTCGAATGACGTCAACCACTTCATTGACTGTCAGACGGCCCACTAATCGACCAGCCTCATCAACGACTGCCGCACTCACCAAGTCGTAGCGCTCGAAGGCCTGTGCCGCATCACTCGCATCATCGAGCGGGTTGAGCGTGAAGGTCTCGGTCTGCATGATGCGCCGCACCTGTTTGGCTGGATCGGACGTCAGAATCTGAGCGACAGCAAGCGCTCCCTTTAAACGGCCCAGTCGATCAACGACAAAGATCTGGTCCATATGATCAGGGAGCTCTTTGAAGCGGCGCAGGTATCTGAGCACCATGTCGATCGTCACTTCCTCGCGGATCGACACCATTTCAAAGTCCATGCGCGCACCGACCGAGTCTTCGGGGTACGACATGGCCGCGCGCAGCTGAGCACGCTCTTCGTGCGAAAGGCCTTCCTGAACCTCCGCCATCACATCTGGCGGCAGGTCATCGACCAAGTCAGCGATCTGGTCGGTATCGAGCGTTTCAACCGCGTCGACGAGTTCGTCGCGGTCCATCGCTTCGATCAGGGTCTCACGAACGCCCTCGTTGACTTCGAGCAGAATATCGCCGTCAGACTCACTCTGGACTTGATTCCAGACAGCAAGACGGTCGTCAAGCGGCAGGGCTTCGAGTACCCAAGCAATGTCGGCAGGATGGAGGGGCTCCAGAATGTCACGCAGCTGCTGCGCGGCTTCCGGCGTCAGCGGACGCGCTTCATCATCCTTGTCATCCTCATCGGGCTTTTCACTGCCCCCCGATTTTGCGCGAGCGGCTTTTTCGGCCTTTTCACGAGCTTTTTCCAAAGCTCGAGCCCGATCCTCATCGGAATCGAGAACCTGCTGCACCCGCGCAAGCGCGCGGCTGGCTTCGTCCGAATCGAGCGTCGGAGCGCCTGCGATCTCCTCGTTGGGCGCTTCTGTTTGGTCCTCGCGGTTCACGGCGCAGTACCTCTCTCAGCTCAAGGATTGGACGGGACAGAAGGAAAAAAATTCCTCCCGGACGAAGCTCTGCGGCTGCTGCAAATAAAAACCTTCAGCCGCAATCGCCCGTGAGGCTAGCACGATTTAAGACCGTCCGCTTCTTCCAGAGTGCCGGATCAGGAAAAGAAGCGGCAGCGAACATCCCAAACATGCGGTCGATTTCGCCCAAGCGAATCGACCTTTTCCCATGTTTGACGTTTTAAATTAATTGGACGCACTCAGAACTTGAGCAGCATCGGCCTGTGCGGCATGTTCAGCCGCTTTGGCCTCCTTCACCTCTTCGGCTGCCTCCGCAGCTTCAGACGCTTCGTTGAGGGACTCTTCAAGCGCGGCTTCCTCTTCGGGCGTAATCGCCTCGTCAAGCACCTTAACGAGTCTTGCATCCATGACAAGATCGACGAGGTCGCACCCCAGAATACGAAGCTCCACTTTGCGTCCGCGCGGAAGATCTTCGGTGAGTCCCGGCACCCGCTGCATGAAAGGCAGTCCGTCGATGCGAACGAGATCGCCCTTGACGACAATCGCCTCAATGGACGTGAGTTTTTCCTGCAGAATCCAGCGCAGCGACCAGTAACGCTCCATTCGAGTCTGGAAGTCGGAATAGAGACCGTAAATCGCTTCAAACTGACTCACAATCGTGAAAAGGTCGACATCGGTGCGGCCGTAAGGCGCAGTTTCACCGCGAAGCACCGCAATCATCTGACGCTGATTCACGAGGTCCACATAACGGCGCAGCGGCGACGTGCTCCAGGCATAGCGCTCCACCCCCAAACCATCATGCGGTCCCGGTGACGTACTCATGCGCACACGCCCCATGCGCTGCGAACGATAAATGCCCGGGGTGCCATGCTCTTCGAGCCAAAGGCCCCAAGTGCTGTTGGCGAAAATCATCAGTTCAGCAACCAGCAGATCGAGCGGCGCGCCGCGGCGGCGGCCTTTGACGTGAATAACCGCATCCTCGCCATCGCCCTCAAGCGCAAAATACCAATCCACGCGTCCCGTCGGTTCGGGACGTCCGCGCACCTCTTCACGGCCGTGCTGCAGACGTTTGGCAAAATGCCACAGCCAAGCGATTTCGTGCGCATACGGGATGGTGAGCGCATCAGCCGCAATCGCTTCCTCGGTGACCAGATCATCGATTTTGTCGTAGCGCAGATTTGCCTTCAGTGCGATCCGCTCCAGACGTGTCTCAGTGCGCTCGACGGCAAATGTGTCGTCCTTTACCCACACATAAAGTGAAATGCAGGGTACGAGGTGCCCTTCATCGAGCGACGAAGCTTTAATCCAGTTTTCCGGCAGCATCGTCGTCTTCAGACCCGGAGCATAAACCGTGCTCATGCGCGTCTTGGCTACCGTGTCGAGCGGCGAATCCTTCTGGATCATCAGCGCCGGTGCGGCAATGTGGATGCCTACGCGGGTGATGCCGCCCTCAAGATGCTCGATGCTCGCCGCATCGTCAACTTCCGTCGTCGTTGAATCGTCAATCGAGAAGGCGTCAACGTCGGCAATGGGGAGCTCCTCCCACGTGTCAGCCGGGGGCTCCGGGAGGCCGGCAGGGAAACCGCGGCCATGCGGGAAATTCGCCGTATAGAAGCTGTCAACATGCCAGCGCCAAGGCGAAGCAATGCCGCCCAATGCGAGCATCAGACGCAGCGGCGTCTGCCGCGTTTCCGCAGCAGCATCCGAGAGCGCCTTCCATTCGATTCCGTTCTTATCGGGCGAAAGCAGAAGCGTCAGGGCCTGACGGCCGATCGCCTCAGGGAGCTTCCCTTCAACCATTTCAGCCGTCCAGGCCTTCTTTTGCTCTTCCATGCGGCGCTTGCGCTCAAGCGCTTCCAGCGCTTTGGAGAGGATTTCCGCCGGCGCTTTGCGGTAAACGCCTCGGCCTTTGCGGTAGAAGTAAACCGGATTGGCATGCAGTACCGTCAGCAGTGCCGCGAGCTCTACGGGCGAAGGCTTCTCACCCCAGTATTCCTGAGCGAGATCCTTAAAGGAAAATTCCTCTGCCGGCGCGGCTTCCCAGAGAAAAGCCGGATCAAGCTCTGCAGCAGCCTCCGGAATACGCGCGATAAGTTCTGAAGCGCTCGGTGTCTCAAAGGGAAAAAAGACATGAGAGGCCTTGATTTTGCTCCGCCGCCCCGTAGTCAGCTCTACCTGATAGGCGCTCCCAGCCTGCGAAAGCACTGTTCCCGCCTTGAAGGCTCCGTCGTCTTCGAAATATAGATACATCGCGTTCTGCTTCAACTGCGTTCGCGCAAAGCGCGAACTGTCCGATGGTTGTTCGGTGTTTTCCTCAAGGCCGCTATTTTGCACTATCGCGCGTCGAATGCAGGCACAATCTTGCGCCGCATAAAAAATCCGCGTACGGCGGGCAAGCACTCAGCAAAGCGCTGCATTCGATGATCATCCTCGGTGGAAAGCACTTTGGGAGAGTCGCGCAGCGCTCGATCCGCAATATGCCAGTCAAGCGTCTCGTCTGCCGTTGAAAGCAGCACCAACGCATCGGCGGGATCCAGCGGTGCTGCCGGCATTTCGGCAGCAAGTTCGCGAAATTCGTCGGCAAACCCAGGCTTCACCATAATCGTTCGATTGGTGCCAAAAATAGTTTGGAGTCCCACTTGCTGCGGCACAAAATCCCAAGGCATCAGGCAGGGGTTGACGACCGCCGTCGGACAGCCGTATGCCCGCGCCGCACGAAGTGCGTAAAAACCGCCCAGACTTGACCCCACCAGAAGCGTGCACCGTCGTGCTTGGGCAGAGAGCGGCGAGAGCAGACTGCCTACGAGCGCATCGGCTTCCCGCGGCGAAAGGTTCAGATCCGGCGCAGAAAAATCGGCATTCCATTCTGCTGCGGCCGCAGCGAGCTCGCGGCCTTTTGCCGAAGCCGGTGAGGAACGAAAGCCGTGCAGGTAAACGACACGGTCAACAGCGGATCGCTCCATGCTTAAGCTCCCGCACGGGACTCAGCCTTGGCCTTGAGTCCGGCTAAGAGCTTCCCATGAATGCCGCCGAACCCCCCGTTGCTCATGCAGAGGATAACGTCACCCGGACGAGCAGCATTCACGACCTGCGTCACCAAAGCATCAAAGTCGTGCGTTGCCCAAGCGTGACTGCCCAGAGCCTTCAGAGCCTCTTCGGGCGACCAGGCAACACCCGGGCCGGCATAACAAAAGACCGCATCGGCATCAGCCAGTGCGCCGGCCAGCCGATCCTTCATCGTGCCGAGCTTCATCGTATTGCTGCGCGGTTCAAGCACCGCTAGCAGCCGACGTCCCGGCCAGCGGCCGCGCACGCCGTCGATCGTTTCATGAATGGCCGTGGGGTGATGCGCAAAATCATCAATGACGAGGCACCCGTCGGCTTCGCCTTTCACTTCCTGCCGACGATGAACGCCGGGGAAACTTTCGAGCGCCTTCAGAGCTGCCTGAGGAAGGACGCCCGCCGCACGCGCAGCGGCAACCGCTGCCAGAGCATTGAGCTCGTTGTAGCGTCCAGGCATATGAATCTTTACCGCACCGAAGACCTCTGCGCCGAGCGATGCCGAACCGTCTTCGGCAAGCGTCCATCCGTCCGGCGTGCCAAAGGGCGTGTCAAATCGCTCAAGCTTTGACCAACAGCCGCGTGCCAACACACGGTCCAGCGCCGGCGCTTTGGCATTGGCGATGATGGTTCCTTCCGAAGGCATCGTCCGCACAAGATGGTGAAACTGCGTTTCTATGGCCTGGAGATTTTCAAAAATATCCGCGTGGTCGTACTCTAGATTATTCAAAATCGCGATGCGCGGACGATAGTGGACAAACTTACTGCGCTTATCGAAAAACGCGGTGTCATATTCGTCAGCTTCAATCACAAAAGGCGCCTGAGGATCGCCCAAAGCAGCCGACTGCTCCCCCCAACAAGGGACGCCGCCGATCAGAAATCCAGGATGGAGTCCAGCTTCGCGCAGGATCCAAGTGAGCATGGAAGTAGTGGTCGTCTTGCCGTGCGTTCCTGCAACAGCAAGCACCGTCCGAGCCTTCTTCCCGGTAAGAATGTTTTCACTCAGCCATTGCGGGCCCGAGGTATAAGGAAGGCCGGCATTGAGAATGGCCTCCAAAAGCGGATTGCCGCGGGAGACAGCATTGCCGATCACCCAAAGATCAGGAGCGACAGCAAGCTGCTCGGCACCGTACCCTTCAGTGATGGTTATACCGTTGGCGCGCAGCGCATCGCTCATCGGGGGATAGACGTTTTTGTCACACCCGGTCACCTGGTGGCCGGCTTCGCGGGCGATCTGAGCGATGCCGCCCATGAAAGTGCCGCAGATGCCGAGAATATGGATATGCATCGAAAGATTCCTCGCATTGGGTAGGAGCCCCAGGAGCGCATCGCGGCGCTTGGGATTTCATTGACCGAAATTGTCGCAAAACTGCTGACATCTCGGCCGCTCTAGAATTCTTCAGATGCATTTTTCTTCTCTGGGAGGCGCAGCATGCGCGAGTACACACGACAGGAACAAGAAGCCGCCGCCGTCGCCGCCAAGCTGATCGCCGCCGAAGGTCGCACTTGGGCACGCGCCTTTCGCGATGCCCAGCGCTCGGTGGGGATCCGCCCCGACCCCAATCTCACTGCGAGTGAGATTCGCCGGTGGTTTGCACTCTTTGCGCCTCATGAACATCAGGCGCTGCTCGCGGCCAAACGGCATGCTGCACTCCACGTTATGCGCAGCGTCCCGGAACTCAACTGCCGCCTGATCGGCGTTGTCCTGTCCGGCGCGGCTGTCGAGACTTCCCCGGCAGAACTTGTCGCCATCGGCACGGGTGAAAAAGAAGCCTTTCTTGCGCTGCTCAATGCCGGGTTTTTGCCCGAACCGCTCGATGCTCCCTACCCCACCGCCTTTGCCCGCCGCGTCGGCGAAAAATGTTTGGACTCTCTGCTGCTTGACGTGCGCGGCGAACCCGTTCTTGTGCGAATCGTTCCCGAGCACACGCCGCTCCCGGCACTCACCCGGCCCGACGAATTTCAAGCCGAGTGGGAAGCGGCCGGGGCACTCCCTTCGGATGCACTCGCCCAAGTTCTCTCAGACACCCTCTAAACCGCAGCCATAACCAGCATCATCCGTCTGCCGTATTGGGCTACCCCGTTGAGGGCATACCGAGGGCATCGGCTGCTCTCTACACTCTGCAGTTTATTTGCAATGGCCTTCAGAGCGTCGTTTTACGCCAATACTTAGGGAATACCCTAGTGTTGAAGCAGATTTTCTTTGACAAGAAATAGGCAGAATGCGCAAAATTGCGCTGAGTTATCTGCTTTTCAGTGCTCTTTTAAAGAAAATGACGCTCCTAAGCAGCCTTTGCGGCTCTCTGTGCCGTCCGCGCCGTGCGGCTCCCCTGCACCTGCGGCCCAGACGTCAGGAGCCCACTTTGACACATTCATTGCTGAAACAAAATGGACCTTCGCAAACTCAAGACATTGATCGACCTCGTGAGCGAAAGCGGCGTTGCCGAACTTGAAATCACGGAAGGCGAAGACCACGTTCGCATCGTCAACCGCCCGACCGTTTCTGCAGCCCCCGTCGTGCAAGCGCCCGCTGCGGTAACCGTTGCGGCCGTGCCGCAGGCAGCGCCTGCTCCGGCAGCCGCACCCGCGGCGGCCCCGGCTCCCGCTCAGGATGCTGCTCAGGCCGCCCTGCCAACCATCACGAGCCCGATGGTGGGCACTTTTTACCGTGCGCCGTCGCCCGGCGCAGCGCCTTTCATTGAGGTGGGCGACACCGTGAAGAAAGGGCAGGTGATCGGCATTATCGAAGCCATGAAGCTCCTCAATGAAGTTGAAGCTGACAAGGACGGCGTCGTTCAGGCCTTTGCCGCGGAAAACGGCCAGCCCGTCGAATACGGTCAGCCGCTCGTCATTCTTGGTTGAGCCCAACTCAGGAACCTTCATGTTCGGAAAAGTCCTCATCGCCAACCGAGGCGAAATTGCACTGCGCATTCAGCGCGCCTGCCGCGAGCTCGGCATTAAAACAGTGGTCGTGCATTCCACGGCGGACGCCGATGCTAAGTACGTGCGTCTGGCCGATGAAAGCGTGTGCATTGGGCCTGCCGCCTCGTCTCATTCCTACCTCAATATTCCAGCCATCATTTCAGCTGCGGAAGTAACGGATGCTGAAGCGATTCACCCGGGCTACGGCTTCCTTTCGGAAAATGCCGATTTTGCCGAACAGGTGGAAAGCTCGGGCTTCGCCTTCATTGGGCCGCGCCCCGAGAGCATCCGTCTGATGGGCGACAAGGTGAGCGCTAAGCAGGCCATGCGCGACGCGGGCGTCCCTTGCGTGCCCGGCTCTGACGGAGCACTCTCCGAAGACCCGCAGGAAATCATCCAGACAGCCCGTAAGATCGGCTACCCGATTATCATCAAAGCTTCCGGCGGCGGCGGCGGCCGCGGCATGCGTGTGGTGCGCACCGAAGCGGCGCTCCTCACGTCTGTCAATATGACCCGTGAAGAAGCGCGCGTTGCCTTTGGCAATCCGACCGTCTACATGGAGAAGTTCCTCGAGAACCCGCGCCACATTGAAATTCAGGTGCTCTCCGACAACTTCCAGAATGCGGTGTATTTGGGCGAGCGTGACTGCTCAATGCAGCGCCGCAATCAGAAAGTCATTGAAGAGGCCCCGGCTTTCGGCATTCCGCGCCGGGCCATTGAGAAGCTTGGCAGCCGCTGCGTGGAAGCGTGCCGCCGAATCGGCTACCGCGGTGCCGGCACGTTCGAATTCCTCTACGAAAACGGTGAGTTCTACTTCATTGAAATGAACACCCGCGTACAGGTCGAGCATCCGGTGACAGAATTCATCACCGGGGTTGATATCGTGGCCGAACAGATCCGCATCGCGGCCGGCGAGCGTCTTTCCTTCAAGCAGCGCGATATCGAAATCCGCGGTCATGCCATTGAATGCCGCATCAATGCAGAGGACCCCTTCACCTTTGTGCCTTGTCCGGGCAAAGTGACTGCTTGGCATCTGCCGGGCGGCCCCGGCATCCGCATCGATTCGCACGTCTTTGCGGGCTATACGGTTCCGCCCTATTACGACAGTATGATCGGTAAGCTCATCGCCTACGGTGATACACGCGAACAGGCACTTGCACGCATGCGCGTAGCGCTTACTGAATTCGCCTGCGAAGGCATCAAGACTAACGTCAAGCTCCATCGCCTGCTTCTCTCTGACGAGCGGTTCGCACGCGGCGGCACGAGCATTCACTACCTTGAGGAAAAGCTCCATTCGCATTCATCCTCGGGTGTGAACTAATCAAACTCCTCCCAACGGCTACAATCCACAGGAAGCGGAACTCAAAAACGGAGTCCCGCTTCTTCTTTTTTCTCTACCTTTTCCTTTTTGCCGCCACCATGCGTGAATACCGAATCCTCGCCGACGAACGCAGTGCTGAAGATCTAAGCGATCTCTTCCTCGAGAAGGGAGCGCTTGCTGCCTCTCTTGAAGATGCCGATGCCGACAGTACCGACGAAGCACCGCTTTACGGCGAACCGGGATTGGAACCCGAAACCTGCGCCTGGCCGCGTTCCATCATCTCGGTACTCACCGCCGACGACTGTCACTTCAAAAACCTGCTTGATGACTGCGTCAAAGAACTGGGCTGCGAAGCGCCAGAATTGCTTTCGGTGAGCGACGTTGAAGATCAGGACTGGGTACGCATCACGCAGGCGCAGTTCCAGCCTTCGCATGTCTCGCCCCGGCTCTGGATTGTGCCGTCATGGAGTGAACCCCCTGTGGCCGACGCCTTGAATGTTCGCCTGGATCCGGGCGTAGCCTTCGGCACGGGTTCTCATCCCACTACGCGCTTATGCCTCAATTGGCTTGACGAAAACATCAAGTCCGCCGATCGCGTTCTTGATTACGGGTGCGGCACCGGCATTCTGGCTATCGGAGCCAAGAAGCTCGGTGCAGCTGAAGTCTGCGGCACCGACATTGACCCTCAGGCCGTTGAGGCGGCCCGCGACAACGCCATTCGAAATGATGTCGAAGCTCAGTTCTGGCTGCCGGCCGACATGCCTGAAGGCACATTCTCAATCGTGGTCGCCAACATTCTGGCCAATCCGCTGAAGCTTTTGGCGCCTGCGCTGCTCGGCCGCGTAGCGGCGCACGGCGCATTGGTGCTCTCAGGGGTGCTTGCCCGTCAAGCCGACGAAGTGATCGCCGTCTATAAGGCCGCCGATCCGACGCTTGTACTCTCGGTCTGGCGTGAAGAGGACGGCTGGGTGTGCCTGGCTGGCCGCCGCGCCTGATGTTTCGTATTCCACAACAATCTGCCCAAAGGACTGATCACCATGGCCCGCATTATTCGCTGTCCCAGCTGCGGGGCGCTCTGGCGCCTTGAGGGAGCTGCTGAAGAAAATTATCTCTGCAGCGCCTGCGGCCGCGAATTCTCCGCCGCTTCAGCGCAAACCGTAGAGGTCGACGACCAAGCGCTTGACGCCGCTCTTGCAGAATTGAAGGCGAAAAAGTCTGAGGCCGCGCAGGCAGCTCCTCGGCAGCCGATGACTGAACCGCGCTTTGCTACCAAAGTCGCCCAGGAGCTCAATACCCCGACGACGGCTGAAAAAAACGAACCGCCCGCACAATTTGACGAAAAAGAAGCTGGCCGAGGCGCTCCGATGCCGGCCATCTACCGCACGAAGAAGTCTGGCTTAGGGAGCTTCCTCCTCTTTGTCTGCATTCTGCTCTGTGCTGCGGTCGGCGCCGCCTGTGCATTCCTGATGATGCATCAGTTTGTGCTCTCTCAGGCCCCCTACGTTCGCCCTGTCTATGAAAAGGTTTGCCGCAGTCTCCCATGTCCGGGCTTTGTCTGGGCAGATGCTTCGGCCTTCAAGGCAAAGGCAACGCTTGCGCCTGATGAAACTTTGGGGCTCGCTAAGCCCACGGCAGTTGTTGAACTCACCAATACGTCCGAGTACCCGCAGATGCTTCCCGTGATCGAACTCAAGTATCTTGATCCGGCGGGCAGCACGCTCCTGCAGCGCGTATTGGAACCTGCCGACTACGGCTTCCCGCAAAAACCGGCCATACTGCCGGCCGGTGAATCGCTTACCGCTCAAATCAAGATGGAAGGAACGCTCTCCTTTGCCGCCACGGCTGCACAGGTTAAACCTGTTGTAGATGCCGGCCGCTAAGACGAGCCTCACCTGCCGCCAGCCCGAAGCGTTCGCCAGAAGCTTCGGGCTTTTTCTTAAATTTCGGCTTCAAACCCCAAAAAACCAACCCCATGAGTGTTCTCATCACCGGCTCCATCGCCTACGACGCAGTCTTCTCCTTCGCCGGAGCCTTCGGCGAGCAAATAACGCGCCCTGTTGAGCCAGGGTTCAACACCACATTTCTCACACGCGCCATGCGCCGAGATTTCGGCGGCTGTGCCGGCAACATCGCCGTCGCCATGAAGCGCATGGGCGGCGAACCGCTGATTTGGGGCGCTGTCGGCCGTGACGGCGGCGATTACCTTGAACATTTCGGCAGAGAAGGCATTCGCACCGACGGCATCGGCGTTTTCAGCAATGCTTATACCGCACAGTGTCTGATCATCACGGATCACACGGGAGCTCAAATTGCAGCCTTTCATCCCGGGGCGGCTGAGCGTACGCCGGAGGTCCGCTGGCCCACAGATGCGGATGGAAAAGAAGCACAGCCCGCCATCGCGATCCTTTCGCCCGGCGGACGCGAAACGACGCTTTTTGCAGCTCAAGCCTGCAGAGCTCGCGAAATACCCTATTTCTTCGACGTCGGTCAGGAGCTTCCGCTCTTTTCGGCTGAAGAACTCCTTGACCTTGCGCACCATGCCGTCGGGATCATCTATTCAGACTCTGAGGCAGAGGCTTTTGAGCAAAAAACCCAACAAAGTGATGCCGACCTCGCCGAGAGCGGACTCATCGTCGTCCGTACGCTCGGGAGCCGCGGCGCACGAGTCTGGCTCCCCGGCGAGCGTCATGCGGCTTTCGTGCCGACCGTGCCGATTCAAAAGGTTCGCAGCCCCGTCGGAGCGGGAGACGCCTTCCGCGGCGGCTTTCTTTATGCACTTGAGCGCGGTTTTTCACCCGTTGAAGCCGCGCAATGGGGGGCTGTAGCTGCCGGCCGAAAAGTGGCCGGCGCAGGCGCTCAGGACTACGAACTCACACCGCAGGCTGCTCAGCTCGATTTTGATCAATGGTTTGGGAAACAATCGCGAAAATAACGCGTTTGCTCACAAAATGATGAATCCTCGCGAGAAAGGCACAATGACGATGAGCAGAAGATTCGTGATCAGAATCAGCACCAACGGCGAAAAATCAATGCCCCGGAACGTAGGCAGCACACGGCGGATGGGGCGCATAAACGGATCCAGAAGCACTGCGAGCGTATAAGTCATAGGACTCTCGCGATTCACCCAGGAAAGCACGGCCCAGATGATGGCGCCCCAAGAAATCATTTCAAGCGCCCAACGGGCCATCATTGCAAAGGGAGCAATGATGAGGCCAATCGGGGTCGCCGGCAGATGCCCGATCGTGCGGTGCACCAAGACGGCCACAACTGCGACGGCCAGGGCGGAAAGCAGCGCCGACCAATGTACGCCGCCCCTCGTGGGAACGACGCGGCTGATGGGGACGACCAGCCAATCGGTTATGCGGCGCACGAACTCACACAAGGGATGCCGGGGCGAAAGCGCCCAATAGTGCAGCCAAGCCCGCAAAAGCAGGATGGCCCCAAAGCAGCTGAAGATGATCCCAAGAATGTATTGCAGAAGATGGAGCATGAGCGGCCTCAAAAATATCTGCGCTCATTATGCCAACCTCATGCGTCTGCGTCTCGCCTCTCTTTACGTTTGAGGCGTTCCGGTTCGTTTCAGTTGGAGTGTTCCGCCATTCGGCGAGCGAGCGCTTCACGGTCGCAGTCGGTTTCATCAATGGCTAAAGCAACACCGGCCGGCAGCAGCTGCGCGGTACGGCCCCAATCAAAGAAAGGACCCGGATCACTTTTTCGTCCAGGCGCAATAAATTCGTGCCCTGTCACCCACTTCACCGGATGCCGACGGCAGATGGCCGGGAGAAGCTCGCCCAACGCTTGGTACTGTGCTGCTGTAAACGGTACCTCACCGGTTCCTTCGAGTTCAATCCCGACCGAAAAATCATTGCAGGCGTTGCGTCCGCGGAAGTTTGAAAGTCCCGCGTGCCATGCCCGTTTCACCGTCGGAACATACTGAATCACCTCACCGTTGCGGCGAATAAAGAAATGGGTAGAAACGTGCAGCCCCTTGAGCGTTTTCAAGGGCTCCCAAGCAGGATCTTGAGGCCAATCTCGGCGATCGGGATTGAGCGTGCCCATAAAGAGCCGATCGACGGCGTCGCCGCCGAATGTTCCGGCAGGGAGCGAAATAAAGTGCAGCACAATCAGGTCTACCGGATCTCCGGCGGCACCCGACTTCGTCAACTGCGGCCGCTCATCCCAATACGGACTCGGGTGAAAGGACGACGAATAAAGAGGCGAAGAAGGGACGCCCTTCAGACGTCCCTCCTGCGTGATGAAAGTGTCTTCGCTCACGATTTGTCTGCATCTCGGCATTCGGCCGAACAGTATGACTTTCCGCCCCGATGCACGGCATCGCGCTTAGGAAAATACGTCCCGCAGTGTGCGCAGCGCTCCATCGGCTCTCCCACCGCAGCGGGCGTGCGCCCTTTTTGTGTGCGGCGAAGCTCCTCGAGTTCGTCGCGCTCTTTAATGGTGAGTTCAGACCGTCGGCGGCTGATTGACCAAGCCACCGCAATGACGATGAATATGCCGAGAAAGAAAAGAATGCGGCTCATCGAAAGGCCTCAAAACACTTCAAGAACGAAGCTGTAGACAAAATAGGCAACCGCAAAGACAACAAATCCCGCCCAGAAAAGACGCAGAGCCGTCTTGGCGCGCCAGCCCCAAACCGTACGGCCGAGGAGCAAAACACCGAACACCAGCCAAGAAATCCAGGTGAGGACTGCTTTGTGGTCGAAAAGGAAGTAGACGCCCTGAAGCTCCTTCGTGACAACCGCCCCCAGAATCAGCACCAGCGTCAGGCAGAAAAAGCCCGTAGCGACAATGCGGAAAAAGACGCGCTCCATCACGACCAAGCCGGGGAGCGAATCGAGCAAGTCGTCATTGGCCGAAAGCCCCTTGGCTCGCAGACGCGTATTCTGCAGCATCATCAAAACAGCCTGCACAAAGGCAATCATCATGAAGCTGTAGGCGGCCAGCGCGAAGACAAGATGCCAGCGGAAGGCAAGCGTCCAGTCGGCGGCCGGCACCACTTGTCCCTGGAAGAAAACCGGAAAAAGAGCGCCAAAGGCTGCGGCAATCAGGATGATGCCGAAAAGGGCATGAATGCGGTGCACCCAAGATTCAATCAAGAGTGTCACGACCGCAAAGAAGAACATCACGGAGACGGCATACCCGAACCCGAAGTGCACGGCTTCGGCCGTGAACATCTCCTGTCCGACGGCATACCCGTGAAGAACGAGACCGAGAAGCACGGGCCAGCGCAGAAGGCTGGAAGCCTTGGCTTCCGCCCCCTTCTTCATCGCGCTCATGATGGCGATGCCGCTCACAAGGTAGAGGAGCGCAGCAAATCCGGTGGAGATGAGGAGAACTGACATTGGAAATGGACGCCCGAGACTGGCTTCTTCTTTGGAGAAACTATCCCGGCAACGGCTTTGGTTAAAATAATGGATTCACGTCCGCAGTCTGCAGCCGCACTTCTCTGTTGAAGCGATGCTTCAACGAGAAATCCGGCCGGCCATTTCCGCGGCCGTCGTGAATCTCATTGTATAGTCGCGCCTTCTTACTAGGTGCTGAACAACCCGAACCCGCTGCCTCTGGTCCGCATCGACGGACGCCCGCGCCAAGCCGGTTCCTCAGGCTCATAGCTCATGCTCGACAATCTCAGCCAGCGTCTCTCGAAAATCGTCAAGACCATGCGCGGCCAAGCGCGCCTCACGGAAGCCAACACCAAGGAGATGCTACGCGAAGTGCGCCTTGCGCTTCTGGAAGCCGACGTTGCACTTCCCGTAGTGAAAGAGGTCCTCAGCCGCATCAAGGAAAAAGCGATGGGCGAGGAAGTGGTCGGGAATCTCAACCCCGGTCAGGCGCTCGTCGGTGTGGTGCAGCGCGAACTCACCGCTATCATCGGCGGCGACTTGCCCCCTGAAGAGCGCAGCCTCAATTTCCGTGTGCAGCCTCCGGCAGTGATTCTGCTTGCCGGTCTGCAGGGCGCCGGCAAAACAACCACTGCCGGCAAACTCGCCCGCTGGCTGGTCCACGACGAAAAGAAGAAAGTACTTACCGTTTCCTGCGACGTGTACCGTCCGGCGGCTATTGATCAGCTCAAAGCCGTCACCGAACAGGCCGGCGCGGATTGGTTTCCCAGTCATACTGGCGAAAAGCCGCTTGACATCGCTGCCGCCGCAGTGAGCGAAGCTCGTCGTCGTTTTTATGATGTGCTGATCGTCGACACGGCCGGTCGTCTTGCCATCGACGAAGTGATGATGCAGGAAGTTGCCGACCTTAACACCTTCCTCAAGCCCGCCGAAACACTCTTCGTGATTGACGCGATGCTCGGTCAGGATGCGGTCAATACGGCCAAAGCTTTCAACGATCGGCTGCCGCTTACCGGCATTGTGCTCACCAAAGCCGATGGCGACAGCCGAGGCGGCGCATCGCTCTCGGTTCGCTATGTGACAGGCAAGCCGATCAAATTCATCGGTACGGGTGAAAAACTGGGCGGCTTTGAGCCCTTTGATCCCGAAGCCATGGCTTCGCGCATTCTCGGCATGGGCGACATTGTCGGCCTAGTGAAGGACGTCACGAAGTCCATCGACATGGCCGAAGCGGCCAAGCTCGCTGAAAAAATCCGTACCGGGGACAAATTCGACTTGACGGACTTCCGAGCACAGCTTCAGCAGATGGCCGGCTTTGGGAGCTTCTCCTCGCTCATGGAAAAAATGCCCGCACAGCTTCAGCAAGCTGCGAGCAAAGTGAGCGACGAGGACGTGCAGAAGAATCTGCGCCGCACGCTGGGCATCATCGATTCGATGACGCTGCAGGAACGCCGCAAGCCTGAGCTCATTAAAGCGAGCCGCAAAAAACGCATCGCCGCCGGTGCGGGCGTACCTGTGCAGGAGGTCAACCGTCTGCTCAAACAGTTTGAACAGACGCAGGACATGATGAAGCGCATGAAACGCGGCGGCCTCTCCAAGATGATGCGCATGCTCGGCGGCATGAAGCTTCCTGGCATGGGCGGCGGCTTTCCGGGCGGCTTCCCCCCGGGCGGTTTCCCCGGCATGCCTCGCTGATTCAACCGACTGAAGGTTTTGGCAACGCATGGCTGCCGCAGTGCGCATTCTCGGACTCGACCCCGGTCTCAATCACACCGGCTGGGGCATCATTGACACGACGGGCGCCAAATCCATTTGGGTTGCGTCGGGCGTCTTTGACATCCCCAAGGGTGAGACTGCAGCGAGATTGGCGCATATCGCCCGCGAAATCGAAGCGGTCATCAAGACACATCTGCCGACAGTTGCCGCCTGCGAGCGTGTGTTCGTGAATGTCAACCCTCAAAGCACATTGCTTCTTGGACACGCCCGAGGCGCTGCAATCTGCGCGGCCAGTCTCGCCGGTCTTGCGGTTGAAGAATTTACGCCAAGCGAAATCAAACAGGCCGTTACGGGATCGGGCAGCGCCGACAAAAAAATGATCCAAGCCATGGTGGAGCGTCTCCTTCCCATACCGCATCATCCGCGTACTGACGAGGCTGATGCTCTCGCCTGTGCACTTTGTCTGGCCAGTTCCTTAAAACTCCGGGCGCTGGAAAAGTCCGGCGGCACGAACCGAACCTACGCCACGGCAAGACGCGGCCTTGGCAGTTACGGCCGAGGGGCTCGAAGCGCCTGGACAGCCTTGGTTGAAAAAAAGGATCCTAAAAAATGATCGGACGACTGCACGGCAAACTGCTTGAAAAAAATCCGCCGCAAATTCTGATTGACGTTTCCGGCGTCGGCTACGAAGTCGACGTCCCAATGTCAACATTTTGCAATCTCCCGGAAGTCGGCGGAGAGCTCACGCTCCACACGCACTTCGTCGTGCGTGAAGATGCTCAGCTTCTTTACGGCTTTGCCACACTCGCCGAACGCGCTGTGTTCCGTGCGCTCATCAAGATTTCCGGCGTCGGTCCAAAAATTGCGCTGGCACTCCTTTCGGGCATCACGGTCGATCAGCTTAAAGACGCTGTCGATCGGGGAGAGACCGGACTCCTTACCAAAGTCCCCGGCATCGGCAAAAAGACTGCAGAACGATTGGTGTTGGAGCTCAAAGGTAAGCTCGCAGGCTCCGGCGCAGCGACAGCGGCAGCGGCAGTGCCGACCTCCGGCGCACGTGCCGACGTTGCGGCCGCGCTCATCGCCTTGGGGTATTCCGAACGCGAAGCCGCTGCCGCGACGAAGAAGCTCCCCGAGGACTGCACGGTGAACGACGGCCTGCGTCTGGCACTCAAGTCACTCACGCATTAAGTCTTACCGGAGTAAGTGCACCGCGCCGCTGCGCTATGCTCATCCTCACGACAGCATTTTCATTTTCTCCAAGATGTCCGAAGACTCCTCCGACCGCCTGATTGCCGGCGGCTGCGCCAATCCCAATGAAGAGAACGTCGACCGCGCACTGCGGCCGACGCGGCTTGCCGACTATGTCGGGCAAAAAGCGGTGCGCGAACAGCTGCAGATCTTCATTGAAGCTGCGCGGCGCCGAGGCGATCCGCTCGACCATCTGCTCCTTTTCGGGCCGCCCGGTTTAGGCAAAACCACGCTCGCGCACATCGTCGCAGAGGAAATGGGCGTGAACCTGCGTCAAACCTCGGGCCCCGTACTGGAGCGCCCGGGGGACCTCGCTGCCATCCTGACGAATCTCGAAAAGAACGATGTGCTCTTCATCGATGAAATTCACCGGCTTTCGCCCGTCGTGGAAGAGATTCTTTACCCGGCGCTCGAGGACTATCAGATCGACATCATGATCGGTGAGGGTCCGGCAGCGCGCTCCATCAAGCTTGACCTGCCGCCCTTCACACTCATCGGCGCGACTACGCGAGCGGGTTCCCTAACCAACCCGCTGCGTGCCCGCTTTGGCATCGTCAATCAGCTCCAGTTCTACACCACGGAGGAGCTGATCACGATCGTGCGCCGTTCGGCCAGACTGCTCGGCGTCTCCATCGATCCCGAAGGCGCAGCAGAAATTGCGAGCAGAAGCCGGGGCACGCCTCGCGTGGCCAACCGACTGCTGCGACGCGTACGCGACTATGCGGAAGTTCGCCACGACGGCACCATTACTCGGGAAGTTGCCTCCGCCGCATTAACCATGCTTGACGTAGACCCTGTCGGTCTCGACTTCATCGACCGGCGCTTTCTGCTCACTATCCTTGAAAAATTTTCCGGCGGGCCTGTCGGCATTGACAATCTGGCCGCCGCTATCGGTGAAGACCGAGACACGCTCGAGGATGTAGTGGAGCCCTACCTCATTCAGCAAGGATTCCTGCAGCGCACACCGCGCGGCCGCATGGCTGCACACCGTGCCTGGGAGCACTTCAAGCTCACGCCGCCGGCGAATCAAGGCGGCGCAGTCATGCGCGACGCCACGCTCTTTTAAACCGCATCGCTCAAGCATAAGTTCCGCCAGACCTTTGCGTTCTTAACCGTCTGCGAAGCTTTGCTTCATCTGCTCCAAGGACAAGCGGTTCACAACGTTTCCCGCTATGCGGATGGTCTGGATTTTTGCTAAGCGTCTCTATCGCGGATTGAAGGCTCTAAATCACCCTGCCCAAGCGAAAGCCTTTTTTTGCGGCCGCCCTTTGATGTGTATTGTTCAATCCACCGACGAACGCTCACGGCGGAAGCGCCCGTTTCATTCTGAATAGCGCGCCAAGTATGCCCTGTCAGGCGCATGCGGACTGCCTTTTCCCGCACCTCGTCATCGTAGCGGTAAAGATGCTTTGAAATGTCTTCGGTAAATTTGCCCGCTTTCCAGGCTTTGGCCCAGTCGCGCAGAGTATTGACGGGCAGATCAAGAATTCGAGAGGCTTTGGTATAGCCAATGCCCGCAGCAAATAATTCTGCGGCTGCACGGCGTTTTTGCCTTGATGCACATTCCTTCGGCCGATAGCGGCCTTCCGCAATGACTTCCGTCTGCTCTTCATGATCCGGTTGGGTCATCGGCGACTCCCAGAAGAACTCATCGGAGAGAAAAAAAGACCCGTCCCCGCTCTTGCGGCAAACGGGTTCTCAAACGAAACAGGGAGAAGAAAGCAGAGTTGCGAAAGCAAACGAACTCAGCGCTTCTCGAAAAAGCTTTAGTTATCCCAGGCGCTTCTTCCCGCCCTTGGAGTACGGCAGGAAGAAGCTCTGGGGGAGTTCTTAGGGAGCGCCTCGAGCTGCTCCCTAAACAGCTTTAGTCTTTAGAACGAGTAACGGAGGTTGGCGTTGAAGGCATTGTTCATGCGATCGTCGCC